>Ga0326728_10012698_pt1 | contig 18598 bp, 10 predicted proteins | sample MB3enrmetagenome_FD_207602 | JGI IMG/M metagenome (GOLD analysis project Ga0326728, IMG submission 207602) | Lab enriched peat soil microbial communities from McLean, Ithaca, NY, United States - MB31MN | ecosystem: Environmental > Terrestrial > Soil > Wetlands > Peat | place: USA: New York... | reverse complement strand
GCTCTCGGCGCTACTCTTCCCGCCATGTAGTCAGGAACCTCACAAGTGGGAAAACCGATAACTGCCCTCACCCCAGGCAGTTCGCGAAAAACTCCTGCCTATAACAAAAAGGAAGATGCGCCCGAGGTCACGGAGGGGTAAATCATCTGACCATGGAGAACATGGAGAAGATCTCGGATTTTCTCCGTGCCCTCTGTGAGCTAACCTCTGTGCTCTCTGTGTGAACTTTTTTTCAACAATCGGGACTGGCTCCCGGCCCATGCGGGGTGACAGTGGAAATTTTATGTTTATGACCCGCTCACATCAGCGACTGCATCACCTGATCCAGGACTTCCTTGGGCGGGCGCACCTTGGATTCGGGGAGCGTGGCCAGGGGTTCGTCCATCACATTCAACAGGTCGATGAAGTTGGGCCGTTGGGGATCGACATAGAAGAGCCCGGTTACGATCTCGCCCTTGTCGTGGGATTCGGTGAGCATCTGCAAGGCTGCGCCCTTGTTGGTGGGGTCATACTCCGTTTCGATCTTGCGCAGCAGCACTTGCGAGCCGTCGTGCAAAGTAATGCTGGTGGTTGTGCCGGGATCATAGTCGACGGAAATATCTTCGAAGAACGGCACAAAGCTCACGTCCGCCACCGGAGAGTCGTGGTCCTTGACGTAGCTGTACGACTTGGTCGAGCCCTCGTGGTCATTAAAGGTGACGCAGGGAGAAATGACGTCGAGCATGGAGGTGCCGTTGTGGGCCAGCGCGCCCTTGATGAGCGCCAGCAATTGCCGCTTGTCGCCGGAAAAAGATCGGGCGACATACGTGGCGCCGAGCTGAATGGCCAGCGCGCAGGTGTCGATGGGCGGCAGATCGTTGACAACCCCGGTCTTGAGCTTCGAACCGATGTCGGCGGTGGCGGAAAATTGGCCCTTGGTCAGGCCGTAGCAGCCGTTGTCTTCAATGATGTAAATGAGGGGGAGGTTGCGCCGCATCAAGTGTACGAACTGTCCGATGCCAATGGAGGCGGTGTCGCCATCCCCGCTCACTCCCATGGCAATGAGGTGACGGTTGGCCAGCAAGGCGCCGGTGGCCACGGAGGGCATGCGCCCGTGGACCGCGTTCACGCCGTAGGCGCTGTTCAGGAAGTAGGCGGGACTCTTGGACGAACAGCCAATGCCGGAAAGCTTGGCGACGCGGTGGGGTTCAACGCCCATTTCGAAGCAAGCTTCAATGATCCGTTCGGAAATCGCGTTGTGACCGCACCCCGCGCAGAGCGTGCTCTTGTTGCCCTTGTAGTGAGCCATCTCCAGGCCCACGCGGTTGGTCTTTGCGGATGGGGAAGAGGGAACCGTGGTGGTTGCCATGTTAGTTTGCCGCCTCCTGGGAAGCAATTTGGTCGGTAACGGAACGCGCGTCAATGGACATGCCGTCATAGTGGCGGACGCTGCGAAGCTTGGCGATCTCATCCGCGCTGCATTCCAGGCGGAGCAAGCCCAGCATCTGGGCGTCGCGGTTTTGGTCCACGACGTACACGCGCTGGTAACGATCGATAAATTCATGAACTTCCGAATTGAAGGGGAAGGCCCGCAGGCGGCAATAGCCGGCGTCGATATCCTCCTCCCGCCGCAACTGGTCAAGGCTTTCTTCGACGGCCCAGTGGCTGGTGCCGTACGCGATGATGCCCACTTCGAGTATCTCCGAATCCATGATGATGGGGCCAGGAACCTTGTGGCGAGCGGTTTCAAACTTGTGGGCCAGCCGGTCGACGTTGTTGACGTAAACGTCGGGACGCTCGCTGTAGATGGCTTTTTCATTATGGCCGCTGCCGCGGGCAAACCAGCCGGCCAGGCGTTCCGGCGTTCCGGGCAGCGTCCGGTAGCCGATGCCGTCGCCATCCACGTCCTTATAACGCTCAAAGCCGCCCATGCGGCGCACGTCCTCGGCGCTCAGCACCTTGCCGCGCGCGATAGGCTTGGTGGGGTAGGGGAAGGGATCGGACATCCAAGTGTTCATACCGAGGTCGAGGTCGCTCATGACGAATATGGGTGTCTGCAAATCCTCGGCCAGATCAAACGCGTCGATGGCCATGGTGAAACATTCGCTCACCGAGCAAGGCAGAAGCAGGGGGTGCTGGGTGTCGCCGTGGGAAAGGAGAGCGGTGGAGATGATGTCGCCCTGCGCCGTACGCGTCGGCAGGCCCGTGGAGGGGCCCACGCGCTGGATATCGAAGATCACGGTGGGGATTTCCACGTAATATCCGAAGCCGGTAAATTCCGCCATCAAGGAAATGCCCGGTCCGGCGGTCGCCGTCATCGAACGTGCCCCGGCCCAGCCGGCGCCCAGCGCCATGCCCAGCGCCGCGAGCTCATCCTCGGCCTGCACGATGGCAAAGGTCGCCTTCCCGGTTTCTTTATCGATACGATAGCGCTTCATGTAATCGGTGAGCGTCTCGCAGACGGAAGAAGAGGGCGTGATCGGGTACCACGTCACCACCGTGACTCCGGCGAACATCGAACCCAGAGCGGTGGCGGCGTTGCCCTCAATCAGGATCTTGCCCTGTGTGGCATTCATGCGCTTGAGCTGGTAGGGGTCCGCTTTCACCAGGTTTTTTTCGGCGAATTCGTAACCGGCGCGCGCCGCGTTCCAGTTCAGTTCCGCGGCCTTCGCTTTCTTGCGGAATTGCTTCTGGAGCGCCAGACGGATTTCCTCCATCTCGATGCCCAGCAGCTTCGCCAGGATGCCGTCGTAAATCATGTTGCGGACGAGCTTGCGCAAACGCGCGTCCGGGCACACGGGGGCGACCAACTGATCGAACGGCACGGGGTAGAAAACCACATCGTCCCGCAGACGCTTCAAACTCAGCCGCTCGTCGTAAACACAGGCCGCGCCCGGCTTGAGGCTCATCACATCTTCTTCGGCGGTCTCGGGGTTCATCGCCACCATGTATTCGCTATCCCTGCGGCGCGCGATGTAGCCGTGCTTGGAAGTCCGGATGGTAAACCAGGTTGGGAGACCCGCGATATTGGAGGGAAATAAGTTTTTTCCTGAAACCGGAATGCCCATCTGAAAAATCGCCCGGAGCAAAACCAGATTGGCAGTTTGACTGCCCGAGCCGTTTACCGTCGCCACCTGGATGCTGAGGTCGTTGATGACCTGTTCTTGCCCTGCGGGTGACGCATCTTCTTTCGGCTCAACGTGAGTAGTTGCCATCGGATTCCCCTTGAATGCCCTTTCTGTCTTCGTAGTTTTTGGAATTTACTCCCCTGCCGCGCGCGTCCGGGGCAAGCCACGAGGTCTAAGCCGCGAGGCGCCCCCAGTGCGGCGTTTCTGCCGGGAGGGGGCAGATTAAGAAATTGTTCTTCCGTCTGGAGCCCAACTCCAGACCGATCTGAATCTCGCGATCTAATGACGGACAGCCCTCTCCCTCATCCGCCATTATATCAAACCTGGCGCACGACTTGGCCCATAAGATGCGATCGCATCCTAATCCCACATAATTATATGCAGGGTTCGCTACGGAACGGATGTTCGGCGAAAAACGGGATTGTTCTGGTGGGGAGAGATGACAGGAGGAGGGGCCCAAGCGCTTCGTTACTTTTCTGCGACCTTATCGGGACGTTTTGCGGGCGCCGTCTTTTCCTCGAATGCCAACTGGCTGCGGAGCCGGGTGCGTAAGGTGTCTTCAGTGGAGCGAATCATTTGCGCCCCGCGCGACGCCATCTGCTCCATCAGATCGGTCCGCAAGCCAATCAAGGAACTCGCCGATTCTTCATACGCCTGCCGGAGGCCTTGGCGCAGCCGCGCTTCGGCATCCTGAATGAGGGCATCTACCTGCTGACGAAATTCATCCAGGCTATTGCGGGTGAGTTCCTCCGCTTGCCCGCGCAGGATATCAAGAACCGAATCCACCAGGAGCGTGGAACGCCGCTCCAGCTCGGCGAGCCGTTGCTCGATCGTGGGACCGGCAACTGGGGCTGGCGGCGCCGGCGCGACCACGGGAGGCGCCACGGGCGCAACCGCCGGAGGCATGGCAGGAGCGCGTGGGGCGGCAACGGGCGCGGGTGGGGGAGGGGCCGCGGGGGCAGCGGTCTGTCCCGTGCGTTCAGTTTGAACCACCCGCCCTTGCGTCACCACGGGCGCGGGGGCGCGGGGCGCCGCCGGGGCTGCCGGGGCTGCGATCTGCGGCGGGCGCTCAGTTTGAGCTTCCCGCGCTTGCACCATTTTCTTGACGACCAGTTCCCAATCAGCGGGTGGGTTCGGTACGCCCCATAAGTTCTGAGGTTTTATGAGCTGCACGGCAATCTCGTGCCCGGCAACTCCCGGCGGGGGATCCCAAACTCTGACACAGACACCTTTCGCTGACGTCCCGACCTTGGGACATTCCAGTGTGAGGAGCATGCCGACCGTGATTCGATAGGAGGTTCGGACCTTGCAGCCGTGCAGGTTCACAACGGTGGTTTGAGTAAACTCCCGAAAGGGGTTTCCTCCAGCATCCTTGCCCGAAAGGAGCACCGTGGTGATGTAGTCAACCCGCGTGCTCCGCCTCGGGCTGGCTAGAGACTCCGCCGCTTTCGCCGTTTGAGAGATCGGGTTGTTATCCATATACGACCGGCCATCCGTCAGGGGGTCGCTACCTGCTCTGCCGGCCGGACCCGGGAAACTCACCACTCGGAGAACCCCACGGGCATGGCGTGGGGTTGGGGCCTCAGCTCCCTGGCTTATTTACTGGTTATATTTTACCGATTGTCGGCTCTTCAGGCAATGATTCCTTGAAAGCCATACCCACCCTTACACCTGTGACCGGCGTGTTGCTGAGTTCTCAATACAGAAACCGCAAGCGAGGGTTGTGCCCGCCGCCTGCCGCAAACTTCGCAAGCATACTTCCCAATCCCCCGCTTGGCAAGAACTGTGTTGCCGTGTTTTGTGGGAGTCGCCGTGTCATTTTAAATGGCATCCCCTTCGAAACACTGTTCGTTCCCGTGAAGGTGGGAATCCATTGAGTCGGCGGCGCATTTCCAATGGCTTGTCCAGTGGATTCCCGCCTTAGCGGGAATGACTGCACCACGGAGCGCCCGGGGCTCGCAAATGATCCTTTTCACCTAGGGTTTTACATGGCTAGACGTGCTATTATAGTTTCCACCGGGGCGAGGTTGCTCATCATCGATAGCCATTTACCCATGATCGGCCAGACGATTTCCCACTATCGCGTGCTCGAGAAGCTTGGTGGCGGGGGGATGGGTGTCGTTTACAGGGCTGAAGATACTCGTCTCCATCGGTTTGTCGCACTAAAGTTCCTGCCGGAGGCCGTCGCCCAGGATCCCCAGGCGTTGGCGCGTTTCCAGCGCGAAGCGCAATCTGCCTCCGCCCTGAATCATCCCAACATCTGCACGATTTACGACGTGGGTGAACAAGACGGCCAGGCGTTCATCGCCATGGAGTACCTGGATGGCATGACGCTGAAGCACCAGATTCAGGGCCGGCCCATGGAGTTGGAGCAACTGCTGGAGATCGCCATCGAGGTCACGGACGCCCTGGATGCGGCTCACAGCGAGGGCATCGTCCATCGGGACATTAAGCCGGCGAACATCTTTGTAACTAAACGAGGACACGCCAAAGTGCTGGACTTCGGCTTGGCCAAGGCCACAGGACCGGGCAGCGTTTCCGGTCAGGCTGCGAGTTTGAATTCTCTCACCGCCGCCACCGTGGGGGAGGCGCATCTGACCAGCCCGGGGGCAGCGCTGGGGACGGTGGCCTATATGTCGCCGGAGCAGGTGCGGGCCAAGGAGCTGGACGCGCGCAGTGATTTGTTCTCTTTTGGTGTGGTGCTGTACGAAATGGCGACGGGGGTGTTGCCCTTTCGCGGGGAGAGCTCCGGCGTCATCTCGGAGGCCATTCTGAACCGTGCGCCTGCGCCTCCGACGCGGCTGAATCCCGATTGTCCCCCCGAGCTCGAACGAATTATCAACAAGGCGCTGGAGAAGGACCGCGACCTGCGCTATCAGCACGCTTCAGAAATGCGCGCCGATCTGAAGCGGTTGAAACGCGACACCGATTCGGGACGGTCCTCCGCCACGATATCGAGTGCTGAACTTTCATCAGCATCCGGGACAGGCGGCGTTGCGGCTGCGGCGGTCATCCCCAAGCCTGGGCGGCCCAGATGGAACATGTCGGCAGCCGCTGTCAGCGGCTTAGTGCTTATCCTCATCGCGTTGTTCATTTATTTTCAATTTCGCCCTCTCCCGCCACCCAAAGTATCGGGCTACGTCCCCGTCACCCACGACGGTAGTCAGAAAGACCTCGTCGGGACGGACGGGGCACGGCTTTACTTTAACGACTACGCTTCGGCGAGTTGGGGCATCGCGCAGGTGTCCGGCTCCGGTGGAGAGGTGGCGCACGTCCCGGTTCCCGCCCCGAACATGCGGCTGCTGGCCGTTTCCCCCGACGGGGCGACGCTGCTCGTTGCGGACGAGGTGGGCACAGCATTCAAAGGACCGCTTTGGTCAGTGCCGGTGCTCGGCGGGTCGCCTCGCCGGCTGGGGGAGGCCGTTGGCCAGGCCGCCGCGTGCTCTCCCGATGGCCAAATGATGGTTTACGCCAACGAACGCGACTTATTCCTGGCGAAGAGCGACGGCGCGGAACCCCACAAGCTTGTTTTCGCGCCCGACCGAGCTTTTGATCTCGCTTGGTCCCCCGACGGCACGGTGATTCGTTTCAGCGTCGGCGGCGGTCGAGGAGGGCTTGCTCAAAGGTCGCTTTGGCAGGTTTCGATAAACGGGACGGGCCTGCATCCCCTGTTTCCCGCCTGGCACACTCCTCCCAATGAATGTTGCGGCAAATGGACACCCGACGGGAAATATTTCGTTTTCGAGTCAAGGGGCAATATCTGGGCCCTTGCTGAAAAGGGGGATTTATTAGGAAAATCGAACGGCCAACCCGTTCAATTAACCTCCGGGCCGATGACTTTCTTCGACCCTCTGCCTAGCAAAGATGGCAAGAAGCTGTTCGTGGTGGGAGGTCTGGCGCGCGGCGAGCTGACCCGCTATGATGCGAAGTCCGCCGAGTTTGTTCCATTTCTTTCCGGAAATTCGGCGGATAGCGTCAGCTTCTCTAAAGATGGGCAATCGGTCGCTTATGTCAGTTACCCGGAGGGAACACTCTTCACAAGCAAATTGGACGGCAGTCAGCGGCTCCAGCTTAGCTACCCGCCGCTCTATGCCTTGCTGCCGCGGTGGTCGCCCGATGGCAAGCAAATCGTTTTCTATGCCTTTTCGCCCGGCCGGAACAGGAAGTTGTATATGGTTTCGACCGATGGAGGAACGCCGCGCGAAATGATACCGGAAGACGTCCAGGGACAGTGGGACCCCAACTGGTCACCCGATGGAACAAGAATTGTCTTCGGCGGCGGTGCAACTGATCCCGGCAGCACCATCCGGATACTCGACGTTAAGACTCATCAAGTTTCGACCCTGCCTGGCTCAAAAGGCCTTTTCTCGCCCCGCTGGTCCCCCGACGGACGCTATGTTGTCGCCATGCCTGTCAATTCCCACAGCCTTGTGCTTTTCGATTTCACTGCCCAAAGGTGGGAGGAACTCGCTAAGATAACAGCGGGTTTCCCCAATTGGTCGAAAACCGGAGATTATGTTTACTTCTTGCATGGAGAGGATCAGCCGGCCGTGATGCGGATGCGCATTCGCGACCGGAGGCTTGAACGCGTGGCCGATTTGAAAAACTTCCGGCAAACAGGTTATTATGATACGTGGCTAGGGTTGGCTCCGGACGATTCACCCCTTCTGCTTCGCGACACGGGCACCCAGGAAATCTACGCCCTCGACTGGCAAGCGCCGTGAGGAACAGTCGGCAGAAGGCAGTGGGCAGAAAGTAGTACGCAAAAAGCAGAAGGCAGAGAAAACGAGAATGGATACGAAGGCTGTAGTCCCCGATCCAAAACCCTTCATGCCTCACCCCAACTTCAGTGACGAGGTGAATCGGAACATCGTGCAGTCGGAGATTGAAGGTGGTGTGTGCCTGGATGAATTATCCGAGGGCGCGCGGTTGGAAGTGGAGACGCAGAATCGTTGGTACACCATCTTGATTCGCGATCGGGGCAATGAGCTGATTTGGGGCCACCCGAAGTACTGTCCCGATCCCGTCCCGGTAAGAATTGCCGGATCCACGTGGGGCGGCTCGATGCTGAAGCTACGGTTTATCGGTCGAGGAATGCGCCTGGAATTCTGGCACCCGGTATTTCGCACCATCATCACGTCACGGATAGTAGACATCCGCGCCTCCGACCAGCCGGTGACGATCGCTTGAGCTCCGTGTATTCCTACGGCTGACGCCGTGGGCCAAATGATGACGCCCGTCAGCCGACGGGCTGAATTCATCAACGAGTTTCTGGCTCAGGACACCCGATGACTCATCAACTGCCTGCTCGTCCTATCCCTTAATTCTCCGCGCCTCCTCATCCCACTTCGCCACCGTTTGGTGGAAGTAAGCGTAGTTGGCCAGATGGCAGCCCAGGGCGGCGTTATTCCCGAAGACTTCGTTCTCCACCGGCGGCTTCCGCGTTCTCACCGAGTAGAAGAAATTGGCGACGTGATCAGGAACATCACTGTACCCGGGTGGCGGCACGAAGCTCTCCGATTCCTGATCGACCGCCGACTCTAACGGCCCCGGCAGGGGATGCTCCTCGTGGAACTTCCGGATATACTCCTCCCGCATCGCCTTCGGCCAGCCGAAAACCGAATAACTTTCCGGCGCAGGCCGCGTGTCTTGGGGGGTAAAGGTTAGCACCGGGCTTCTCAGTCCCCCCGCAGAGCCAAAGCCATAGGCAGGCATCGAAACGGTATCGCGGATGACCAGCGTGCCCTCCGTGCCGAAGAACGCCATATACTCTCCGCTCTCATTGTTCTGGTTGCAGCGCAAACTGACCCGGAAACTCGGATATTCGAACAGGGTCACCAGCAAGTCAGGAAACTCCCGTTGCTCTTTCCAGCGGAACAGGTCTCCGGCGGATTGGGCGCGCCGGGGGGGAGTACCGGTCCCCGTAATATAGTGAATACCGGAGAGCATGTGCACAAAGAGGTCGCCCGCCAAGCCCGAGCCGTAATCGGTAAACCGGCGCCAGGAGACATAGCGCACGGGGTCAAACGGTCTCTTGGGAGCATCGCCCAGGAAGCGCTCCCAATCGATGGTTTTCTCGCTCGCGTCGGGTGGGACAGGCACGACCCAAGCGCCGCCCGGCGTATTGCGGTCCCAGTGGGCCTCGATCATGGTCACTTGGCCGAGCTTGCCAGAGCTGTAAATCTCCTTCGCTTTAGCGTAAATGATGGAACTGACACGCTGGCTTCCAGCTTGCAGGACGCGCTGGTTCTTCCGGGCAGCCTCCATTATGGCAAACCCGTCTTCCACGCTGTGGGACATGGGCTTCTCGCAATAGACATCTTTGCCCGCTTCGCAGGCGGCCACGGCGATGGGACGATGCTGGTGGTCAGGCGCCGCGATGATCACGGCGTCGATGTCCTTGCGGTCGAGGATTTGCCGGTAGTCGTGCGTAAACGCAACCTCTTTGTCCCCCAAGGCTTCGTGCGCGGAGATGCGCCGCGTGTCGTACACATCACAGGTGGCAACACACTCGACTCCCGGCACTACGCGCGCGGCCTGAAGAAGCTCGCAGCCGCGTACCCCCGTTCCGATGCTTGCGAACCGCACAGTATCTGAGGGCGGCATGGCACGCGGCGATGCGCACAGAGTCGCAGGTTCCAAAATGGCAACCTTCCCGGAAACGCCGGCTGCCACTGTGCCCATACCCAGCCGCATGAAGTCTCGCCGATTGATTCGAGGGAGTAGCATGGCAGATAACCTCCTTAAGAAATTGCGAAACAGAAATGAAGGGCTTCCTGCAAAATGTCCTAGTTTGCCAGAATTGACGGGCGCGCAAAAGGAATTAGTTGGGACCGCCGGCACCTAATGAGCGGGTAGCGCCGCGTGGCGGAGCCGCAAAAGCAAGTCAAAAGGCAAAAGTAAAAAGCCGCACCTCCAAGACTTTTTCCGAACGTGGCAACCGCTGGGCACGCTGATTTAAACTTACCACCATCTCCCGCTTAGGAAAGGAACACTGAAAACTGCGAACTGAAGACTTACCGTCACCACCAGCTCTCGAGTTGGCGTGCGTGATTTTCCGTAACGGGTAGCCATCAATGCGCCATGGGCTGGGCAGGCTGGCCCTTGGGCGGCTGCTTCGTCAGGGCGATCAAAGGAATTAAAATGAGACTTAACAGTCCCAGATATTGAAAAACCCGAACCAGCGCCACCATGGTGGCTTCGCGCTGTACCAGACCAAAAAGGGCGGTGTAAGCTTGCTGGTCAGCCCGGGCCGGAGCCCGCAAATAAACCCCGCAGCCCCCCAAACCACGGGAGCGCCAACGGTGAGGTCGAGGTGACATTGGCGACCAGCAAATTGGTGTGCTCCTGCCCCATGCGGGTCAGCATAGTTCCCACGATCGAAATGCCCACCCCGCCGCCGATGTTCCGCATCATATTGAACAAACTGGTGGCGTTCCCCATCCTTTCTTTGGGGATGAACGCCATGGTCAAAACCGTGAGCGGCACAAAGACCAGCCCAAGCGAAAGACCTTGAATAAACTGTGGCCAGAATACATCCCAGAAACCGATCTCTAAGTTAAACCCCATCAACCAATAGAACGAGAACACGAATCCCAGTACTCCGCACACGAACACCTTGCGAGGATCAAACCTGGTTAGCAGGAAGGAGGCTATAGGCATGGAGAGAGCCGCTCCCAACCCCATGGCGAACGTGGCTAGGCCCGCTTGCACCGACGGATAACCCATCAGCGTCTGGAGCCATATCGAGATGGTGACTTGACTGCCGTACATCACGAAGCTCTGGAGTGCCATCACGATGGTACCGGCGGCAAAGGGCGCCTGTCCGAGCACTCGCAGGTCGGCCACCGGATCTCGTGCAGTTAATTCGCGTGTCACCCAAGCCAGGAGCCCTATCGCAAAGGCCACCGCCAAGACCACGATGAATCTGGAATCAAACCAATCCTCTTCCTGCCCCTTGTCCAACATGATCTGTAGCGCGGCCACCCAAATAACCAGTGTCGCTAGCCCCCAGGAATCAATGCGTGCTGAGGAACGCCGGATATACGCTGGGTCTTTCACGAACGATTTGATCATGATCACAGAAATCAAACCCACCGGCAGGTTGATGTAAAAGACCCAACGCCATGAGTAGTTGTCGGTGAGCCAGCCACCCAACACGGGTCCGAGTACCGGCGCCACAATCACCCCGAGTGCAAAGACCGCCATGGCTTTGCCGTGTTGCTCGCGAGGAAACACTTCCAGCAGTACAGCCTGAGATAGCGGTTGCAGGGAACCACCACAAGCGCCCTGAAGAACCCGGAAGGTCACCAGCAGGCCCAAGCTGGGAGCGATGCCACACAGCAGAGAGGCAACAGTGAAGCCCGCGGTGGAGACAAGGAGAAGGTTCTTCCGTCCAAAGTGATTGGCCAGCCATCCGGAAATCGGAATGACCACACCGTTGGCCACCAAGTATGATGTGAGCGCCCAAGTAGCTTCGTTAGGTGTCGCCGAGAGGCTCCCGGCAATGTGCGTCAAGGAGACGTTGACCACCGTGGTGTCCAACACTTCCATGAACGTAGCGAGCATCACGGCCGCGGTAATGAGCCACGGGCCCTCAATAAGGCTTGCTTCTCGACTGATTATCGCCGACTGTCTGTCCTGTTGACTTTGAGAAAGACCGGTCATCGGCTGACCCCTTCGACTGGAATCCCAAGGTGGTCACAGACTGCACGAGCAAACGGGGAGGTGCCTACGAGACGCCGATGCGCCTGCCAGAGGGCGAGAAGGGCCTGCTCGCCGGCGTGGTCCGCACAAGTGATACCGTCGAGATCAATCTCGACTTCCCCTTCAGGACAGCACTGGGCGATTGCCTTCGGCAGACAATCTGCCCATTCTCCGACCAGTTGCCCGTTCAGGACAACTTTGACCCGATCCCGCAAGTAGAGGACGGTGGTTCGAAGCACAACCAGGAGAATGCATGCTGCATTCCATGCACTACTAGACCGTAATTGCTTGTAAATTTGGAAGTTAATTGTATTTGCCGACTACGGTTGGAAACTTCAGGTGCCCGCAGGATGGCAGGCTGCCCGATAGAGGGCAATGCGGTTCCAGCCGTTCCAAACTACCCTGCGGCCGAGTCGTCGCCTCGTCCTACATAATCCATGCAAAACTGCGTCATGGGCGGCTGAAGGCGACGCACCGCGTCTCCTCTACGACCGTTGGGGTTGGGGCAAAGCAAGTCCGTGCTCGCGATCTCCCAGGTGCTTTTCGATGAGTTCAATCACCGTCGCGACGCCATTTTCCCCGGCCATTCGCCCACCCAGCGCGGTGGCGCTGGAAACCATGGTAGGGTTTGCCAATACCTGGGCAACGGCCGCGGCAAGTTTCCTGGCGTTCAGGCCTTTCCTCTTGAGCGTTTTGCCGGCCACCCCGAGTCGTTCCAGTTCAGCCCCCCAAAAAAACTGGTCAGATACATGCGCGACGATGAGCGATGGCCGTCCGGCGAGCAACGCAGATTGGGTTGTCCCCGCGCCGCCATGATGTACCACCATCGAACATCGCGGAAAAACTCTGTGGTAGGGGGCGCGCTCAAGCTTAAACCACCGATGGTCCGAGTCGAAGACAGAAGCGTCGGACCAGGGGATTTGAAGGATTGCCCGGCAACCAAGGCGGCGGACAGCCTCAGTCCAAATTGCGACCGTTTCTCAAAGGTATTCCAAGCTGCTGGGCATCATGCTTCCAAAGGTAAAGTTCACGGGCGGATCCCCTGCCGACAGAAACTCGTCGAGTCCCATGGGCAGATCATCCGTCGTCAGGCTAGCCGGGGGGTTCAGAAAGCCGCAAACCCGGTTCCGCGCGTCCCAGTCGGGAGGCGGCTGACAGATCTGTGGACTGACGGCGATGAGGTTGAGCCGGTCCGCAGACCATGTCTGGGTCATGACGTCGGTGTCCGGTCGAAGTCCTTCGCGTGTGCGGAGCGCATTGACGCGGGGCAGGAAAATGTGGTTTACCATCCTGCGCACCAGCCGCCAGCCCAGCGAGTAAGACCACGTCCCAAGATCGGGAAAGCCCGGCGGACAGATCTTTGCAGAGGGCAAACAGTTGTGGACGATATTGAGCGTGGCTATTGGAACCCCTGCCTTCTCCGCAGCCACGCGCAGGGGGTAGACAAAGAAGTGGCCGACCACGGCATCACTTGCCGCGCACAGGTCGCGGGCGGCTGCGAACATTGGTTCCATAACGGGGTCAAAGCCATACCGCATCACCAACTCGGCCTGCTGGATGGGATTGCCCAAAGTGATAATCTGCCGCCAGACCTTTTCCACCTCTTCTTTCGATGGCATCTGGGGGTTAGGAACGGGCGTGAGCTGGTACCCAAAACGTTTGGCCAATGCGCTGTAATCCCGGCCAACATTGTCGGTAACAACGAGCGTAACTTCGTGCCCTGCCTCAACAAGTCCGGCGGCCAACGCCGTGAAGGGTTGTATGTCCCCCTCGCTGCCCCATGCCTGCAACCCAATCTTCATGCCTGTGCTCCCCCAGCGCGCGGGGACAGTGGGCGGATGGCAGAGTTATCCGTCATTCGATGGGTGCCGCCGACATTAACGTTGATGTCGACGGCTTGCCCGGCCAGCGACCCTGCGGACGCATACAAGCAAATCAATGTATGCGCCACCCGCGTTCGATCTTGTGGAATTTCTCCAATGGCTGAGAATGAAACGCGGATCCGTAAAGCAAGTCGGCGCTACAGATGCTCCGACGGTTTGATGTTCAGGACGCGAATGCGCGACTGAAGGGTCGTTCGCTTGAGACCCAGCAAGGCTGCCGCCCCTTCCGGACCACTAACCCGCCCATTCGTCTTCCTCAAGGCTTCCAGGATCGTCTCGCGTTCAACTTCCTGTAGATTGAGGGTTCTGCTTTTGCGTGTCGAATTCTGTTCTGCGCGCACGAGTGACAGTTCCTCCAACGGCACTTCCAGGCACTCTCCCCGCGTCAAAATCACCGCCCGCTCGATGATGTTCTGCAATTCCCGGATATTACCGGGCCAGGACCATGCGGCCATCACTGCCATTGCCCGGGTTGGAATCTCTTTGATCTTCTTATTCATGCGGCGCGCGTATCGGCCCACGAAGTATTCAACCAAAAGGGGGATGTCTTCGCGTCTTTCACGTAGAGCGGGCAAATGGATCGGGAACACCGCGAGCCGGTAGTACAGGTCTTCACGAAACTCCCGGTTCGCGACCATTTGGGAAAGGTCCCGGTTGGTGGCAGCAATCAGACGCACATCAACCTTCAGGGTGCGTGTGCTTCCCAGCCGTTCGAATTCCTTTTCCTGCAAGACGCGGAGGAGCTTGGGCTGAAGGTCCAAAGTGATATCGCCAATCTCGTCGAGAAACAGGCTTCCATGGTTGGCCAACTCGAAACGCCCGGATTTGGTTGCCACCGCGCCCGTAAATGCTCCCCGTTCGTGGCCGAACAGCTCACTCTCCATGAGGCCGGAGGGGACCGCCGCGCAATTCAACTTCACGAAGGTGCGATCCCGCCGCGAACTGCGGGTGTGGATCAACCGCGCGATGAGCTCTTTCCCGGTTCCTGTTTCACCCATGAGCAGGACGGTGGCGTCTGCTCCGGCGACGACCTCTGCCTGATTAATTGTTTCGCGCAGGGCGTGACTGTTGCCGACGATGTCTTCAAGGTTATGGTCGTAGCGGATTTCCTCTTCCAAGTAGGTTTTCTCGGTGTTCAACTGGTTCCGCGCCTCCGCAACTTTCTCGTAGGCCAGAGCATTCTCAATGGCTAACGCCACTTGATTGCCAACCTGCAAAAGTAAAGCCAGTTCTTCCTGCGCAAACGCGGAGTCGCCCCTGCTCGCGAGGGTCAAGACGCCCAGCGGTTTGGACCTTAAGATTAAGGGGATGGAGACCACGGAATGGATGTTTTCGTCCTGCGCCAGCGAAGCGAGGTTGGGAGGCAGTTGCGCGATCTCCTCGCGGTTTATGAGGCGCGGTGAGCGAGACCGAACCTCCTCAACCTCGGCAGGTGTCAAATCCAATGATTGTATTTCCTGTATGAACCCGCGATTGCTGGGAAAATCCATACCCACGCAACGTAGCCGTGGCGAGCCCTCTTCAAACAGCCATAGGCCTGTGTACTCGTGGTGGAAGCAATCCCGCAAGGCGGATGATACGGCCTGAAAAAGATCTCCAAGCTCCAAATGAGAGATGACATGGTTGTTAATTTCTAGCAACAGCCGCAGTCGGTCGCGCTCACGGAGCAAGAGTTGCTGATAGGAACAGGCATCTTCAAAATTCAGGGCATTCTCCACGGCCACCGCCACATGGGCGGCAACCGTCGTCATGAGCTTCAAATCCTCAGCGTCATAGTCTTTCTGGTAAGTAGTTCCAAAGACCAGTACCCCGAGCTGCCGGCGGGGAGAGGTCAGAGGGAGGAGGCAAATCGACCGGACCCCGTAAGGGCGCGCGGGTTCGACGAGATCGGCAAACTTGGCCTCTTTTTTGGTGTCGTTAATGATGATCGGCTTTTGGTCTTCGAGGACAACCCTCACCGAGGACTCTGATTCAGGAATTTCGGTTCCAACTTGTGACTTGGGCGACACGCTGCCTTCGAGTGCGTGCAGACGAAACACCTGACGCTGGGCATCGTGAAGAACCACACCGAGGAATTCAAACTTCACCACAGAAGGAAGAAACCTTGCGAGGTTTTCCAGCACTCCATTTAAGTCCGCCTGCGAAGCAATAACGTCCGAGGCCCGTCGCAACGCCTCGTACCGAGTTGCCTGACTAACCTCTGCGGCATTCTCTTGGGATATCAATGGGCCCTCCTGTGACTGCCAAGGGTGACCCTACTCTAACACGGGAATAAGGTGCAACTTCAAACGCTCTGTGCGCCCAGCGCTGATGCCCCGCACTCGCACCGCAACCCTATAGCAACACCTATCGTGCGCGAGTCACGGGTTTGGGATAACAACGGGAAGCCGGTGGTGCGGACCCCTGATTTGAGGGCCGCGGCTCTTCCTACGCGAAACCCTCAGGTCTTAACGATGCGGGGCTGGCCTCGAATCGCACCATCGGGGTCTCGGATTTGCGGAGTCCGAGGGACGCCATCAAGTCCACGAATCGGGCCGCAATTCGATTCCCTAATCCGCGACGACAACGAAGTGCACGGTATTGAGGCTAGGGCGGCGACCCCGCGCCGGGCATCCCTTCGGGCAGCAAATTTTGGGCGAAATTTGTAAAATTTTCTCTTAAGGTATTAATTGGTCATTATATTGTTGTATGTTGGAGACACTATTGCTAGGGTTGGAGAACTGTATCGGAATCCCGCAGTAGGGCGAGGCATCAGGTGGCAGGCAGTAGACGATAGACAGTAGGCAGGGTTCTGCCCCAAGAGCGTCAGATGAAGGCATTAGACAAAATCGCGGCGCTCCACGATATCACAGAAAAAAAAGAGGTTAGTGTTTAGCGTCAAAATGTCTATACATTTTATCTCACAGAAATACAAAGAGTTATCTTGAAAGTCGCGAGACGGGGCGAGAAAAAGGCCTCGGCTCGCCACGATGTGCCACAAACAAAATGGGTTAGCAGTCAATAGCGAAAACCATAAAATCTATATTATTGAAACTAAAACAGTTGATCGATCTTCTGCGGCCGGGGTCATGAGGAAAAGGGGGATTTAAAATATGCAACCTAGCCCAACTTCCGCGCCCTTGAGTGAATTTTGCGTAGTTTTGGAAGGCAGGCCCTTTGTTTTCAATATGGGTCTGTCCTAAGTCCAAAATAGTGACGAATGCATTAAAGATTTATCTTGACATAGGTGGTGGTGGATCGCCTATATAGTGGCCCATGTACCTCCGTCGGACCACCAAGACGCACAAGGGAAAAACCTACACCAACTATCTGCTCGTCGAATCCCAGCACACTCCCCGGGGTCCCCGCCAGCACGTGGTCTGTTCCCTCGGCAGCCTCGCCCCGGCACCGCGCGCGGAATGGCTCAACTTGGCGCACCGGCTGCAGGCGAGCCTCGAAGGGCAGGGTTCGCTTCCTCCCACCGACCCGCAGATCGCGACGCTGGTCGAAAAGGTGCAACAGGGGCGGAGACCCGCTGCTGAGCCAGAGCCGTCGCGGCCCCCAGCGGAGGCGGGACTAGTGGTCGATCCGGACCGGGTGAGCGTCGCAGAAGCCCGCGAGGCCGGAGCAGTTCATGCCGGTCATCAGGTTTGGCAGCAGTTGGGTTTGAACGAGATCTTGCGCCAAGCGGGGCTATCAGCGCGAGCTTGCGGGTTGAGCGAAGCCATGACGTTGAACCGTCTGATCTTTCCCCTATCTGAGCATGCGATGCCGGATTGGATGCGCCGTACCGCTCTGCCCGATATCCTGGGCGCCGACTTTTCTGCGCTGCACGATGATGCTTTGTACCGCCATCTGGACCGGCTGCACCCGAACCGGCGACGGATCGAAGCGGCGTTGGCCGCACGCGAGAAGACGCTGTTTAATCTGGACGATACCTTGTACCTACACGATCTGACTTCGACCTACTTCGAAGGTCAGGCTTTGCGCAACCCGCAGGCGAAGCGCGGCTACTCGCGCGATAAGCGACCCGATTGCAAGCAAGTGGTCGTGGGGTTGGTGCTGGACCGGGACGGTTTTCCCAAGGCCCATGAAGTTCTCGATGGGCGCCAAGACCGCACGACGGTGGGAGAGATCTTGGAGAGTTTGGAGAAGCGGACGGGCCCCCAGCCGGGGGCGACGGTGGTCGTCGATCGAGGCATGGCGTATGACGAAAACCTGGCGGAGATCCGGGCGCGCGGGTATCACTACCTGGTGGCGGGTCGGCAGCCGGAACGGAATGCCTGGCGGGAAGAATTCGAGCAGGAAGACGGCTGGGAAGAGGTGATCCGCGCGCCCTCGCCGCGCAACCCTCAGCAGAAGAAATCGCAGGTGCGCATCCAGCGCCGAGAGCAAGGAAAGGAGGTCTACCTTCTCTGCGTGAGCGAGGAGCGCGAAGAAAAGGACCGGGCCATTCGCGAAACCCACGAGCAACGCTTGCGAAAAGACCTGGAGCGGTTGAAGGCGCGCATCGAGAAGGGCCAGTTGACCAAGCCGGAGAAGATCCACCAAGCGATCGGTCGACTCCAAGAGCGCTACCCCCGCGTGGCCCGCTACTATCGGCTCGACTACGACGCGGAGCAGAAAAGGCTGACGTGGGAAGAGGATGGCGACAAGAAAGCCCTCGCCGCGAAGCTGGATGGCGGCTACGTGCTGAAGACCGATCGCCAGGACCTGACCGCGGATGAAATCTGGCGCACCTACATCCTGCTGACACGGGTGGAGGCGGCGTTCCGGGCAATGAAGAGTCCCCTGATGGAGCGGCCCATCTTCCACCATCTCGAAAGGCGCACGCAGACGCATATCTTCCTCTGCGTCCTGGCCTACCATCTCCTGGTGGCGATGGAGAAACGCTTCCTGGATCGCGGTGTGCACACCTCGTGG
>Ga0326728_10012697_pt1 | contig 18598 bp, 20 predicted proteins | sample MB3enrmetagenome_FD_207602 | JGI IMG/M metagenome (GOLD analysis project Ga0326728, IMG submission 207602) | Lab enriched peat soil microbial communities from McLean, Ithaca, NY, United States - MB31MN | ecosystem: Environmental > Terrestrial > Soil > Wetlands > Peat | place: USA: New York... | reverse complement strand
CGCCAGCTCTACGCCGTTTCTTGAGAACTTCAAATCGCCGACCCCGCAGCGGGTGGAAGGCATGAACTATCTCTGCCCATCCCAACGACGAGTGGGGCACAAGTGCAGTCTGCTCTGACCGTCGGCAAGCCAAAGTCCGGATGAGCGGTGACATGCAAGAAGGAATTGCCACTGTGGCGCGCGTGGACCAATTGTGACTTGGGCGGTCGGCGGAGAGGGAGACCGCACAACACGAAGGGTCGGGTGTGAAAGGCGAGTTGCTGTTTATGATTCTCACGCTGTTTCCGAACCAGTTCGATCGTATCCAGTTGTTTAAGCCGGCGCTTCGAGATGCTTATGCGAGGTGCATTGAAGCGCAGGCAGTCAGCGACCGAGGAAAAACCGTTGGTCGTCGTTTTTGGCGAATTGGGGCGAGGTGCATAATGGGGTGCATACTCGTGCCCGAACTGGGGGCTCGAGTCCGAATGAGAGCCACTGTATCCGACTGAAAAGTCGTGGGTCCGAACAGGGTGAACGGTGGTGCGAGCGTTTTCTAATCCGTGGGTCGGGGGTTCGAGTCCCTCCACGCCTGCCATTCTAAAGGACTTAGGTACAGCTAGAACAACGGTTTTCAGGACCGTCGCATCTATACGTCACGAAATCAACAGCCCTTCAAAACAAAGGACTCAGGGACAATAATCAGAGGATTGTCGCCGCGAGATGCATAGCGCGAGAAGAGGAACTCCAAGCCCGCTTGCATGCCTTTCATGATGGCCGAAACTTCCTGGATAGGCGCCAGCACTCCGCGCTGCACGGCGTCCGAGGTGGTTTCAACCTTCTGAACGAGGTCGGAAAACATCCGGTCCGTGCGAATGACCTGCGCGCGTGATTTGTCCACGAGTTTGGCCACCCGTCCATATCCCAGCCTGGATCCGTACCGCCACGGCCACAAGGATTAGTGCAATGGTCAGCCCGGTAGTTTGCTCCATGGTTCGCTCATCAGTCCTTCTCCGCCCGCAAATAGGAGAGCCAACAAAGCGCCTACGCCTTCCGTCTCGCTCCAACGATCACCAGCGATATGCCACCGACCAGGGCGATTCCGCCCAGAATCGGAGGCAAGGGAATCCGCTCTTTCGTTTCCGCGGTTGCGTGAATCGGGCCCACGTCCAAGACCTTCCTATGCCGCGTGTACGTGATACCCTGATAGGCCAGAGAAATAATCCCCAGCACAATGAGCAAGATCCCAACCAGCGTTGCAATCTTCATATGAGGCTACCTCACCTGAGCGCCTTTCGTGTCCGCTCTATCGTTGAACGCTTGTCCACCCTCGCGAGAGTATTTCGCCAACGCGTTGTCCAAGCCCTGGGCTGCTTGGATTCGCCTGCCACTTTGGTGGCTCTCTAAAGCAGACGGATCTAACCGCCTTTCACACCACCCTCCGGGCGGCCAGTCCCGTATGGGTTGCAGCGGCTCCCGAAGTTGGGCTGGACAGACCGCTACACTACGATGTTGATTGAGATGCGAATGCCGGGATGCACCCGGTTGCAGAGGTAATAACCGCCGTCATAATAGTCAACGTAAACTTCGTCGGTGTAGTACCAGCCTACCGGCCACGGGTCAATGAATCCGAACCAGTAGCCGCCGTACCGGAAGCGCCGATGCCCGGAGACCATGGTAAAACGGTTGATGCGGAAGCTGTGGTCACGACCAAAATGGGCGCGAAAACGGTCGTCAGGAATGCGGCCACCGCGATCACCACCGCCGCCCTGTGACTGCTGTGCGTATTCCTGCCCGTGGGCGTTTTCCCCCCGCTGGGCGCGTTGCGAAGACTTGGCTTGCCGTCCTTCTTGCTTTTGCTCAGCATGTTGTTCAGACTTGGCCTGGCGTCCCTCTTGCTTCTGCTCGGCGCGTTCCGAAGACTTCGCCTGCCGTCCCTTTTGCTTCTGCTCGGCGCGTTCCGAAGACTTCGCCTGCCGTCCCTCTTGCTTCTGCTCGGCGCGTTCCGAAGACTTCACCTGCCGTCCCTCTTGCTTCTGCTCGGCGCGTTCCGAAGACTTCGCCTGCCGTCCCTCTTGCTTCTGCTCGGCGTGTTGTGAAGACTTCGCCTGGCGGCCTTCTTGCTTTTGCTCGGCGTGTTGTGAGGACTTGGCTTGCCGTGATTCTTGCTTCTGCTCGGCGTGTTGTGAAGACTTGGCTTGCCGTCCCTCTTGCTTCTGCTCGGCGTGTTGCGAAGACTTGGCTTGTCGTGATTCCTGCTTCTGCTCGGCGTGTTGCGAAGATTTGGCCTGCCCAGCTTCTTGCTTTCCCTGTGCGTGTTCCGCGGGCTTGGCCGCCGGCGCGTGTTCCTCATGCTGCGCGTAGGCAGGAGCAGCGGTTCCGAGAAGCAAAAATAGAAATATTGTGCTGATTATTCCAACGAGTTTCATGGGTGTAGCCTCCATTACAACTCATCTGACGTACGACTCTTGTCAGACTCTTGTCATATCCTTTATATCCTAGAGGTAATTCGGCGTCAGTTCAGTTCCGCTCACATGTTTGGTCAAAATAGCTCAGCCAAGTTCAGGACCTAGTCTTCCAGGTTGGGGACGTAGCCTTCGCGCTCGTCTTGGTTGGGCTTGATGAGCGGCTCACGCAGGATGGCTTTCAGGGGATGATCGGGGCTACGAAGCGGGCTCACTGAACACCGTGACGGCATTTTGCATGAGCTTCATTTCCGCCAGCGACAGCAGGAATGCCAGCGTCGATTCGGCTCCCTGGTTCATGTTAACTCGATCAACGTGCAAAGCGTCGCAGCAGCCGCCGGAATGGACGGAGTGAAGTTCCAACCCGAGGTCGTTCCAGCCCAAAAACCAGTCGAAAGCGCGATGGGCTTGTTCATACCACCACGAGTCCGACGTTGCCCTGTAGGCCTCAAGACACGCCGACACCATAGCTTGAGCCTCGATTGGCTGCTGGTCGAAGGTCGGGCGTATTCCCCCGCGCTGATAAAATCCGTTGCTGCCGATGGGCCGGAAGCACCCACTCTCGGAGGTTTGCACCTTCACCAGCCACCTCAAAGCATCCAAGCCCCGGTCGAACGCTTTTTTATATCCGTTAACACGCCCGCTAAGAATCAGAGCGTGCGCGAGCTTGGCATTGTCGTAACTCAACTCCTCTTCAAACCAGGGCCAATCCGGATGGGAGGCCCTGTCGAAAATATCCATCAACCTTGCCCTCAGCCCTTCGCGGAGTTGAGTAACCAAGCGGTCGCCGCTCAGACGGCGCAAATATTCGTGGATGCCGATGAGGCAGAATGCCCAGGCGCGCGGTGAAGTGAACGTTGCGACCGCCGGCAATGCCCGCGCGAAGAGTTGTCCGGCCATAATCTGAAAACCTCGATGTGGGGAGCGTCCTACGCCCACACCCAGCGCCCAGAGCGCGCGGGCATGACAATCCTCAGATCCTTGTTCATCAAGCCAGCGGCGGTCAAAACTCAGGAAATTATGGAACCGTTTCATTTTGTCATCGAAGGCGTAGTTCAAGAAAGCGGCGTAAGTGCTGGCTAGCGTTTGTACACGTGTTGGTTCCTCTTTCAGCTCATCGAGCAGGGTCGAAAGAATGAAAGCCCGGGCGTTGTCGTCCGTGCAGTATCCCTCGGAAAAATTCGGCACGGTGAGAATCGCGTGTTGGAAAATGCCGGTCGAATCGGTCATCCGGGAAAGATGGTCCAGCCTTAGCTGCGGCAACTCCCGCGGTTGCTGGTCGAGAGTCTTCGTCGCAAACAACTTCCGGGACAACGAGGCGCCCTGGAGGCGAGCTTGTTCGAAGCTGCGCATGTAGAGGCGCGCCACGTTGCTCCAGACCATCTCACGGCCCAGCCTGTAGGCGTTCTTGCGCATGGCGTGCCGGCGTGTCGCATCGCGGAGCGAGCCGCAGACCTCTCGGCCGATGGCGCGGGAGTCCGCAAAGGGCACCAAAACACCGCGGTCCTGCGCCAGTAATTCCGCGGCGTGCCAATAAGGAGTCGAAACCACGGCTTTACCCGCGCCAAACGCGTAAGCCAGCGTGCCCGACGTGATCTGCGCTTCGTTGAGATACGGCGTAATGTAGAGGTCCGCCGCACCAATGAACTCTTTCAACTCCTCGAGTTCTACAAAGCGGTTGTAGAAAATAACGCTCTTCTCGACCTTGTTCTTTTTGGCCAGGAGTTCCAGGCTGAGACGATAGGCCTCCCCGCGCTCCTGCAACTCGTGGGGATGCGTCGCGCCCAGGACGATATAAACAACATCCGGGAATTCCGCCAGAATCTGCGGGAGAGCATTCAGGACATGCTCAATTCCCTTATTGGGCGAAAGCAGCCCGAAAGTGAGCAAGACAGTCCTGCCTTCTACGCCAAACTGGTCCTTGTAATAATTGGGATCCACAAACGGGATGTCAGGAATGCCATGCGGAATGAGATCGATTTTTGTGGTGGGCGCTCGGTAAACCGCCTCCAACATCCGGCGCCCGTGTTCGGTCATGACCACCAGCCGGGCCGAGCGCGCAATCAATTCCTGCATCACGCGCCGCTGCGTGTCATTGAGCTCTTGCAGGAGGGTATGAAACGTGGTGACGACGGGCATTTTCAGTTCGCGCACCAGCGCCAGCAGATGGCGGCCGGCGGGCCCGCCGTAAATCCCAAACTCGTGCTGAACGCAGACGATGTCTACGTTGCTGATGTTGATGAAGTCCGCCGCGCGCTGGTAGGAGGTTAAATCCTGCTCCTCAATCTCGAAGCGAACTACGTCCGGATACTCGTAGCCGCCCTCGATGTCATTCACCGGCACCGCGAAGCACTGGCTTTGGGGGTGCGCCGCCGCCACCCACGTCAGCAAGTCGGACGTGAAGGTGGCGATGCCACACTTGCGGGGCAAGTAGTCGCCGAGAAACGCGACCTTGCGAATCTTAGGTTCCGTCTCCACAAGTTTATTCGTATTATGTTCTGCCCGCGCAAGACTGGCACTTTCAATCCGGGCGTCTTCGAGTATAGGACCATGCATAGCGGAGAACTCCACGGGAGTGACTACCCATCAGACTCATTCAGCTTCCCCCCTCGGGGCAACCCACCCGGCCGCGCCGATTGAATCGTCCCCGAAGGTGAACTGGACAAATCGTTAGAACATGTTGAGGGTAATCTGAACACCGGGAAACCTCAGGTCGCACAAATAATAGGCGCCATCAAGGTACTCGACATAAACGGTGTCGTCGTAGCTCCAGCCAGCCGGCCATCCTTGATTGAACCCGAACCAATAGCCGCCGTACTGGAAGCGGTTGTACCCGCCGATCATCTGAGGACGGACCATGTGGAACGAGTGGCCGTGACCGAAATGGGCACGGTAACTGGTGTCAGAAATGCGGCCGTAATGGCCTCCGCCACTGTTGGAAGCAACGGTCTGTCCCTGCTGCCCTCCGGACTGCTTCGCTTGCTGTGCGCGCTGTGGCTGCTGGCGTTGTGCCTGCTGTGCGGGCTGCTGCGGCTGCGCTTTCTGTGCGCGTTGCTGCGGCTGCGCTTTCTGCGCGCGTTGCTGCGGTTGGGCTTTCTGCGCGGCTTGCTGCGGCTGAGCTTTCTGTGCGTGTTGCTGCGGTTGCGCTTTCTGCGCGCGCTGTTGCGGCTGCGCCTTCTGTGCGTGTTGCTGCGGTTGCGCCTCATGTTGCGCCGGCTGGGCTTTTCCACCGCCTCCGCCCTTTTCCTCCTCGCCTTTTTGTGCTATTGCAGGAATGGCGGCTCCGAGAAGCAATAACAGAACTGCTGTGCTGATCACTCGATTTTCTTTCATAGGTGTTGCCTCCGACTCATCTCACATCCGCCTCTTGCTGGATTCTCGAGGCACTCTTGTTATACCGTTTGTGCGCGTGGGTGTCAGTTCAGTACGGCTCACCGATTAGGTCAAAAATGCTCACCCGAGTTCATGGGGGAACTACAATCCGGCGCGGGCGGGGATGTGCCCGGGATTTGAAATGGGAGGGGCTTCGTTCGTCGTTGCGGTTTGCGCCTCTTCTCACCGCAGAGGCGCGGAGGCTCAGCAATTTGAAAGAAAGGCCAGCGTCTCAGCGCCTGGGCGGTAAAGATAAACAAGATAAATTAGGTTTCCTCCCTGCAGGGGGGCGCCCGACGACGCCTACAGGCAACGATGTCCCCCCTTCGGGGAGGGCGAGGGAGAAATCCGAACTAGTCGCTCAGGACCACGCTCAAGAGGCCGCTGTTCACCGTCAGCGCGCCGCTGCCCGCGTAATCAATGAAGCCCAGCGTCCGGAACTTGTTCATGAAATGGCTGACCCGAGACCGGGTGGTGCCCACCATTTGGGCCAAGTGTTCCTGATTGATTCCGGGATGGACAGTTTCGGTTCTGCTTTCCTTGCCAAAATGCGCCAGCAATAGGAGAATCCGAGCCAGGCGCTTCTCACTGGAGTTGAAAAGCTGGTCGACCAGATCCCCTTCAAATCGAATGTTGCGTGAGAGCAGGTGCGTGATGAACAATTCCGCAATTCCGTGCTGCTCGTGAAGCATACGCACCATCAGCGACTTCTCGATCCGGTAAAGCGTGCAATCTGTCACCGCTATAGCCGTGGAGATGCGCAACGGCTGGCCGGCCAAGCATCCCTCGCCAAAGAACTCGTTGCCGCCCAGAACGGTGACGATCGCTTCCTTGCCCTGTTGGGAGGTCACCGCGAGTTTCACCTTGCCTTTGAGGAGATACCACACGGAATCCGCAGGGTCGCCCTGCACGAAGATCGTGCGGTCCGCCCCGTATTCCAGAACGGTTTTCCCGTACGAGATTCCGCCGAGGAATGCTGCCCAATCGACGGGTAAAGTCTTCCCGTTTTCTGCGGCAACTGACGGCTTGCCGTTAGCCTTAACGGCCTTAAGCGGGTTCTTCTGTTTCTGTGGTGTCATAGCCACCTCTCTTTTCTCCTTGCGTCACAACAATTTCTCGTCACTGTGCTTCATGAGCTTTTCAGGGGCCTGCTGGTTAGAAGCTTGCTTGCAAGGTTCCCTCAATCTCTATGATGTCTGTTCACCTTCAGTCCTCCATGACGCCCTGAGAAGGGTGTTACGGAACATTCACCGGGGCTCGCCTGAAGCGCGTGAATGCTGAGCATTTTCTTGCCGGAGGTTCGACGATGGGGCCGGTTCCCTTCGCTTCGTCGTCGGGAATTTCTTCCTCCGCAATCATTTTGACGATCTCCAGCGGCACCTGCTCGAAATGTGTCTTGGCGTCTTTTGGTTTAGTCATTCGTATTTATCCTATCTTTCGTATAAAGCCTATCAGGCCACAATCGGTACGGGTTAACTCTTTTTGAAATCTTTAGGGTGTGCCTTAGGGTGGTGAATCCGCGGAACTAACGACGCCCCCCCAAAGAGTTAGCGGTCCGCGCCGTTCGCGGGGGCACGAGTACGTAACTTTAACGTTTCGTTTTTTTACTTGCAGTTCTCGTTACGTTGAGATACGATAAGGGTTCGAGTGTACAACTCCACGGAGTTGCGGAGGCGAGCGTGAATCCTCGGACTGCCAAAGCTCCAGGCCATTTCAAGACCATGGCGCAAGCCAGCGTCCCGCAAGGGCGCAAAGGGAAGCACCAGAAGATTGTATCTACCATACTCAGTGATCTCGGCAAGTTGCAGGACGGCTCAGCCATCAAAGTTCCCTTGGCGGAATTGCTGGAAAGTAAAGAAAAGGTACGTTCAGCCCTGAATCGTGCAACGCGGAAAGCAGGGCGGACGGTGGCAACCGCCAGCGACGCCAACTTCCTGTACATCTGGAACGTCAGCGCATCCCGCGAGAACCCTAAAGCTCAAACCCCATAAGATAGCGCAGCTCAAATTTGGCGATGTTATAGGTGGCAGCGCGGATCATGAGGGGACGGCTTCAACCCTTCTGTGCTCCTAGGCGCTTCGCCCCATCTCTCCATGTCGAATCCCCTTCGAAACACTGGTCATTCCCGCGAAAGCGGGAATCCCGTCCTTGTGGCATGGCCCTCCTGGCCATGAGTTCACCCGAGCAACTGCCGCGCAACTTCGGCGGCGCATTTCCAACGGTTCTCAGTTGAGCAATTGTGACCACGCAAGTGAGCAGTACGGGACTGACACGCGAACTACCCCGCGGTATACATGAAGTGTGAGCAGTAAATCTCTAACTTCCATCCGGGATTTGCCTGGAGACGGATGTTAGGCGGGAGGATCAACATGCTTTGGACAATTTTCGTGGTTCTGATGGTCATGTGGCTGCTGGGCTTCAGCTTTCACGTTGGCGGAGGCCTCATCCACCTATTGCTCGTGGTTGCAGTAATTTGGTTGCTATGGAATCTGGTCATCCACCGCAGATCTTATTCGTAAGGCGGCGAAGGGTCGCGGGGGGTGCGCTTATGCCGCAAAATTGGCGGTTCAACATTCGCGAAGCGGGACGGAGCTTCTTCCACCTGACTGCGCGGCGACAAACCTCGTGGTCGCTTTTTCTCTTCCTCGTCGCGGCAATGGCCTCCGCATCGGCACAGACCGGGAGTACAACCCCAAACGTGGAAGCCATCGTGGCGCACATGACGCAGGCCCGGGCAGGGAACCGGGCCCGCTCTCGTCCTTACGTCGTCACGCGGGAGTACAAGCTGTTTGGTAAGGAAGGAAGCAAGGCTGAGTCCGAGGTGATTGCCGATGTAGCCTTCGTTCCACCGGACTCCAAAGAGTACACCATTCAGGAGACGAACGGGAGCGGACTGGGAAGAATGATTATTGGCCGCATGCTGGCCAATGAAGCCGAGGTCACGAAAGACTACGCCTTAACCGACATCTCGGCGGACAATTATGATTTCCGCTTCCTCCGCGAGGAAGAGGTAAGCGGCCAACGCTGTTACGTCCTCGAGTTGCTTCCCAGGCGTAACGACAAGAATTTGCTGCGCGGGAACATCTGGGTCGATGCCAACACCTACCTGCTTCGTCGCACCGAGGGCGAGCCGGCAAAAGCTCCCTCTTGGTGGGTGCGAGACGCGCGCGTCGCGCTGCGCTACGGCGACGTCGGCGGAATGTGGCTGCAGACGGCTTCGGAAGCCACCGCCCGTGTCCGGATACTCGGCCCCTACACGATGGTTTCGCGCGACGTGAAGTATAAGATCACCGAGCTGGTTGCTGACGGGTCTTCGGCCCACGCGAACTTCTTCGAGCCGATGCTTGACCGATCTCTTCGCCAGCGCGCGATTCCGAGGCTACCGAAATGAATCGTTCGCATGGGAGAATCAACATGGAATTGGACAAGGCACTGGGGTTGGCAGTAATTCTGGGCTGGGATGACTTGAAGAAAGTCAGCGACGCATGCTCAGCACGGGTTGAATACCAATGTGAACCTGGAACTTCATTGGATTACCTGAGCGTATGGTCGGTTGATGCCGAGGGTCATCAGAATAGGGTGTGCGAATACTGGACCGGGACTTCTCCGGCTCACCCAACAGGGGTACGTTTCACCAACAGCTTCCAGTCTGATCAGTTAGGTCAGGCCCTTGACTTCATCATGACGAACCAGGGTCAGTTCACACGTCCCGCCGATGATTGCCCTGATGGGCTGGCTCTGATCTACCCGCCCAGCGGAGATGAACGTGCCGAAGCCGCCACTTGGATGAAAGGGGTGCACGGCGCCCCTACTAACATAAGCCCCCTTGAGGATCAACGGTTTGCAACTCTTCGGCCGGTACTTTCGAGAGCGGCCCAACGTCGCAAACCACCAGTGGCTGGAAAACTCCCCAGGCGTTTACCTAAGCGCATCACCAAGTCAACTGATCCGAGTCCCGCGTAGTGGGACGCGAGTAGCCGTAGGTGAAACCTGCGGAAGTGGAAACTGAGAGACAGTCCCCGCCCTTGGGGGCCGAACCTTCGCAGGGTCAACCCCGTTGGGGTTGGGGGTTGGGCGGGCTCTGACATGCGCAGGTTAAAGCCTGCGGATAGCCACGGTTGGCCCGTGCCGGGGCCGAGGCCGCTTGAAAACGCTCACGGAGAGTGGCTGAGGGAGAAGAATCTTGCTTGGTCTTGATCGCGGCGCGGCGCGTTACACCTGGACAGCGGTTTTCATTCTCCTCGCGGTAGGACTGCTGTATCTCATTCGCGAGACTCTGTTTATCTTTTTTGTGGCGCTGCTGTTCGCCTACCTTCTCTGGCCACTGGTCAAGGTGCTGGATCGGCGGCTGCCGGGGCGGTCAAAGGTGCTGGCGCTCACCTTCGTCTACCTCGCGCTGGTCGGATTTCTGTTTCTTGTTGGAATTGCGATCGGCTCTCGTGTAGTCCACGAGGCGAACACGCTGGCCTCCAGGCTTCCAGAGCTCCTTTCGAAATTAGAGCCTCCCATCGCGCCCGTCGTTTCACCCTCCGCTCAGACCCTGAAGAGCACTGTCGTTTCGACTGTGCAAAAGCAATTGGTCGGTCATTCGCGAGAGATCCTGGCACTGGTGCCGAATGCCGCCTTGGGGGTCATCTCGCGCGCTGGAAGCCTCATCTTTATCGTCTTGGTTCCGATTCTCAGTTTCTTCTTCTTGAAAGACGGGCGGCGGATGCGCAGTTCCGTGCTGGGCTTTCTTGCCGAAGGCTCCCGCCGCGACACGGTGCAGAGAATTGCCGCTGACCTGCACCTGCTGCTGGCACAATACATGCGGGCGTTGGTGTTGTTGGGAGTCGTGGCATCTTTGGCTTATGGACTCTTTTTCTCGATCATGGGGATTCCGTACGGGATTCTGTTGGCAGCGGTCGCTTTCCCTCTGGAATTTGTTCCCATGGTGGGTCCTCTGGCGGGAGCCGTCATCGTCTTGCTCGTTGCCGGCTTGAGTGGCTCCCACCACCTGCTCGCGACCTTCGCGTTCCTTGTGGCGTTCCGCTTATTCCAGGATTACATTGTGTCACCGCATTTGCTCAGCGCCGGCATGAAGCTGCATCCTTTGCTGGTGATCTTCGGAGTCCTGGCGGGCGGCTCAATTGCAGGCATTGCCGGCTGTTTTCTTTCGGTTCCGGTGCTCGCTACTTTGCGAATCGTTTACCGGCAGTTGTTACCGATCGCCCCTCCCCCGGTGGTGGCGCCTGACGGCCCTGCCCTTCTTTGAGGACATGATGTGAGCGCGATCATCCGGTAACGCGTGAGAGCGCAGGTGTAATCGTAAGCCGGAAGCACGCGCATGGCGAACGTGCGAAGCTTTGGAGTGCGGCAGCTTGCTGCCGCTTTGTTGCAGGCCAGCTTGCTGGCCGGAACCTCGCTCCAATCCCGAGCCATTGCGAGGAGGGTCGCGCTTCGGTTTACCGAGCCCTCAGCGGTCCGCGAGCAAGCTCGCGGGCGGAAAGCGGCAGCAAGCTGCCGCACTCCAAAGCTCCGCAGAGGAGTTCGCGCCCACCAGCCAGGGCCGCTCGTCCTCCAGATCAAGTTGGCGGAGCGAGTGCGAGATGTCTTGAAACGCCGTCATGGTTAGAGGCGCAATTATACGCATCATCTCAGGCTGGATTGCAACACGGTACCCAGTCTTTATTGCAACCGCGCCGACTCATCTTCTGCCATTGAGGGCTGCGCAGGGCGGTTCCGTGACTAAGTCGGACTTTTTGTGCTCTACGCATATTTCTGTTGACAAACGGGGCAGGATAGGCTAGAATTGTTTTGTGGGGTTGGGCAGGGGGTCAGGCCCTGCCGGTTAGGTCATGCCAGAAAGTCCTCTTTTGTTTTCGCCCGTAGTCCCTGCCTGTGGTTTCTGCCTCCAAGTGCAGTCCAAAAGTCGAGGAGTCAAAGAGTCGAGGAGTTGGGAAGTCAAACGTCGACCCTATCTTTCGGGTGGCAGCCTGTGGAGACGTTGGGCGATTCCTGGACTTCCCGACTCGCCAATTTCTCTACCCGGGAACCCTGCGACCGAACCGGGAGGCACGACTCCGAAAAAACACAAAAATGATACGAACGAAGCCAGTATGTTATTGAAAACACACGGAGCGTTTGGAAAACGAACCCAAAACGAACTGAAAAACGAACCCAACTTAGGGTATCTAGGGCGGGAACTAATGCCGAATTCAGAGCTTGCGAGGCTCAACGGGAAGAAACCCCTCGTCCGGCTCGCTACTCTCGCCACCCTCCCCGATTTTCGATGGTCCGATTCGAATCGGACCAGAAATCGGACTACCCGGAGAAGAGGGCCGCTGTCGAGGTTTGGCCGGGAACCCGAAGCAATGCGAGAAAATACAAAAATCGGGGGAACAAAGCGAGAATGTCTATGAAAACAAAGGATAATGACAAAATGTCGTAAGTTCATCAGCCGGAGGACCGAGGGACAATCCACTCATCCAGGGGATTCTTGGCGCTACAGTCGAGACACGTCGTCAGGGAGTGTTGTTCCCCGCAATTAGGGCAGACGGTTCGCGTTTGGAAGGTGTCGAAGGGTGTTCTACAAGCCCTACAAGTCCAATAACTTCCCACCGGTGGCGCAGCTTTACACGACGGGCACGCAAACTCTTCATGGCGCGGCAATTTCGCCAGACGAGACAGAGTCCACGCTTGCTGCAGCCCTCCCCAGCAACTCGCAAGGATAAACAGGGCGATGATGCCAATCCAGAAGGAACGCTTCAGCAAGGCCAAACATAAGAGACCCGCCACGCAGGCAAAGCCGATCGCGACCACCACCATCAGGCTGCGGGCGCGTCCTATCACATACCAGAGCAAGGAACGAATTATCTGGCCGCCGTCCAGCGGATAGATGGGCAATAGATTGAAGGCCAACAAAAGACCATTCATGCCGATGAGCGCCAGCAGGAACGAATGGATATTGGGTGCGGTCTTGGCCAGCTTCAAGGACCGGTCTAGTATTACACCTACGGGGGTAAAAACTAAGAGAAGCTGAACGTTCACCAGCGGCCCGGCCGCGCTGCTCCACAGCGCGGCGCCGGGCCGCTGGGGCGGGCTCACGTACGCCATTCCTCCCAGAGGCCAGAGCATAATCTCATTTGCCGTTCCTCCAACCTGCCGGCAAACCAGGGCGTGTCCGTACTCATGCAAGAGCACAATGAAAAAGAGCGACAGATACTCGAGCACGTTCCAGACTATGGAGGAATAAGCCTTCGCGCGGCTGCTGATTTCAAACGCCGCGAACAGAAACCAGAACCAATGCAAGTACACATCAACGCCCGCGAAACGGAACAAATGGATGCCTAGACGCCGGCTTCTCATGGCTAGCGATTATAAAAGGGTAAAGGATGAGGGTAAAGGATTAAGGACGCTTGGCAGACCCTCAGTTTTGCCATCCGTGGCTTTCCCGCGTCACATTTTGTCACAGTACGATCCAGCGGCGGCCATTCTATTGGAGTTCCCACGCATGAAAACGCAGGCAGGAACGGGATTTGAGCCCGCGCTGCTCTCGTGAAAGACCAGATATACCGATTGAAACCCTGTTTACGTGTTGCACAACCCTTCAAGATCATGTATACATGTCTCCCGTAAGATTCTATTCCGATCCTAGTGGAGGCTAATATGCCGATCTCCGCAACCATGGTCTTGGCGAGTTTTGTACTCATTGCATTGGTGGCAATCTATGTCCCGACGATTTACATTCGCAAAACGAACAAGCTCATTAAGACGTTAGAGAAAATCGAGGCCAACACTCGCAAATAGTCGCTGGTTCAGTCTTGGATGAGTAGCCCAGGCTGCCTTTTAGCGTCATGCCGAAACTCGAGGGGAAGAGGTGTGGCATCTGGCAGGGTGTTGTCTGAAAGCAGGAGAGCATCCCCTGCAAGTGCTGTTTGATTATTCGCCGGTGAAGCGGTAAAGCTCCACCGGCGTCAAACCGTTGTGATAGGATGTCTCTTCGCGCGTAGATGCACTCCTGGTGGGAGCTGCGTGGTTCGTGGTCAGCGAGGCAACGGTGGTCGCCGATTACGGGTCGTACGGCGTGCTCTGTTGCGCTTCGGATTCACTGTCTTGGCAAGCGCCTTTCCGCTTTTCTGGGCCGAACTCCTGTTGCGCAAGTACTTCATGCCCTGCTTGGTTGGTACTCCTTCGTTGTGGACCACGCGGAGCCCAGGTAACTTCTGAATTCTTCCACCCTGGTGCGCGCGGCCGGAGCATCTTTACGGCCACAATACTGCGCCGCCGGCCTCGAGTCCCCTGAGAACTCCTCAGGCCGAGTCGGCCGCAATCCCCGATGGAAGGTAACCCTACATCGTCAGAACCACGCGGAACTGTGCATCGCCACTCATCATTCGCGCGTAAGCCTCGGCCGCCTTGTCGAGCGGATAGGTTTCAATCATGGGACGCACGCCGGTGAGCTCAGCGAAGCGCAGTGTGTCCTCGGAATCGGTCGGCGTTCCGGAAGCCCAGCCTTGAATCGTTCGACTGCCAGAGATGAGCTGTAGCGGCGTAACCTCGATGGGATCAAATGCCGCGCCCACCACCATAAGCTTTCCGTTCGGCCCCAGCCCGTCAATCAACTCGGACATGGCTTTCGAATTCGGGGCCGTCGCCAGGATGACCTGGGCACCGCCCAGCCTTTGCAGTTCCGCAGCCGCGTTCGTCGCTTTGCTGTCAATGTACACATTGGCTCCGAGTTTCTTTGCCAACGCCGCGTTCTGGGATCCGCGCCCGATCGCGGCAACCTTATAGCCGAACTTGTTGGCGAACTGAATTCCGATGTGGCCCAGACCGCCGACACCCTGCACCGCAACCAGGTCGCCGGGAAGGGCGCCGCTGTGCCGGAGCGCGTTGTAGGTAGTGATTCCAGCGCAGAGCAGCGGCGCTGCTTCGGCATCCCCCAGGCCTTCAGGGATCGCCGCCAGCGCCTCCACGGGAGCCAACATGTACTGCTGGTATCCGCCGTCGTAGCTGATGCCTGCAATTTTCAGATTGCGGCAATTGCGGAAATCTCCACGCCGGCACGAAAGACAAGTTCCGTCCTGGCCGCCGTGCCAGCCGACGCCGACGCGTTGCCCCTGGGTCCACTCGGAGACGCCGGCGCCCAGTTCATCGATGATTCCCGCCACTTCGTGTCCCGGAACGCGGGGATACTGGATTCCGGGCCAAGCGCCTTCTTTCGTAAGCACGTCGCTGTGGCAGACGCCACAGGCTTGCACCTTGATCCGGACGTGCCCGGCGCCGGGCCTGGGGATTTCGCGCTCGACGATCTGGAAATCCCCCCCCGGCTTGGAAATCTGCGCCACTTTCATTGGCGCGACTGCGAGTCTTGTTGTTGCCATGGATCCTCCTGTGCGATTCTCAGACACTGCTGAAGTTCCCTTTTCGAAGCCCCGTCAGGGGCGAAAGACAGTAGCCCAGGGCGTGAGTCCTGGGTTGGATGGCCCTCACTCCGCCTTTGGCACCCCTCTCCCGCCCGAGCGGGAGAGGGGACGGGGGTGAGGGAGGCTTCGGGTACCCACGGCTTGCGCCGTGGGCTACTCGCTTGCGCCCGTCGGCTGACGGGCTGACTTCTTCATCCAACTTCCGACTGAGCACCCAGCGCCGGTTTCCTAGGCGCCGGCCACCTGCGACTTCCCGGCCTTCTCGCCCAGGAAACTCAGCAGTTCGGCGTTGACCTCTTCCGCGTGCGTCCAGGTGATGCAATGCGGACCGTCCTTTATGACGATCAGGCGCGCCCCTTTGATGAGCTTGGCGGTGCGCAGTCCGGCAGCCGTGATGGGAAGGATGCGGTCGGCATCCCCGTGGATCACCAGCGTGGGCACATTGAAGCGGTCCAAGTCCGCGCGGAAGTCTTCGTGCCAGGTCGGGACACACGCCAGGCTGGCGGTGGCGGAACAGCCGGCCGCGACGTTCCAACTGGCCTGCACGGCTTGTTCGCTGACCCGCTTACCCAGGTTCACGTCGGTGTTGTAGAAATTCTGGAAGAAGGCGGTGAAGAACGCGTAGCGGTCGGCGGCCACCGCTTGCTCGATGCCGGCAAACACGCTGGCGTCAACGCCCTCCGGGTTGTCGGCCGTCTTGAGCAAATACGGCGGCACTCCGCTGATGATCACGGCTTTGCTCACACCCTTGGACCCGTATTTCGCAATGTAGCGCGCCACCTCGCCTCCTCCCATCGAGAAGCCCACCAGGGTGAAATCGCTCAGCTCAAGCTCGCTGACCAGATTGTGAAGGTCCCCGGCGAACGTGTCGTAGTTGTAGCCTGTGGTGGGCTGGCTGGACTTGCCGAAGCCCCGGCGGTCATAGGTGATGACCCTGTAACCTGCATTCAGCAGCGCGGCCGCTTGTTTCTCCCAGGAAACGCCGCTCAACGGATAGCCGTGGATCAAAACCACCGGATTGCCCGAGCCATGGTCCTCGTAGTAAAGATCGACGTTCCCTGAGTTCTCCCTTCCGGCTGTAACGTATGGCATTGTGTGTCTCCTTTTCGGTTCGATGGTTTAGTTTGTAAATATTGAAACCCTGCACAGATAGCTACATGCTGAAGGTCGAGTCTTTCACTCGAATCGTGCACCAGAAGAAAATGAAACGTACGATGCGCTGTCATCCTGAGCGAAGCGAAGGATCTCCGCAATTCGGCGGCAGAGGGCGAAGGCAGCTATGGGGATCCTTCGCTTCGCTCAGGATGACAGCGTGGTTCTAGTGGGTGCCGCCTGTTGGCGCAGCACGACACTAAATAGAACGCTCGATGACGCGTTCCGCGCCCGCTATCAAGGCCAGGTCGGCCATACCCAGAAAGAGACCGTGCTCCACCACGCCAACGATGGAGTCGATTTTCGCCGCGATCTCTTCCGGGTTATCGAGAAGAAGGCCGGAGCAGTCGAGAATCAGATTTCCCTCGTCCGTGATGTAGCGCGTTCCGTCCTGATTCAATCGTGCCGTGGGCGTGAAACCAAGCTCTCGAAGTGAGTCGCTCACCAACGGAGCAGCCATTGGAATCACTTCCACCGGCAAAGGAAAGCGCCCAAGCTTCTCGACCTGCTTCGATTCGTCGGCGACGATGACGAAACACGTCGATGCACTGGCGACAATCTTCTCGCGAAGAAGTTTTCCGCCTCCGCCCTTGATAAGAGCCAGATGGGGCGCAATTTCGTCCGCGCCATCGACAGTGAGGTCAATACGACGGCACTCCTCAAAATTGACGAAGGGTATTCCATAGCTTCGCCCCAGGAGTTCGCTATCCTTGGAGCTTGCAATGGCGCGAATCTGCAAGCCGTGGTCGCGCACCTGCTCGCCGAGAAGCTTGATCCAATAGGTCGCGGTCGTCCCGGAACCCAGTCCCAGCGTCATTCCGGGTTCGACCAACTCCAGAGCCCGCCGCGCTGCATGCAACTTCATATCCGCGTGGGTGTCACTCTGCGCATGTATCGCCATCGAGGTAGTCGCCTCTTCCAGGCCGCTTCCCGCGCGTCCATTACCTGCTTCGGATGGCGGAGCATCAGGTCTTCCGTCGTCGTTGAGTTCCGCGCGAGAAGGTGGCTTGAGCGAGTTCATACTGTTCACTGTTTCTCGCTTCGCCTAGCGGCGAAAAGTACAATTACACTACGTGGTTCGGCGCGATAGGTTCGTTCAGTAACCACGGGTGCGGCCTGCCACTCCACGATATCTTCCGGCGACTCAAGGCTCGTATCGATCCAACGGCGCCACGTCTCACCGTCTTCACTGCCTGGCGGCAGTTCGAATTCGAGCGGCTCCCAGTAAGCGTTCAGGATGACGTGAAAGAACAGGTCGCCGTTTGAGACCTGGGTGGTGAACGCCAGGCTATGCGAGCTGGCGCTCCAGTCAGGCTGCCCAAGTTTCACACCGTGCCAGGTTCTGCTTGCCCTGGAAAGAAGCTGGTTCAGGGTCACGTGCGGCTCATCGGGCTCCACCGAGTACAACAACCGGCGCGCGTTGAGCAGGCTGACGAACCGATGGACGCCGGCATGCTTTCGAAGCAGACTCCAGTCAAACCAACTTGTCTCGTTGTCCTGGCAATAGGCGTTGTTGTTGCCATGTTGCGTGCGCCGCACCTCGTCGCCCATCAAAATCATGGGCAGCCCCAGCGAGAGCAGTGTCAGACTGAAAAAGTTCTTCACCTGCCGGTTTCGCAGCGCCTCGACCGCCGGATCATCGGTTGGACCCTCGACGCCGCAATTCCAGCTTCGGTTGTCGTCCGCGCCGTCGCGGTTGTCCTCCCCGTTAGCCTCGTTGTGTTTCTGGTTGTACGAGACAAGGTCGTTGACTGTGAACCCATCGTGACAGGTCACGAAGTTCACGCTCTCCTCCGCTTCGCGTTGCTTATGCCCGTAGATTTGAGGACTGCCCACGAGCGTGTCGGCAAGCGGGCCCACCGTGCCATCATCGGCGCGGAAGAAGCTGCGGAGGTCGTCGCGGAATCGCGCGTTCCACTCCCGCCAACTGTCCCCGGCGAAGTTGCCCACCTGGTACAACCCGGCTGCGTCCCATGCCTCCGCGATGAGCTTGGTTCCGGCCAGGCGGGGATCAGTGTCGATATCCCACAACACCGGCGGCCTCGGCAGCAAATTCCCTGTCTCGTCGCGTTCCAGGACCGACGCCAGATCGAAGCGGAAGCCGTCCACGTGCATGTGGTTCGCCCAATAACAGAGACTGTCCAGAATCATCCGGCGGACGACAGGATGGTTGGCATTGAGTGAGTTTCCCGTGCCGGTGTAGTTGGCGTAGCGCGAGCGGTCAGG
>Ga0326728_10012696_pt1 | contig 18599 bp, 15 predicted proteins | sample MB3enrmetagenome_FD_207602 | JGI IMG/M metagenome (GOLD analysis project Ga0326728, IMG submission 207602) | Lab enriched peat soil microbial communities from McLean, Ithaca, NY, United States - MB31MN | ecosystem: Environmental > Terrestrial > Soil > Wetlands > Peat | place: USA: New York... | reverse complement strand
CACACGGATAACGTTCCCAGGGTCAGGCTTGAGCCCCACCTTCGCCTTGGCCAGATTGAACGCCGCGGTTTCTCCAGGGATCGGGTTCAATTGGGGCTGGGTGTTCTTCAGCTCCAGAATCTGGTCGGTCGCACTGAATCTCAAACACTCCCCTTGATAGACGTAACTCTTGCTCCTGTCGCTGCAACCCAGGGCGGACATGACCACTACCAGCAGCACCGAGACGAACAGCCTTTTCATCTTCACACCTCCATTTGTCAGGCCGCGCTGGCCACGCTGTTGGCCCGCTTTTCACGAAGCTCCTGGGCCGCACCTCTGAACATGATGTTCATGATGTAGATGCAGATAATGGTAATCGCTCCTAGAATGATCACTGTGGCCGCAGCAGTGAAGGCAAACTGTTTCAAGATGATGGAGATCATGCAGGCCACCACTGCACAGCCGAACAGCAGGCGGATGCCGTAACCCTTGGTATACTTGGTGGCCACGGTACCGATCTGGGCTCCAATGGCCGCGCCGCAGAGCATCACAAAGACTGCCACGATCTCGATCCGACCCTTCAAACTGTAAGTGAAGGCACCGTAAAGGCCGCTGAACATCACCTCGAACAGGTCGGTGCCCACCGCCACGTGGGTGGGCACGCCAACGAAGTACACCAGAGACGGCATGCGCAGGAGACCGCCGCCGATGCCGAGGAAGCCAGCGAGCACGCCCGTGAGGAAACTCACCAGCACCGGCAGCCACATGGAACAATAGAGGCCGGCCACCTTGAAGTGCACCATGGGCGGAATCCTGATCTTGTGTAGGTTGGGGCCCAGTTCACACCGCCGGTGGCGCCGGTGTGGCTGGGGTCGTCGCTCTTCTTCTTGCTGCGCACCGCCTTGCTATAGTCATAAAAGACCATCAACGAGATCAGAGCCAGGAACACCACGTAGGTCCAGCGTACCACCGGACCCACCTGGCCGATGCGCTCCAGGGCCATGACGAGCCGCGCGCCCAGCTCGATGCCAAAGACGGTACCGATGATCATGATGAAGCCCAGCTTGTAGTCCACGTTGCCGAACTTGGAGTGGCGCATGGTGGAAATCATCGATTTGCCCGCCACGTGGGCTATGTCGGTACCGATGGCGAACGCCATGGGAAAGCCCAGGATGTTGAGACCCGGCGTCACCATCCAGGCGCCCCCCATGCCGAAGAAGCCGCCGATTACACCCACCGAGTAGCCGATCAGCAGCAGACCCGGCCAGAAAACGTCCACGCCCGCGATAGGCATATGCATGTACATCCATTCCATAGCTTCTCTTCCTCCTCTGGAAGCGCGGTGAGTGCTCTACCTGTTTCGGGTCTTTTGCATTTGAGTCATCCGAAGCCGCGTGCAGCGACCCAACCTTGTCCTGAGCGAAGTCGAAGGAGGGGAGCGGTCCCGCCGAAAAGACACTGGGCGCAGCCCTAGTGCTCCACGTGGCCGCCGCCCTGGCTCAAGTCCAGGCCGATGCGGCTCATGATCGCGTCCATCGTCAAACCCAAGAACCCTCCGAGCAGCGCGGTTAACACCACCGCCCAGATGGCGAACATCCAGACGTTCTCATTGTAGAGATTCGCCAGGTACAGGCTGAATCCGCTGAGTACCCGGGTGTCCGCCACCACCACCAGATCAGTGGCCTCCTCCGCGGCATGAGCGAAGCCTGGCAACAGGGCCGCTAGCGCTCCTGCTAAGGCTCCGATTCTGAAACGCCTTCTCATAGATACCTCCCTTGCGCCTCTTCTAACGTTGAAGCTGCGTTTCCGATGTTCGCCTTCGCCGTCTCGGGCCGCCTGTCCCACGGCCAAGGCGGAACACCAAGTGCTGATCGTAGTTAAGTCGAACAAAGAGGGCAAGAAAATGAGGGCACACCTCAATGTCGGGTCGTGAGGTGCTCAAATGTCGTGAGCAAGCCACCCAAGACGGATGGCCTTCGCACGCCATTGAACGCAAACGCGCGATTCTTGTACCGTACAGCGTCGCGCGCGGCCTGACGGAGCGTTCACCCCGCGTACTCCGGCCTGAATTTCAGCTATACTCTTGCGCTCGGGAGGACGGGCGTGGGCGCCGACACGAGGGAGAACGACGCAAGTTACTACGAGGCGGAGGAAATCCTGCGGGACGGCGGGTCGATCCGCATTCGCGCCATCCGCCCGGATGACAAACCCCGATTGCTGGATCACTTCCAGCGGCTGAGCCAGGGCTCGGTCTACTTCCGATTCTTCGGCGTCAAGAAGCGGCTCACGGATGAGGAATTGCGCCGCTTCACGGAGCCTGATTTCATACACCATGTCGGGCTCGTGGCGACGTTACGTGAAGGAGAAGCGGAACGCATCATCGGCGTCGGACGCTACATGATGCACGACACCGGCCATCGCGCCGAGGTCGCATTTGCCGTGGCCGACGAGTACCAGGGGCGCGGCATCGGCACGCTGCTGCTGGAGCATCTGGCGCCGCTCGCCCGCGCCAACGGCATCACCGAGTTCGAAGCCGACGTCCTCGGTGAGAACAACAAGATGCTTGAGGTGTTCGCCAAGAGCGGCTTCGTGGCGCGGCGCTCGGTCGAAGGCGGTGTGGTGCACGTGACCTTTCCCACGGAAGAGACCGAGCAGTTTCTCCAGGCCAGCCACACGCGTGAGCGCGTCGCCGCGGCGCAGAGCATCAGAAGCTTCCTGAATCCCCGAGCGGTGGCAGTCGTCGGCGCCTCGCATCAGGCCGGCAGCGTCGGTAACACCGTGGTCGCCAACATCAAACAGTGTGGCTTCACCGGTCCAATCTATCCTGTCAATCCGAGCGGCGCGGAGATTGAGGGGCTCCGCACGTATCCCAGCGTGAGCGCCATCGGCGCGCCGGTGGATCTCGCCGTCATCGCCGTCCCGGCGGCGACAGTGGAGGGGGTCGTGGCCGACTGTGCACGCGCCGGCGTGCACGGCGTCGTTGTGATCTCTGCCGGCTTTGCCGAGGTCTCCGAAGCCGGGCGTGCTGCGGAGAAGCGCTTGCACCAATTGGTGCGGAGCTCCGGGATGCGGCTGGTGGGCCCGAACTGCATGGGCGTCCTGAACACCGACCCTGCGGTTTCTCTCAACGCCACCTTTGCGCCCAGTTGGCCCCCAGCGGGCAACATCGGCATGTCGTCACAGGGCGGGGCGCTGGGCTTGGCCATCCTCGACTACGTACACCGGCTGAACATTGGGATCTCGACATTCCTGTCCGTCGGCAACAAGGCCGACGTGTCGGGCAACGATCTGCTCTGCTACTGGGCCGACGATCCGCGCACCGGCGTGATCGTGCTGTACCTCGAGAGCTTCGGTAATCCGCGCCGCTTTGGGCGCATCGCGCCGGAGGTGGCGCGGCACAAGCCCATCATCGCGGTCAAGTCCGGACGCTCGGCGGCGGGGACGCGCGCCGCCTCCAGTCACTCGGCCGCGCTCGCCAGCTTGGATGTCGCGGTCGATGCCCTGTTCGAGCAAGCGGGCGTGATCCGCACCAACACGCTGGAGGAGCTCTTCGATGTGGCGGCGCTGCTCTCGACGCAGCCGGTGCCCGCTGGGCCACGGATTGGTGTGGTCACCAATGCCCTTGGGCCAGGGATTCTGCTTGCCGACGCGTGTGAGGCGCAGGGTCTGAAGCTTCCGGAGTTGACGCCGCAGACCTTGCAGCGGCTGCGGGAGTTCCTGCCGGTGCAAGCGGGGCTCGCCAATCCGGTCGACCTGATCGCTTCTGCGGCGCCCGAGCAGTTTGAGCGCGCCATCGCCACCGTGGGCGCTGATGCCAATATCGATTCCGTGATTGTGATCTACATCCCGTTGTTCCTCACGCAGGTCGACGAGACCGCCGCCGCGATTGCACGTGGCGCCGGCGCGGTGCCGGCGCAGAAGCCGGTGCTGTCGGTGTTCATCTCGTCCAAAGGCGCACCGCCCATCCTGAGCGGAGGATCGCGCGGGCATCTGCCGTCGTATAGTTTTCCGGAGAACGCAGCGATGGCGCTGGCGAAAGCGGAACGCTACGGGCGTTGGTGCCAGCGCCCGCGTGGGGTGCCCCTGGGAATCGACCGCTTCAAGCAGAGCACCATCCGTGCGGTGATCGACCGGGTTATCGCAGAAGGGCAAGGTCCGCAGTGGCTGCAAACGAAGGATCTCGCCACGCTGCTGCGCGCCGCCGAGATTGACTTCGCTGCCGCTGAGCAGACCACGCCCGCCGAAGCTGTGGCCACAGCGGAGCAGATGGGCTATCCGCTGGTGGCCAAGGCCATCGCGCCGGGCCTCATTCACAAGAGCGACGTGGGCGGCGTGATCATGGGGCTCGAGTCCGCCGAAGCTGTGCAGACAGCGGCCGACACCCTGGTCGAACGCATGCGCGCCATCAACACACAGCTCGACGGCATCCTGCTGCAGCGCGAGGTGCGCGGCGGAATCGAGGCGCTGGTCGGCGTCACGACTGATCCGACCTTCGGGCCACTGGTGGTGTGCGGCCTCGGCGGGGTGCTGGTCGAGTTGTTGCGTGATGTGTCCTTCCGTCTCACGCCGGTCACCGACATCGATGCGGCAGAGATGATTGCCAAGCTGCGCGCCAGCAAGTTGCTCGACGGCTACCGCGGCGCGCCGCCCGGAGACCGAGAGGCGCTCGCCATGGTGATCATGCGCATCTCCGCTTTGGTCGAGGTTGTACCGGAGATCCGCGAACTCGATCTCAACCCGGTCAAGGTGTTGGAGCCGGGCCGAGGTGCGATCGTCGTCGACGGTCGCATACGCGTCGGCCCGCTGGGGTGATCACGCCTCAGACTGAGGAGCTGAGATCGCCGTAGCTGATCAGCTCAACGTCGGCGGCGCGTATCGCTTCGCGCACACGCGCGCTGGTGAAGGCCGCGACCTCGGCTTCGCTTTCGTAGTCAGCCGGACGCCAGCGCCGCGCCTCGGCATCGACGAGGGCGGGGTGGCCGTACACTTCGGTGGTGCCCGCCGGCAAGTGCTGCAACACGCCGAGGAGGTACGGCTCGGTGACGTGGCCGCTCTGGTGCAACCCGAACATTTGATCGGGATGACGAATGCCGTGTGCGGCCAGCCGCGGCCCCGCGAAGCGCGTGAGGTTGCGGAAGATCAGCGCCTCGAGCAGCTTGCGCCCCCGCTCGCGCCCGTCGAGCCGGAGCGAGAGGCGCCATGGTTCGCGCGGCAGGCGCATGGCACGGATGCCGTAGCGTGACGCGAGCTGCAACAAGATGGCCAGCACGGAAGGGTGCATGTGGATGTTCAGGTGTCCGTCGACGTGCGAGAGCGGCAGGCCGGTGCTCAGGTGTTTCTCCAGCTGCGCGCAAATCTCGCGCTCAATCTGTTCTCGCAGCCGCGGCCCGAAGAAGTAGTGGAACCCCGCTGTAACCGCGTTGTTGCGAAACATGCCGGCGTCATCGACCAGGTCGGGGATATCTTGCGGTGCCGAGACCGCGCGGCCTCGGACCAGCACCAGGTGCAAGCCGACGGACAGGCTCGGCGTCGCGCGCGCCAGTTCCACCGCTTCCGCGAAGGCGGAACCATTCGCCATCAGGCTCGCATTGGTGAGGATGCCGTCGCGATGCGCCTTGATGATGCCGAAGTTGCTGCCAGGCGAGAGCCCGAAATCGTCACCGGAAACGATCAGCCGCTTCCGCACACATGCTTCTTGCCCTAGGGACGTCATGCGTTACACCTTGGGTCGGGCTGCTGTGCACACACCCGGTCCGGAAGATGACGTTCAGTCTGGTACAGGCTGGAAGCCTATACCGCCAGAGACCAGTTGGTGCCGGGACAGGATGAGCATGCCGATCAACGCCCAGGTGAGCTCGCGGATGCGTCGCAGAATCCCCAGCGCCAGCCCCTTGCCCGGGTCGAGACCGAGCACGGTGAAGATCAACACTTTGCCGCCCTCCTGCGTCCCGACTTTCGCGGGCACGAAGAAGAGCATGCCGTCGATTGCCACCGACAGCACCTCGATGGTCAGTGCGCGATGCACGCTGACCGGCACCCCGAGAAACCAAAGGATCAAGTAGATCTCCAGCACCCCCAGGGCCCACCCGGCGCAGAAGCTCGCGGAGGAGAGCAAGAGCGCGCTGTTGGTGTCGCCATGGAAGCGGGCGATCTCCTCGTCGAGGCGCTGCAGGCGGCGTGTGAATTCCGGCGCCCGTTCCGGCAGGCCAAGGCGCTGCGCGAAGCGTAACATGGGCGCGAAGATCCCGCGGCGCTGCGCCACGACCAGCACCACGATGAGCGCGGAAAAGCCCGCCAGGCCGGCGAGCAAGCCACGGCGTACGGCCGCGGGAAGCGGTGTATCGTTGAGGACGAATGCCAAGCCGATGACAACGAAGGCGATCTGGCCGATGGTTTGGGCGAGCTTGGCGACGGCGACCGACGCGACCAGCGACGTGCTCTCGGCTTGGCCGTGCAGGTAGCGCGTGCGCACGAACTCGCCTCCGAGTGTCGCCGTGGGGGTGAGATAATTCACTGCATCCCCAGCAATCCGCGCCGTTAGCAGTTTAGCGAACGGGATCTGCGGCCGCGGGCTGGAAAAGGCAGCACGCCATCCGAGGGTGTTCGCCACGTACGCCAAGATCTCCTGCAGCACGATTGGAGCGATGCCCCACCCGACGAGCCGCAGGTTCATCACGACGGTCCGCACCCCCAATTCATGCAGGAGGAAGACGAACAGGATCACGCCACTGATCAGAAAAACGCGTTCGGCGATGTGGAATGCGCGCTGTCCCCACATTCATTCTCCGTTCGGCAACCGGACGGCTCGGGACGCCGCGCTTACGCGGCCTCACGCCATCGATAGATGCAGATCAGGAGCAGCGCAAACAGATACGTCCCGAAGGCACTGCCCCATAGGAACCAGTCCAAGCGGCCGATCACCGCAAGTGCGAAAAGCAGGTAAGCGAAGTCGCGGTTCATCATCGCCTCGAAGGCCCGCAGGAGGTTCCGCCGCACCTTGCCTTTGAAGGTCACCGGCGTAGGACCGCCGCGCGCAAATCCCGGCCGGCGGACGAGGAAGAAGTAGCTCACGATTCCGTCGCACGCGAATCCGCCCAGAAGCAGGCTCATCAACAGCGCGTAATGACTGTTCGGGTGCTGATGGTACATCCCGAGCGCCAGTCCGATGAAGACAGCGACATGCACGAGGTTGTCGGTGATGACGTCGAACTTCTGGCCGAACGCCGACTCGGAGAAGGTGAGGCGCGCCACCTCCCCATCACAACCGTCAACAATGGTCGCACACAAGAAGAGCAGCGCGCCGGCTACACCGCTCCAGTATGTGCCAACACTGAAGGTGGCGCCGGCGAGCAATCCGATACAGGTGCCGAGGAGCGTGATCTGGTTCGGCCGCACGCGGGTGTGACGCGCCAGCCAGCGGCTGACGCGCAATGAAATGCGGCGGTCGATCCAGTGCGCCAGCGGTCCGTCTGTTGCCGCGCTGTCGGCCCGCAGCTGTCGGCACAGCGTAGCTTCGGCCCTCCGCGCCGAGGCCTCATCACGGACCGGCAAGCAGGTCTCGCCATCGAGCCACACCGGCTGAGCGCCGCGTCCGCGCAGCGCCGCCCAGGTCGCCTCGGCTGCCTCCCGGGTGAGCGTGTGCAGGTCGATCCCGGGCAACACCTCCGACCGGCACAGCGCAATGTCGTGACGCCCGGCCACTCCGAAGAGCAATGGCCGGCCGTCCAAGCTGGCGGAAGTGACGCGGGCGAGAGTGGCGGCGGTGACCAAGCGGTCGCTCGGAATCAAGGCGACCGCAGCGCCGTCGAGGGCGGGCAATTTGTCGGTCACTTCAACCGCGCGGCTACGGGCATCGGCCCCGAACAGCGCCCGCAAGCGCGGCGTGTGCTCGTTACCGAGCACGATGATACGGTCGAAACCGCAACGCAGCGCGCTCAGCACGATACGTTGAATCACGGGGAGGCCCGCGACGGGCTCAAAACTCGACGCCGTCGGAGGCAGAATGATTGCGACTTTCACTTGACCGCTCCGCCCTCGAAAACTCCCGCGTCCAGCCACTCGGGAGGCTGCGGAATGTCCATCGGCCGTGCATCACAAGCGCCCGACGCGTAGGCGCGATTGAGCATGAGCAAACACCATTCCGCTTCCGCTTGATTCGTGCCCCGCGTGACCGGGTCGTCGATCTCTTGCCGAAATGAATCCACCACACCGGCAAACCATTCCGGATGATGGGAGCCGGCAGACAATGCCGTCGCTAAGCGCTGTGAGTGTCGCCCGCTCTTGCTTTGCACCAGCACCTGGTCGTCATCAATAATCAGATGGCCGTCATTCCCGACGAAGCGCCATTCCGTTTGTCGCGCCGCGGCGGCCCAGGTCAGCTGGATCTCGCCGGTCAGCGACGGAAAATCGATGGCGCACACGGCCGTGTCCTCGACCTCGGCGTCGACGTAGCGCCTGCGTTCCAGCGCCGCGCGGATGCATTGCGGCCGCTCCTGCGCCAGCTCCAGCAGCAGGTAGAAGGCATGCCAACCATGATCCACGAGAATGCCACCACCCGCGACCGCAGCTTGCACGCGCCAGTTGTCACGCGTGGAGACGGCGCACCCGTTGCGGGCGGTGTTGAAGCTAATGCGGTTGAGCGGCCCCAGCGTTCCCGCCTGCAGCAGTTGGCGCACCGTGCGGAACGCTTCGGAGTACTTCCAGTTATGGACTGTGTACAGCACCACGCCGCTGCGGTGGATCGCCTCACGCACCGCGCGGTACTCCTGCACCGAGGTGGTGACCGGCTTCTCGCACAAGACGTGCACCCCGGCCCGTGCGGCGGCGATGATCGCGGGCGCGTGGAACGCGGGTGGGGTAGCGATGTCCACGAAATCCAACGTTTCGTGGCATAGCAGCTCGTCGGCCGTACTGTAGGTGCGGATGCCGGGCAGCGCCGTTGCCGCTAGCGCCCGCCGCTCGGCGTCTGAATCGACCACGGCGATGATGCGCAAGTCGCTGCGCTCACGCCACACGGGCAGGTGGCCGTTGGCGGCTACGTTGCCGAAGCCGACGACCGCACCGGTGCGGGCGGGGGGCGTTGGCGCTCGCGGCCTCGATGATGGCGTCATTGACGATAGCGGCCGGTGCGCGCCACCTCGGCGAACACCTCGTCGAGGATGGCGGCGCCGTCCCGGGCTTCCGACTCCGTCAGGATCAGTGGCGGGTTGATACGCACGCGCGGAAAGTATCCCATCAGCAGCAAACCGCGCCTGAGCGCGCCACGGAAAATGTCTTCGGTGACAGCCCTGGTCAGAAGCTCCTTGCTGGCGCGGTCCTTCACGAGATCGAGCCCGATCAGCAGGCCCGTGCCGCGCACATCGCCGATGAACTCATACTTTTCCTGCAGCCGGCGCAGCTCAGCAAGCAATACCGCGCCGACGCGTTCGCAGTTCTCGACCAGTTCTTCGTCCAGGATGGTCTCGAGAGTAGTCAAGGCGGCGGCGGCCGCCAGCGGATTGCCGCCGTAGCTCGAAGAGGAGGAGCTGGGTTTCGCGAACGGGTAGGCGGCGGTGATCTCGTCCGTCGACATCAGCCCCGTCACGGGAAAACCGCACCCGAATCCCTTGCCGATGGTGATGATGTCCGGATCCGTCTCGGTATGATCGCAGCCGAACATGGTTCCGGTGCGGCCGAATCCGGTGATCATCTCGTCGACGATGAGCAGCGCATCGTTCTCACGCGCAACTGCCGCCACCGCCGGCAAGAAATCGGGTGGTGGAATGACGTTGCCGGCCGTCCCTTGCATGGGCTCGACGAGGATGGCCGCCACGGCTCCGGCGGTGCTGATCTTCAGCGATTTGCGCAGGAACTCCACGCAGAACAAGCCGCACTGCGGATGGGTGAGCTTGAAGGGGCAGCGGTAGCAGTCGGCGTACGGCACCAGATGCGTGCCGGGCGCCAGCGGACCCCATTTTTGTTTCCATTCGTCACCGATAAGTCCCATGACGCCGCCGGTTTTGCCGTGGAATCCGCCCCAGAAGCCGACGATCTCGAACTTCTTGGTGTAGGCCTTGGCCAGACGGATGGCAGCTTCGACCGCCTCGGCGCCGCCGCTGTAGAGCTGCGTGCGCTTCAGCCCGCCCGGCGCCACCTCCGCCAGCAGCTTCAGCAGCGCTGCTCGGGGCTCGTTGGTGAAGCTGCCGACCGCGAGCTTTTGAAGCTGGGCAGTGAGGCCGGAGACGAAGCGCGGATGCGAGTGCCCGAGGCTGGCGACAGCGACGCCGGCAAAGAAATCGAGATACTCGTTGCCGTCGGCATCCGTGAGCATACAGCCCCGCCCTTCCACCATGGCCACTTCGGATAGTTGGGCGATGCGTTGCAGCCCCGGAGCGATACACTCGCCCTCGGCGGCAATGAGAGCCTGTGATTTAGGCCCAGGGATTCGAGCGTGGGCCGGCGCTCGTTTTGATGCAGCTTTCACCTTCCACTCGCGACGTCGCGCGCATGCAAATAGGCTGCAATTTCAGTCGCGGCCTCAGCGCGGCACGCAGCGTAGCTGGGCCAGTCGTTCAAGTCAATCAAACCCAAAGCGTCACGCTGCACGTCATACACACAATCACCGCCATAAATCTCAACTCCCAGCGCCTGCGCGGCGTGCTCGCCGAGCGCGCGCATCCGCGCCAGCACACTGGCGGGCGGCGGCGGGGCACCGGACGGCGGTACGCAATGAAAGAACGACCCGAGCACAGCATAGAATTTCAACACCGTGCCTGGAACATGCTGCTGCACCACGGCGTTACGGATGCCGCGCGCATGGAAGGTCTGTAGCGCCGCGCCCGCTGCATCAACGCTGTCGACGCGGACCACGTCTCCCGCCTCGGTGGCGTGCACGTCACCGCGTTTCACCCAAGCCCCACCGGAGACCCATGTCGGCGGCGGCATGTGGGCGTCGGTTTGCACGAGGATGCTGTCAGGGAACGGCACTCCCGTGCCTTTGAGCAGAGCAACCGTCCGGTGGCGGTGGCAATTCAGGATCGCTTGCGGGGTGTTGATGACGCGCACGCCGCGCGCGCGCCACGTGGAAAGGCGCTCCAATGCACCCGTCCCCTGGCACATGGTGAAAACAGCCGTGGCGCCGTCCGGATCGGGCCATGTCCGCGCATCCCCGCTGAACACAGACACCACATGGCCGAGCTGCCGCAGGCGGACGGCGACAGCCTCGAGCACGGCGGCGTCGGCCTCGACTTTTCCGGGCGAGAAGACACGCTCGCGCGTGATGCCGAAATAGTCACTCATTCCGCAAAATCACGGCGCACGAAGGCTTCGGCAGCAGCGATGTCCTCCGGACGGTCCACATCCACCGTCTTGGCGATGCGCTCACCGTACAAACGGTACCCCTCTTGAAGCAGGTGCCCCAGAAACTGCCGCAGGGCGGTGAAGCCGGCCAGGCGCGCCGCGGGAATCTCGCTGAAGATCACCGGCTCGAAGACATAGAAGCCTGCAGTCACCAACGTACTCTCTTCCGCGTCCGGCCCGAGCGCGGTGATGCGGCCATCGGGCGCTATCCGGGCCCTGAGCGGCTTCTCGTCGTCGACAAACGCGCTCAGCGCGAGGACGCCGTCGGCAGCCATGTAATTGCCGGCCGCGTGCAGGAACTCCTTCAGCACCGCCGGTGCGAACACCGCGTCCACTGTGAGCAACAGGAAGCGTTCGCGATCGAGCAGGGGCCGCAGCGCGAACAAGCTTTCCATCGAGCTCGGCGTCGTGCGCCGGACGAACTCAAACTGGGTCTGCGGCCAATGGCGGCGGCAGTGCTCTTCGATGCCGCGGGATTCTTGATTGACGATACACGCGATCTGGCCCACCCCCGCGGCCGCAGCGGCACCGAGGACGTAATCCACCAGCGCTCTGCCGGCCACCGGCACCAGTGGTTTGGGCATCATCAGCCCGCCCCGGCGCAGCCGCCCGCCCAACCCGGCCGCAATCAGTCCGGCTTTCATCGCGCTGACGACTGGCGTTGCACGCCGTCGTTCTGCCAACTTGCGAGCAGCGGTTCCAAATCCGCCAAGCGGCGCAGCCGCACGTCGACGCACTCGGGTGAGCAGCACGGGCGTTCGGCCGCGCCGGTCAGCCAGCCGGTACGCAAGCCCGCCGCATGGGCCCCAACGATGTCCTTCTCGAACGAGTCGCCGACGTACAGCACCTCTTCCGGCTCACAGCCCAGCCGGCCTACGGCCAAGGCAAAGATCGCCGGATCGGGTTTTCTCACGCCGACCACGCCAGAATCGACGATGGCGGCCAACAGTGGCGCCAGCTCGGCTTCCTCGAGAACCCGCTGCACATTGCCGTAGAAATTCGACACCACGCCGAGCGCGACGCGTTGGTGCAGGCGGCTGAGGAGCACGCGGCTCTCTGCCAATCCGGCGCGCGCCGCATGCACAAACCCCGCAACGATTGCGGCAGCCGCTGGCGCACCGAAACCGAGCTGCTCCCTCTGGCGCGCCACGTGGTAGTCGATGAGCGCTTCCAGACCGAAGCCCGCCACGGCCGGATCGCCGTAGGCGCACCGGGTAGCGTCGTCGAAAGCCGCTCGTATCCGTTCGAAGGGGAAGTCGAGGCCTGCCACGGGATAGAGCTGCGCAAACCGCTCCAGCCAGTGGACGCCGCCGTCCAACGTGCCGCCGTAATCGAACAGAATCGCCCGCACAACCATCTCCGGGATGTAAAGCGTGGCAGGCCGTGCGAGTCAACCGGCAAGCGCTCGGAGCGCAAGGGTCGCAGCCTCAACGCCGGTTTGACAAACCGGGCCGAGAATGGGAGGTGACTGTTGTTCGAAGGTGGGCTGCCGAAGCGTTTTGGTCATGTCTAGTTTCTCGTTCCGAACCCGAGCAAAAGACCTCGCGTGGCTTTCCCAGGACCAGTTCGATCTGCTCGTCATCGGTGGCGGCATCACCGGCGCTGGCATCGTGCGTGACGCCGTTCTGCGCGGCCTCCGTGTCGCCTTGGTCGAGCGCCGCGACTTCGCGGTGGGAACGAGCAGCCGATCGTCGAAGCTGATCCACGGGGGCGTGCGTTACCTGCAGCAAGGGGATGTGGGTTTGGTGATGGAAGCGGCCCATGAGCGGCGCGTGATCCGCCGCCTGGCGCCGCACCTGGCACGCCCTATCCAGATGCTCGTCCCGGCGCATTCCCGCTCCACCTACGCCAAACTGAGCGTCGGCTTGTGGACCTACGACCGCATGGCCCGTGTCCTCGACGAGGAGCGCTACCACATGCTCGACCGCGACCAAACCCTTGCGCTCGAACCGCAGCTGCGCTCGAAAGACCTGTACGGGGCCGGGCTCTACTATGAATACCTCACCGATGACGCCCGCCTGGTGGTGGAAACCTTGAAGTCTGCCGCCGCGGGCGGCGCCGCGATTGCGAATTATATGGAGGTCACGGGCCTGGCGAAGGAAAACGGGCGGGTGAGCGCGGCGGTGGTGAAGGACGCGCTCGCGGGCGCCGAGTTGACCGTGCGCGCGAAGACCGTCGTCAATGCCGCCGGTCCATGGGTGGATGCGGTGCGCTGCATGGAAGACGAGAACGAGCGGCCACGCCTGCACCTCACCAAGGGGATCCATCTGGTGTTGCCACGCGAGCGACTGCCGGTGTCGCGCATCGTCGTGATGAACACCCCAGATAACCGCGCCGTGTTCGTCGTGCCGCACGGCGTGGTGGTGTACATCGGAACGACCGACACCGATTATGACGGCCGCTACGACGACCCGAGCATTTCCATGGAGGACGTCACCTACCTCTTGGAAGCGGCCAACGCGTCCTTTGAAACGGACCGGCTCACTCCGCAGGAGGTGGTCGGCGCATGGGCCGGGCTGCGGCCGCTGCTGCATCAAGAAGGCAAGAAGCCGACCGAGATCTCACGCAAAGACGAAATCATGGTCGGGCCGGCGGGATTGATCTCGATCGCCGGCGGCAAGCTCACCACCTATCGCAAGATGGCGCAGCGCGTGGTCGACATGGTCGTCGAGCGCTTGGCCGATGGCGAACGGCGGGGGGACAAACAAGGGGACAGCGAGCGCGCGCTGCTCAGCGGCGGCGAGACCGGCGACGACGTCGACGCCTTCAGCACCAAGCTCAAGAGCCGCTGGCCGCACGTTCCCGCCGACATCGTCGAGCGGCTGGTCCCATTGTACGGCAGCAATGCGGAACGCATGGTCGAGGGCATGGCCGCAGACCCGATGCTGGCGCGGCGGTGCGCTCCCGGCATGGGGGTGACCCGCGGCGAGGTGGCGTACGCGGTGCGCGAGGAAATGGCGATGACCTTGGAGGACTTCCTCGAGCGGCGCGGCCGCTTGTTCTTGTGGGACGTCAACAATGGCCTGACGGCAGCTCCCGAGGTGGCGTCTCTAATGGCTGACCTTCTGGGGTGGGATGCCGGGCACATGGATGCGGAGATCACCAGCTACCGCAACCATGTCCGCGAGGTGAAGACCTTTCTGCCGGAGCTGGACACCGTCACCACAGCGCGCGTCGCGCATGCCTGAGTCGAGCAGCACCCGCCACCGTGAAGCCCTTGCCGCAGCGCTCGGTGGCGACCCCAACACGGTGCGGTGGGACGACAACAGCCTGACCGAGCACAGCCGTGACACGTGGTGTATCTCCGTCCTCCGCAGCCTGCAGGGCACGTTATCGGCGCGGCCGCTGTGCGTCGTGAGCCCGACGGCAGTCGACCAGGTCTGCGCGCTGGTGGAGTACGCCAATGGACACCGGCTGCCGGTCGTGCCCTTCGGGGCCGGGTCGGGCGTGTGCGGCGGCGTCCTGCCGCCCAACGGCGCCATCGTGGTCGATCTGCGCCGGATGAATCGTATCCTCGAACGGAACGACACCGCGCTCTTGGTGCGCGTGCAAGCGGGGATGATGGGCAACGCCTTCGAAGCGGAGCTGAACCAAGCGGGCTATTCGATGGGCCACTTTCCGCAATCGATCGACCTCTCCACCGTCGGTGGTTGGGTGTCGACACGGGCGGCCGGCCAGTACTCGACGCGTTACGGCGCCATCGAGGACATTCTCCTGGCCCTCGAGGTGGTGTTGCCCGACGGCCGCCTGCTGCGCACGAAGGTAGGGCCGCGCGCCGCCACCGGTCCCGACTTACGCCAGCTTTTCCTGGGTGCCGAGGGCACGCTCGGCGTCGTCGCCGAGGCGACGATACGGATCTTCCCGCGGCCCGCAAGCAGCGTGGGGCAGTCCTACAGCTTTGCGTCGATGGACGACGGGCTCGAAGCGATTCGCCTAATCACCCGCGCCGGCTGGAAGCCGCCGGTCGTGCGCCTGTACGATGGCGTCGAGACCGCACGCCTGTTCACCGCCGCCAGCACCGGAAACAACTGCCTGCTGTTGCTGCTGTCCGAAGGACCGGAGGCGCTGACGGCGGCGGAGAGCCAGGCCTGCCAGGCGATTTGCACCACCCACGGCGGCGAGGCGATGGGTCCCGATCCGGTCCAACACTGGGTGGTCGAGCGTAACCAAGTCCCCGGCTTCGAACCCCTTCTCAGGAGCGGGCTGGTACTGGACACCATCGAGGTGGCGACCACGTGGGATCACATTCATGACTTGTACCGTGAGGTGATCGCGGCGCTGCAGACGGTCGAGGGCATCGTGGTCACCTCCGGTCACAGCTCGCACAGTTACACGCAAGGCACGAACATCTATTTCACCTTCGCGGCGCGCCCGGAGGATCCGCAGCGCGCCGAAGCCACCTACTTCGCCTGCTGGCAGCAGGCGATGGAGGCGACACTCCGCTGCGGCGGAACGATCTCGCATCACCACGGGATCGGGCGCCTGCGTGTGCCGTGGATGGCGCGCGAGCTGGGCGCAGGCCTGGCCGTCTTGCGCAGTATCAAGAGGGTCCTGGATCCCAACGGCATCATGAACCCGGGGGTGCTGATCCCGGACTGAGTGGACCAGAAAATGTCAAACCGGAAATGTCAAATTTAGAATTTCAAACCGATCGCCGCGAGTTGACCACGCTATTCGTTTGCCGGTTTCGTATTTTCAATTTGCCATTTCCGGTTTGACGTTCGTCTTTTTGAGCCATGTCCTACGTTCTCGCGATTGATGAAGGCACCACCGGCGTGCGTGCGCTGATCATTGACAGCGGTAGTGCTGTCCGCGGCGGCGCCTACCACGAGCTGACGCCGAGTTATCCGAAGCCCGGCTGGGTCGAGCTCGACGCCGACGAAATCTGGAACGCCACCCGCACCGTCTGTGCCCGCGGTCTGCAGGCCGCGCGGCTCACGGCGCGTGACATCACCGCCATCGGCATCGCTAACCAGCGCTCTACGACGGTGGTGTGGGAGCGGCGCTTCGGTGAGGCGGTCTATCCGGCTATCGTGTGGCAGGATGTCCGGACCGCCGAGCGCGTCCCCGAGCTGCTGGCGCAAGGGATCTACACCAACGCGATGGCCTCGGCGACCAAACTCGAATGGGTGCTGCGAACCATCTACGACGGCCCAGCGCGCGCCGCCAGAGGCGAGTTATGCTTTGGGACGGTGGACAGCTGGCTGCTGTGGAAGCTCACCGACGGAGCGGTGCATGCGACGGATTATTCAAATGCCTCTTGTACAGGGCTCTACGACAGGATGCAGGACGGGTGGGACCAACAGGTTCTGAGGCTTCTCGGCATTCCCGCAACGATGTTGCCGGCCATTCGTTCGACCAGCGAAGTGTACGGCCGGACCACCAAGGAGACTTTGGGTGCGGAGGTCCCGGTGACCGGCATGGCCGGCGACCAGCAGGCCGCCATGTTCGGCGAGCTGTGCATCGACAAGGGGCTGTGAAGATCACCTACGGCACCTCGGCGATGGCGGACGTCAACGTCGGTGAGTTCCCCGTGCTGTCGACGCGCGGCGCGTATCCATTGGTCCTCTGGGGCTTGACAGGGAAGCGGACGTGGTGTCTCGAAGGCACTGCCCCGACGGCGGGCGCGGCCGCGCAGTGGCTGCGTGATGGTCTCGGTGTGCTGCAGAGTTTGGACGAAAGCGCTGTGCTGGCCATGCAAGTCCCGGACTCCGGCGGCGTGTGGGCGGTGCCGGCGTTTCAGGGATTGGGGACGCCGTACATGGACATCGGCGCGCGTGCCGTCATCGGCGGCCTATCGCGCGCCAGCACGCGGGCGCATGTGGTGCGCGCCGTGCTCGAAGGTATCGCCTATCGCAGCCGCGAGATCCTGGAGACACTCTTCGAGGATTCATCGACGTCGCCGCCGGCGCGCTTGCGGGTGGACGGCGGCGCGGCGGCCAACGATTTCCTGTTGCAGCATCTGGCCGATGTCCTCGGTCTGCCAGTTGAGCGTCCGCATACCGTGCAAGCTTCGGGTCTCGGGGCCGCGTACCTGGCCGGCCTGGCAACCGGCGTGTGGCGCAGCCTCGACGATGTGCGCCACGCGTGGCGCTCGGGCCGGATCTTCGAGCCACGGTGGAGCAGCGACGAGCGTGAGACCCGTTTCAAGAACTGGCAACGCGCCATCGCCGCAGCGCGCGAGAAGATTTTCTAGAGGCTGCATCCCGGCGGCCGTCACGACGGCGCCTGGTTTTTACACTGTCGATGGTATAAAAGAGCGTCGTCGTTTCCGGCGGCCCAAACGGCGGGAACCTTGGAGGGAGGGGGATGCTCATGCATGCACCTACTCGGTTTCAAGAAGGGGGCGTACAAGCTGTCGGATACTCGCTGTACGCCGTGTTGGCAGCCTTAGCGTTGGGGGCGTTAACAAGCCAGGCCGTTGCGCAGGCCACGCCGACCGAGACGCTCATCCCGTCTGTTACCAGTACACCAACACGGAGTTCACCTACACCTACCAGTACGCCAACAGCGAGCCCACCAACACCCACACCTACCAGCACGCCAACAGCGAGCCCACCAACGCCGACCACAGGTGCCGAGATCAGCGTGGTGCCGTCGACCGCGTCGTTCGGTTGTCTGGGCTCTTTTGACATCACGATCACGAATACGGGCGCGCCGGGGACCACGCTCGTCATCAGCTCACTCACGCTTGCCCACTACACCGAGGGATGGGACGGGACCGGGTTCAGTTGGGACCTGAGTCAGGTCACGCTGCCGGCGTCGCTGGCGAGTGGGGTGACGCTGACGATCCCCGTGACGTTCAGTGCGCTGGGTCAGTGGTCTCCTTCGCGACTGCAGCTAACATGTGACAGCAATGCCGACAACGCGCGCCACCTGGTTCTCGAGTATTTCGGTGGCACCGAGGCTGCTTGCTGGGCACCGACGTCAACGCCCACACCGACACCAACGTACTGTCCTACCGGCACGCTTTGCCCAACGAGTACGCCTACGCCGGTTCCAACCGGAGACTTGGGTCACCGCAACGTGGATGGAGTGGTGTACGATTCCTCGCAGGGTCTCACCGCACCGATCGCCGGAGCGGTCGTGATGTATACACAACTGTCTTTTGTGCACCCTGGCAGCGGCTTCGCGACCACTGGAAGTGATGGACACTACGCCTTTCAGCTCTATACAGCCGCGCATAACTAAAAGGACATAATGGCTAGCAGAATGGATTGAGATAGGAACGGATTACGTCGGGGCAGGTTTGGATTTCGCCGAAGACGCGAGTGAGCGTTGTA
>Ga0326728_10012694_pt1 | contig 18603 bp, 19 predicted proteins | sample MB3enrmetagenome_FD_207602 | JGI IMG/M metagenome (GOLD analysis project Ga0326728, IMG submission 207602) | Lab enriched peat soil microbial communities from McLean, Ithaca, NY, United States - MB31MN | ecosystem: Environmental > Terrestrial > Soil > Wetlands > Peat | place: USA: New York... | reverse complement strand
TTCCCGGATTCGCTCCTATGGATTCTTCCTCGGATTTGCCCGCGCTCAAAGAAAACAGGCCGGAATGTGTTTGGCGGGACGCCAAACACTGCGTGCGGGACGCACGCGCTCCCCTCAATAGCCTTTTTTCGATCAGATCCACTGAAAACATCGAGGAACCATATTATATTTTATAGATTCTCGCCCTGCGGCCGCGGCGCGTTAGGCGTGGATTTGTGTCCTGAATCCCAACTTGCCTAATGCCAGCGGCGGAGGTAACATCCTATTATGATTACGAAAGGTCTCTTTGATCTTCCGCCGGAGGAACGTCTGGAGTTGGCCCGCCGTCTGGTTGAAAGCGTAGTGGCGCCGGAACCCTTGGATGAGGCCGTTCTGGAAGGCATCCGGAGGATCGAGGATGTTGCCACGGGGCGCGCGCAAGGAATGACCGAAGAGCAATACCGTGCGGCATTGAGATGACGGTGTTATTCCTTTCTACGTCCTGTACGGCCTCGTGGGCGACAGGTTGATTTTCGGTTCGATCATCCCGAGCCGTTCCGATCCCTTGACGTGGCTCGCCCGTTTTTCTGAAAGAGGATGAGCCTTTGCCCGCGCTTGACTCCCATCGCAGCATTCGACAATATGGCTTGGAGGGGCCGTTGGGAGAAAAAGGGAAGAATCGCCCCCTCGTTTTGGCGGCACAGAGCAGCGCGGCCTTTTCCGCGTTGCCATGCGCTTTTCCGAAACAAAAGCGGCCTTCGGAGAGTTAAATAGATGTGCCGCGATGCGCTTTTTTTAGCGCATCTAATGGTGAACCAGCGGAGGTTGGGCAGGTTCCATGCAATGAAAACAGGGCTGGCCGGGGTCCGGGTTGAGGATTCCGGCGAGACCAGCAAAGGCAACAAATGGCGAAATCTAAGAGCAAAAAGAAATGGATCGTTTTTTCAATCGTCGTCGCCGCCGGCATTGGCCTGGCTCTTTATGCGGCCTTGAAAAAGACCGATCCGCCGATCTCCGTTGAGACGGAGAAAGTGGTTCGCCGCAATCTCATCGAGAAAGTGGTGGCCAACGGCAAACTCGAGCCGGTCATCCAGGTCAAGATCAGCCCGGAAGTCAGCGGCGAGATCACGCAACTGGCGGTCAAGGAAGGCCAGCATGTGCAGAAGGGCGATCTGCTGGTCAAGATCAAGCCGGACAATTATCTGGCGGCCAGCAATTCCGCCGCCGCCAGCTACCATCTTGCCGTGGCCAACAAAAGCACCGCGGAGGCCAACCTGGAGAAAGCGCGCCTGGAATTCGAGCGCAGTTCCGGTCTTCATCAGGCCAAGCTGGTTTCCGACTCCGACTTTCTCACGGCCAAGACTACCTACGACGTGGCCAAAACCACGCTGGCCGGAGCCGCGGAGTCGGTGGCCATGGCCCTGGCCTCCCTGCAAACCGCCGAGGCCGACCTTTCCAAGACCACCATCTATTCGCCCCTGGACGGCACGGTCAGCAAACTCAATTCCCAATTGGGCGAGCGGGTCGTCGGCACGGCCATGATGGCCGGCACCGAGATCATGACCATCGCCGATTTGAACACCATGGAGGCCCGCGTGGACGTGGGCGAAGTGGACGTGGTGTTGATCGCCTGCGGCGAGAAGGTCCAGTTGGACGTGGACTCGTTCAAGGACAAGAAGTTTAACGGGTTCGTCACCGATGTCGCCAATTCGGCCAATAACAACGACACCAGTTCCGCCGCCTCCTCCGCTTCGAGCACGACGGACGCCACGAAATTCCAGGTGAAAATTCGCGTGACAGAGAAGGAGGCCTTTCTGCCGGGAATGTCGGTCACGGCCAACATTGAAACCCGTTCGCGCACCAACGCCCTGAGCGTGCCGATTCAATCCGTCACCACCCGCCTGCCCGTGGCCGCGACCAATTCCCCGCGCGCCGGCGGTATTTCCACCAACGAAACCGCCGCCTCGGGCAAAACCAACGTGACCGCCGCCGCCGGCAAAACCAATGAAATCGCCGCCTCGGGCCCGACGAACGAAATCACCGCCGCCGGCAAGACGAACGAAATCGCCACCTCCGGCAAGACCAATGAGGTGGTCAAACCGATCGATATTGTTTTTCTGGTGGAGGGCGACCACGTCAAGGCCGCGCCGGTCAAGCGCGGCATCAGCGATGACAATTATTGGGAAATTATCGAGGGGTTGCAGGAAGGGGCCGTGGTGGTTTCGGGCGGATACAAGGCCATCAATCGCGATTTGGAGGACGGGAAAAAGGTGGTTCTGAGCACCACGGCCGGGGCGGTCAAACCCAAGGCGGACGCCAACTGACTTGCCGTCCGCAACAAAAAGAATCCGGTTGTGAGCTTGATCCGACTCCAACACATCACCCGCCTCTACCAAATGGGGGCGGAAACCATCCATGCCTTGCGCGACGTTTCCCTGGAGGTGGAACGCGGCGAATATGTCGCCATCATGGGGCCGTCCGGTTCGGGGAAATCAACCCTGATGAATTTGATGGGGTGCCTGGACACCGCCACTTCGGGGGTCTATGAATTGAACGGCACCAACGTCAGCGAACTGGACGACAACCAACTGGCGGAAATCCGCAACCGGGAAATTGGTTTCATCTTTCAAACCTTCAACCTGTTGCCGCGGGCCGACGCGCTGCGCAACGTCGAGCTGCCTCTCATCTACTCCGGCCTGGATGCCGGCGAGCGCCGCCGCCGGGCGCGGGAAGTGCTGGCCAGCGTCGGCCTGGCCGACCGCATGCATCACCGGCCCAATGAAATGTCCGGCGGCCAGCGCCAGCGCGTGGCCATCGCGCGCGCCCTGGTCAACGGACCTTCCATCGTCCTGGCCGATGAACCCACCGGCAACCTCGATTCCAAAACCGGCGAGGAAATCATGGCGCTGCTCCGGGTTCTTTCCGACAAGGGCAACACCATTTTTCTCGTCACCCACGAGGAGGACGTGGCCCGGCATGCCCGCCGCGTCGTGCGCATCCGGGACGGGCTGATTGCCAGCGACGACGCGGTCAAAAAAGCGGGGGCGGCGGCGTGAACTTCTTCATCGAAATCAAGGAGGGCCTGTTCATCGCCTGGGACGCCATCCGCGCCAACAAAATGCGGGCCGGCCTGACCACCCTGGGCATCATCATCGGCATCGTCAGCGTCACGTTGATGGGCGCGGCCATTGACGGCCTGAACCGCTCCTTTCACGAGAGTATTTCCAAGATGGGGGCCGACGTGCTTTTTGCCGATCGGATGGGTTGGTTCATCAACAGCGAGGAGGAATGGCTCAAACAGTACAAAAGGCGGATCATTACGCTCGACCAGGTCAAAACCGTGGAAAAGCAGATGACTCTGGCCAGCGCGGTCGCGCCGGTGGTGATGCTGGGCTCCCCGGTGCGTTACCAGAATCGCAGTACGGGGAGGGTGACGGTGATTGGCACGACCGATCAGTTCCTTATCACCGGCGGCATGGGAGTGGACCAGGGCCGGTTTTTGACGGCCAGCGATGCCGAAGGGGGGCGTCCGGTCTGTGTCATCGGCAACGACGTCGCCACCAACCTTTTCGTCCGGGAATCGCCCCTGGGCAAAAAAATCCGCATCGGCCCCCGCTGGCTGGAGGTGGTCGGCGTGCTGGAGAAGCGGGGCAGTTTCCTGGGCCTGGCCAGCATGGACAACCAGGTCATCCTTCCCATTCAGCAGTTTGTCATCGGCCTCTGGCGCAATCCAGACTTTGAAATCCAGGTCAAGGCGGCGGATCTTTCCCATCTGGACGATGCGCGGGAGGAATTGCGCGGAGTGCTGCGCAAGATCCGCCACGTTCCTCCCGCCGATCCCGACGATTTCGCCATCAACCAGCAGGATACCATCGTGAAGATGTTCAACCAACTGGCCGGCACGATTGCGGCGGTGGGGCTGGCGGTGACGGGCCTGGCCCTGTTCGTGGGCGGGATTGGCATCATGAACATCATGTTCGTCTCGGTGGCGGAGCGGACGCGCGAGATCGGCGTGCGCAAGGCCATCGGCGCCAAGCGCCGCACCATTCTGCTGCAGTTTTTGATTGAGGCGGCCAGCATCTGCCTGCTGGGCGGGCTGGTCGGCCTGGGCATCGCCTTCGGCCTGACCCTCCTGATGTCGCGTTTTTTTCCCGCTTCCCTCTCGCTGCCCGTGACCGCCCTGGCCCTGTTGGTGTCATTATTGACAGGGGTGGTTTCGGGATTTCTGCCCGCCTGGCGGGCCGCGCGCATGGATCCGGTCGAGGCGCTCAGGAATGAATAGTGCATGTTGAATGTTGAATAGTGAATGATGAATTATGAACAGTGAATTAAACCAGCGCCAGTCCGGTTTCACTATTCAACATTCCCTATTCACAATTCCAATCATTTTGGCCGCGGAGATCAAGGAGAGCTTCCTCATGGCCATGGGCGCCCTGGTGGGGCACAAGTTGCGCTCCGCCCTGACCCTGCTCGGCATCATGGTCGGGGTTTTCTCCATCATCGTGGTGATGACCACCATGCGGGCCATGCAAAAGGACATCGAGAAGAACATGGCGCAATTGGGGGGCGACACCTTTGTCGTGCAACGCTGGCCCCAGGTTGAATTCGACGGCCCGGCCGGCTGGGAGAAATACCGGCGCCGCAAACGGATCAGCCTGGAGCAGGGGCTGGCCCTGATCAGCCGGGCCGCCCTCCCCCGCAGCATCGGCTTGGAAGAGGGTCTGGCCAACGGCACCATGACCTCGCGTTACGCCAAAGCTCCTCCCAACGTCTTCGTCTCGGGTGACACCCCAGGGAGCTTCCCCGCCCAGGACTGGACCATCGAGGACGGGCGCGCCCTCCTGGATTCCGACGTGGACAGCCAGCGCGATGTCTGCGTCCTGGGCAACAGTCTGGCCACGAATTTGTTCCCCCACAGTTCGGCCGTGGGCGAAGAGGTCAATTACGACGGAATCAAATACACGGTCGTCGGCGTGCTGGAATCCAAAGGGAGCATGTCCGGGGGACGCCAGGACAACTTTGCCATCATCCCCATTACCACGGGTCTAACGCGCTATTACGAGAAACAGTGGATTGACATCAGCATCCTGGTGCAGGCGCCCAGCCAGGCGGACTACGACGCGACGGTGGACCAGGTGCGCGGCATCATGCGCATTTTGCGCAAGGTCCCGCCCGGCGAGGCCGATGATTTTGAAATCTTCTCCAACGATTCCGTCATGGACCAGATCCAATCGTTCACCTTCACGGTGCGCCTGGGCGTGAGCCTCATCAGTTCCATTGCCCTGCTGGCGGCGGGCATCGGCATCATGAACATTATGCTGGTCTCCGTGACGGAACGGACGCGCGAGATCGGAATCCGCCGCGCCATCGGCGCCAAGAAGCGCAACATCATGGCGCAATTCATCCTGGAAGCCATCGTGCTGTGCGAAGTCGGCGGGGTGATCGGCGTGGGGTTGGGCATCGCCGGCGGCGACCTGCTGGCCAAGCTGCTCAAGCTGGCCCCCGTCATCCCGGTGGACTGGGCGCTGATTGGACTGGGAATCTGCTCGCTGGTGGGCATTATCTTCGGCACGTATCCGGCGCACAAGGCCGCCAACCTGGATCCCATTGAGTCCTTGCGCTACGAATAGGCCAAACCTCAACCAAATCAAAGCCATGACACTGACCCGCATCCCGTCCTCCGCCAAAACCTCCCGGCCCGCGCTGGCCGCGCTGGCCCTGGCCGCGCTTTTCCTTGGCCCTGCCTTCCCCGCCCGCGCCCGGCAACCTGCGCCGGCGTCGCCCGCGCCCGCGCCGCTCGCGACGGAGGGCAAGACGCGGCTGCTGACCGTGGACGACGTTGTGCAAATGGTCTTGACCAACAACCTGGACATCCAAATCACCAAATACACTCCGGTTCTTGACCAATTCGCCCTGAACAGCCTGTTTTCCGCCTACGACCCGGCCTTCTCCTTCAGCGCCTCCAGGTCCATAAACACATCGCCGGGGCAATACTACCTGGGTTTTCTTTTTCCCCCGAACACCACGGCGGTGGACAACTATTCAGCCAGCCTGGGCGCCGCAACGCCCTTCGGGTTAAGCTACAGCTTGAGCGCCCCCTTGAGCCAGCAAACTTCGCCAGTTACCCAATACAACACCTCTCCCTCCTTGACGGTAACGCAGCCGATCCTGAAGAATTCCTGGATAGACAACACCCGTTATCAGATTCAGCTCTCCCGCAAAACCTTGCGCAGTGATCAATTGGCCCTGCGCCTCCAGATGGAGACTTCTGTCAACAGCATCAAGACGGCGTATTACAACCTGATCGCCGCGCGTCAAAATGTGGAAGTGCAGCGCGCCGCCGTCGCCCTGGCCCAGCAATTGGTGGATGAAAACACCAAAAAAGTGCAGTTGGGCGCCCTGGCCCCCTTGGACCAAAGACAGGCCGAATCGCAGGCGGCCAGCAGCCAGTCCGATCTTCTGGCAGCCGAACTGGCGCAAGCGGTGCAAGAGAACACCTTGAAATCCCTCCTCGCTCTGCACCTGGACGAATGGCGCGAGGTCACTCCCGTGCCCGCGGAAACCTTGCTCGCGGTGCCGGAAAATCCGGACCTGGCCGAGAGCTTGCGCCGGGCCATGGCTTCCCGCCCGGAAATGCTTCAGGCTAAAATCGGCCTGGAAAAGCAACACGTCACCCTCAGCTACACGCGCAACCAGCTTTACCCGGAACTGGATTTGAAAGCCAGTTATGGATTCAATTCCGGCGGGGCTATGTTCGGCCAGACCTGGGACACGCTCCGCCAGGGTACCGATCCCGCCTATTCCTTCGGCGCCGCCCTCACCTTCCCCCTGGAAAACACCGCCGCCCGCAACGCCTACAAGTCGGCCAAGGCGAACCTGGAGCAATTGCTCCTCCAACTCAAGAAAGTCGAGACGACCATCGTCGTGGCCGTGGACAATGACGTCAAGACCATCCGTTCCGATTTGCTGCGCGTGGACGCGACCCGCAAGGCGCGCGAATACGCCGAAGACGCCTTGCGGGCGGGGCAGGTCCGGTTGGAGGCCGGTTCGACCACCAGCTTTGAAGTGCTCCAGCTTCAGAACAGCCTCACCACCGCGCGCTCGGCGGAAATCCGGGCCTTGGCCGACTACAATATCGCCCTGGAACAACTGGCGCTGGACGAGGGAACCACCTTGGAACGCAGCAAGCTGGACGTGAAAATGCCGTGAGCAAGCAGTGATGGGTGCAGGACAAGAACCTTCACCTTCCAGGTAGGGCAGAGCTGCCGCTCTGCCCTGAATTCTTGGGCGGCGCGGCAGCGCCGCCCTACCGGCGACGTGAAGATTTTTGTCCTGCACCCAACGGTGATTAATCGCCGCAATCTGCTTGTCCCCGCGGCATCCCGTGCTATCCTTGCAAGGTGAGTACAGGAACGCCCGGCCCGAGCAAACCCTTGAGAATGGTCACTTGCGGCCGATGCAAATCCAGAACCTTTATTCCGGGCGACCTCGCGCCCTTTGCCACGACGCCGTGCAGCAAGTGCGGGCACCCGGTCATGCTGCCAGTCATGCTGCGCAACTTCGAGTTGCGCACCATCATCGCCTCCGGCGGCATGGGCACCGTTTATACGGCACAGGACGTGAAATTGCAGCGCCAGGTCGCCCTGAAAATGATGAAGCGCGAAATGGCGGCCGACCCGGCCATCCTGGAGGCCTTTTATCGCGAGGCCCGGGCCGGCGCCTCCCTCAACCACACCAACATCATTCATATTTACAGCTTCGATGAATTCGACGGCCAGCCCTACCTGGTCATGGAATTGGCCGACCAGGGCAGCCTGGACAGCCGCATCGAAACCGAAGGGCGCGTGCCGGAATTGGATGTGCTGGATGTCGGCATCAAAATGTGCTCCGCCCTCACCACCGCTCTGCAACACAAACTGCTCCATCGCGACATCAAGCCGGGCAATATCCTTTACAACACGGACGGCGAACCCAAGCTGATTGATTTCGGGCTGGTCCGGGCGGCGGAAGACGACACCTGGGAAGAGCATATCTGGGGCACGATCTATTACGTGGCCCCGGAAAAGCTCCAACGCAAGGGCGAGGATTTCCATTCCGACATGTACAGCCTCGGCGGCACCCTCTACCATGCCTTGACCGGCCATGTCCCTTTTGAAGGGACGGTGGAAGAGGTCGTGTCCGCGCATGTGCATACGCCACTGACGCCGCCCAACCTGGTCGCGCCGGACATCACCGAAGCCACCAGCCATGCGCTGGCGCAGGCCATGGCCAAGGAGCCGTCCGCGCGCTTCGCATCTTACGACGATTTTCGCATGGCCCTCGAAGCCGCCCGCAGCTATCTGCTGCGCGGCCAAATCCAACAAGCCGGGGAAGACAACCCCGGCAAAAGTTGGTGGCGGCGCTGAGGCAATCAGCCTCCTCCAATTACTTCGGCGGCGCCGCGCTTTGTCCTGGCGCAAGCGGCATCGGTTTGTTGGGGATCCTCGACAAATCCAGCGGATAGGCGTCTTCGAGCAGCAGGCGGTTGAGTCGGGCCAGACTGGGGCCGGTCGGGCTTTGTTTCATCAGGGCGGTCGTTTCAGGCCGCACTGAGATGCCTTGGAATCGCGTCTCATCGTAAATACTCGGTTCTGCAACCACCTTGTTTAGAACCTTAATAACCGCGTCCTGGGCTGGCTTCAGGCCTGGCCCCGACGCCGGAAAGTTCTTCAGCGTGTTTTGGTCCTGGCTTGAAAACCTCTGCCACAGCAAAGCCGACACCGCATCGGAGTGATCACTCAACCGTTTTGCGAAACGCGGCCAATTCTTGACTTCACCGACTGAAAAGGTCGAGGGACTCACCGGCGCGATAACCACCTTCGGCACCGGCGCCTCCAGGGGCGCTCGCGGGGCGCCCACGTCCAGGGTTTCCGCCTGCCAATTGCCCGACGCATCCAGGCGCTCAATGCCGCTCACCTCCTGATCGGGAGCCAAGTCATTAATGGTGGCCGGCTTTCTCGCCTTGATGATTTTGGTCTGGTCGGTGATTCCGAAGACCGCTTTGGCCCCGCCTTGGAGGGCGACAGTTCTGGTGTTGGTGTCCACGCTGAGTATCTTGCCGGCGATTCTCCGGCTGGGCATCCTCCCCCCGGCGGTGATTGGATTGGTGGCGGCGACAGCGGAAGGAAGGGCCTGGCCCATGGAACTGACGCTGCCAGCCCATGCCGCCAGCAGAGCAAGACAGGCGCTTTTGGCAAAAGTGTTCATGTTGTGACTTGTTTTCCCGTGATAGCAAACCATCGCCCGCGACGCCAGCATTTTCTTTCCATAATTTTCCATCCGGCGCATGCTCCCTCCGGAAACGCATTATTTGTTCCTGAAATCTCATGCCGCTGCCTTATCAAATCTCCACCCTGCTCTACTGCTTCAGCCTGCGGGAGGAGGTGCTCCTGCTGCGGCGGCGCCGGCAACCCAACCGCGGCCTCTGGAGTCCCTGCGGCGGCAAGCTGAATACGGCCTCCGGCGAGTCTCCCCACGCCTGCGCCTGCCGCGAGGCCGCGGAGGAAATCGGCCTGATCTTGCGGCCGGCGGACTTGCATTTGACCGGGCTGGTCAGCGAACACGGCTACGAAAGCCAGGCGCACTGGCTCATGTTTTTGTTTGAAGTCGCGCCGCGCCTGGCCCGATTGCCGCCGCCCCACCGCGAAGGCGATTTCGCCTTCTTTGCCCCCGCGCAAATCGCCTCGTTATCAATCCCCCAAACCGATGCCGAGCAAATCTGGCCGCTTTTCTGGCGGCATCGCGGCGGTTTCTTCTCCGCCCATTGCCATTGCCGGGCGGACGGCCGCAACCAGTGGACGCTGGAGGAATCCGTCCCGAAACCGCCATGAATAAAACCGAGGAGCCGTTGATTGACTTGCGCAGCGACCACTACTTCATGGGGGAAGCCTTGCGCCAGGCGGCGCGCGCGCTGGCCGCAGCGGAAACCCCCGTCGGCGCGGTCATCGTGCGGCAAGGCCGGATTATGGCGCGGGCGTTTAATCAGGTGGAAACCCTCAAGGACGCCACCGCCCACGCCGAAATGCTCGCCATTACCCAGGCCGAGGAGGCCGCCGGGGACTGGCGGCTGGCCGGCGCCACGCTTTACGTAACCAAGGAACCCTGTCCGATGTGCGCTGGAGCCATGATCCATGCGCGTCTCCAGCGCGTGGTCTATGGGGCCGCCGATCCCAAGGCCGGCGCGGCCGGAAGCGCGCTCAACCTGCTGCAATTCCCCACCCTGAATCACCGCTGCCAAATCACGGCCGGCGTCCGCCAGGCCGAATGCCGGGAACTGCTCCGCCGCTTTTTCGTGGAGCGCCGCGCGGCGGCCCGGTTGGAGAACCCAAAGGCCAAAGGCTAATGGCCGACGGAAACCACGGAAACTTTTTCGTCCTGCTCGTTGCGCGCGACGCCATGGGCGTGCGGGTCCAGCATCGGTTTGCCGTCCACCAGGAACTGGTAGTGATGATGGCCGGCCCTCAATTGCAGTTGCACATGCCAGCAGCCGTCGGCATGCCGTTTCATCGGCGTGGCGTGGGGATGCCAGTCGTTGAAATCCCCGATCAACGTGACGCGCCGGGCCGTGGTGACGGCGCAAATAAAATTGACCGGCTTGATGGTGTGGCTGCGGGACAAACGCGGCGGGTGCCGAAGACGGGGCTGGGCGACGGGCATGTTTGAATAATCCTTCCTTTCTCGGTCTGGCTGCTCCACTGATTAACTTTTCACGGCAATATAATTTCGCCCGCCCAAAAAAGCAAATGCTCCGGTCCGCGGCAAGCAGAATCAACCCCCATGAAATGAAATGCCTCCGTACCACCATAGCGAGGAATCATGCAATTCCAAAAATAACTCAAAATAACTCAAAATAACTCAAAATAGGTCAAAATAGCTCAAAATTTGGTGGTCTTCTTGCCGCATGAACTGCCAAAGGCAGAATGCAAAACCGGGGTGGAATCCGCGGAATGGATGATGCGGCACCGGGATTGTGGGGTTTCGAGCCATAAAAAACATTTTTTTTTACCTTGATTAACCTTGATTGACCTTGATTGACCTTGATTGACCTTGATTGGGCAGGGTTCGACATGCCTGGGGAATGGAGGGGCGAAACAGGCGAATTTGATGAGCGGAATGGCTGGTATGCACGCTTCGCGCCATCGCTTTCCGGCCATTTCTCCCCTCCGGTCGCGCCCGCGGCGGCCGCATACTCGCGGGGTCCGGCACCGGACTGTACCTTTATCTCTCACGCTGGCCATTCAACCATAGGTTCTAATTTTTGTCAAGCCCGAAATCAAAAAAAAATGCAAGCACGTTTCCTTCGATATATAACGTTTTGTGTGACAACGACTTGTACAGTTGATGCGCGGGCGCTGGTTGTGAACCGTGAGAGCGGCGGCAGGCAAAATCCCAGCGCGGTCAGCCGCAACCAAAGGCATTTAACCACGGATTTCACGGATTTCACGGATGAAGACGCAAAGGAACGAGGTCTGGTTTCGGCGGCGGCAGGCAAAATCATGGAGGGCAAAATGATCGGAAAGCCGTGGGATTATCGGCTCACTATCGCGCAGCGGCGCGACTGGCGGGGTTCAGGCCGGGGCCAGGGGCGCGCATGAACCATGACTGACGCGCGCAAGCTGGATTCCCCCGGCTCCGTTGTGAATTTCCAAAGGCGGGAGCGGAATGGAGCGTTTGGGCTGGCCGCCCGCCTTTCCCGATCCGGCGTAAATACTTGACCGGCAATCCGTTGCACCTGATACAGGCCAAAACTATAGTGACCCTTTTCAGGCATACCAACTAATGGGTGACCCCTTTTCTTCAGCCTCCGTACTGTTTGGTCAACTTCCCACTCTTGGTGTAGATACCAGCGCGCACCATCGTCGCCAGCCGCTGTTCCGGGGACATGTCGGTAATCTTCCTGACCACCCGGCTGTAAAGCACCCGCAACTCTTTGCGGGTGCGAGGCGGGGCCAGAACTCCATTTTTCATTTCCGTTCGCATATCACATAGCGCTCGACGACACAAATAAACGCCCTTCTTGCCTATCTGTCAACCGGCGGTTTGAAATAACCAACGATGGCCGTGTCATCCCGGACCGCGACCTGGACGTGGGATTTCGCCAGAATACTGCTCCCCTCAAACACCGGCTTTCCTTCAGAGAACAGGCCCCTCACGGTATGGTAATGCTGCTTTTCCTCCTTCTCCAGAAAGTCCAAGCACCAGTTGATCACCGCGCAGTCCAGGCGACGCAGTACGAGATCGCTGGAGGCTTGGCTTGCCGGTGAACCGTTCGTCGGGAGGCGCGTTCCGGTCGTCTCACAAGCCTGGCGATACAAGGGAAACAAATCCGCCAGCAACCGCGTGTGATTGGTGTCGAGCAAATCGAAGCAATTCCCCAGATTGATGAAAGCACCCAGCACCGCAGGGTTCTTGACCCTCTTGGATTGCCGCGCCCATTCGTACGCGCGCTGCGGGCCGTGCTCCCAAAAATATATCCCCCGCCCAAGCCAGTCGTAATCATTTTCGCTGGGCCTGAGGTTTCTGCCCCGCAACAAAACGTTCCTTGCCACGGATTGATCGCACCCGTGATACCCGATAACCGTGCGCTGATATTTCAACTCGCCCACAGCCGAAGATTGCCCCGCCACGTTGCCCCCGGCAAGAGGAAAGCGCATGAAATGCTTCCGGGCTTCCGGGAAATGCCAGGACGAACACGGTGAATTCTCCGGGCCGCGGAAATAACACGCTGACAATGGGTTAAATGATTATGCTGGACTTGGCAGGAAAAGTTTTTCAAGCTGCGGCATGGCTAAACCGCAGAGCGGCAAAGCCGCAACCAAAGGCATTTAACCACGGATTTCACGGATTTCACAGATGAAGACGCAAAGGAACGAGGTCTGGTTTCGGCGGCGGCAGGCAAAATCATGGAGGGCAAAATGATCGGAAAGCCGTGGGATTATCGGCTCACTATCGCGCAGCGGCGCGACTGGCGGGGTTCAGGCCGGGGCCAGGGGCGCGCGTGAACCATGATAGACGCGCGCAAGCTGGATTGCCCCGGCTCCGTTGTGAATTTCCAAAGGCGGGAGCGGAATGGAGCGTTTGGGCTGGCCGCCCGCCTTTCCCGATCCGGCAGAATTACTTGACCGGCAATCCGTTGCACCTGATACAGGCCAAAACTATACTGACCCTTTTCAGGCATACCAACTTCCTAGGACCCCTTTTCAACCTTTTCTTCAATCTGTTGGACGGACCCTTGCGCTTTGATGCAGCTTCCGCCTTCATGTTTCCGATTCATCTAAATTCTTGCGCTTCAATGGCATCCGTGTAGAATCGCAAGCGAACCCGAAACACACTTGGAATTTATGAGCAAAGAATGCCGGAAGGATTCGACTCACGCCTCGCTTCGCCGACTGCTTGAACTTGGCTTGAGCACATGCGCCTCGGCTGAACCGCAGCACATCACGCGGACGGTCAAGTTCAAGATTCAAACGCTCGCCCGGCCTGAACTGACCGCCCCGCTTAACAAACACTTCAACGCGTTCGACGAATTCCGCCACAAGGTGTTGGCGGACTTGGAAAGCTGGTGGGACAAGGACCCGGATACTTTCACACGCATGGTCAAAAGCACCACAAAAGCAAAATACGAAGAGAAATCAACATGCTATGCGTGGCTTTACAAAAAGTTTCTCACCGGCACTGAATTGCCCGGCGAACTTTCACGCGATGCCGCCAAAGCAATGTTGGACAATCTTGGCGGCAGCCTGAAAAGCTTTCTGACACGCCGCGCAACCGTGAGCGTGGAAATCAAAAAACGCTACGAACAAAACAAAGACGAATGGGCAAAAGAATTAAGCCTGATGGCGAAGGAGAAGAATCTGACGCTGCCAAAAGCTCCGCCGCAGATTGATTTTGAACACCTCACCGCCGGGGCGATTGAAAGCTACAATGAATGGGTCGGGTTGGTTCGGATGTGGTGCAATCTCATTCTGATTCAGAAGGAGAAGCTGACTCGTGAAAACGCCTGCCTGCCCCGTTACCTGAAAAGTTATCCCGGTTTCCCTGGCTCGCAGCGTTTTCGCAAGACCGTGACCATTGAACAGACGCTTTCACAACTGGAAACGGCCGCCCGCGAGCAGGTTGGCAAAGCCCCGGAGCGATTTGCCAATTTGAAACCGGAAGTCTGGCAAGCGATTCAAGAACGATTCTCGCCACGGCAAAAAGGAGAAGCCGAAACGGCTCCCCGCCCGCGCAGCGCCAGCCAAACCGTTTGCAGGCGTTTTGTCGCGCTGGCACGGGCCAACCCAAACTGGACGCCGCAGCAAGTCGCTGAAGAAATCCTGGCTGGCATCTTCCGGGCAGCCGACAAAGTCAAGAAACAGCTGGTCGCCACAAAATACAGCGACCGCCGCGCGACCATAAAACTCGCAAACCTGTTCAACGTCGCTATTGTGTTTGCTCGTGAACCATTCCGTGCGAGTGGCGACTATGTGGCGTCGTACGAAGCCGACCTAGCCCGGCAGAAGGCATTCGGCGATCTTCGCGGCGCACTTCACCAGCCGAGCGACGAGTCATCGGCTATTCAAATCACCGGCTTTTCAGTTAAGGAGAACGGCTCACCGAACTACAACGGGCTGCTTGTGTGCAAACGGGAACTTGACGGGAAAGATTCGTGGGCCTTTCTTTACTGCCATCGAGAAGGGCAGACTTTTCAGCTCGCAAACGAAGAAGCCAAATTGTTGGGCAAGAAACTGTCTGGATGGACAGGTTTTGCCAGCCAGGGCGGTTCGCGCAAAAAGGCCGAGGCAAGTCCCAAGCGGTTGGTGAAAGGCCGCGTTTGGCTCAGCGAAAAGAATCCGCCGACCGTGTTGCCGCTCCTTTTCGGGACACACCTTGGTCGGGAATACCTCTGGCACTTCGACCGCAACTTGCGGACAAAATCCGCATGGGTCCTGGGCAATGGCCGCCTTCTGCGCGTCATGCCGCCGGGAAGACCTGACCTTGCGGAATTTTATCTGACAATTTCCATGGAACGCGAAACGCCGCCCGTTGCGTCTGTCCTCGCGAACAACCTGATCGGCATAGACCGCGGCGAAGCCGTTCCCGCTGCCTATGCCGTCGTGGACGGCCAAGGGCGGTTGCTCGACAGCGGAAGAATTGCGGAGAATTACCGGGAAGAGCAAAGAGCCTTCAATAAGAAAAAAGGCGAACTGCAAAGCGAACGTGGCGGATACACCCGGGGCCTGCGGAGCAAAGAACGCAATCGTGCCCGCGCCCTGGGCGGCGAAGTCACACGCAAACTGCTTGCGCTTGCCGCAGAACATTGCGCCCCGCTCGTGCTCGAGAACTTGAACAGCAGCCTCGCCACGCGTGGCGGCAGAAACACGATGATGAGCCAGATGCAATATGAGCGCGTTTTGACCTCGCTGGAGCAAAAGCTGGCCGAAGCCGGGCTTTACGCTCTGCCATCAAAATTCCGCAAGGGCGATAATGGCTTCATCAAACTTGTAGGCCCGGCTTACACATCGCAAACTTGTTCAGCCTGCGGCCATGTTCATTGGCCGGAATTTTATGAACGAGTTACGGACACCCTTGCGCCGTGCGGCGACAAGCAATGGCAGGTGTCCGTCCAAGGGCAAACACGCATCCTTCCGGAAAGCTACACCTATTGGCTTCGCGGCAAGGGTGAGCAAACCAGAAACACTCACGAACGGATTGTTGAGCTCCTGAAGGACCGCCCCGTTTCCAAGCTCACCAAGACCGACCGTAAATCTCTCGTCAGCCTCCTCAAAAACCGCTGGATGCCATACCGGCCAAAGCAGGCCGACTTCCAATGCGTGGTATGCGGCCACAAGGCGAACGCCGATGAACAAGGCGCATTGAACATCGCCCGCAAATTCCTTTTCTCCTCGGGGCGCGGCAAGAAATCCGGTGAAATGACCGAAGCGGAGCGGCACAAACTGAGGGGTGAGTGGGAAGAGTGGTATAAGGAAAAACTCGCAACCGTCTGGAAAAAGTGAGTCGCCCGGACCTTCGCCCGCTGGGAGCGTGATATGGAGACCGATGATTTCCTGCCGATCTACTCGCTGGCGGAGTGGCATTATTGCCCGCGCTCGGCGTTTCTCTCGTGGTTTGGCGCCGAACGCGAAGACCGGGTGACGCCCGCATACCAGAAAATGCGCGAAGTCCATGCCGTGAGCAACGAAGCGGACCGGCGCGACAAGGAGCATCACAAAACGGAAACAGCCGTGCGGTTGATGCATCGAGGGCTGCGGATCACGGGACGCGCAGATGCGGTTGAGTGGGATGAAAACATCCCCGTGCCGGTGGAATATAAGAATTGCGCGGAGGAACCGCCGCGTCACGTCATGGCGCAACTCATGCTGCAGTCTCTCTGTCTTTCGGAGATGCATGGCGTGGCGATTTCGCACGGCTTTATTTTTCGTTCGGCGGAGCGTCGGCGGATTCGGGTCGAGTTGACGGATACGGTTCGTTCGTGGGTGGTGGCGGCCGTGGATGAATTCCGCTCGGCGCTGGCACAGGGGCAGAATGGATTTCCACGGCGGAGACAATCCGGTTGCGGCGGTTGCATTTATCGCTCGCATTGCTGGCCGGAGGAATGGCCTCATGTTTGACGAAACTGCTCAAATCAGCTTATTGTTGAGCGAGCGCATCGAAAGTCTGGACGCGGAGCGCGACACGCTTATCGTCCGGTTTAAGGACGAAAAGCCGCGCAAGTATCCGCTACGTTCATTGCGCGAAATCATCCTGCTGCACTCCTGCACGATTGAAAGCAACGCGCTGGCGACGCTAGCGGATGCCAATGTCCCTCTCCTGCTGTTGAACGGGCGGGGCGAATACGCCGCAACGCTCTGGCCCGGCCCCATCAAGAATTTCTATCCGCGTCAGGCGCAATTTGACGCCTACCGCGACCCGGCGCGGCGGCTGGAAATAGCACGGCGGATTGTGGCGGTGAAACTGGAATCGTTTCGGCGCATCGCCCGCGAACGCGATGACGCCTACGAGCCGGCCAGCGAAGACGCGGCACTGGCTTCAGCGACTAACCTTGATGAGGTGCGCGGCGTTGAAGGCGCCTCCACGCGCGAACATTACGCACGGATGAGCCGCTGGTTGCGCGGCGGGGAATTTGTTTTCGTGGAGCGCACCAAGCGACCTCCGCGCGATCCGGTGAACGCGCTGTTGAGCCTATCCTACACGCTCACGATGAGCACAACGCTTTCCGCCGTGAACACCGTGGGCCTTGATCCGGCTTTCGGCTTCCTCCACGAGGACTATTATGGCCGTCCATCGCTTGCTTGTGATTTGATGGAGTCATGGCGCGCGGATGTGGCGGAGCGATTTGTCCTGCGCGCATTGAATCGGCGCGAACTACGCCTGGAGCACTTCGACGATGGCAACCCCGCCGAGGGGGTCATGCTCAATGCCGAGGGCCGCAAGGAATACTTTGGCAGCTGGTTTCCCTTCATCCATGAGGAGAAACGATCGTTGCCGGGCTTTGTGCCGGAAATAACCTTCCGTGAGGCAATGTTTGCCCATGTTCGCGCATTTGCAAAATGGCTGCGTGGGGAAGCGGATTCATGGCCACCCGGCTGACTGTGAAAAAATTCATTTTGTGTTATGACATTCCTGAAGATCGCCCGCGGGCGCGATTGGCGCGACTTTGTGAGCGATATGGCGTGCGTGTGCAATACAGCGTCTTTGAATTCCGGCTGGCCGAGACAGACCATGTGGCGTTTCGCGGCGAGCTGGAACGCGGCGGCTGGCTGGACGGGAAACATGCGCTGCTGATTTACCCGCTTCACGATGACGACCTTGAAAATGTCGAACGCTTTGGAAAGGTGCGCGTCTGGCAGGCCACATTTGAACTTCTGTAAGAATTTCCGCAAAAAACGCTTGCGGGCTTTGGCGGAACGGCGTAAATAGACAGCGTTAGAATTTACTTTGATACGATCTGGCGTGCCTTTCCGCCCAACGGAATTTGACACGACCTGCGAACTTCAGCGTGTCTGAGGAAACCACAAGCGGTGGCTGAGCCGCTGCTTGTCGCGATCCTTGATAACTTTAACGGAGCGAGTCGGTTAGGTTTGGAAAAGGCTTTGAATCGGTTTGCCGTGCGCATCTTGCTGAAAATCAACACGAGTTTGCGCGTGAGCCGCTTGCAGGCAAGCGGCTCACGCGCAAACTCGTGCGATTCAACGAGCAAAGACTCTGACGCGCTGACGTTCGCGGGGTTGGTTTCAAAGACTTAAATAAATTGCTAACCAGGCTCATGCCCGACTCTGACGCGCTGACGTTCGCGGGGTTGGTTTCAAAGCGCCACACCTTGAACCATCTTCACCCGGCCATGACTCTGACGCGCTGACGTTCGCGGGGTTGGTTTCAAAGCGGAAATGATTTATCATTCTCGACCAACAAAGGCTCTGACGCGCTGACGTTCGCGGGGTTGGTTTCAAAGCTGATCGCGGCGGGTGTGTTCGGTCTGGCATTCTCTGACGCGCTGACGTTCGCGGGGTTGGTTTCAAAGTCTCGGCTTTGCCGTCGGAATTAGCGCGGCTTTTCTCTGACGCGCTGACGTTCGCGGGGTTGGTT
>Ga0326728_10012693_pt1 | contig 18605 bp, 7 predicted proteins | sample MB3enrmetagenome_FD_207602 | JGI IMG/M metagenome (GOLD analysis project Ga0326728, IMG submission 207602) | Lab enriched peat soil microbial communities from McLean, Ithaca, NY, United States - MB31MN | ecosystem: Environmental > Terrestrial > Soil > Wetlands > Peat | place: USA: New York... | reverse complement strand
CCCACAAGCTGCCGGACCGCTATAACGAAGGCCGGCACGAATCGATCATCCTGAAGAACCGCACCTGGAACCAGGTGGTGTGGGAGATTGCTCCCCTGGACCGGGACCGCGTGACGGCGTTGGAGTTTGCCTACAGCCTGCCGAAAAAGTTCCCTGACCCCGGCGACCAGACCATCCTGGACCTTGACCGTCTGGAATTGCAGAAGGTGACGCCCGACCATGTGGAGGGATGGGACGTCGCCGCGGGCAGGATTGCTTTCAGCCACAGCGGATACCGGCGAGGGTCGGCGAAGTCCGCCCTGGCGAGCGACCTCGCGGCGCGCGAGTTCTCGGTGGTCAACCTGGAGACGGGCGGGACAGTTCTGACCAAGCCCGTCGAGGCCGTCTCGACGCCGCTTGGCAAGTACCAGGTACTCGATTTCTCCGAGCTCCGCGAGCCCGGCCGTTACGCGATCAAGGCGGGAGACGAGCTGACTCGCTCCTTCCACATCGGCGACGATGCCTGGGCCGACAGCATCTGGAAGGCGATCAACTTCATGTATTGCGAGCGCTGTGGCATGGAAATCCCCGGCGTCCACGGCCGGTGCCACCAGGACGTCTACACCACGCACGGAGACCTGCGCATCGTGGTGAACGGCGGATACCATGATGCCGGAGACCTTTCGGCCACGGGACACACGCCGGCTATGGTTTACTCGCTCCTGTCGCTGGCGGAGAGCCTCGAGCGGCAGGGCGCCGGCCCGGTTCTCTCGCGGCGGCTCCTCGAGGAGGCGCGCTGGGGCTTGAACTGGGTCCTTAAGACCCGCTTTGGCGACGGTTACCGCAGCACCGGGCAACTCGTCAGCTACTGGACCAACGGGATCATGGGCGACGCCGACGATCGGTTCGGCAAAGCGGTCAACAACCCGGAATGGAATTTCCGCGTCAGCGGCGTCGAGGCGCTGGCCGCGCGGGTGTTGAAAGCCAGTGATCCGGAGCTTGCGCAGCGCAGCCTCAGGATTGCCGAAGAGGACTGGAAGTTTGCGGTGGACGGCCTGAAATCCGCGCCACCGCTGCCGGAAGTCTATGGGGCGCAGGACGAATTGGAGCGGATCTCCTACGGCGTGGTGGCCTCGGTGGAGCTTTACGAAGCGACCGGCGAGGCGCAGTACGCCGACGAGGCCATCGCCCTGGGCGACCAGGTACTGGCTTCCCAGGAGCGCGAACTCCAGCCCTGGACGATTCCCTTGACCGGCTACTTTTATACCGGCCCGAAGCGCCAGAACCTGTTTCACCGTTTCCACGTAGGCCAAGAGCAAGAGCCTATCATAGCGCTCGCGCGGCTGTGCGAGGCCTTTCCCCGCCACGAGAAATGGATCGAGTGGTATGCGGCGGTCGTCCTGCACTCGCGCTATTACCTGGAAGCGGCGGCTGCTGTCGACGAGCCTTTTGCGGTCTTGCCGGCCGGCGTTTATCGCGAAAGCGAGGCTCAGCTTCCCGCGGACGCCAGGAAGTGGACCCCGCTGCGAGCGGTGGACAGCGACGCCTTCCGGGAAGAAGTGCGGCACGGCGTGCCGCTGGGCGGCGAGTACTATCTGCGCTGCTTTCCCGTCTGGTTCGACTTTCGCGGGAACGACAGCGTTCTGCTGTCGCAAGCCAAGGCGCTCTCCACGGCGGCGCGCTTGCGGGGCAGTCTCGAAGCGGCTCAACTGGCGGAGAAACAAGCCCAATGGCTGGTGGGACGCAATCCCTTCGCCGCCAGCTTGATGTACGGCGAGGGCTACGACTGGACGCCGCTCTACAGCGTGCGCTCCGGGCAGATGGTGGGCGCGCTTCCCGTCGGCATCGAAACCAAAGGCTTTGACGACGTCCCGTACTGGCCTACGCAGATCTGTTGGACGTACAAGGAAGTGTGGGTGCAGCCGGTGGGACAGTGGATTTGGCTGATGCAGGACTTGGGCGTGCCGGCGACGGTGCGGGGGAAAGCTGGCCCGAGCGGCAACGAGCCGGTGGAGTTCCTCGACGAGAAGAGCGGACAGGTGATTTCGATCCAGCCCGATCCCCTGGACGGCGAGTTCAAGCTGAGTCTTCCGGAAGGGCGCTACCAGGTGCGGCGGGGGCCGGTTCATACCGGTGTCACGGTTCTCCCCGGGGGCGTTTACGACGTCGATCTGCGCACCGATCGCGTTCTCAACTTCATGGCTACTTCAAAAGATAATACGCATCAGGAGATTACTCTGCGAGTGGCCGCCGAAGGCGCGGGCCGTCATGCGTTCAGGATTCTCACCCACAACCTGGTGCTGAGGGAAACCGCGGAACGAGAACTGGACCTGAGAACTGCCCGGGAGGCCGTCTGGCACGCCCGCGTCTCTACACCCAAGTCTCCCTGGGTGGCGGTGGTGATTCCGGATGACGACCTGAGCGGACGCCGTGAAGTCACGGGGATCGTTACTCCACGCCCGTGAGCCGGTAGCGCAGAGGAGGCCAAAATGCGCCCACCTCGACTCCGCGGTCCTTCATGTGGCACGACAAAAACCCTAATTAACTCAAAAGCCCTCTAATTAACTGGAAGCCCTCTCCCTTGGGGAGAGGGTGTCAAGCTCCGGCGCTTTCATCAGCCGGAGCGTGACGGGTGAGGGGTTTCGCGTCTCGTTGGCCGTTGCCACAGGCCCCTGGCTTGTGAGCCGGTAGCCCGGAGTCTCTGCCTTTGAGACTCCGCGGTCCTTCATGTGGCCCGAGAAAAACCCTAATTAACTCAAAAGCCCTCCAATTAACTGGAAGCCCTCTCCCTTGGGGAGAGGGTGTCAGACTCCGGCGCTTTCATCAGCCGGAGCGTGACGGGTGAGGGGTTTCTCGCCTCGTTGGCCGTTGCCACAGGCCCCTTGGCATGTGGGCCGGTAGCGAGGCGCCTCTGCCTCCGAGACTCCGCGGTGCTTCATGTGGTACGACAAAAACCCTAATTAACTCAAAAGCCCTCCAATTGACTGGAAGCCCTCTCCCTTGGGGAGAGGGTGTCAGGCTCCTGCGCTTTCATCAGCCGGAGCATGACGGGTGAGGGGTTTCTCGTTTCGCTGGCCGCTGCCAGAGGCCCCTGGCTTGTTAGCCGGTAGCCGGTAGCGCGGAGTCTCTGCCTTTGAGACTCCGCGGTCCTTCATGTGGCACGAGAAAAACCCTAATTAACTCAAAAGCCCTCCAATTGACTGGAAGCCCTCTCCCTTGGGGAGAGGGTGTCAGGCTCCGGCGCTTTCATCAGCCGGAGCGTGACGGGTGAGGGGTTTCTCGTTTCGCTGGCCGCTGCCAGAGGCCCCTGGCTTGTTAGCCGGTAGCCGGTAGCGCGGAGTCTCTGCCTTTGAGACTCCGCGGTTCTTCGCGCGCCACGGGATAAGCCTCAGGGTCGAAAATGTGATTTTCATCAGCTTTCGCGGTCCGAAGGCCCATGGGGACAGACTTCGAAATGCGCGAAGTCGGATGCGCTACCCGGTTCCCTCGGGTATAAGGATCGCTCAAGGCGGCGCTCCTGACGGCTCTCTGTGAATGGGAGCATCTCCGGTCTTGGTTTGTCCTGGAACCACAAAAGCGTGCTTGGGCTGGACAGGAACAAACGACTCTGCGCTCAAGGAATCATTCGCCAGCAGATTCTCGGTCGCGCCTCGAATCGCCGCCCAACCCCTCGAAACCGCATCGTTCGCGGCATTGGTTTCCATCACCGCGTCCTGCGGAATCACGGCGCCGGCCTCATTCGAGAATGGGCTCTGCACGCCGGCGGAGACGGCCGCGACCGTGTAGTGATACTCGGCCCCGGCCTGCGGCCCGTAGTCAACGTAGGTGCAGTTCGCCTGGCTCGTGCAGCCGGCCCCCACCGGAGATGCGTTGATGGGCCCGGTTTCATTGCCCGGAATCGTCCCGCGATAAACGTTGTAGCTGTAGGCCGGGTTGCCCTGCGCGCCGGCGGGCGGCGTCCAGGTGAGCGAGATGCAATCTCCCCGCCAGTAGCTCGCTTGCCGGGCCAGCATGAATGGGCTGCTCGTCCAAGCGCTTGTGACCTGGACCATCGCGCCCTGGACATGGCTGAACCGCTGCCCGAAAAGCAGCGCCGAGTGACAAGTGATGAGCGCCACAAACAGCAGCAAAGCCAGTGCGCGCATTGGCTCAGCGCCTCGTTCCCGTCTCGCCGTCTTGTGGACTTCCGCAGCTTCTGCCATTGGACCCGCTCTTTCGGTCTCTGAATATAGCCTACTATGTCAGGAATGAGAAAATGGGAAAAGGTGAGAATAATGAGAATATATTTCTTATCTGCTTAAGGATAAAGGAGATAGGTGGCGCACGTTCTTTCACATTGTGAAAAAACCACTCCCGAGTGTGGCATTTTGACACATATATGCGAAAACTTGCATATAACCAGCGCCCCCCTGTAGCGCATCGGAGGCAGAGACTCCGCGCTACGTGCTTTCGGGCGCGTCCCTTCGGGACATCACAGACCCCACAAGACAGGGCTCTGCGGCAGCCGTTGTCAGGGGTGAGGCGTTTGTTGGGTTAGCGGCGGGACCAAGCCCAAACCACGGGCGGGGTCGCCTCGCGCGCCGACTGCTCGAGTCAGGGTTTCCTCTTCAGCGCGCTTTTGAGTTTGCAGTTTTTGCCCCAGCTCCAGTTCGCGGCGAGAGTCTTCCGGCCGCTTCAGCTTTTCGTAGGTTCGTCCCAGCAGGTAGTGAGGCTCGGGGCGCGTCGGGTCCAGGCGGATGGCCTCCTGGAATTGCGGCACGGCTTCCTGGTAGCGGCCGAGCTTGTCCAAGGCCTTCGCCAAGTCCAATCTGGCGCGATAATCCCTGGGCGAATTCCCGGTCAAATCTTGCAGGATGGGCAAGGCGAGCTGCGGCTGAGACTCGGAGAGATAGGCGTCTGCGAGGTAATACCTGGCTTCTTCAAACCGCGGGTCGAGCCGAAGCGTCTCGCGCAGTTCGCTGACGGATTCATCATAGCGGTGGAGCTTCCAGCACATGAATCCGAGCGAAAACCGCACCGTGGGGTCGGCGGGCAACTGCTTCTTGGCTTCCTCGAACTCTTCCAGAGCTTTCTGGTACGAACCCAGGCCGTCGTACGCCTGGCCGCGCAAAATGCGCACCCAGGGCGAGCCGGGGTCGAGCCGCTCGAGACGGTCGAAGCCGTCCAAGGCCTTCTTAAATTGCTTCGTCTCGATATAAGCGCGGATCAGCAAGTAATTTAAACCCACGTCGCGAGGCTCGAGGGACAGGGCCTTTTCGAGCGGCGGGATGGCGCGCGCGTATTCGTCCCGGCCGATGAGCGCGACTCCAAGCAATTCCTGGGCCTGGAAACTGGAAGGATTAATCTCCGCCGCACTCTCGAGCACGGGCGCGGCGGATTCGTAATCCTGCATTTTAATCAGAGCGATCCCCAGGTTCAGATTCGTTCCGAATTCGCGGGGATTTATTTTCAAGGCCCGCTGGTAATAGCCGATTCCTTGCTTGAAATCGCCCTGCTTCACGCTCAAGGCTCCCAGCGCGTTCAGCGCGGCTATGGAACGAGGATCGACCTTCAGGATTTGCTGGTATTCCGCTGCGGCGTCCTGCCAACGGCCTTGGGCCTCGAAACTCTTGGCCTTCGCAGCAAGGTCCAGGATGGTTGATTGAGGGGATGTTTGCGCGATGGCGAGAGCGGACAAGAAAAGGCTCACCACACAGACCACTGAGTACACAGAGACAAGGCAAAGCGTTTTTCTTAGTGAACTCTGTGCGCTCCGCGGTGAATTTTTTCTCATTGCCTTGGAAGATCGCATAACACGAAGGACGGCGCCGCCGCAACTGGCTGGCTCGTCTCCATCCAGCGTGCTACGATAGCCGAGAAGGCAAGAAGGTAGACTTTTGGAAAGCACAATGAGATTGTAGGACAAGGTCTGTCTCCAGTCCAAACAGGAAAATGGCGCGGTGGGTTTCGGTCACGCTGGTGGTTGGTTTCAGTGCGCTGCTCGCAGGGGCGGGGAATTCTTATTCTTCTGCCACTGAGAAGCCGCCCTCGATCGTTCTGATTTCTGTTGACACGCTGCGCGCTGACCACTTGAGTTGCTATGGCTACCGCCGCATTGCGACTCCGCACCTTGATGCGCTAGCCAGAGGCGGCACGTTATTTTCCGCGGTAAGTTCGCAGGTTCCCCTGACCTTTCCTTCGCATGCTTCGCTATTCACCTCCACCTACCCATTCTTCAACGGCATCGAAGACAACGGAGAGACACTGCGGCCCAACGCTTTAACACTGGCCACCGTCTTAAAGGCCCACGGCTATCATACCGGAGCCGTGGTGGGCGGATTCGTGCTCGACCGGAGGTTCGGTCTCGATCAGGGCTTCGACGTGTACGACAGCACCTTCGTCGTGCATCGGCAGCAGGCGGATTCCGACACCGGGGACATCAAGCGTCTGGGCGCCGAGGTGGTTGCCGCTGCGGATCAATGGCTGGAAGCCAACTCCGGCAGCCCCTTCTTTCTCTTTGTGCACTTTTATGATCTGCACACTCCCTACAACTTGCCGGCGAGCTACCAGGCGCGCTTCGGCACGGGATACGACGCCGAACTTCGTTACGTGGACGAGCAGGTCGGCGCCCTCTGCGACTCCCTGCGGCAGCATAACGTCTTCGCAAGCAGCCTCATCGTTCTCACTTCCGACCACGGTGAGGGGCTCGGAGAGCATGGGGAGAAAACGCACGGGTACTTTATCTATCAGAGCACCCTGTGGGTGCCGCTCATCGTGCACTGGCCGGCGGGAGGCGCCAACTTTCCGGCCCGGATTGACGAACCGGCCGCCTTGATGGATGTGGCGCCCACCCTCCTTCAGTTCGCCGACATTACGCCGCCGCCGGAGTTTCAGGGGCGCAGCCTGCTGGATCTCGTGCGCGCGGACCATCCCAGGATCCCTCATGATGTGGCAAGCGAGAGCGTTTATGCCCAGAGGCATTTCGGATGCAGTCCCGTGCGGTCGCTTCGCACAGGGCGTTACAAGTACATCGAGGGTCCGAAGCCTGAACTCTACAATCTGGGCGCAGACCCGGGCGAGACGCACAATCTTTACGGCGTGGAAGGCTCGCAGGCGCTGGCTTCGAAGCAGCGGCTGGCGGCTCTGCGCGCGCGGTTTCGAAATCCGCGCCCGCGGGGGCGGCAGGCGCTCGATCCGGATACGGCGGCTCGACTGAGTTCGCTGGGCTATGTCGCCGGAAGCTCACCGGAGCCGGACGCATCGGAAAACGGGCCCGATCCCAAAGACCGGATTGGCGACTTCGAGGAATTCGGACGCGCTATCGTTCTGGCGTCAGCGGGGCACCTCGCGGAATCGAACGCGCTTCTCAAGCGCCTTCTCAGCAGCCACCCGGAGCTTCTTGATGTGCGCATGACCTTAGGGTTGAACGATCAGCGCTTGCGGCGGCATGACGAGGCGGCGCGCGAGTTCCAGACGCTTCTCAAGGCGGACCCGCTGAACTCAAAAGCGCACCTGGATCTGGGGTTAAGCCTCTTCGAAATGCGAAAGCTGGACGAGGCCGAGCGAGAATTTCAGGCGGCGCTCGCCATCGCGCCCAATTACACACGCGCCGAGGACATGCTGGGCAGCGTCGCACTGCAGCGGAACGATTACGCGCGGGCACGCGAGCGCTTCGAGCATGTTCTGACGGTCGATCCCAACGACTACAACGCGCATTACAACTTGGGAGCGCTCGCCGCGCTCCAGGGCCAATGGGATACGGGCGTGCAGCACTTGCGAGCGGCACTTAGCGATGACCCGCTCGATCCTGAGGCGCATAACACGCTGGGAAGCCTCTATCTTCGCACGGGCGATTTGGATAAGGCGGCGGCGGAATTCCGCGAGGCGCTACGCTTGCGTCCGAAGTCTGCTTCCGAGCATTACAATTTGGGGCTGGTCCTTGGCCGACAACACCATGTGGAGGAGGCTGCGGAGGAATTTCGCCAGGCGCTGGCCATCGACCCGCAGTTGGGCGCGGCGCGGGAGGCGTTGAGGCGGCTGACGTCGGGGAATTGAGGGGCGCCTGTCATCCTGAGCGGAGCGAAGGATCTCCGCAGTTACCCGTGGTTCAACGATCTACGAACCACTGCAGAGATCCTTTGCTCCGCTCAGGATGACAGATTCCGAATTCCTTCACAGCTGCGGTGTGCGGTGGGCAGCATCAAGGGGGTGGATATGCAGGCTCTTAGTTTGCTTCCCAAGGCTCTGTTCTTCGCGTTAATTTTGCTTTTCCAGCAAGGCGGAAGCCCAACGATTCCAGGTACCTTTCCGCCTCCCCAACCTGCCCGGCCGAGTCTTCCGGACGTCAACGGTCCGCCGACTGTGGTGCGAAAAGAACCTCAGCCGAAGCTCAACCCAGCCAAGGCGAAGGAGCAAGCGAGCCAACTCGCCAAACTGGCCGAGTCGATTCCACCGGACGTGGAGAAGGCGACCCATGGCCAACTGCCTCAGGACCTGGCGAGTCGCCTGAAGCAAATTGAGAAACTCGCGAAGGAATTAAGGCACGAGATTGCGCCTTAGCGTGTAGCGCAGAGTCCCTGCTGTTGGGACTCTGCGGCTCTTCCACACCAAGCCTATATCCGTATGTGCATTGACAATTAGGGAATTACTCAACATCAAAAGCAGCAGAGTTTGAACGGCACAAACTCTGCGCTCCCGGTGTGCTCGGTGGTGAAATTCTTGCGGCGAACTGCTTGACGTAGCCGGCTGGGGGCGGCCACAAGGGCCGCCCCTACGGCTGGTTTTGCACTACTAGAAGAGGAACTTCAGCGCAAACTGGATTTCGCGGTTGGTGTTCGAGGTGTAGGTAAGCTGGCCGACTGTTCCTACAACACTTGGGAATCCGAGAGGCAGGTAAGAACTTGGATTGCCGAAGCTTGCGTGATTGATTGCGTTGTAGGACTCAGCCCGGAACTGGAGTTTATATTTCTCGGTCAGGCTAAAGTCCTTGAGCAAGGCGAAGTCCAGATCCGAGAAGGGAGGGCCGAACAAGTCGTCGCGTTGCTGATTACCGAAGCGGGGAGTGCCGGCGGCGTCGGCAGCCTCGAGTCCGGTGATGCTAAAGCAGTCGATTTGAAAATACTCTTGCACCGTCTTCGGGCCGTTGTTGCCATTGCAAACGCGGTCGGCGTAAAGGTTAGCCGTTTGACTGCCCGAGTAGTCGATGCCGGTGCCGGAGATAACGGTGAACGGGAAGCCGGTCTGGTAGCTGTAGATTCCGGAAGCCCTCCAGCCCCCAATCACCTCGTCCACGATGCCTTTCTTATTCCCATACCGCTGCCCCACCCCAAACGGCAACTGCCAAACGCCGCTGATCACGAAGCGCTGATGAGCGTCGCTATAGCTGGGACCGTAGTTGCACGGAATGCAGTTGTCATTCTGCCCGTCGGTATTCCCGACTCCACCGCCAAAGCCTTCGTCGCCTTCGTTGTCATCGAGAGCGACTTGCCAAGTGTAACTGGCCAGGAAGGTGAACCCCTGATTGAAACGTTTGGTCAATTTCAACTGGAGCGAGTTGTAATTGGATTTGGCGTTGGCGCTGGTGTAAAGCATCTCTCCGAAGTCTGGATAGGGCCGGTTGGCCTGCTGGCGCGCGGCGAAAGTGGATGTGGGGTCGGGCGGCGTGGGCATCGGCTGATTGCCGGGCAGGTGCAGGTCGCCAAGGTAGTAGCCCTTGTTTCCCACATAGTTAGCTTCCACCGCCCAATTTTGGGCAAGCTGGGACTGAATCCCGAAGCTATACTCCACCACTTGCGGGTCCTTGTAGTGGGGAGAAACATAGAGGGAGACAAACTGCTCAGAGAGCGGTGGAATGCCGCCCGCCGAGAGCACATTCTCGGAAGTAACAGTCTGACCGTTCACCACTCCCGGAGGAACTACCCCGGAAACGTTGTAGAGAATCGAGGTCCCGGTCAGTGGATTGTTGTTCACGAAATGCTGGTTATTGAAATTCGGCATGTCGGTGAATACACCCGCCCCGGCCCGAACCACGAACTTGTCGGTGTTCATGGGCCTCCACGCGAGACCGATGCGCGGATCGAAATCCTTGTGATCCGGAAACACCGCCGTCCGACGGGTTCCCCCTGTAAATCCCAGCGCAGACCGCAAGGCCGAGTTCGCCAGCAGGCACTGGCCCGTAGTGGGCGAGATAAGGAAGGCGAACTGCGGGTTACTGCAAAAGGCGTCATTTTCAGCATTCGGTAATGCTGACACGAGCACGGCATCACCGGGACCGGAAAATGGCGCGTCAAGGGGAGCCAGAGTGACATAGTTGCCGCGTTTGTCGTACGGGAATCCACGGTACTCCCATCGCAAGCCCAGGTTCAGGGTCAGGTTTGAGCGCACTTTCCAATCATCCTGCCCGTAGAACGACCAGAATTTTCCGCCCGCCTGATTTGTACCCAGGTAGCGAATCTGGTCAGTGCCATAGCTCGGGTAGCCCTGCAGGAAGTCCGCGATGTCAGCGACGCCTACAGCCGACCCCCCGATGGGAATCGAGGGAGTAACTTCGCCGTTGAGGCTGGAATAATTGGCAAAGAAACCGAGCTCGCCATGCGGCGAAACCGCTGCCTGCTCGCCTAAAATCTGGAAGAACTGCAGTTGGGCTCCCACATGGGTGGTGTGTTTGCCGTGGGTCCAGGTGAGGCCATCAGCGTAGGTCTCGATCATATCGGGACTGATCACCGGCCGGTACTCCGAGTCACCGATGGTGGAGTAGTTATTGAAACCGAAGATCGGAAAGCCGATGGAGGTGGGTGAGTATCCCGTCAAACCCTGAACTCCAAAAGCGCTCATGAAGTTTGGAGCCCGTGGGCAAGAGGCGCAATTGTTATTATCCCAATCGCGCTGGAAGGCGATGCGGACCTCGTCCAGAAGCGTCGGGCTGAAACTGTGCGTCCAGCCGAGAGCCATATTCTGCCCGCGAAAATACAACTTGTCGCCAAAGGTCGGGAGGACGGAATACCCCGAGTAGGGATCGTTCCAAGTCGACTGCCCGAACATGTAGCGGGCGAAGAGTTGGTCCTTTTCGCTGAAATTCTGGTCGAAGCGGACGATGAACTGGTCATCCCGCTCGGTGAGGGGCGCGGTCTGATCATAGTTCGTCACGGTTGGGTAATTCGGCGCCGGGAATGGGTTGAGGGAAAGGGTGTGGGCCGCCACGGGGTCGATGGTGGTGATGACGTTGCCTGGAACGGGCGTGCCCACCAGGATGCTGTTGCCGGCGTTGACGCTCCCGGCGGGGCACGTGTACGAAGTGATGGTACCCGGTTCGAAGAGCTGACCGCTGTCGAAATTCAGATTGGCCGGACCGCCGCCGCCGCAGAGGTTCACGATGTTGCCGGTCAGTGCGGCGCCCAAGTTGCCAGTTAGTTCCTCGGGCGTGGGCACTGTAGTCAGCGCCTCTTCGCCTTCCACACGGCGCAGGCCTTCGTAGTTAACGAACCAGAAGCTCTTGTCTTTCTTGATCGGTCCGCCCAGGGCGCCTCCGAACTGATTGCGGCGGAACGCGGGCCGCGCGGAACCCGGAATTTCAGCGCCGGTTACGGGATTTGTCGAGTTCAGCGCGAAGAAGTTCCGGGCGTCGAGGTCGCTATTCCGCAGGAAATCATAGGCGGCGCCGTGGATCTGGTTTGAGCCGGACTTGGTGGCCAGATTGATGGTGGACCCGGCCGTCATTCCAAACGAAGCATCGTAGATGTTGGTCTCGAGATTGAATTCCTGGATGGCGTCGGGCGGAGGCGATAAGGCGAAGCCGCCGAAAGTGAGGTTTCTCGACATGACACCATCAATCAGGAAGTTATTGCTCGAGGAGCGGTTGCCGTTCGAGTTGTAGCTCGTCTGGCTGAATGGCGAGCCGAAGGTGCTGCTGGCAAAGCCCCCGTTGTCGGTTATGGCGCCCGGGACCAAAGTGGCCAGCGAGCCAAATTCCCGTAAGTTCAGCGGCAGGTCTACGACTTGGCGCGTGTCGATCACCGTCCCGACTGTCGCGGTCTCCGTGCTGACAATGGGGACCTGGCTGACCACCTCAACTTCCTGGCTGACGCTGCCAACGTTCAGCGTTGAGTTCAGGATAGGGTGCTGGTCCACTTGCAGAATTACTCCGTGTTGGACCGTTTCCGTAAACCCCTCTTTTTGAAAGGTAAGATCGTAGTTGCCGGCGGGCAGGGAAGGGAAAGTGTAGCTGCCGGCGGCATCACTGGTAGTCTTGGTTGCGATCCCTGTCGCAGTATTGATGGCGGTAACCGAGGTTCCGGGGATCACGGCGCCGGAACTGTCCGTCACGGTCCCGGAAAGGCTGGCGTTTAACGTCTGGCCGAAACTGAACGAGGGGGCCAGGAAAAAAGCGAGAGCAAGGAGCAGAAAACCTGTGGGGAGAAAACGCACACGAACATTGTTGCCGCGGTGTAGCATTGTAGCCTCCGTTGATTTGGACACTGGCGCGTACACAATTCCCGCATCGAGTCCTCAGCTTGACGCGAACGTGACCCATACCCCGACGACAAATTAAGGTGCTTGCCGCCCAGATCCCACGAGACGCAAAAAAACAAACCCAGGCTAGTCCGACGCCCAGGCGCAGTTTTATTTGATAATCAGAGTGTGTCCGAAGTGGCCGTGTCTGTCAAGTGCTTTCTCGATTCGATTTTTCTATCTTCGTTATCACCCTTCTCGTTCCGCCTCGGCCACCGAACCGCTGCTCAGACTCCCTGCCTGAATCGCGGGTCGTCGTTCCGGCGCAGGCGTACCGTCAACGAACCGTCGGGATTGAGGGCCTCCTGGCATGCCCAGCGCACCGGGCGGCTTACTCCCTTCACTTCGATCTCGGCGCGCAGGCGCAATTCCTTGCCGTCCAATCCGGGCGGGAGCAGGAGCGAAACCTGGCGAACTTTCCCGGCGTACGGTTGGCCGGCATCCAGGTTTCCACCGACCTTTACTTGTCCATCCGGAGTTTCCGCGTACACACCCAGGACGCCCGGCACGCCCGCCACGCCATCGTTGGCGATGCCCAGGACGAGTTCCGCCGTGCCGTAACGCTTGCGCTGCCAGATCCACGAGGGGCGAACACGATAGCCCAGGCGGCGCTGCATCCTCTCGAGCGAGCGCGGATATTTTTCGTAATAGCGCTGGATGTTGTCCGCCTCCGTCCACAGCGCGAAGTAGTTGGCCCCGATGTCGAGAGCGTGCAGACCCACGACTTCGCGATAGCGCTCGTCGATGCGATAACCCATGTCGTCCTCGTTCTCTTTGGACGCGCCGGAAAGAAGGTATTGCCGTGCGGCGCCGTCCTCGAGAATCGCCGCGAGCCAGGGAGGGCGATTGCCCAGCGCTTCGATCTGGATGGGTTCGTCCACGATGACGCTGTCGGACCTCAGCCAGCCGCCCGCCCGGACCACCCTGTCCTGCACCTCGCGATTACCCACGCGGCTGATATCCGGCTGCGTATTAACCGCGATTGGAACTCGCCGGAAGGCCTCGAGCTGCAGTTGTGTCATGCCGACGAAAGTCCGCTCCGCGGCCAGGTAGTCGCGGAAGGGCGTCGGCTGGTGATCGCTGGTGTGGCCTTCTCCCCAGAAGCCGTACATCATGAGGTCCATGAACTCCACCAGCGGATGGTTGTCGAACTCCGCGGCTAACAACTCCGTCAGTTCACGGAAAGCCTTTTGGAATTCCGGGTGGTCATATTGAGGTTCGTAAAAGTCGAAATCGCTGTCGCCCTCCTTGGATTGTCTTCCGATGTTGAAAAGCGGCACCTTCTCCCGGACGAAGTCAGGCATGGAGACCCGTTTGGGCTGGATATTGGGGCTGGAGAGTTGCACCCGGAATGCGACGCGCAGGTGGTAGGCTCTGGCCGCCTCGAACGCCAGCCTCCAGATGGGCATCGGGTCAAGCCGGCCGGGCCGTTTCTGCACGTCGCGCCAGTCGCAGCGGATGTAGAGCACGTCCACAAAAGGCAGCGCCGCCAGCTTTTCGACGTGCTGCTCCAGCGTCTCCTTCCCCTGCCGGGCGGCCATGGAAGGGCCGCCTTCTTCCCACGCGTAGCCCACTAGACCCAGTCCGAAGTTCTTGACTTGCCGGTCCGAAGGCGTGGTAGCCGCGAGGGTCAGCCAGCCTTCGTCCTGCTCGATCCCAAAAGGCCCCTGGTTGAGCCGATTTCGCACGGGCGGACCTGACCCGAAATCGTACCCGACCCAATTGTGGTCAGGTACGTCGGCATGAGTAAGACTTGACCCGGCAACGCTCAGCGCACCGGCCAGCGTCGCTCCGGCTTTGATGAAACTTCGTCTTTGCATTTCGGCTCTCCTAGAGTCCTGCCCCAGTGATTCGTGAAGTAAGTCGGGGCGATTCGACGGTGTGTCGCGAGCCCCGCTAGGACGCTGGCGATACTCTTAAGCCCCAAAAGGGCGGTCTAACAAAGCCTAGGCCAACGGCCCATAGGCGTTAACCTAATGGCTCAGCTCGCTACGTAGCACTCACTGGCTGTTTCCAAAGGCCCGGAGGGCCGACAGAGAGTAGCCCATGGCGTGAGCCGTGGGCTCAAAGAGCGGCCCCGGGTCGTATAAGCCCCGGAGGGGCGACAGAACCCCCGGCACTGCCTCTGTCGCCCCTCTGGGGCTGCGGATGTGAACGCCGCGCGGGGTCCCCCACGGCTAACGCCGTGGGCTACTTTCTGGCGCCGCTCCGCGGCTCTAGTGGCTTTCGCGTCTTTAGGTTAACGCTTATGGGCCGTTGGCCTGGGCTTTGTTAGCTCGCCCCTTTGGGGCTCGAAACATTCCCAACCAAGAGTCAAGTACACCCCATCACTGAAGCGCCAACATATACTACAGACTTCTGTGACACGACACTAGCCGACTTCTTGTCACCGTCCCGGCCTCGCGTGGCAGCTTCAGTACTCGGTTCGTTTGCGCAAATTGTGCCGTTTTTTGCTCCCTTCAGGCTAAAATTTGCGCCAATTGGTGCGCAAAACGCGCATAATCTACACCACTGAAAAGAGTGAGGTGCTTTGTTTTCAACCACTTCTTGGCTTTGTTCTCGCTATTTTTGTATTCTCCCGCGGTCCCCCGGGCTTCCCCCAGTCGAGCAATTTCGGTCTCTGCCACATCCCCCGCAATCCAGTTCCGCACCCGAGCGTGGGCGATGTCAAAAAGCTGGAGTTTTGGACCTAATTCACGCATTTCAGCACTCAATTGGGGTTCGTTTTGAGTTCGTTTTCGAAATGCTTCATTTGTTTTCAATAACATACTGGCTTCGTTCGTACTATTTTTTGTTTTATTCGGACCTCTGTTTTCCTGAGTGCCGGGACTATTGCGCTTTTCCTCGCGGTCCGAAGCCTGCCTGCGACAAGGTGTCCACAAACTGACCACACCTATAGGCTAGCATAGTTCCCGGGATTTGTCAAGTGAAAAATGGAAAACGTGAGCGGACTTTTACGGATTTCCTCGCCCTGGCTGCCCAGACCGAGCTAGGAACCGTGACTGTGACGCGATGTCGTTTCTCGGCTCGGCCGTAGCCGGGGAATTACAGCCTGCCCCTGCCGCTGAACGCCGGTTGTTCCCCCGGAGGCCACCTCCGCCGTTTGCACGCTCAAGTGAATTCTGATCAGTGAACCCTACGTTACCCGCGATCAATCTCGCCGGTGCCATGGGGCGGCAAACTTCCTCGCAGGGGACTTTGCGTTGACTTAGCCGCAAGCGCAGCCTAAGATGCTGTGCGGCAGTCGGTTCCTCACATGATCGGCAAGACCGTTTCCCACTACCGCGTCGTGGAGAAGCTCGGTGGCGGCGGCATGGGTGTCGTCTATAAGGCCGAGGACACCACGCTGGGCCGTCAGGTCGCTCTCAAGTTCCTGCCTGAGGAATGGAGCAAGGCTAGTCAGGCCCTGGAACGCTTCAAGCGCGAAGCCCGCGCCGCCGCGGCGTTGAACCATCCCAGCATCTGCACGATTCACGAAATCGGCGAGCATGAAGGCCAGCCCTTCATCGCTATGGAGTTGCTGGAGGGGCAGACCCTGAAGCATTTGGTGGATGTAGGGGCGCGCGGCGCGCGCCCAACGGGGCAGGGCGAACGCCGTTCGCCCCTACAACTCGATACCCTGCTCGACCTCGCCATCCAGGTTGCCGATGCGCTGGACGCCGCCCACGCCAAGGGCATCGTCCATCGGGACATCAAGCCCGCGAACATCTTTGTCACGATACGTGGCCAGGCGAAGGTCCTGGACTTTGGCTTGGCCAAACTGGCACCGGAAAAACGGGGGCTGGGTACTAGGGGCTGGGGACCGGGGAAAGAAGGCCTGCAAGAGATGCCGACCGCCGCCGCCGGAACCGCAGAGGAACACTTAACCAGCCCGGGCGCGGTGATGGGGACGGTGGCCTACATGTCGCCAGAGCAGGCGCGGGGTGAGGAGACCGACGCGAGAACTGACTTGTTCAGTTTTGGCATGGTCCTGTACGAGATGGCGACAGGTCACCCCGCCTTCTCGGGGACAACTTCCGTGCTCATTCTTGATGCCATCCTGCACAAAGCCCCTACATCGCCGGTTCGACTGAATCCCGACTGCCCGGCGGAGTTGGAACGCATCATCAGCAAGGCGCTGGAGAAAGACCGGGAGACGCGCTATCAGACGGCCTCTGACCTGCGGGCCGACCTGAAGCGCCTGAAGCGCGACACGGAATCCGGGCGTGTAGGGGCGAGCGGCGCTCGCCCGGCCGAACGCCGTTCGGCCCTACGAAAACTCTGGAAGGTTCTTGTTCCCGCTGTCCTAATCCTTGTCGCTGCTGCCATCGAGGGAACGCTCTACTTCCGCTCGCGCCAAGTCGCGACCCGCCTGACCGACAAAGACACGATTGTCCTCTCTGATTTCGACAACAAGACGGGCGATGCGGTATTTGACGACACGCTGAAACAGGGGCTCTCGGTGCAGCTTGAGCAATCGCCCTTTCTCGCCCTGGTTTCGGAGCGCAAGGTGAACGAGACATTGAAGCTGATGGGCCGTCCGGCCGGAGACCGGCTGACGCCGGAGGTCACCCACGAGGTCTGCGAGCGCACGGGCAGCAAGGCGATGCTGACGGGCTCGATTGCGGGGCTGGGCAGCCAGTACGTGATTGGCCTGAAGGCAGTGAACTGCAACACGGGGGACGTGCTGGCAGAGGCGCAGGAGCAAGCGGCAAGCAAGGAAGCGGTGCTCAAGGCTCTGGACGCCGCTGCGGTCAGCTTGCGGAGCAAGCTGGGCGAGTCGCTCAGCTCGGTGCAGAAATACGCCACGCCGGTGGAGGAAGCAACCACGCCATCCCTGGAGGCGCTGAAAGCCTACAGCCTGGGACTGAAGACGTACTCTGCGAAAGGCGACACAGCCGCGCTGCCCTTCTTCAAACGGGCGGTGGACCTCGACCCGAATTTTGCCATCGCCTACTCCTGGATAGCGACGGCCTACTTCGACCTCAACGAAATCGGGTGGGCGGCCGAAAATGCACGCAAGGCTTACGACCTGCGGGAGAAGGTAAGCGACCGAGAGCGGTTCTTCATGGAGGGGAACTACTACCTGTTTGCGACGGGAGAGCTGGAGAAGGCGGCGCAGAGCTACGAGCTGTGGCAGCAGACCTACCCGAGAGACCCCACGCCTTATAGGGGTCTCGGATTAGCTTCCGTCTTCCTGGGAAACGATGAAAAGGCATTGGAGGAATTTCGAGAGGCGATGCGCTTGGAGCCAAATAGCGCGTTCAACTATATCTGCCTCGGCTACGCCTACACGACCCTCAACCGGCTGGACGAGGCGGAGGCGGTGTTCAAGGAGGCGGAGGAGCGCAAGCTGGAGGGCGAGTACCTACTCCAGAACCACTACTTCGTGGCTTTTCTGAAGGGCGATGCGGTTCGGATGGCGCAGTTGGTCTCAGCCGCCATGGGCAAGCCGGGCGCGGAAGACATGCTGCTGGCCACGCAAGCGGACACGGAAGGCTGGTACGGCAGACGGAAGAACGCGCGCGAACTGACCGGGCGGGCGATGGAATCAGCCCAGCACAACGACGCCAAACAGAGTGCTGCAACGTATCAGGCAGAGGCGACGCTGTGCGAGGTGGAAGCGGGAAACCACGAGCAGGCGCGTGCCGGAGCCAATGCGGCGTTGAAGCTGGCCCCGAACCGCGATGTGCGGGCCATGGCGGCGCTGGCCCTGGCGCGGGCAGGCGATACCGCAGGGGCAGAGAAGCTGGCGGCCGGACTCGACAAGGCCTTCCCACTGGACACGCTGGTGCAGAGGTATTGGCTGCCCACCATCCGGGCGGGCGTCGCCCTGGAGCGCAAAGACCCGAACCGGGCAATCGAACTATTGAAGGTGGCGAGCACGGTCGAACTTAGCGAACCAACGAACCTCGCGATGTCCCTGTGCCCAGTCTATTTGCGTGGGGAGGCCTGCCTCATGGTCCACGACGGCAGCCGAGCGGCAGCGGAATTTCAGAAATTCATTGACCACCGAGGACTAGTGGTGAACTTTCCCTGGGGTGCGCTGGCTCGCCTCGGACTGGCGCGTGCTTACGCCATGCAGGCGGGTCTTCCTGTAGCGGCGGTCTATGACCGCCGAAAAGAAGACGGCGCTCGCAGAGCGCCGCTACAGCAGGACG
>Ga0326728_10012690_pt1 | contig 18607 bp, 22 predicted proteins | sample MB3enrmetagenome_FD_207602 | JGI IMG/M metagenome (GOLD analysis project Ga0326728, IMG submission 207602) | Lab enriched peat soil microbial communities from McLean, Ithaca, NY, United States - MB31MN | ecosystem: Environmental > Terrestrial > Soil > Wetlands > Peat | place: USA: New York... | reverse complement strand
AGACTTGAGCAGTATCGAAGAACGTGACGCCCAGTTCGACCGACTTTCGGATCAGCGATACCATCTCCGGCTTGTCTTTGGGCGGGCCGTAACCGAAGCTCATGCCCATGCAGCCGAGCCCTATCGCTGAAACTTCCAGGTTGCTTTTCCCAAGTTTGCGCTTTTGCATTGCTCCTCCATCGAGATCGTTTCTCGCATCTCCAGATTACGGTCGAGTGCCGTCGGAGTGCAAACGCTTCTTCGGACAACCCCCGATGCGGGATGTCAAATCGCGTCGGCTCGCCGGCTCTGTAGCGGTTACCGACTGACGATCGTGCCCAACGTCCTTCGGTCCGGATGCTCACACCGAGTTTACTGACGAACGCACTGACACACTTTTTTGACCCCCATTTCAGCCACAATTCGGGCTTGTTTTCCCACCGTCTCGGTAACGAAACGCCGCCTCCGGCAGCTCGATTCCATCAAGTTCGCCCGCGAGCAACGCGATAATGGCAAATTGGTCATGAATCATCGTCATCACGGCTCAAGGACGCGGAAATGATTCTGCGACAGCACCCTGCGCCTGCCGCCTTCGTTGCCTGAGTCCCGCGGGCGTCTTAGCGGGCCGTTCTGTTCTTTGCGTGGTTGATCGGGTTGTTGACGGGTAAGAGCCTTTCGTGCAGCAACAATTCCGTGGCGCAGATCGCAGGCTCGGAATGGAACAGTTTCTGAATAGCGCCGTCCGTGAGCAGGTTGCAGGCGGCCAGCAAGCTCATGCCCTGATGGTGAGCCATGCAGCAGGGCACCACTTTGAATCTCTGGCCAGGCTCCACTCGCGGCGGCGCGAAATCGATCGAATCGTAAAAGCCGAACTCCCCCAACCAGCCGAGTTCCGTCATGCGCTGAAGGTTGCGCACGGCCTGGCGGGGATCGAACGCCAGGGCCAGGAAGGATGCGTAGGGAGAAACCACAACGTCTTCTTCCGGATTTGGATTGATGGCCAAAGCAGGGACGCCGAAAGCACGGTATTGGTAATGCCCGGCTGCGTCCTGGACGTTATAAGCGGCTTCAGAAATGCCCCAAGGCATCCCCTTTTCCTTTGCCCAGTCCTTCTGGCACTGCACGGCCACGCGCGCGCTTTGCTCGAGCAGCGTGCGCGGGTAATGCTTGAACCAGAGAGCGGGCATCAGATATTCGAACATGGTTCCGCTCCAGGAGAGGAGGACTCCCTGCCCGCGCCACAGAACCTGCGCCCGCCCCAGATGGAACCAGGTTTCCTGCGGAATGTCGCCCTTGGCAATCGCCGCGAAAATTGCCGACCGCGCTTCTGAGGCAAGCAGATCGTAGCAGCCCGCTACCACGGACTCGCGCCCGGCGTCGCAACCGATCGAGAGCAGCTTCCTTGACCGGTCGTAAAGGAAACGAAAATCCATGGCCTGAACCAGGCGGTCGGCCTCATCGACCACTTCCGTGAGTTTCCTCACCAGTTCGTCGGCCCCGGGCAGTGAAGCGGAAAGCTGCTGGCGCAGGGCGCGGGCCGTTTCGCTCAAGACAGGGTCCGCAGCGGGGTTTTCGAGGTAGTTCACGAGCTGCGCGTCGATGTCTGCCGAAGCTGCCCAAAGCGAAGCAAGGGTCAGTTCCGACAAGGCCCTCGGCACTTCGTCGGAGATTTGATTCAGCAAGTTCCGGTTCTCAGGTGACAACCAGGGAGCCAGGCGCTCGATCATTTCGCGAAGGGCCTTTGCCCGGCGCGTGGTCTCGGCCGCCCACCACCGCAAATCGTCGACAGGTCCGGATTGCTCCATGAGGCTGCCCGCGATCTGGCGCAAGTCATGTTCGAGCCCCGGCAGCGCGTGCGCCTAGGCGGGGCCGTGTTCGCCCAACATCTCGAGCTGAGCGTTCATTCTGCGCAGGGAGTGAGCCGCACTCGAATTGGCCACGGCGCGCGACGCCAGTTCGTCCAGGAGGCTGATGCGGTCATACAAACCTTGCCAAGGCGCACGGCGGCTCAATGAACCAGTCGGGACCGGCCATCGTGGACGGGATGCTGTTTGTGAATGCGGGGTATACGAACGCGATAGACGGGAATGTGCTGCTCGCGTTCTCAGTAGATGGGAAGTGAAATGGCCCCGCGCAGGGGCGGGAGCACGAGACTGGACTTTTTGTCATTGCCCTTTGTTTTCATAGACATTCCCGGTTCGTTCGTAGAATTTTCAAGTTGAGAAGTCGAAAGTCGAGGAGTCGAGAGTCTGGCAACTTACCGCCAGGACGCCCATGGACCTTATTCCCAGGTTCGGCCCCGCCTCCTTCGCTTCTCAACTTCTCAACTCCTCGACTTCTTGACGTCCTGACCGAGTCCTTTGTTTTCATAGACATTCTCGGTTTGTTCCGTCGAATTCGAGTCAAGCAGTTGAGAGTCGAGAGTCGAAAGTCGAAGAGTGACAACCCGTAGGCATCTCCTCGCCTGACCTCTCGATCTGGCTTCACAACTCCTCGACTTCTTGACTTCTCAACTTCCCGACTGTTTGTTTTCATAGACATTCTCGCTTTGTTCCGTCGATTCTGGAAGGGGTAGCGCGGAGGTAGCCGCAGTCTGGCTTCCTCCGCGGCCTTTCGGCCGAACGCGCATTCCAGATCGCGTGAGCATCCGCGGAAGCGAAGAACCGCGGAGGAACGCCAAGAACGCGTACCTCCGCGCTACCTCGTCTCCTCGACTGCACTTGGAGGCAGAAACCACTGGCAAGGACTACGGACGAAACAAAAAGAGGACGCATAACCTATCCGGCAGGGCCCGACCCCCTGCCCAACCCCACGAAAGAAGTCTAGCCTATGTCGTCCCGTTTGTCAAGAGAAAAATGCGCCGAGCATAAAAAGTCCGACTTCGTCACGGAACCGCCATGCGCAAGCCCCCAATGGCAGAAGATGGGCCGGCGCGGTTGCAATAAAGACTCGGTACCGTGTTGCAATCCAGCCTGAGATTAGGCGCATAATCGCACCTCTGACCATGACCGCGTTTCAAGACATCTCGCACTCGCTTCGCCAACTTTATCTCGAGGACAAGCGGCCCTGGCTGGCCGGCTTCAGCGGCGGCAAGAGCCTGCCCTGAGCGGCAGCGAAGGGACGGCATCCGTCAGCTGACGGACTGGCGTCGCTGATTTTTGATGTGATCCTGTCCATTCCCGCCGCGCAGCGAAAGAAGGAAGTCACCGTGGTATGCACGGACACGCGCGTGGAGATTCCCGCCATCGCCGAAATGATCGAAGGCACGCTCGACCGGATGCGCAAGTGCTCCCAGCAGACTGGGCTGAACGTAATCGACACCAGCACGCCCAGTTACGGCTCGAGCCGATTCGGCTGCTGGACGTGTACTGTGGTTGACCGCGACCGCGACTAACGTAGGGCCGAACTGCGTTCGGCCCAGGCCGCGCGCTGCTTGGCCCTGCAAACGTGGCCCAAATCCCGGGGCCTGCAATGGAATACAACCCCAAAGTCCATCACCGCCGTTCGATCCGCTTAACTCATTATGACTATTCTCTGCCCGGAGCTTATTTTGTTACGATCTGCGCGTTCGGGAAACGCTGTGTGTTTGGCAGTGTTGTTGGTGACCAGATGCGCGAAAACGATTGCGGCAGGATTGTGCGGGAACAATGGCTCGACACTGTCCGAATCCGGCCGCAGATTGAACTCGATGCCTTTACCGTGATGCCGAATCACCTTCACGGAATCTTATGGATATTGGGGCCAAAGGGCGAGCACATTTTGCGGAATAGCGGCTACGTAATTCCGGACGCCGTAGGGCCGAAGAGCCTTCGGCCCATTGTGGAACCCGACACCGTTGGGGTTGGGCCGAACGCTGTTCGGCCCTACCGTAATGACGAGGCCCAATCACGAATCGGCCCCGCAAATCCCATCCCCCCGATGCGTCCGCGCTCGCTGGCGTCCTGGGCATCTGGGTTTAAGTCCGCCGTCACCAGCCGGATTCGTAAACTTTGGAACGATCCATACGCGGTTGTGTGGCAGGAGGATTACTTCGAGCGCATCATCCGCGATGAGAAGGAATTGTTGAACATCCGCGATTATATTCTTTCGAATCCGCTACGCTGGAAATTGGATCGCGAAAATCCCGAGGCTGAGCCCCATGCCGAAGATGACGTGCCGTGGAACCACGAAGATGAATCGGAATTGAAATCGTAGGGCCGAAGAGCCTTCGGCCCAGGCCGAGCGCTGCTCGGCCCTACAAACGCCGGACGCCGCCCGACGGGACATCACATGAACCGCTCTGACTATTGGCTCGGGAAGTTTTCGAAGTTGCGGGTTGACCACGCCCGAGGTGATCCCGCGCCGCACAAGCCACTTTTGCTCCTGGTAATGTGTGATCTGGCGGAAAGCGGAGACCTCCGCGAGGTCTCACCCTTATCGCCGGAACTTGCGTATCGCTTTTACACCTACTGGAACATCGTTGCCGGAAGACGGGCGCAACGGCCCGATATTCGGCTACCCTTCCATCACCTTTCCGGTGACGGAATATGGAGCGCCCTTGACGACCGCGGTGAGCCATCTCCGGACAAGAAACTCACAAAATGCGCCATGCTCCCAAGCGACTTAATGGCGTTTCTCAAAGATCCCGCAAACCGCGACAAGGCCCGGCATCTCCTGATCGCGAAATACTTCCGGCCCTCGGAGCGAATTGCCCTTTACGAGATGATCGGCCTACCCGTCCCGAGTCAACAGGAAATCGAAGCGAATGCCGCATACCGTTCACCTGAAGAAGCTCGAATGGCGGGGCGTGAGGCTCGCTTTCGTATCCGGGTGGTTACCGCTTACAACTACACCTGTGCCTTGACAAGGTATCGCCTGGCCACAATTACGGCCGGAAGCATCGTTGATGCCGCACACATCCACGAATTTAGGGACAGTCGCAATAATGGTGTCCAACACCTCGGGCAGGATCGGAGTGGTGGCGTTATGGTCCAGATAGATCATTTGTGCCATCGTATCGAGCGTACACCGAAAGCGCAAGTCCGCTGGCGGCACTGCCCTCTCCCGCGAGCCTCGTTGCATTCCGATCCTCGCCGCGCAGAGCAGAGGAAGCTGCGCGATGAGTGATGAGCGATACCTCCCTGGGCTTGCGCATCCGTGATTTATAAGTTACAATGAAATCTGTGATCGAGATTCGCCACTACGTCAGCCGAGCGGGCAAAGACATCTTCGATGAGTGGCTTTCGGCGCTGGCGGATCGACGCGCTCAGGCGAAAATTGCCAGCCGTATTAACCGGCTGGCAGCCGGCAATTTCGGTGATGGCTAGCCCCTGAGCCAAGGCGTTTCGGAGTTGCGGATCGACTGGGGACCTGGCTACAGAGTCTATTACGCGATGGTTGGGAAATTCTGTGTTTTGCTTCTCTGCGGTGGTGACAAAAGAAAACAATCGGCGGATATCGGGCGGGCGGTAGAGTACTTGAACGATTACAAAGAAAGGACCAAACCGTTATGACACGAAAGGCCAGCGTTTCCCATGATGAAGCGATGGTTCGGCGGCTTCGCAAAGACCCGGAATTTGCCGCCGAATACCTCAAAGCGGCACTGGAAGACGAGGATGAACCGCGCGTGCTGCTCATCGCCTTGCGCCACCTTGCCCAGGCGCAGGGCGTCGCCAAAGTCGCTAAAGCCGCCGGCATCGAGCGGGAGAGCCTTTACCGCGCCCTCTCGGAACGTGGCAATCCCCGCCTGTCCACCTTGTTCGCGGTGACCAAAGCCGTCGGGCTTCGGCTTACCGTCGAAACCGCGTCATGACTATTATCGGACGGGCCAGGATTTTCAGGACCGCGAAGCTACTCCGCTCAAAGCTAGCCGCACGAAGAGCCATCCACCACAGAGGGCACGGAGAACACGGAGGCAGGCTGGGGAGCTGTTCCCTGTGACCTCTGTGTACTCTGTGGTGAATCCTGGCTTGGCTTTTCCAGGGCCATGCAGCAGTTCAGCACCGAAGAATGCTCCACCTGAGACGTTACTATGTGGCGTTTCGCCGGGTTGGCCCTGAGGGCTGCGGCGATGGCGGCGTTGTTGCTCTCTGTCGCGCAGGACGTGAACATGACATCCATCGAGTGAGCGCCGATTAGTTCGGCCAACTTATTAGGATTGACGATGCCGTCGTGGTGTAGGGTGAGTGGGGTCGGATCGAGGAGATTACGACCACTTCTGTCGTGGTCCGGATTTGGGACCTGCGGCGGCTGATGGTGCCTCTCTCGTATTTCACCGAAAAGCCTTTTCAGAACTGGACCCACAAGACGGCGGACCTACTTGGCTCCGTTTTCATTTATACGGACTACGCTGTACCCGTCGAAGCGTTGAGGCGGGAATTGGCGCGAATTCTGAAATCCATGGATAAATGGACGGGCAAGGTATTTCAGCATTCGCCGCATGTGTCGAGCCAAAGGGTGTGAGCAAAGATCAGCCCAGGTGGGCGAGCCTCCGTACGGGGCGGACTTTGTTCGTCCTACAGGGTAATTTTTACAGTGGCCGTCCCGTCCTGTGCATTTCCAACGAGCTTGCATGTTGTTCAGGAAAAAGCGAATAACGCCCTGGGGTGCTGCTCATACGCCTTTTGGCAATGACGTTGCGGGAGCGTTTATTGCAGGTTATTTCCAGCATTCGAACGACGGGGCAGGTAACAGAAACGAGGCGCACAATGGGTACTGATTTAGTAACCCACCCCCAGGTTGAAACCCGGCTGGTCGCTCGAGCCAAAGACGGTGACGAACAGGCTTTCGAAGCCCTTTACCACGCCTTCGAGCGCCGTGTTTATTTGCTTTGCGTCCGCATGACAGGTGACTCGAGCGAGGCGGAGGACCTAACCCAGGAGACCTTCCTTCAGATCTTTCGCAAAATCTCGACCTTCCGTAATGAGTCGGCGTTTGCCACCTGGCTCCATCGGGTTACGGTTAACGTTGTACTGATGCATCATCGCAGGAAACGTCTTCAACTCGTACCCTTCGAACACGCAGATGTGTCACAGGAAGAACCCGCTTGGCGGGAGTATGGTGCGGAAGACCGAACGCTGGTCGGCCTGATTGATCGCATACTGATCCGGCGCGCCATCACGGAGCTTCCCGAAGGCCGGCGAGCCGTACTCGTTCTTCATGATCTGGAAGGTTATCGCCATACGGAAATTGCCAAGCTTCAGGACTGTTCCATCGGTAACTCCAAGTCTCAGCTCTCCAGGGCACGGTGGAATATGCGCGAGCTGCTCCAGCCCCGGAGAAATGATCTTTCTGCTAACGCCATTGCGAAGAAGGTGAAGACGCGGGGTCATCGAGCGGGTCATCAAGCGATCCGAAGGGAGGGTGTATGCGAACTCATGTAGAGGATGCGCTGAACGGATAACTTTCGCGCCCTGGCGTTGAGGCTCACGCTACACAGCGCCTGATTTGGAACGCGAAATTCGAAACTCGAAAATCGCCGAATTTCGAATTTCGCTTTTCGAATTTCGTGCCTATGTCCAGATTGCGCATTCCCTCCGCCACCTACCGCCTGCAATTCAGCGGGCAGTTCCGCTTTGAACAGGCGCGCGCGCTGGCGGGCTCCCGCGCTACAACGCCGGCTCTGCCCCAGCAAGGCAGCGCACACCTGCTCTCCAAGGTCTGCAGCTTTTGACAACCGGGCGTTAACGGACCACGGAGCTAAAAGGCAGGTCCGCGCTACTCACCTCGAAAAGCGTCCGGACGGGGCGGCCGAAGGGCGCGACGAAAAGAATAACGAACGATCCGGGAATGTTGATGAAAACGCAAAGCCGTTGCCGGACCCGCCAACACCAGGGAGACCTGCAATGGCCGCTTCACTTCCAAATCTCGATCAGGGCAAGACCGTGCGGAGGAAGAGTTAGCGTGAGCAACCCGGGATCACCCGCACCGAGCTGCCGAATTTCCGGTGCTGGCAAGCGGCCTGCTTCGCGCAGGAGTTGCTGCAGTTCGCGGGATGGAAAGTTGGGTTTGCCCATTGCCTCCCAAGCCGTGAGCGCCGAGCCGTGCTCGTCGTCCAGCCGCAAAATGCTCGCGTAGCGCATTGCGCCGAGGCTCTTGAGCTCGAGCGTCAACTCGCGCGCTGCAAGAGACTCCCCGGGCGGAGCATAATTCCAGGCCGCGATAACCAGCGCGCCGTCCTCGCGCCGGGTGGCCAGCACGGAATCGGAATCTATCGTGATGCGATCCGTTCCCAAGCGATGGAGCAGCGCAAACGCATTGAAGGAGGCCTTGGGAATGTTGCCGGCCGCCACAAGACCATAGCCGCCGTAGAAAGGCCTCTTTACTACTCCCTGCTCTTCAAAGACATCGGAGAAACTCCAATACGCGAGCATGTCCACCAGACCGTCGCAGTGGCTGATCGTGTAGGCAAGCCATGGCCCCATGAACGCAGAGTCGGTCACGTCCGGTTCGTTCATATAGCTTGCGTTATACTCACTGAAAACGACCGGCAAATCGGGACGAACCGAGGTTTTGACTTCAGCGTGAACTTTCTTGACCGCGCGAACGACCATCTCCAGTCGGGAGACCTGTTCGTGCGAACCTAAAACGTTTTCCGCAGTGTCGTTGGCATAAACGTGCGTGGAAACGAAGTCCAGGGGCACATTCGTATCTACGCAATGGCGAATGAACTCGCTGACCCATGCAGCCTGGGCAGTGGAAGGACCGCCCACTCGAAGTCGAGGGCTGACGCTCTTGAGCGCTTGTGCCGTCCGGTCATAGAGCGTGAAATAACTCGCCTGCCGCGGCTCGCCTGCCCAGAAGTCAAGATTGGGCTCGTTCCAAACTTCGAAATACCACTTCGAGACTTCCCCAATGCCATAGCGAACGACGAGATGACTTGCGAAGTTGCGGATCAAGTCCTGCCAAAGGCCCCAGTCCTTTGGCGGCGCTACATAGGGGTGGTACCAGAACCCTTGCTGCCTAGGAGTGGAGGCCAGCGCTTTGGGCATGAAGCTGATCTCGACGAAGGGTCGAACTCCGTTCGCAAGCAGTCCGTCGTAAATCTGGTCCACGTAAGAGAAGTTGTAGCGGGGATTCGCACCCGGCACGGCATCGTACAATCCCACCTCGTCATGCAGAATGGCGTGGAAGCGGATGTACTCAAAATCGGTGGCGCGCTTGACCGCCCTCAGATCCTCGCGGTAGCTCTCGCGCAGCGAAAGGATGGCCCGCCCGGAGCCAAAGGTCTGCTCCCAAAAATGGGGAAAAGGATGCGCAGGCGCGTGCGCGTCAATGATGACCCTTTGTTGTTCGCCATTCGCGCTGGCGCTTTGTGCCCGCAAATAAGACGGCGCGCCCAAGAAGAGACAGGCGGTGCAGGCCGCAAGCAGGCGGCCAGCCAACCCGGAGACCAATAACTTCCCCGCCCATCTTCCGATCACTTGGAGTCCAAGCGTACTGCGGATGATTATCATGCTGAAGCCTCGCATTCAGGTGTTCATTCGAAACCGTACCCCGGTTTCAGTTCGCACTGGTAGACTTCGGTGTGGTCAGGATTCACGCTTTCAGTACACTTGGCCCAGCTCAGGTTAAGCGACGGCCCCAGCGGAAAAATGATGGGCTGGCGGTTAACGTCCGCCTCGATGCAAATCCCTTCTGCATTGGAGAAGAAATCGCCTCCCGGAGCCTCAAGGCTGGAAAAACCCACGGCCGCCTGCCACTTCCCGTCGGGCGAACAAGGGTATCGGCCGTTGCAGGGAACGTTGCCTGAGTTGACCACGTGAAAGGTTTTGAGCGTGCTCCCGACGTTGAGCACGGTCGAGGTCTTGACGGTGTATCTGATCTTGACATTGGCAACCGTGCTCTGCGGCAGGCTTGTACCCGTGCCGGCGAACTCAGCGATCGGCGTCATGCCCGCCACCACGAGCCGGTCGCTTATAAACGATGTAATATCCAGCGGCATATACTGCACATCGCGGAATTGCAGGGTCATCGGCTCTTCCAATTTTGCCCGCTTGTTTAAGGTCAGCACAAAATAGCCGGTGGGACTTGTCCACACGTCCTTTTCCGCCAGACTTCCGGCGACGGAAACCTGGACGCCGGGGATCGGAACCTGCCGATCCACATTTTCACCTCGAACAAGCACTGCACCCTTTATCGTAACGGGCTGGGCGGCGCGGAAGATAGTCTGTAAAAGTCCGACGACGCATACCGCCCCTGCCATCAACAAGAGCACGACAATCACTTTTCTCGGATGGCTCATCCCCTTACCATTTTACACCGCTGCTGGCGCGGACCGCGCCAGTAGCGCCGCAGCCCCAGCATACCGCTGGCAAGACTACAGCGAACTGATGATGATGTGCTTGCTCGGCATGGGCTCCTCGACAAGCCCGTTGAGGCCGGACACCTGGACCGCCTGGCGCCGCCTCAATTTCGAATACGATGGAGTCTGCTACATTGGTTCTTTCGCGCCGCTGTTCATCCATCAGTACTCGCAAGCCTGGTTTGACTTCCGGAACAAGCGCGACCAGTTCGCGGATTATTTCCAGAACTCCACCGCCGCCACGGAAGCGCATCGTTTGTTCTGTATCGATTTGCGCAAGCAGTTCCCCGACTACGGCAAAGATCTGTGGGGCATAACGGCTTCGGATTCCCCAAAAGGCTACGTCGTATGGGGTGGACCCCCCGCCACTGGGGCGAGCGAGCAGGCGCGAACAATATCCTTAGCGCCGGTGAGTTATCAATTGCGACTGCCTGTTGGATTCAGTTTTTTATCGCTGGGCATCTGCTTCGCGGGCCGACTCCCACCCCATCTTTCACAATTAGTTAGAAAGTCCACATATATAGACATACTACATAAGTCAACACTATTTCTCCAGTAGTCAGTTACTGTCCCCCACGAATGTACGCCTTCCAAACCGCCGCCCCTTCGATTTGTCCGCCGTCGTGTACCCCGGCGGGCGGCCTGGTGCAAACGGGCCGAGTTGCAATTTTCAAAACTGCGGCTCTGCTAGAGACAGTTCGGGGTGAGGATGGGTTGTGACTGTGACGAGAAAAGCGACTATGGCCTTTTGCATGGCGGCGAAACAGGGCCATCAGGACGTGGTGCAATTCCTGCGCCAGCACGGCGACCGCTAGTTTTCAGACAATGAATGGACGAACCCTCAAACTGGGCGTTTGGCTCCGGGGAAGGATGGTTATGGGAGGAGGGCGTGGAAGCTCGATACCCGAACGGCAGGTACAAAGGAAGGCCCAAGCTGCGCCTGAACTGCTTTCGCTTGCTCTTCCCAATAGTCGATGGTGAATCCGCCAAACTCAAGCGGCTTTCTTGAATTGAACTGGCTTTGCCTCGGCTGCCCATACCTCGCGCAGTCGCTGCGTCACGAGCTGCGCGTTGCGCTTGGCATTGCGGCGCACGGAGAGCCAATTCCGAATCACTCGAAACATTGGCGACCTCACTTGCCCGGCGGAGGCCGCTTGGCCGCGCCCCTCCCCGACCGCGACCGCCCCCGCAATGGCCTTGCAGGAATCTAGTACAACCCGTTGGGCCTGTCAAGCGGAAAAACACAGCATATAGTGGTTCTCTCTTAAGCACATTCAAGGTGTTGTGGAGCACGCGCTATGGCGAAGTAATCCAGCGCCGCCCAAGATAAGGCCGACGACGTGAATTGCGGTCTCGATATGCCACCCAGGCTGCACCGGCTATGAAGAAGGTCGATTTCTTCAGGGGTCAGACGCGGGACATGAGGACCCAGGAAGAAGACTCTTCCTGGCCAGTCGGAGTGAAAATGTAGAGGGTCACGCGTGGTTTCGGCTCAGCGAGCGAAGATCGCCTTTGGCAAAAGGGCGTGGACCCCTTTCTTTCCATCCACAAGCTGCGTGATGCGCAGATCGACGGCGTCGCTGGCGAGAATATACGCTGTATCGCGATCGAGATGTTTCTCTCGCACCAGAAAGTCTAGCATCTCTTCGAGGGCGATGCGCGCGGCCTCCTCCAGGTTTTCGTGAAAGCCCATGGAAATGAAATGGGTGGGAGTTTCGGCGCGCGGCCAGCGCAGCCGAATGTCCTTGCGCACAGAGAATTGCAGGGTCCCCCGCAGGGCCGTTTCCATGGCTGTGACACACACTTCGCCGTCTCCCTGGCCCACGTGTCCATCCCCCACGGAAAACAGGGCGCCGCTGACGTGGACCGGCAAGTAGAGAGTCGTTCCCGCCACCAGGTCCTTGTTATCCATATTTCCGGCGTGAATCCAGGGTGGGCCGCTGCTGATGCGGCCGGTGGCGGCCGGCGGAGCCACGCCCATGACGCCGAAGAAGGGTCGAAGCGGAATTTCGATGCCATCCGAGAATCGCGCCACTTTGCGTGCCAGGTCGAGTGGAGTCAATTTGAAATGGGCATACGGGAACTCGTCCGGCAAGAAGCCCCTCCCCGGCATGAAGCCGTTCCAGGCATAGGGGACGGCGGGTTCGACGGAGAGGATCTTCACCTCTAATGTGTCCCCTGGTTCCGCGCCCTCGATCCAAATAGGGCCGGTGAGAATATGCGGCACCTCCCCGCGGTCTTTGACCTCCCTTTCAATTTCCAGAAGCGCCGGTGGCATCTGATCGCGAGACAGACCCGCCCCCTCTAACGCGGCAATTCCTCCGGCGGGCAACGTTTCGACCTCCACTGTGTCTCCCGAGCCTATGCGCAGCACGGGCGGGGTGGAAGGATCGAAATAACCCCAAGTCACAGTTTTGGGCGACGGAGCCAATCGGTACGTCGCAGGCGGTGGCCCTGGCAGGGCCGCAGTGATCGGGAGGAAAATGAGCAATCCAGAGAAAATCATTAGTTTCATCGTGCCTCCAGGGTGGGTAGAGCACGGGCTTAGAGTGCAAATATCCGAACGGATCTTCCGAGGTTCAGGATTGTACCCCCGGCCACCTCCAAAATGAATGACCAGATCCGGTTTCTGCCCGAGGAAATCCAGCAATCTTGCCATACAAAACATGCAGCCTAACGGATATTTCAGGGATCATATTGGTGAGCGCATCTTTAAAAGACAGGAAGTCGGTCGACTCAAGCGTGCCAAGCCGTAATTCGAGCTGCCCGTTGTCTCTCGTGTTTGCCAGCATTCTCAGGCTTTCCTACGTAGCCGGCTGTTGTGAGGGGTAGATCCAACGTGAGTGTGCGCGAGGAGGAGTAAATCAGAGGGTGACGAGTTAGCGTGAAGCATCAGACCGAGTCCGCATTCTCGCTTCCCCAGTGGCGCTCGTCGTTCTCCCTGGATGGCGAAGAAGGCCCAACGGCGGTTGAAAATTGTATACTACTCGGCCCTTCCCCTTACCACTCGTTCCATCATCACCAGCCTCCCTGCCGTGGGCCTCGAGTTCTTCACCACCGCGTCCTGCCCATCGCGTATCACGATGGCCGGCGTTTCGTCGTGCGGCCCGCGCCCCACAAAATCCTCAATATCGAGGTTCTTGAACGCGTCGACCTTGATTCCGCCGGTGTAATAATCCGGAATCGCGCCCTGCCACTCGAGTCCGAAGCCGCGCAGCTCAATGTTATCCACCCCGTGGGCGGTGAAGGCGCCCAGATCGTACTTGGATATTCCGAGCCTCCGCGGCGTGGTGGGCCGGAGATCCAGGTTCCCACCCATGGCGGCGTTGAGCGCGCTCTCCCGGAATGTCTGCCGGAAATCGCGGAAGAGGATGTCGCGGATTTTCCCCGGTTCCTCCGCGTACAGCACTACGGGCGCCTGGCTCGAAGCGGTCACGTTGACGAAGCGCACGTTGCGCACTTGCCCCAGCGGGCCTTTGGGTTCCGAATCTGCTTGAGATGTCGGGTCGTATCGCACCACCGAAATGTGCACAGGTTCGCCCATCCCCCACCACAACCCATCCATCAATCGCGTTTCAATCACCAAGTTCGAAAACAAGACGTTCTCGATGGTCTCGCCGGCGCGCACCTGGATGCAAATGCCGCGGTTGCTGTCGCGGATCACCAGGTTCGAGAAGGTGAGGTTGCGAATGTCGCGCGCCGCCCATCCCAGCCGCACGCCGGCCGAGCGGCTGACGATCACGCAGTTGTTCACAGTGATATTCTCGGCAGTCATCCGGCAATACCCGTCCGCGCAGGGGCTCACGGCAATGCCGTCGTCGCCCGCCTCGAGATACGAATCCGAAATCCGCACATTCTGGGAGCCTGCGACATCCAGGGCGTCGGCGTTGGGCACCAGCAGGCTGCAGCGGACGTTCAGTCCGGTCAGCAGGGCGCGATTGCAGCACGCCAGGTGGATGCACCAATTCGGTGCATCGAGCACCTTCAGGTCACGCACCACCACGTCCCGGCACTGCACGAACAGCACCAGCACCCCCGGACGGTCGAGCATGCGAACTGGGCCCTCCCGGTTTTCTCCCACGCGCTCCCACGACGCCTCGCCCTGGCGGGTCGCCGCAAAGTCCTGAAAAGGCCCCGGCGGGTGTGGCCGGCGCGGTTCGCGAATGAAGGCGCGTCCGTTGCCGTCAATCGCACCCGGGCCGGTGATGCCGATGTCGTGGGCATCCTCCGCCACGATTAGCGCCGTGGCCCGGCCCTCTGAAGACCGGTTGATGGCGCGGTAATCTTGGACCTTCGGGCTGCCCAGTATCGTCGCACCCGCCTCGAGGTGCAGCGTAACATTGCTGAGCATCTCGATCGTGCCGCTCAGGTAAGTTCCGGGAGGGAATTCCACTGTCCCTCCGCCCCCTTTGGCACACCAGCGAATCGCGGCATTGATGGCGGAGCTATCCAACTGCTTGCCATCGCCGGCCGCCCCGAAGGAACGCACCTCGCAAACGCCGGGCCGGCCAGCCGCAGGGACCGATTGCTGCGCCGCCGCGCCCAAAAGAACCGTGCACAAGGCGGCCGCCGTGCCTACCCCCACCAGCGATTGTCGTGTGACGCATGAGTAAGGCATCTCTTCCGATCCCCTCCCTTGCTGCGCAGAGCGCGCCGTCTTGTTCGCTGCATAATAGCACATCAGGTTAGCTTGCCCACGTGGGGTTACGAAATCCGACTTCGTTCATGCCCTCGGCCTCTGCGTCTTGAGGGTGCTCCGTACGAAGCCAGATTCTATCGGCTCGGATTTCAGTGATCAGCAATGCTCTAAGTTGATTGTCCGCCCCCTTCATGTCGCCCTAAGGTGTGCCCGACTGCGAGATATCAGTTCCGCGCAGAGCATATCGTAAGTCAGTCCAAATAGCTGTGACTCTCGTGATCGAGAGTGACGAGGCTGAGCATCGCGCTATCACCGTTGACCTTGCAAATTGCGGCGTGCGACTGCGTTCCGCCGTTACACTTTTGCCGGGCCAGCACGCGCCGCAGGTACCTGTAGCGTCCCGTCTCGGCAGACCCCGACGTTCAACTGCCACACCAGCCAAGACCACCGCTGCACATATCGTAACCTTTACGGGTTGAACGCCGGATCGCGATAACTGGGCCAGCCCTCGATGGAGCTGGCAGCCTTCACCCCTCGACAGATCGCCTCCCCGACCACTTCAGCCGCCACCGCGCCGACCGCCGAGAGTGGGATGTCGGCCTGCAACTTGCGAGTCGAGATTGCGTAGAGCTGGTCGCCGTCGCCGGTCGTGTGGTAAGGACGAATCGCTCTTGCGGCGCCACAGTTTGCCATCATGGCGATTTTCGTCAACTGGGTCTTGTCGAAGCGGACGTTGGTCGCGATCACCACCAGTGTTGTGCTGTGCAGTGGTTTGTCGTCGAGCCTCAGCGAGGCGCGGGGTGGGAGGTTCGCCAGGCGCTCCTTGAGCGTCTCGGTGAGGTTGGCAAAACCCTTCCCGTCCTTGCGGCGCGCGCCGGCCAGGGTGACGCCGGTTCGCCAATCTAAAATATCGCCCGCGGCGTTCACTACCGCCAGCGCGCCAATCATGACTTCTCCAAGACGGAGGCTCGCCGTCCCCAGTCCGCCTTTCATTCCGGGCAATCCCTCCGAGCGCATCATCTTCCCAACGGTTGCCCCTGCGCCAGCTCCGACATTCCCTTCCGTGAGCGGCCCAGAGGAGGCTGCTTGGCAGGCTTTATATCCCGCTTCGGCATCGGGGCGTATTCTCCCATCGCCGATGGGAAGATCGTCAATGACGGCCCCCACCACGATGGGAACGCGGATGTTCGGAATACCCCAGTCGTAGCCGATGTGGCGTTCGTCGAGGTATTTCACCACCCCCGGCACAGCCGCGAGCCCCATGGGGCCTCCGCCGGTCAGCAGGATGCCGTGGATACTTTCAAGGGGACTAACTGGTTGGAGCATGACGGCCTGCTGTTCACCCGCCGCCGAGCCGTCGTAGTCCACGCCAGCGCTAACCTCATTGTCGAAAAGAATGGCCGTGCAGCCGGTGGGCCGGCGCGAGTCCGTGTAGTGCCCGACTCTTACGCCCTGAACGTCAGTAATGGAACCCGGCCCCGGCTTAGATTCACTCACCTTCCCGGATTCCGCCTCGGTGGCTACGCTGAACAGGCCGATACCTCCTGAGCCGGCTAAAACTCTAGTGAACTCCCGGCGATTGAATTTCAACACGATCCACCTCCAGAATAACAGTTGAAACCAAGCTCCCGATCTTCGCTCCCTGAAGCCATATGACCGTGGCTCTGAACCGCAGAAAGTTGTTAGGTGACAGATTGGGGCCAATCTACTCGGGGGAAACTTCAATGGCATTGATGCGGGGATAATTCCGTACTGGCACGAAGTTGAAGAATATCTTCCCCTGGTCATTTGGAACGATGCCATGGAAGGTCTTCGCCAGGGCTCGATTTTCCCCTCCGGCCTCTTTGAAGATATCAAAGTTGCGGAGCAACACCGTGCCATTGCAATACACATCGAACAGGCGGCTGTCCAGGCCGCCCCGGCCCGGATTGCCAGGGCCAAAGAAAGCCTCCGTGAAGTGGAGCGTGGCCGAGTATTTCGAACCCGCGGCCACAGGAATGGAGTAACTGAAATAACCGAAGCGTTGGCTCAAATAGAGGTCCGGGTCTGGCGAGCCTTTGATTGACACCTTGTCCGTGACTAATCTCCCCCCCTCAAAATAGCGGTCCGGAAGCCAGATATTCCCGTTGCGGTCGGTGTAGGTGTTCTCGCTGGCTATAATGCGGACGGGGCGCATCTTCCCCTGTAAACACGGCACCAACTCAATAGCGCTGACCAAGGGATAATCGATCCTTCCCACGAAACGTAGATGCAGCTTCCCGTCGGAGGAGGGATGGATGTTAGTGAATACCCGTTCATCCGCGGTTTCGCTCCTGCCTACGTCACCTAGAATGTCAAATTGGTACAGGAGGGGCTTTCCGCTCAGGAGCACGTCGAACATGCGGCTGGTTTCGCCCCCTCCATGCGGCGCGTCAGGGCCAAACTCCGGCTCGACGAAGAACAGGTGAAGCTCATAATCACCCGGCTTCAACGGAATATCGTAGGAGAAGTTGCCATGCCGCCACTGTTCGAACATCGTGTTATCGGTCGTACGGGCAATAAACTGGTGAGCCTGAGAGGAGATCTCCCCCCCTGAGTAATCGCGGTCGCTTGTCCACCGCTTTCCTTGCCGGTCAATGTAATCCCCGCGCGTATAACCGGCAAGGATACGTACGGCGTCGTTCGGTTCGGTTGACGCAGGAGCGCCCGCCAGGCCCGCCGCATTAGCCGCCAAGGGCTGGTCCCGAGGCTGGACAGAATGTAACTTCCAGCGCAGAAGGAGGAGAGTGAGCACGACGGCCAGCCCTGCGAGCACCCAGGCGGCCGTCCGGCGAGCGCGCCGGCTGACATTCGGTCCGCTAGTCCCGCCGCCGAGCTGCACAACACCAACGGGAGGCTCTCCCTGGCTCTGAGGGTGCGCCGTATCCGCGCTGGCAGCCGTCGCGGAAGTTGGTGTCCGGGTGACAAATTTCGGCACGTAATGCCCGGGTTCGACGACAATCTGGACCGGGTTGTTGGCGCCTACCCCTTCGTAATACTCCTTCAAGTTCCTTCTAAGCCGGTGGGCCTCAACGCGCACAATGGCATCCTGGCTCTGATCGAAATCCGCGCCTCTTCCGAAGACTTCAGTGGCGAGGGTATATTCCTTAACTCGATCTGACCTTCCCGCGAAGTATTCCTCGCAGATGTACTTGAGCAGTTTGCACTGTAACGGGGCTCTGGGAAAGTTTCCCGAGCCCAGAACCCGTTCTAGTTCTTCCTTTTCGCGGCCGTATGTAGTTTCCATGCGGACCTACCAGAGACGCCTTCGGACAGGACGCGCACCATACCACAAAAGGTTAACGAACTCAAGCCGTAACCGGTTACCGGTTCGGATAACACTCACCATTCACCTGAAAACGCAGAGGGTAGCCAAGTAACCGGCAAAGCGGCCGGTACTAACAGCTATAACGTTGTGTTACTTCTCTTTCTTCCGTATGCTGGCCAGCGTTTTAGGCTGCCAGTGTGCTGAATTTGGGTCTCTACCCTGCTGCGAGTTCAAAATGTGTTATCGCACTTTCCGGAGACGAATGAGCACTCCCATGAAGCTGCTGGGAATCCCTTGTTTTTTCTGCTGCGCGGTTGGGCTGGGACGCGCGGTGGACAAGGCCGATGACGCACTGGCCAGGGCAGCTTCCGCGGTCGAGCACGGGCAGTTCGCCGAGGCCGAGTCAGGTTTGCGTGTGTTT
>Ga0326728_10012687_pt1 | contig 18615 bp, 17 predicted proteins | sample MB3enrmetagenome_FD_207602 | JGI IMG/M metagenome (GOLD analysis project Ga0326728, IMG submission 207602) | Lab enriched peat soil microbial communities from McLean, Ithaca, NY, United States - MB31MN | ecosystem: Environmental > Terrestrial > Soil > Wetlands > Peat | place: USA: New York... | reverse complement strand
GCCTGTTGACCGCTTGCTGTTGCCAGACTCCTGACGGATACTTGGCCGATATGACGTTTTGGTAGTTCGTTCCCCCATCCATGGGTGAGACGCTATACACCGAAAACAGCCACATGTAGTTGCCAGCAGGCGAAACCAGCAACCACCTGCCGCCGGCAGTTTTTTCGGTCCTAAAGAATCCCGTAGCGCCGTTCGGTGAGGGAGCATTAACCAAACCCCCGTACTGATCGAGCGGTTGCTCAAAGACGGTGAGTGCGAAACTCTTGGAAGCCGTCGCATTGTTCGCATCGGTGGCGGTGAAAGTCACGGAAAAACTCCCGCCCACCGTCGGAGTGCCCGTAATCTGGCCGGTGGTCGAATCGAGCGAGAGGCCCGACGGGAGCGCTCCTTCAGTCAGGCTCCAGACGTATGGCGGTGTGCCGCCCACCCCCGTTAGCACTGCGAAGTAGGGCTGCTCGATGTAGGCGAGATGTAACCCATTCGTGGACAGGGACAAACTCTGACCGGAGGTGATCGTGACCGTTGCAGTACCCTTTTTCGTCAAATCTATATTGCTGGTCGCCGTAACCGTGTCCATTCCGCCGGCGGGGACGTTCGCCGGGGCAGTGTAGAGGCCGGAAGACGGGTTAATGGTTCCCGACACGGCGCTCCAAGTGACGCCGGTGTTCGGGCTGCTGCCGCTCACCGTCGCCGAGAACGGCCGCTGGGCACTGGTTTTCACCGTCGTGCTCTGAGGGTTCACAGAAACACTCACGTTCGAGGTAATCATGACCGTTGCGGTACCCTTTTTCGTCGGGTCTGCGTTGCTGGTCGCCGTAACCGTGTCCATTCCGCCGGCGGGGACGTTCGCCGGGGCAGTGTAGAGGCCGGAAGACGGGTTAATGGTTCCCGACACGGCGCTCCAAGTGACGGCGGCGTTCGTGCTGCTTCCGCTCACTGTCGCCGTGAACTGCTGGTGGCCACCCAGGTTAACCGTCGCGCTCTGAGGGCTCACAGAAACACGCTCGTTCGAGGTAATCGTTACCGTAGCCGAGGCCGATATCGTACTGTTCTGCCGGCTGGTGGCCGTAATCGTCACCGTCGTCTTCGAGGGTGAACCGGCAGGGGCGGTATACGTGCCGGACTGATTTATCGTTCCCGCGCCGGTATTTGGGGACATTGACCAAGTCACCGCCCTATTCGTGGCCCTTTCGACGGTTGCAGTAAACTGCGATGACTTGCTCAGGCTAACGCTGGCGGTGTTCGGGGAAATGCTAATGCTGACGTTTTTGACTACCGGGGCCCTATCATTAAGTGCCTTTGAAGGAAGGTTGTTGATAGTGGCGCCTGGGAGGGCGCCGGGCTGAGCCTCTGCGACCAACGCCACGACGCACAGGACCCACAAGGGGCGGAGCAAGGCCCTATAGATATTCACAACGGCTTCCACGCTGAGCCTCCTATGATCTGACCTTTCTGCCATGTGGAGATATCTCTCCACCAAGAGTCGTTATCGGCCTTCAAGGAGAGCGGCACAAGAGCACTTTCGTACTGGGGAAGAGAAGTGACTACGAGTAGAAATGCGGGAATTGCCAGGTATTTCGTAGAAATTCACGACTCTGATTGAGCCCAGAGCGATAGTACTTTCGTAAGGAGAAAGTGAAACTGGCTACAAGCAGAAATAGCGGGAAGTCGCCAAGCAAGGCTGATCTCAGGTGTTGTATCTTCCAAGTAGGTCACATATGTAGCTGCATGCAGGACTAAAGCCCGGCGCTGGAGTTTGGACATTGCGAACGTGAATGCTCCAGCCTACGAACAAGGTCGGGCCATCCTTACGGAAGATGTCATTCCGAGCCCAGCGAGGAATCTCGCTCTGCGGTTAAGGCGGATCGGAGCTCAAAGCGGGCTAGCCGGGCGCAGGTGGAAAGAAGTTCCTGCCAGTAGTCGCGCGCCAGTAGTCCAGTAGTCGCAACCAGTAGTCGCAAGCCGTGCGAAATCTGTGCCGGAGGTGTATAATGCGAAACAAACCTGGAGGGCTCTGGGCGTTCCCCTAGACTGCCCGGAGCGGAATTTCCAGTTCCGGGTCGGGAGAATCTAGAGTTGTTCATAGCGGAACCGGGAGAATATCCGTCAGCCATCAAGGGCTACTCCGCAGCCGTATTGTCTTCCGCCGCGGAAATTCAAAGCTTGCAACCGTTAGTCAGGCGTTCACTGCCACAGAACGATATCCTGCTCGATCCCGAGTTCTTCCTGGCTTCGGTGTCCGAAGGTTGGACGCCGAGATTTGTTGCTGTTACCCACGGGAGTGAGCTTGCAGGGGTCGTCTGTGCAAAAGAAAGAATCCTCCGCGGCCTTCGTCTCGGCGTCGTGTATGCCGACTTGACTTTCGGGAGCACACTGCTCGGAGGCCCGCTTGAGCAGCAAGAAACTTTCCTGATTGCGTTGCAGACGTTGCTTGCGTTTGCAGGAACACGCGGCATAAGGCTGGGAGTTCGGCGACGCAGTCCTGAACTGGCGGCCGTCCGAAAGCTCCTTGCTTCCAGTCGCGTTGATGTCCACTTTTCGCGTGTCAGGAATCATGTCAGTCTGTCTTTGCCCGGCACATATGAACAGCTCCTGCTGAGTTTCGGATACACGACGCGGCATAATTTCCGCTACTATCGGCGCCGTTTCGAGGCGGCGGGTCATGTATATTTGGACAACGTCTCGCTGGATGAGCTGCGTTCGGCAGCTTTCTATCTCACACCGAAGTGCAGGATACCCGACCGGTCCCACTCAATCGACAGGCTCTTAAAGATGACGGCCACTGCGCACCGGCCGCTCGCGGTTGGACTCAAGCATCGAAACGGAGAATGGCTAAGCATCATAGGCGGCGTTTACAGGCCTGAGGCCGGAGTGTTGCTGCTGCAGTTGAATAATGACCGGGATTTTCCGAGAGACTCGTTATCTGTGGTTCTACGCGGCTACTTGATCGAATCCCTCATCCACCAAGGAATAAAGGAGTTCATCATTTGGGCCGGCACAGGCGGGCCCTTGTCTCGCTATGTCACTTACATACCTACATTGGGAATCTACCTCGACTCGCCTGAATATAAGTGGCGTTTGGTGCGCAGATTGGTATCAAAATTTGGGCCTTGGTTGCCCAGCCAACTCAAAGGGGAGGCATTATGGATTGCGCCATTTTCCTTAAAGCCCAGATAAAACTCAATTCCGATGCTCCCGTTATGAAACAAAACCTCGAATTATTGACCTGGATGCTCACTCCTGTTTGAATGTCTGAAACCGCGCGGGAGGATCCGCGTCTGACACGTCTCCTGGTGGGATGGCGGCAGGTTCTGCGGCTGATTGGGCCAGCCCCGCTCTGGCCGGCCGCGGCGGCCTCGGTCGGGCTGACTGAGTGCGGATCGTGCGCCCGCCAGGCGTGACTGTTCCACCTTCAGAAACTCCCGCGGGCGAAAATGGTCGGAAAGCTTACGGTGGAAAAGAGAGTAAGAGCGAGATTCTTCGCTGCGCTCGGAACGACACTTGGGCCCTTTGGAGGGTTGATGAGGCTTGCCAAATATCCAAACTCCGTTTGCTACAAGGGCACATGCTTACTGTGGGATTGTAAAGGCTCTTGAGAGACACAACGCTAAACCAGCCCGAGCTCTGAGGGCGTTTGGATTTGCGTCCGTCACGTAATCAAGGAAGTCACCATAGCTGGCCTGTTCGCAGCCAAAGGTTGTAAGGCAACCCGTGGGATAGCTCCATGAGTCGTACGTTTGCGAAGTAAAGGCAGACACTCCATCGTAGGGATCGTCCCGAAGTTTTACCAAGCCCCAGTTGGCACGTTCTCGTTGCATGTCGGTATACTGGCACCAGGCCGTGTGATCGTGGCGGAGAACTGGCCACCTTGCTTGGGGGTTCCGCTAATCTGGCCGGAGGTCGAGTGGAGAGAGACTTCGGGAGGAAGCGCCCCTGGGATGACGCTCCATGCGTAGGGCGCAGCGCCGCCCATCGCCGTTAGAACTGCGATGTAGGGCTTCTCAATGGAGGCGAGGTGTAACCCGTGCGTGGCGATAGATAGGGTTGAGTTCTGAGGGGAAGTCGAGCCGAGCTGGTCTACGACCCCGCAGCCGATTGCAAGCGCAAAGAGCGCCGCTGCGAGCACTTCGAGTAGCAGCCCTCGGTGGCAGCGTATCTTTACCATCATGGCGCAACCCCGCAGAGGATAACATGATGCTGTGCCGTGAGGGAATAACCCGGGATTTCAGGTAGTGGGTCAATTTGATGTAGAGGCGCCTTTACGCCGCCATTTGGCGAGATAAACTCGCCGCTACATCATCTAATTGACCCAATACGGGATTCCAGGTGCGTCTCGAGAATCATGCCGGCGCCGTGTCAATCCGGCAGGAATTGGTTCAAGCGAGGATAAGCCGCCTGGGCAAATTCTACGGCGCGATTTCGCGCCCTCTCCTCACCGTCAACTGTGGGTGTCGAAATACGAACCAAAGCGACATCGGTTCGATTGCGGGTGATGGCATCGGCGACCAGCCACACCTTCCCCCAGTATTCACTTGCTATCACTCGTCCTCTGCCCTGATACCAGTACAGAACCAGCAGTTCATCCAGCCCTTTTTTCACCAAGTATTGGTTTACCTGGATGGGGTGCCGGCCCGGCACGTCGATGGTGAGGCGACCGGCGCTCGCTGCCTCCCATCCTGCACCGGGCAGACAATTCTTGGGCGAGTGCACCCAATCTCCGGTCTGCTGGCTTTCATAATAGCCCACGTAAAACGCAACGGGAGCTCCGCTCCTATCCGCATAAACGCGGTTTAAGTAGTCGTCCACGCTCACGGCTTTAACAATCCGCTGCTCAATCGGCGAGTCCGTTCCCTGCCAGTTTCCCAGCACGGGGGGAAATTCCCGAAAGGGGCGGTGCGGCGGTATGCGCTCACCGTGACTCACGCTGTGCAAGAGCGCGGTAGCCGCCACCAGCAAGCCCGCCGTGATCAAGACCCGGGCTCTCATGGAATGCTTAAACATCCCGCCAACCTTTTCCGGCGTGGGCCAAGCGCCTTAGCAGCCGGTGCGCCAGAAGCATGAAAAGCAGGGCACAGAGGAAAACCAGCCATCCTGAAAACAGATGGAAAAAGCCCTCTGCCGTTTGCGGGGCGACCCGATAAGCCAGCACCCCTGCGCCGACAATGCGGAGGCCGTTGCTGATTATGGCGATGGGCGCCATGATGATTACCAGGGTGATGCGCATCCACAAGCGCTCTTGGATCCAGTATCCATACGCAACAGCCAGTGCCAGCAGCGCCATCAGCGACCGGATGCCACTGCAAGCCTCAACCACTTCCAGCGTATAGTTGGGCAAAAAGATCAGATTGCCTTCGCGTAAGGCCGGCACCTGAAGGATTTGGAGAAAGTGGAGCGCAAATCGCGAGGCCAGCAACTGCAACGGCAACGTCACTTCGTTATAAATTATCGCCGGCAACGGGATCATGAAAAACAAAAAACCGAGCGGGAAAGAGACCGCACGCAGCGTGTCCCAACCTGCCAGAAACAGCACCATCCCGCCGAGGAGCACAAGCAGTGAAAATCGACTGGTGAAAAGTTCCGCCCCGAGCGAGCCAACCATTAAGAGTCCTATCGCGCCCAGCATGGCTGGCAGGCCCCAATTGCTTGGTTGGCGCGATACCGCCCACCAGCGAAAACGCTCCTGCCAGAGAATGTAGCCAACAAACAACGGCACGAAAAAGCCGTGCCCATAATCCGGGTCCTGCCACCAATTCAGCACGAGCAGCTTCAGCACGGGCCCATAAAGCGCCACCACGAGCCCGGCCAATAGCAGGCCCGCCAGCAGCGGCTGCTTCCAGCTCCCGACTGGTTCCGGGCTCCGAGCTTCCGTGTTTATGAAAATGGCGCTCACTCCCCAAAGGCCCCACAGTAAGCGCTCGATTGCACTGCACGAATTACCTGCGCCATATCGTTACCTAAAAGAAAAAGGGGCTGCGCCGATCAGCGCAGCCCCTACCATCATACAAGATTACTCGACACCCGCAAACCAAGCTCCCCCCGGGCGGTGTGCCTGGCTTCCTTCCCAGCTTCCCCGCCCCCCGTCTTCGGCCTACCCTTTCTTGCTAATTGGGCGAGACCGTGGAGCCTATGAACACCGGGCCTTTCCGCGGCGCCGACGAACCAAGCCACCCAACACCAGAAGGCCTGACCCAACCAAGAGCATCGACGTCGGCTCTGGTGCAGGGTCAGGAAGGTGCTGCGGGAGCGGGAGGGAATGGGGGTTCCAGGGGTCATCGGTGTGCCAGGGGTGGGGGCCTATAAACTGGAGTGTAACTGGGTAAAGTTCACCGCCGGAAAGCGTTGCACTCAATTGCTGTCCTGCTCCAAGACTCCCGAGCTGAGCCACGGCGCCAGGAGGGCTGAATACGTGTGCCGGTGATCCACTCAGGTTGGTCAGGTCGAGTACCAGGGTCGTATCGAATTGGCCAGTACTGCCAGTTTCAGTTAGGCTCAGCAACTCAAGATTTCCCTCGAGCAACGACCCGCCTGCGCCGTAGCTGAAGGTCAGCGGAGCACACTGCACAATGCTCCAAGTGTTGGCGCCGGTTAAAGTTCCGGTTACTGTGGGACCCGGCGCCTCCGTAATGCTATAAGCAGGCCCGGAATCGCCCCCCCTACCAAGCGTTATGCCTTTGAGCGGATCCGCCGTCAAGCTCAGCGTCCAGTTGCCGGATTCTGTACCCGTGAAGGTAGTTGTGTTTGAACCCGTACCCCCAAGAGTGATTGCGTTCTGTGCCGTGGCCGTGCATTCCGCAATCATCACAAGACCCAGCACAAACAGACCTAGTAGCAGTTTCCGCCCTTGCACCGGCTATACCCCGCTTCGCAGACGAACCGACCGTAAATCGAGAGCTAAACTTGAATGCGGCCCACTTCGCTCGATGTCCCTGTAAACCTCACTTGGACAACCAGGCGCCGTGTCCTCACCGGGACTCACGGCGAGCGGGGGGCCTTGGCACACACTTCAGCCCCCTCCTACCGTCTTCGCCACACCTTTTCCGGCCCCGCCACCGTTCAGCCCGAAATCACTTGGCCGTTCGACGGCGCCGCACGAGGCCGCCCAACAGTACCAGTCCTGACCCAACCAGGACCATCGACACCGGCTCCGGAGATGGCTTTAATTCAGCGGTGGAAATAACTGCCGACGCCGTCCCCCCTGTTCCAAGACCTGCGAGAGACGTGCCATTCGTAATGTCGATCGATATCGACAAGACCGAGTTAGCACCCAAAAGGGCTTCCAGCGATCCACCCGTGAGAGTCAGGTTTGCATCGAGGTTTTCATTGAAAGTCCCTGTCGAACCGGTTTGTGCCAGATTTAGCAGTTCGAGAGTTCCTGTCAGCAACCCTGGCCCATAGGTAAAGCCCAGCGGGGCGGATTGAGCGATGGTCCAGAAGTTTGCCGAAGTTTCGGTACCAGTAATCGTAACCCCCGCTCCCTGCGTAATGGTGTAGGGATCAGGTCCAGAGAGCAGGGTCCCGGTGCCGTTGGCCGAGCCTGTGAGCCCACCCGACGGAAGGCTCAGCGACCAATCACCCGATGCGTCGGTACCCGTAAACGTCATTGAGTTGGTCGAACCCCCTAGGGCGATTTCGTTCTGTGCGGTGGCAGTGGACACCGCAATCGTCAAAACAACTAAGACAGATAGAGCAAGTAGGATCTTCCTCATCATCGTTTGTCCCCTCCTCGACCCAGACTTTCAAGTGGTCGGAAGTTCAAATTGAAACGCGTTGAATCGCGCAATCAAGCGGCTTTCAGCTTGACCGCCCATGTCGTAGCTTCCACGCTTATTGCCTGGAAACCTACATCTTACTGCCCCCCAAGGGATTTGCAATCGGACGAAAGGGCAAATGGATTGCCCGAAGGTACCACGCGGCCAGTCCGCCGAATTCCGTGCATCATCGGGATTCCGGCCCGGACCGCGACAGCGCCTCACGCACTTGCTCCGAGTCCTCACGTTTTAGTTTCAGCCGCAGGGCCGCTTGCAGTTCCGCCCGCCCCTTGTCCTTTTCTCCGCTCGCCAGAAGCACCATACCCAGGTGATAGCGGTATTGCCCCTTATCAGGCGCTTTCTGTACGCATTCCTTAAGCAGCTCCCGAGCGCTGTCGTAGCTGCCCTTCTTGTACTCAACCCAAGCCAAGGTGTCACTGATAGAATCAGACTCGGGAAGGAGCTCCTTGGCTTTCTCGGCCAGGCTCAAGGCCACGTCCAGATTGCCTCCCTGTGCCGCGTATACCCAGGCAAGATTACCGGCAGCGATGGCAAAGTTCGGGTCAATTGCCAAGGCCTGCTGGTAGTATTTGCCCGCTACTTCAAAGTTGCCCTTGTCGAGGTACAAGTTCCCCACCAGAGTGATCAAGGGCACGAACTTGGGCTGAAGGGCCAGGGCCTTTTCGAACCGACCGATGGCCAGATCGGTTTGCCCTTGCTCCTGGTAGACCTGACCCAGCCTCAAATAGGCTAGAACGAGGTTGGGATCGAGCTGGATAGCGCGCTCGCATTCGCTCTTGGCCGCCTCATACTGCCCGGCGCCCAATTCCAGAAAGCCCAGGATTTGGTGAGCATTGGCGTCGTCAGGGTACTTGGCCAGGTACTGCTTCACACGGGCCACAGCTCCGGAACGATCATTCCTTGCTACTCGGTAGTCGGCGAGCTGGCCCAGGATCTCGGTCGAGCGGGGGCTCAATCGCAGGGCCTCCTCGAATTCCTTCCCGGCCTCAGCGTCCTTGCGGCCCCTGGCATAGGCAATGGCCAAATCCCGGTGCACGAGGGGATCATTGGGAGTGAGTTTTTGCGCAAGGAAAATCTGCTCTGTCGCCTTGTCAAGCGCGCCCTGGCCAAGATAGATTCTTCCCAGGAGCAAGCGCTCGGAGACATTACCGGGGTCGAGTTGCACGGCGCGTTGCGCGTACTCCTGTGCAACTTGGGGCTCTCCCGTCTGCAAGTTCAACCTCGCCAGAGTACCCAGCACCATGGGCATGTTGGGCGCGAACCGCAGAGCCTCCTGGAGTTCAGTCTTGGCGATGGCCAAATCGCCATTCTGCCAGCGGGCGAGTCCGAGATAGTAATGGGTTTGTGGAGAGTCTGGCGCTTCCTTCGTCTGTGTCTGTAGCTCGCTAATGGCATCTTCCAGCTTACCTTTGGCCAATAGAATGCGACCCCGGGCAATATTTGCAATCACATCCTTTGGTGTCTTTTTCAATACTTCTTCGTTCAGGGAGGCTGCCTGGTCGACCCGATTCGAGGTGAGGAACAATTCCACCATCTGTTTTTTGATTTCGAGATTGTTGGGCGCTGCCTTGAGACCACGCTGATACTCGGCTAGCGCGCGGTCTGTCTGGCCCCGCGCGAGGTAATAGTTGCCCACCTGGAGCGCCACATCGGGCGAATTTGGCTGTCGTCCGCGCAGCTTGTCCAGAACCGCCTCGGCGGAATCGCTCTTCTGTTGGCTGTAAAGCAGGGTTGCCCAGGTAAGGTAGAGCGCTGTGCCATCGGGGTTCCGGTCAATCCCCTGCTCCAGGAGTTGCTCAGCTTCCGCAGATCGCCCCCGCAGGCGGTAAAAATTCGCCAGATCCCCATAGGCCTGGAGGGAGTGGGGGTCCACATCGATCGCCTTACGTAAATGTTGCTCTGCTTCAGGTAAGCGGTTTATACCAATCTCCAGCAGAGCCAGGTTCACGTATGAGGAGGGGTCCTTGGGCAGCAACTCAGTAAGTTTGGAAAACGCCTTAAGGGCCTGATCGTTTTGCTGCTGTGCCACGAGCGAAGCCCCCAACAACTGGTAGGCCGTCGCATTATTGGGATCCTTCTGTAATACGAACAAAGCTTCTTCCTCAGCCTTCTTGAAGTCCCGAGCCGCTAAATCCAGGCGCCCAACATCAAGGTGAGCGTCCAGCCTCGTGGGATCGAGTTTGATAGCACGTTCGAGCGAATCGTAGGCGCCCTTCCACTCCCCCATCGCCATATAGGATTGCGCCAGTGAATAGTAGGCCTGTACAAACCTCGGGTCCAGCGCAACGGCATTACGAAATTGGATGCTGGCTTCCTGAGGCTTGCCTTTGCGCATGTATTCCTGGCCACTTTGCAAAAACGTCTGCTTTTTCTTTTGCGGGTCGCGCATGCAAGAGTCGAGAAAAAGCGACCCGGCGGAGACCAGCACGATCATCGCAACGGACACCGATTTCCTGTTGCCGTTCATCTTTTTTCCCCAATGATTCACGCAGACCCTCCTTATTCTGCAGGGTTTGGAACCTTCCTTACAATGCCCGATGGTCCCATGGCAGTGCCCGATGGTACCATCTGAAATCATCGGAGGCAAGCGCGGTGCACCTGCCATGCGCCTGGGTTTGTGCGCATCCTTGGTGGGCGGTAGAGGATTCTGTTGGGCGTCGATTCGGAACTCGAACGGGGCCAAATCAGGGTCCGAAGGGTCGTCCACTGATTACTTCGTGCCGGTCGTCGAGGAATTTCGTGGTGGCTACCGAACCGTGGATGGACTCCGGCATTTTCGGCTCGATCAAAATCGAGGTCAACGGTTCGCCGCCTTGCTGTGCGATCCACCAACGGGTATCGCTTCGCGCTCGTAGTTCGGGGTCATAATCGATGACGACCGAAAGGAATCTTCATGACTTCCCAGTCGAAACGTACACTCGCAAGGTCGCGATCCAAGTTGACAAAGCCGAAGCTGCTGCCCATACCCTGGCGCTGGCGTTGATGCTGATAGTCGAAGCTAAGGCCCAGGTGCTCCCCCAATTTGTGGCTCAGTGAGACTTGGCCCATCTCGGTGTTGAAGCTGCCGCTGGGGAGACCTGCAAAAAGGAGCGTTTGGGAAAGTCCGTAATTCAGCGACAACGACGATTGCCAACCGTGTGGCATACGGCGTCCTATTCCGAGCGAGGCAAAGTTGCTGTTCACGTCCGTCAAGAGGCCGCCGCCGTTGCTGACTGCTCGCGATGCGGTGAGTGAGATCGCCGTGTTGTGAGTGGTTGTCGTCACGCCGGCCCCTGCGGACCAGTCCCACTCGAATCGGTGGATGGGTATGAACACCTGAATAACACCGAGCGTTGACAGCGGAAGCGATAGAACGAGGATTTCGCCCACGTGCGTGCGTTCCGGGCCTCCAAAGAATGACACGGACGTGCTTTTGAAAACCTGATACGCATAGGACAAGAACAAGCTGTGAGTAGCGAACCGGCTGCCCCCTTGGGTACTCTCGAAGCTGGTGCTCGAGGCGGTTTCTTGAAACAGTGAGTTGGCGTAGGTATACGTCGCGCTGAAGGCGCCCCGACGAGATACACGGTACGAGTACGACAGGCCCCCCGTCGCTCCCTGCAAATTGTTAGAACCAGAGCTGTAGTTCAGTGTGTTGTAGGCGCCGAAAACGTCGATCACAGTCCGCGCGCTCTTAGTGAAAAGGAGGTCGACCCGGCTCGTATCAGTAATAGTGCGTGTCTTAGGGTTGATAGAGTATAAGATCGCGCCGCCCGGCGGGCCCAGCCCCGGCACCAATTGCTGCCCATTGCCGAACATGCCGTAGGAGTACTCTGAGCCGCTGTCACGCACCCTCAACTGAAAGCGACGGCTAACCTCCAAGGCTGCATCGAAACCCAGGGCTTGGTTCCAGGAGTCAGCGCTCGAATTTCTTTTGTAGATGAAGAAAGAGGGGGCGTAGTCCAGAGACACGTCCAGGTGTTTGCGAGCCGTAAAAAATGACAGCCGGGCGCCTACATCCGTAAAGAAGTCACCGTAGGTGCTCTGGTTGGTGCCATAGACGCGGTCGTCGTAGCCTGTGCTGTCATTGAGGTCGAACATCAAAACGTCCTGCGGGCCGTTATCTCCCGCGAAGCGTAGAAGCTGCTGCTCGCCACTGCCGAATGGAGTAGGCCCCTGTCCACCGAATGGGCTCTGCCCGGCGCCCGGAACCTGCGGAGCAGCAGCGTCGCGTCCCGCCAAACCCGCTTGACCATTCAGGGCCGTCGGTGTAAGCGGTGTTGACTGAGCCTTCGAATTCCCGCATGCAAAGAGGAGGATGAGCACAACAGGTATGGTCTTGCGCATAGGATGCTCTTAAGGAATGACGAGAGTGTCTCCACGCCTTAAATAGATGTTCTCTTCCAACTTCCGCCCTTTAATGACCGCTCTGTAATCGAAGAATAGCGTTTGCTGCACCCCGCTGGGCAGCGGACGCAGGACATAGATCCTTTTCAGTTTCGCGAACGGGGACGGTCCGCCAGCGGCGGTGATGGCATCAAGAATCGTCATCGGCTGTGTCAACTCGTAACGCCCCGGCTTGCCGACTTCGCCGACAACATTCACGAACTGGCTTCTAACCTCCTGCACCGTCACATTCACTTGGGGTTTCGTTACGTACGTCTTGAGCTTCTCTGTGATAACGTCGGCGAGCTTTGGCGGTGTGAGCCCGGCTGCCTCCACCTCTCCGATCAACGCCACCGAGATCTTGCCATCGGGCCTTACTGGCACGCGTCCGGAAAGCTCGGTTTGCTTCCAGACGGTGATTTCGAGGATGTCTTCCGGTCCTATTACGTAACCGTCCCCCGGTGAGGCGGTGACCGTCCCCGAGGCGGGTCCAGGGCTCGGCTGCGACTGCTTCGATTGACTTGGCACCGCCTGGTCTTGGGACGCAGACGGTTGGCCGACCGCCAAGCTGGCGGTGATACAAAGACAACCCATCAGCAACGCGGACTTCTTTAACAAACTCTCCATGGTAGTGTTCATCATGGCTATCCCTCGCTCATGAGTTCTTGGCTGGCAGGTCCGGCTTTCCCGTGCCGCTCCCACCCCGAATGGGCGCCCTACCACCTAACCCTTCAACTGGTTCACAGACCACTAGCCAGGTTCTTGAATATCTTACAGAAAAACAGCATCTGTACAAAGAGTCAAATAAGTCAACAATAAAATCGGCAGAGCAGTGCCTCACAGCTTCATTAAGGGGTTCCGGGTCGCACCGTTTCATGCTCTGGTTAGCGGCCAGTGGGCTCGACGCTTGGCGCCATAAGGCGGGACGCAGTACATCGAAGTGGTGCATGGAACGGCCCATTTTCCATCAGCTTGAAAAGCCCACCCGGACCTATGGCTTCCTCGCACGGACTCCAAGCCGGTCTATCCCGGCGCTTTCCCGACCACCTACTAACCACCTGTGTTTTCAATAACATTCCCGCAATTAAGGGCTAAGTGCCTTTGTTTTCAAGCACATTCCCGCTTCGCCCCCAAGTTTTCCACAGTGTTCCTTTGTTTTCAGTAACATTCGCGCATCGTTCGTTCAAAAAAAATTCTTTCCGAAGTGCAGCCCACTGGTAAGAGTTGATGGTTGACAGGAGACGCCTGCCAACAAATCATTTTCCACGACTGCGGGGGATTTTCGTCGCCAGGGTAGGCCAAGGCGCTGAGGCGGGTCCGGCTCCTGCGGGCGTTCCCCATCGTAATCATAAGCTACCATCCTAGCTCACAAACTGGAATTTGTCAAGGATTAATTAAGGATCGCACACCCGCACTTTGCTCTCAAGCCAGTTTCCGCTGCGTTCTGTCGCACAATGGCAGAACGACCCCCATCCCTTGCCTAGGCAAAGTCGCAGTAGAGCGATCACCTCAGATCGAGCAGCAACCAACCAGATGTCGACGTGTCGGTCGTAGCCGGTGGGAAGATAGTGACCGACCGCGTCTCGTTATTCGCGCCCATCGCAGTCAGTTCAAATCTCAAACGCCAGGAGGCGGAAGGAAAACGCACACGCCGAATCTGATATTCGCGGACGGGAGCAGGCAAGAACGTGCGTTTAATGAGCAATGGCGGCAGTGGCTCGAGCAGCGTGCGCGCCATAGGAGCGGGGCAAAGGTCACCCGTAGGCCTTAACTGGAATCTCCTTGTGACAATGGGTGGATGAGGTGCGTTGGATCCGTATCCAGGCCAACAGCTCATCTAAAGCTCCCCTGATTAAGTGGCTGTGCGTTTGAAGCTGTGCCCGATTTCTTCCACAATGCTGCGGGTTGCGCACCTGGAAGTCTTGAGTTTGGCGCCTTGACCGTACATTTGTTCCAGAAGCTTCTTCCCTTCTTCGCCGACAAAGGTGACATCCGTGAGGTCCACTGAGATGCAGCCAACGCCGGGGTCAGCGATAGAAGACCGCCAGACTCGTTCCAACTCCTCCACCCACGGACCAGTGAGCCTCCCCTCCAGGCGGAAGGTGGTTGCTCGCGAGTTCTTCTCAAGCGTAATTCGCAACATGACAAAAGCAGTGGTTAGTGGCTAGTGGTTAGTGATTAGTGGATAACGGTCAGCGGTAAGTCGCCAGCCACTAACTTCCAGCCACTCGCACTAGCCACTAACCACTACCCACTTTCCTATTTACTGTCCACCCGCCCCTTTGCCGGCAGTATGACCGTCCTGTCCGGCGACTTGAGGGAGTTTCGAAACATCCCATCCGCCGCCCAGCGCTTTGATGAGAAGCACGCTGGAAGTCATTCGGCGCGTCAGGAGATCGACGGCGACGCGCTCGTTGCTCAGGGCGGCGCTCTGCGCGGTAATGACCTCAAGATAAGTCACCAGTCCGCCCTTGTAACGGGTGGTGGAAAGCGCCAGTGAGAGTTCGGCTGACTGCACGGCCTGACTCTGCTTCTTGCTTTCCTCATCGAGTATGCGCAACCCTGCCAGGTTATCCTCGACCTCCTGGAAGGCGGTGAGGACGTTCTGGCGATAAGAAGCCACGTTCGCATCGTAAGCGGCCCAGGCTTGGTCCGTGTAGGCATGGCGGCGGCCGGCATCGTAAAGCGTTTCCAGCAACGTCGGGCCCACGGCAAAGAAGCGGCTGGGCCAGGCAAACCAGTTGGTGATCGAGGACCCTTCGAGGCCAGCCGCGGCGCTGAGAGTGAGCGTCGGGTAATAGGCCGTCTTGGCCACCCCGATTTCGGCGTTGGCGGCAGCCACACGGCGCTCCCCAGCCGCGATGTCAGGCCGGCGCTCGAGCAAATCGGAGGGGACTCCCGCCGGGATCTTGGGCGGGGGCATGTCCAGCGGCGAGACGGGGATCGAGAAGGTCGATGCGGGCTGGCCTGCGAGCGCGGCAATGGCATGTTCGAATTGGGCACGCTGCACTCCCACGTCGATGGCCTGTGCCTGGGTGGTTTCAAGCTGCGTCGCTGCTTGCGCCACTTCCACCTTAGCCGCCAGCCCGCCGTTATACCGGTTGGTGGTGAGGTCCAGAGCTTTCTGGTAGGCGACCACAGTGGAGTCAAGCAACTGCTTCTGCGCATCCAGCCCACGCAGCGAAAAGTAATCCGCAGCCAACTCAGCGTGAATACTCAGCCGGGCGGTTTCCAAATCTGCCGCGCTGGCCTGGGCGCTGGCCGTCGCAGCTTGAACCGTGAGATGGATTCGCCCCCAGGCGTCCACCTCATAGGAAAGGTCGAAGGGCAATACGAAATCCCCCTGCGTTTGGCCATATTTGGGGCCGGGGTTGGGAGCATTCTTGGAATATTGTTCTCCCGTGATGTTAGGTCCGGCGCTGACCGTCGGGTACAAGCTCGACCGATTGATGCGAATCTGGTCGCGTGCCTGGCGAAACTGCGCCTCGGCAATCTTCAGGTTCTGGTTGGAGACGTCGACGCGCTCCTCAAGGGCATTCAACTGCGGATCGTTGAAGATTTCCCACCACTTTCCGCGGATCACCTGGTCCTGAGGCTGGGACGCTTTCCATTCGCTTTGCGGACCGGCCTCGCTGGGCGCAAGCTCCTTGTAGACGGGTGGCGTTGCGACGGTAGGCCGCGCGTATTTCGGCCCGGGTGTGCAGGCAGGGAACATCAGAAGGCAGAAAGCAGAAAGCAGAAGGCAGGGGGGTAATGCGAAGTCAAAAGGCAAAGCGCAAAAGGCAAAAGGCAAAACCACCCGGCTTTGACTCTTGCGCTTTGCCATTTGACTTTTGACTTTCATTTCTGCGCACCTGCCCATATGCCACTTCCGTGCGGTTCGTATCACTCTGCCCCCCAAGAACTCGCGCCAGGGGTAGCGCTGCGAACCTCCTGCCCTTCCACCAGCGAATCCGGCGGGTTCGTGATCACCCTTTCGCTTCCGTCGAGGCCCGATACCACTTCGACCTCCGTACCGAAGTCCCTGCCCAAGGTTATCGGAATCAGGACAGCGTGGCCGTTGCGGACCACCCCCACGCGCAAGCCTTCCGAGCGAAAAATCAGGCTGGTTACCGGGATGACGACCGTCGAGGTAGCAGAGGGAAGCTTCAAATGGACTTCCGCGTAAGCCCCGGGGAGGATTTCGCCCGTGGGGTTCGCAACATCCACCTCCACCAGCAGGGTGCGGGACGATTGTTCAATTGCCTCCGCGGTCCGCACCAGCTTGCCGGGAAAGCGGCGTCCGGGAAACTGCGGCATCGTCAAATAGGACTGGACGCCCGGGACCGCCGCGGGGGAATAAATCTGCGGCACATTGACGTAGACGCGCAGGGTGTGAATGGCCGCCACATGAAACAATTCCTTGGCGCCGCTGCCGCTTCCGGAATCAATGAGCTGGCCGATATCGGTTTGGCGCGCGGTGAGAACGCCGTCGAAAGGAGCGTAAACCTTTTCAAAGGACTGTAACTGTTCCAGGCGCTTCACGTTGTCCGTAGCGGAGTCCACCATCGCCTTTTTGGCGTGAGCATCACCCACGGCGTTGTCAACATCTTGCTTGGCTACGGAGTCGCTTTTCAGCAGGAACTCGTAGCGCGCGGCGGTGGTCTGCGCCAGGTCGTAGTTAGCCTTAGCCGTCGCCAAGTCTGCCAGCGCCTGCTGGAGTTGCTGATCCAGTTCGGGAGTCTCAATTTCCGCCAGAAGCTGGCCGCTCTTCACCTTGCCGCCGATGTCCACGTACCAGCGCTTGAGGTACCCGTTCGTTCGCGCATAAATCGGAGCGTCGATGAAGGCCTGGATGTTTCCTGGCAATACGATTTCTTCTTGCGGCGCGCCGCGTTTGGGCTGAGCCAGCGAAACCGAGGGAACGGCAAAGTCGCGGGTGTCAGCTTTCACTTCGGCAGCGGCACGGGCACGAGTGGTAATGCCCCTGAACACGACAGCGCCCGCAACAATCAGGAGAATCACCACCCCGAAGATGACTTTGCCTACCCCGGACGAAGGGGGACGTTGGCCCGGCTGACCGGAGCCTCCACTCTGTCCGTCGTGGGTTTCAATATCGAAGCTTTCCTCAACGCTCATTACGTCCTCCCAGAATCGGCTCGATCCTTTCGTCCGCCGTGCACAACGCTGAACACGGTGGGAACAAAGAACAGCGTCGCCACCGTGGCAAACAGCAGACCGCCGATCACCGCCCGGCCCAGTGGGGCGTTTTGCTCGCCGCCCTCCCCCATGCCCAGCGCCATGGGCACCATGCCAATAATCATGGCCAGCGCCGTCATGATGACGGGGCGAAAACGCGTGAACCCGGCCTCCAGTGCCGCCACCGTGGCATTGACGCCCTCGTGCAATAGTTCCTTGGCAAAACTCACCACCAGAATGCTGTTGGACGTGGCGACTCCCACGCACATGATGGCGCCGATCATGGCGGGCACGCTGAACGTGGTGTGCGTTGCGAACAGGAACCAGAGGATCCCCGCCAACCCCGTCGGCAAAGCAGAAATAATGATCAGCGGGTCCAGCCAGGATTGGAAGTTCACCACGATCAGAAGATAAACCAGCACTATCGAGAAGACCAGCCCGGCCAGCAGTCCCGAGAAGGACGAGCGCATGGTCTCGATCTGCCCGCGCACAATGGTCCGCGAGCCGCGCGGCAAATCCTTCTGGCTCTCACCCACGATGCGGTCGAGGTCGCCCGCCACGCCCCCCAAATCCCTCCCCTGCACCGCACCGTAAATGTTGACCACTGGTTGAACGTTGTAATGCGAGACCGCGGCCAGCGATGCGCCGCGGCTGATGGTGGCCAGATTACCCAGGATCTGTGGGGGAGCACCGCTGGAATTCGCGATGGGAATGTTTTGGAGATCCTGGAGCGAGTTCACCCGGTATTGTGGCGTCTGAGTGGTGATGCTGTAGCTCACCCCGGTCCGCGGGTCCAACCAGAATGTCGGAGCGGTCTGGAAGCTCCCACTTAAGGAAACCAGAAGGTTGCTGGCGACGTTGCTGGTCGTGAAGCCCACCTGCGTGGTCCGGGTACGGTCAATGTCAACCTGAAGGCGGGGCAGGTTGAAGGGTTCCTGAATGCGCAAGTCAACGGCGCCGGAAATGTATTTGAGTTTCCGCATCAGCCCCTCGGCGAATCGCCGATTGGCTTGGAGGTCGTTCCCCACTACCTGGACATTGATGGGCGCAGGGAGGCCGAAATTCAGAATCTGGCTGACCATGTCAGAGGGCAGAATGTAAAACGTTACGCCAGGGTATTCCTGAGCCAATTTGAGCCGCAGCCTGCGGACGTACTCCGCCGTGGGGTGATGGTCTTCCGACAGCGCCACCATAATGTCAGCATCCCCAGTGCCGATGGGAGCTGAGTTGCTGTAAACAAGATTCACGCCGCTGTACGGCAATCCGATGTTATCAATGATGCTGGTCACTTCCCGGGGAGGAA
>Ga0326728_10012685_pt1 | contig 18618 bp, 12 predicted proteins | sample MB3enrmetagenome_FD_207602 | JGI IMG/M metagenome (GOLD analysis project Ga0326728, IMG submission 207602) | Lab enriched peat soil microbial communities from McLean, Ithaca, NY, United States - MB31MN | ecosystem: Environmental > Terrestrial > Soil > Wetlands > Peat | place: USA: New York... | reverse complement strand
GAAGAGCTGGCGCTGGGTCCCCTGGAACGGCTCGTGGTTCGCCATGTTGCCGCTGTCCACGGCGATCACGGAGCCCGGACCGCTGGCCGTGAACTTGACCTCCGTCTTGGAGTCGGGAATCCGTGTGCCCGCCGCATCCACCAACGTCGCGGTGAGGTAGCGGACGTCGTTCCAGTCGGGCGTGAGTGGCCGGTCCGGGAAGTCCGCGGCAAACTCGATCCGCGCCGGCTTGCCTGCTGTCTTCAGTTCCTCGCTGGCAACGATCACGCTGCCGCTCTTCGCAACCGCCTTCAGCGTTCCCGGCTCAAACGGCACCTGGAAGCTGATGGCGCTGGCATCGGGGTGCTGCTTCTGGGTGCCCAGTGACTTGCCATTGAGGAAGAGTTCCACCTCTTCGGCGTTGGTGTAGACCTCCACGTTCTCTGTGTGCGGGGCTAGATTCTGCGGCGTCCAATCGGCCATCAACGGCTCTGGCACGCTCGCAGCCGCAGTGCCTGGCGCAGCACCTGCGCCACGACCACCCGCTGCACCAGCTCCACGACCACCCGCTGCACCGGCACCGCGGCCGCCGGCTGGGCGGGGAGCTACAGGCGCGGCTGACTGGTCGATGCTGGTTGCGCTGGCGTAGCCGGGATCGATGGAGGCGGGGCGCTCCGCTGCGGTGCGCCGCATGATGGCGACCATGGGCGTGGTGGACCACCAGCTCTGGCGCTCCCATGCGTCCTTATGAGGAACCCCAATGGAGGACAGAAGGCCGGAGCCGGAACCGATGACCGGCCAGGTGCGCGATTCGCCCAGGTAGTCGATGCCGCTCCACAGGAACTGGCCGGAGTACTCTGGGTGGTCACGCATCGATACCCACTCATCGCGGTTATGCCCGTTCTCCGTGCCGATGACCGCACGTGTGGGCTTCTGCGCGTGCGCCGCAATGATCTCTCCCGGCCGGTAGTTCTGCCCGATGACATCCAGAAGGTCGGCCAGGCCGTCCTCGTAGTCGTGGCTCGCGTTAGGCCGGAACAGCGCCTGGGTCACGGGACGCGTCGGATCGTTCTTGTGGAAGGTAGCCACCAGCGTCTTGAGAATCGGTATAGCAACCTCCGGGCGTGGCGTGTCGTGGATCTCGTTGCCCGCCGACCACAGGATGACGCTGGGATGGTTGCGATCGCGCATCACATTGTCCGTGGTGTCGCGCACATACCAGTCCATGAAGTAGAGATGATAGTCATACGCATTCTTGGCAACCGTCCAGCAGTCGAACATCTCGTCCATCACCAGAAATCCCATGCGGTCGGCCAGGTCCAGGAACTCTGGCGCGGGCGGGTTGTGCGCGGTGCGGATAGCGTTCACGCCAAGCTTGCGCAGCGCGATCAGGCGCCGCTCCCATACCGCCAGCGGCACTGCGGTGCCCATGGCCCCGCCATCCGTATGGATGGCAACGCCCAGGACCTTGTGGTGGACCCCGTTGAGGAAAAAGCCCTGGTTGGGATCGAAGTGATACTCGCGAATGCCGAAGGGCACGGCCTCGTTGTCGACCGCCTTGCCGTCGCGCAGCAGCGTGGCATGGACGGTGTACATCGCGCCGTGAGCGATGTCCCAGCGGTCCGGATGGGGGATGGTGGTCTCGGCGTTCAGGTCGGCAGTGGCGCCGGGGGCGATTTCCGTGGATTCCGAGGTGATTGGCTTGGTGGTCGTGATGGTGGTGCCGTTCGGCCCGGTAAGCTGTACACGCAGGGAGAGCCTCGCAGCCGCTGCAGATTCGTTGGTCGCGGTGGCGCGAATGTGGATGGTCGCCGAATCAGCCATGACCTCGGGTGTGGTGACGAAGGTGCCCCAGGGAATGATATGGGTATCGCTGGTGGTGACCAAGCGCACCTGGCGGTTGATGCCTGCTCCTGGATACCAGCGCGATGCCGGCTGCTGCGAGTTGTCCACGCGCACCGCGAGGACGTTGCTGCCGGCGTGCAGGTGCGGCGTCAGCTCATACGTGAAGCTCACATAGCCGTAGGGCCTGTGGCCGAGCAGTTGTCCATTCAGATAGACGTCGCTGTTGGCCATGACGCCGTCGAAGACGACAAACGTCCGCCGCGCGGCCGTTGGGCTGGCATCCGCCGCGGGGAGCGTGAAGGTCTTGCGATACCAGCCGATGCCGGTGGGCGCAAAAGCTCCGGCGCCGCGCGAAGGAGCGTCTTCCGTGAACGGTCCGGAGATCGCCCAGTCGTGGGGCAGGGTGACCGGCTTCCATGAGGAGTCGTTAAAGCTGGGCTGCTCCGCCCCCTTGGCATCGGCCTGCAGAAAACGCCATCCCGTTGTGAACTGCTGAATCACGCGCTGCTGCGGCGGCGCGGCGGAGTCGGCGGCTGGGGCGGCAGGCGCGGCAGCGGGCGTGGGCGCTGCGTGAAGAGTGAGCGGAAGAGCTACGAGAGCAGCGAGAAGAAGAGATATGCGGCGCATGATGGTCCTCATGGATTGATTCATGGATGAGCAGTTCGTGTTCGTGCATTCCCCGGCCCACGAGAATCGAGGGCCGGAAAACCCGTATTTATACTATGCGCAGAAAGGCCGTGCCGGGATCATTTTTCAGATGTCGTCGGCGTGGGCATGATGGGGTTGAACTGGGTGGCCAATTCCGGCGTGGACACAGCGCCGGTGAGGTCGGTGGTTTTGGCGACTTCGACCGCGAAGACGAAGCTGCGGCCAAACATATTGCTGGTAAAGAAGACGTACTTCTTGTCGGGCGAGAATCGTGGGTTGGGCTCGGCGCGGTAGTTCTGGTGCGCCATGTTGACCAGGCGCTCGGAGTGGAAGACGCCCGGCTGCCAGAAGTTGGGCCCGTTGAGCGCTCCCTCGGTGCCACCGATCATCTGCGGCCGGAACAACTCAATCCACTCGCCGTCCGGCGCCTGCGCCACCTGCCCGGAGTCGCCGCCGTCGCCGCAGAAGAGATCGAGGTCCTTGGTCAGGTTGAAGTGGATCGACCACTCGTTGCGCTGCAGGTGATAGGCAATGCGTTTGTGCGTCTCCAGGTTGTAGCCGGCGACAAAGAAGTCCTCGCCCTTGGGATACTGCCAGTCGTACCAGATGGTCTTGCCGTCCAACCCCCAGAACTCATGGCCGGCGATCTCCATCAGCATGGTGCGCTTGTGGATGAGCTGGTTATGCGTCCCGTCGGTGTGGATCAGCCAGATGCGGTTGACCTTCTGCCACATGCCCTCGTGACAGTACATCAGCAAGTTGCGGTCGGTCGGCGAGAAGAGCAGGTGGTTGATCCAGTCGGTCGAGTGCAACAGAATTTTGATTCTGCCTGCCTTCACGCCATTGGGCCCCGGCACCAGCCTGATAGTAAACAACACCACGGGAATGTGTTGGGCAAGCCTGCGCTCCATCATTGCGCCCTTGTCGTCGGACTGCACATTGGCCCCGCCCAGCATGGGATTCGCCGCGGCGGGCACACCGGAGGCCGAAGCCCCCGGTGCAGTCTGCGCGCGCGTTCCTCCCGCTCCAAACCCCCTGCCCGCGCCTGCTGCGGGAGCGGCAAGAAATGCATGCGGCGCGTTGGGATCGCCACCCGGACAGTCAGCCGCGTTATATGTCCCCGCGCCCAGTGTCTCATCGGCATTCACGCTGGAGATGCTGACCCGCGGCGGCAGGTCGATCAGCTTGGTCACCGCACCGGTGTTGGTGTCCGCCTTGTACACCGCATTGCTGCGCGTCACCGGGTCCGTGCGGGTAAAGAAGATACTGTTGGTCTTGTGGCCAACCACGATGGCGCGCGCTCCACCGCCGAAGCCGCGACCGCCTCGCCCCGCTTGCCCGCCCGCCGCCGCATCCGTTGTAACAGGAGCGGGCGCAGGTGGGTTCGGCACCAGCATTTTGGTTGTCATGGTGTCCAAGTCGAGCACACGAATTCCATCCGGCGAGTTGTAGACCATCTGCTTGTTGTCCGGCGTGAATGCGTTCACATTGAAGTAGAACGCGCCGGAGTTGGGCTCGTCGGAGACGCGCCACACGCGATGACCCGTGTCCTTGTCGATCCAGCTCTTGGGCGGCACGGCCCCGCTCTCCGAGAGCTTGTTGTCGCTCTGCACCTGTGCGGCGACACTCGGAGCATGCAAAGCCAGCCTGCCCAGCAGGACAAGCGCGAGCAAGAAGAATAGGAGAGTGAGTATATATCTGGCGATCAAACTGCCTCGGTCAGTGTGTCGCAATCGGATACCGCGACGGAAAGCCATTCGCTTCTCCTATGAAGCAAACCTCTCTGCGAGAGGAAGATTCACTACGCAAATCTGCATTAAGGCAGAGCGAAGTGCCGGCCATGTCCGTGCGCCAGAGTGATACATAGGAGACGATGCAATAGAAAAATAGTTTCGACTGCGAAAGGTGTGGCTGGCGGCCACATCGTATGCCCCGCGAGGTCAGCTACGCAGGGGGCGTTTGATCGCAACTCCTACAGGAAAGGGATGCTACAGAGCATTTTCACAGTACCTGTGGCGTAAGAGAGATCTTGCAATGTGGTTTTCTTTGAGATAAAACCACGCATCATTCTTTCGCCCCACTCTACACCTACTGTGAAAATGCTCTAGCCTTGAGTCTGAACCTGCATTGTGGCCTGAACCCGAGTCCGGCAGATGTACGAATAGTAGACATCCCGCTCCCACCGTGCTTCCCTCGCCGATGAAAGGACTGGCGGCACAACGTCGTCCAAGGAGACCCATCCCGATGAACCGAATCATCCTTGCCGACAACCAGACGATCTTTCGCGCAGGCGCAGCTCGCGTTCTCGCATTGGAAGACGACATGCGCATCGTCGCCCAATGTGAAGACCTCGCCCGCCTCTGCAACGCCATCGACACCTGGCGCGGCGCCATTCTTCTCTTCTCCTCCAGCATGCAACTGGACGCCAACGCGGTGATCGCCCACGCCCGGGCGGCCGGAATCCGCACCATCTACATCGCAGAAAATGGCTCGGAGGTCCCCGAAGAACTTGCCCACTCCCTGGACGGCGTGCTCTTTCGCAATGTTCCCGGCTCCGGCCTGCTGGATTGCATCCGCCGCGTCGCTTCCGGACAGCACTCCTTCCAGCACTCCAACGTCACCTCCATCCTGGCCCAGGACACGGTCGGCGCGCGCGTGCGCGACCGCCTCACCCCCAAGGAGATCCAGATCGTCGCGCTCATCGTGCAGGGATGCAAGAACAAGCTCATCGCCAGCCAGCTCAATACCAAGGAGCAGGTCATCAAAAACTACCTGCGCAGCATCTACGACAAGACCGGCGTCAGCGATCGCCTGGAGCTCGCACTCTTCACCATCCACCACCGCGTGCTGGCCGAGGCCGCCGCCCAGGCAGGCGACCTCCTGCAGCAGGCCAAGTCCGCCTGAATGCCGGGCCATCCCAGCAGCTCACAACTCATCAGTCACAACTGTCCTCACCCCCATCGCTCCACTGGGATGAACTGCGCGGAACCCTCCCCGCCCAGCACAACCCTGTCGCCCACCATCAGCCAGGTGTGCGCCGTCAGTTTGTTCACGGGCGATCGCGCCACACCGTAGACCATTGTGCTCGACACCCCGCGCCGACGCAGCATGGTGTAGCCCGCCAGCGTCTGCGGGAAGCAGACAAAGGCGATGGGCGAGTGGCGCGCAACCGCCTCAACCGCCCAGCGCACACGGAGCGCGGTCTCCACCATCTGCGCCTCCGCCGCGCTCTCCTCATCATTGTTCTCCCGCTCCTCGTTCTCGCCTGCACCCGCCTGGTCGTTGGACCGATCTACGGCAGGCCCGCGCGTGATGGTGCGAATGATCGTGTACACCGGAACCACTACCAGGCAGATGCGGAAGAACACGAGCAGCGCCATCGCCTCCACTACCAGCAGAATCTCCGCCGGACCACGCCGAACGAACTTGGCAAGCAATTTCATCGTTGCGTCTCGCGGTGGAGATCCTCCCACGTTCCACAGCGGGCGACGCGGCCATCTTCCAGTTCGAAGATGCGGTCGGCGCGACGCACCGCGCTGGGACGATGCGCAATCATCAGGACGGTGAGCGCGCCACGGCCCCCCTGCTTCGAACTTCGCATCACCTCGCGAATCGCGTCCAGAATACGCTCCTCATTCTCCACGTCCAGCGCATTGGTCGCCTCGTCCAGAATCAGCAGCGTGGGCTTGCGCAGAAGAGCGCGCGCCAGTGAGATGCGCTGCCGCTGCCCGCTGGAGAGCAGAATTCCGCGGTCGCCCACTACCGTCTCCAGCCCGCTCCGCAACTCGTAGACAAAGCCGGCCGAGGCCTGCACGAGCGCCTCGCGCAGCTCATTGCCGGTCGCCTCCGGCTTCGCCCACAGCAGGTTTTCCCTCACGCTCTGGTGAAAGAGCACCGTCTCCTGGCCCACGTATCCCACCTGGCGGCGCCATTGCCGAAGCTCGGCCGGAGTGAGCGCGCGGCCATCCAGGAGAAGCCGTCCGCGCGCCGGCTGCAGAAGTCCGTTGACCAGGTCGGCAATCGTGCTCTTGCCCGCGCCCGACGGTCCGGCGAGCGCGGTAAGCACTCCCGCTTCGATCGCCAGGTCGATGCCGCGAAGAACAAATTCGGGCGCGTGATGACTGTCAGACGTCTCATAGGCGAACCACACATCCTCCAGCCGGAACTCGTGTTCCAGGCTGAGCCGGTCCGTCACAGAGGTTTCCACCGAACCAGCTACCAGAGCCTGCGGCTCGGCATGGGCCGCGCACTCCGTCTCGATCGCCAGCATGTGGTCGAACGATGGCAGAATGCCAGCAAGCTGGTGCGCCTGGCCCTGCAGGTTGGCGAGCTGCGGCATCAGCCGGGTGAAGATCGCCAGCAACATCAGCATGGTTGCCACCTGCACGTGCAGCACGCCCAGCGCCAGAAATATCACCACCCCCAGCGCCGCCAGTGTCCCCACCTCGAAGCGGAAGCTCGCCGCCGCCTGCTGCTTCGCTGCGCCCACGGCTTGACGCGCCATCTCGCCGCACAGCCCGGCGAAGTGCTGCACGTCGCGCTCCTCGGCGTTGTAGGTCTTCACGCTCTTCAGGTTGCTCAGGTGCTCCTCGGTCGCCGCGTAGACCTCGCCCACGCTCTCGGAGAGGTTCTTGCCACTCGCTCTCATCCGCCCCAGCGAGCGCCGCTCCAGCAGCATCAGCCCTCCGCCCATCGCCAGCACCAGCAGTGTCATCGCCGCGGAGAGCTTCAGCGCGATCCACAGATACAGCAGGGTCAGGCAGCCCAGATTGATCAGCGAAAGCGACAGGCTGATGGCGTCCGAGACGTTGCGCAGCTCTTCAGTGAGCAGGTGCGTCCATCGCCCCGCGCGCTGGCGCACCAGGAACCCCCACTGCGCCCGCACCACCGACTCATACACTTGCCTGCTCAGCGCCAGATGCACCCGTGTCGTCGTGGTGTAGTTCATCATCGACTGCGTGCGGCGCAGCATCGAGCGCAACGCGCCCGTCGCCAGAAAGACGCCCAGCACCACCGGCAGCCACAGCCAGTGCGGCACGCCCGCGGTTGTCAGTATCCGCTGCGATGCGCCGCTCAACCGGCTGGCCGCGGACGGGCCGCTGAAGTTCATTCCCGCCGCCGACAGCAACGGCAGCAGCAGCACCAGCCCCACCCCTTCGGTCAGCGAACCGGCCAGCGCAGTGGCCACGGTCAGCGCATACGCGCGCGCATCCACCGCAACCGAAAACCGCACCAGCCGCAGCGCCGTCCGCCATGTCGAGCCGGCCGCTCCACCTGCCAGCACCTCCCCACCCGCAGTCTTCCCCGCGCATGTAGATTCGGGATTCGGCGAGGCGGTCGTGTGCATGGTTGCTACGTTACCACTCCCGCCGCTCTCTGCCATCTCTCCCTCGGTCAGCTCCTCCGCTTATACTTGAGAAGGACCCGGGACTACATCTGCATTCGCTTTCGCTGCCGACCTGCCGTCGATGGGGATCAAGAGTACGAGGAGTTCATGGCCGCACTGATCGACGCAATCGACGTAAAACGCAAGACCCTGTTCGAGCTTGAGAACACACCCTACGCCTGCCTGGATGCCGAGGTGAACACGCCCACCGCGCGCGGCGGCCAGACCCTCGTCCGCCTCAAGATGCGCAACCTGCTCACCGGAGCCGTCTTCGACAAGACCTTCAAGGCCGGCGACAAGTTCCGCGAGCCCGACCTCCTCCTGGTTCCAGCCACCTATCTCTATAGCGACAACGATGGCTCCTACTTTCTGGATCAGGAGAGCTTCGAGACCCTCACCCTCACGGATGAAATGCTGGGCAATGCGCTGGACTACCTCACCGACGGAACCCTGGTCCAGTTGCATAAGTACAACGGCCATCCCATCGGCCTGCAACTGCCCATCCACGTCGCACTGGAGGTCGTACACACCGAGCCCGCGGTGCGCGGAGACACATCCAGCGGCAGCGTGACCAAGTCCGCCCGGCTGCAGACTGGCCTGGAGATTCGCGTTCCCCTCTTTATCAAGGAGGGAGAAAAGGTGAAGGTCTCCACCGAGACACGTGAGTTCGCCGGCCGCGCCTGATGCTCACCATGTTTACTCTCTGGCCTCTTCCTCAATCCGTCGCATGAAATAGCCCACCGCCATACCGCGCGAAATTGCCGAATCGTAGATTCCGTCCTTCAACGCCGCCTCCTGCGCTGTCTTCGGCCACTCCACCACCATCTTGCGCATCCGCTCCAGATCGATCAGCCGCCGCGCGCCTGCGCTCTGTTCCTGCAACGCAAGCTCCGCGGCCAGCTCGCCGCGAATCCTGCTCAGGCTCTCGTACCAATCGGCGGCCTGCGTTCCCTTCTGCTTGCGATGGAGTGTGGCATCGGGCAGCCGCCCCCGCATTGCGCGCCGCGCCAGCGACCGCCCCACTCCGCCCGCCACAAACTGCTCCTGCGGAATCGCCGCGCAGAACTCGAATACCCGCTTGTCGGCCGTGGGATCGCGCGCCTCGATGCCCCAGCCCGCGCTGGTTGCGGCATTGTAGTCCCCATACTGGTTCTGCTGGAAATTGGTTGCCATCAGGCGCGGCAGTCCGCTTGTGTGAGTGAAGAGATAGCGGCGGAACTGGTCGACCGTGTCCAACTCGCGTGCGCGGTCCGCACGAATCGCGCTCCAGTCAACCTTGACCGCACGGATCAGCGGATCGACCCGCCGGCGCAGCCGCCACGGAAGCACACCAAAAATTGTCAGCGACGCAGCGTTGCGCCCCGACGAGATTCCCCTGCGGCGCAGCCGCCACGCCTGGCCGAGCGTAGCCAGCCAGTGTCCACTGCGGAATGTCGTGTGCAGCAGGTCCTCGCCCAGGTAGCTGAAGGCGAAGTTTCCCAGCGCCCCGCTCAGCATCACCTTCACCCCGCTGGCGGCGGCGTGGTCCAGAATCAGATTGCCCCACACGTTGTTCAGAGCAGCGGCGTGCGGCAGGTCGAGCAGGGGAAAGATGCGCGACATCTCGCGCAGCATATCGGAGCCGCTCGCGTCCACTAGGATGTGCCGCATGTTGGGATAGAGCGCGGCCACCTCGGCTGCGTATGGCCCTTCATCGCCGATCAGCCCCGGCGGCACAATCCCCGAGAACTCCGCGCAGGGAACAGCCGTATAGGCCGCAATCGAACCGCCCGATTCCGCCATCAGCCGTGCCGCCGTGGCCGCTACCGCGCCGCTGTCCAGCCCCGCGCTCAGCTCGGTGGCAACGCCACCTGTGGTGCGCAGACGGCAGCGCACCGCCTCGTCGAATATCTCCAGAAACGCCTCGACGTACTCTACGTCGCGCGCAAAGCGCACCGGGCGCAACGAGTCGATCTGCCAGTAGCGGCGCTGGCTTGCGTGATTGCGCCCCACCACCAGGCAGTGTCCCGGCGCAATCGCCTGCACCTCGCGAAAGCGCGTCCGCGAGAACTCCGGCGGCAGGCCGATCAGATCGCGCGCCAGTTGCCGCTCGTCCAGTTCGCTGGAAACCCCGGGGCAGGCGCGGACTGCCCGTGCCGTCGTGGCAAAAGCAAAAAAATCCGACGTCTTGCGATAGTAGAGCGGACGGTCGCCGGCGTGGTCACGCACCAGAAAAAACCGCTCAGCCCGCGCGTCCCACAACGCGAAGGCGAACGATCCCACCAGATGCTCGACGCACTCCTGGCCCCAGCGCAGCCACGCACGCAGAATGAAAGCCGAGTCCGCCATCGCCGCCGCCTCGCTGGCCTTCAGCGCAAGCTCCGCCGCAAGCTCCGAGCGGTTGTCGATGCGCGCATCCGCCACCAGCCAGATCGCCGCATCGTTGGTTGTATCTGTTTGTGAAGTCGGGAGCGAACGCACCGCAAGAGGCTGCGCGTCCTGCTCATCTTCCGCCGTGATCTTCAGCAGCCGATGGCCCAGCGCAACTCCAAGCAAGCCGTGCAGGCCGAAGCCGTCAGCATTTCGAGAGCAGTCGTCAGCAATATGAAAGGAGCCGTCAGCGTTCTGGGAAGATTCGTTACCAACCCGCGAGGAGCTGTCCGGGCCGTGGGCAGCCAGGGACTGCAACATCCGCTCGCACACCAATCGCGGGTTCGCATCTCCGTGCAGCAGCCAGTATCCGCAGATTGCGCTCAAGCAGCACCCTGCTCAGAATACCTCGTTGAGGGGAAATCCGTTCATCTCCCGAAGTGCCCCGAGCTAACTATTTCGGGCAGCCGGTGCCGTGGGAGAGCGATCCGAACTTGTCGCACTTGTTCCCTGCTTTAGATCCCATCGCAGCGCGCACCGGAATCGTCTCCAGTACCGGCGTTGTCCACGCCTTCTTCTCCGCCTTACAGGAGGATGGGGTCACGCGTTCGATCGGAACTGTCATGCAACTCTCTCTTTCGCCGGAGCAACCTGAGGGGAATAATCAATCCGGATGCAGCGCGAAACTCTGTTGTTATATATCCATGCTATTGAAGCCACCAGGGCAGGTCAACGGCATCATCCGTTCACGCCCGCGCCAGATCGGTACTAAAGTCACACTCCTTGCAACCCATCGCAGCGAACTATGTTGTCTTGCGCCGGGTTGGCACGCGGACCCAGCCACTACTGATTTCCCATTTCAGGCCTGTTCCATTGGTATGATGCACCCATGTTCCCCGCAGTTGCGCATTATCGCCTCGGCCCATTCCTTCTGGCATCGGAGATTCCCCTGCCGGAGCTTGAGCCTCTGGCCGCCGGCGCTAGTACGGACGCAGCCGGCAAAGACGAAGTCTTCATCCGCCTGGGCGAGGTGCCCGAGCGCATCGCCAACGTCGTGGCCAACGAGAGCCGCTGGTGGGCCTCGCGCCAGGAGTACCTGCTGCGCGTGCCCGAGGTCGCCAACTTCCTGGTCCGCCACGGACGCGAGGTCCTAGTCCAGCCGGCCCCCGGAGCTCTGCCCGCCGACATCCGCGCCTACCTGCTCTCGCCCATCTTCTCCACCCTCTGCTATCAGGCCGGAATGTACTCGCTGCACGCCAGCGCGGTGCGCGTGGGCGCGGGCGTTGTGGCCTTCCTGGGCAACTCAGGCGCGGGTAAGTCCACCCTTGCCGCCGGTCTCGCGCTGCGAGGATTCGACCTCGTCGCCGACGACATCTGCCTGCTTGACTCCAGGCACATTGCAGCCGTGGGTGCCCCATCCATCCCACCTCCTTCGCGGGATGGGTGGGAGTCAACCTCCCAATCTTCACGCCAGATTGCCTACACCTCCGCCAACTCCGGCTCTGTGCTGGTCATTCCGGTCGCCCCTGCATTGAAACTCTGGCGCAGCGCGCTCGATCGCCTCGGAGTAAGCCCCGCGTCAATGCCCCGCGTCTTCAGCCGCGACGACAAGTACCGTATCCCTGTCCCCCAACCCTCCGCCCCCCCCCTGCGCCTTCCCTTGCGCGAGGTGCTCTTCCTGGAGTGGGCAGAGGAGGACGGAGCAATGGAAGTTAGTTCGAATAATCCCGACACACAGCCAACCTTTACCCCGGTCGAGGGCGTCCAGGCCGTCGCCCGGCTGATGGAGTTTACCCACTACGATTACCTGATGAAGCCCACCGGCCGCCAGACCGGCAACTTCCTGCTCTGCGGCCAAATCCTTGCGCAGGCCCGCGCCTTCACCCTGCGCCGCCCGCTCAGCTTCGCCCACCTCGACCGTACCCTCGACGCCCTCGAACTCCACCTCGCCGCGATCAAAATATAGAAAATAAACGCTCAATCCCGGTGGAGTAACATGACCCCTTTCGGTCATACCGGCCCATTTGTGGGGTTGCATCCAGCTTATCCACAAGATGTAGAGTTTGTATTGTTGATGCCGCCTCCTTTACCCGCTAAATTGGAAGCTGTACGGTTCATCCTATCCGTACTGCGCGGCGCCAAGCTCGCGGTGTATTCCGCGCTCTCCCCTGGGGCTGGATGCGTTTCTGGAGGTGTGGTTTGCTTAAACTCAAAAAGGTCCAGATGCTGGGGTTCAAGTCGTTCTGCGACCGCACCGATATCCCTTTTGCGGGAGACGGGATCGCCGCTGTGGTCGGCCCCAACGGCTGCGGCAAGTCGAACATCTCCGACGCCATCATCTGGGTGCTGGGCGAGCAGTCCGCCAAAAGCCTGCGTGGCCTCAAGATGGAGGACGTCATCTTCTCCGGCACGCGCGAGCGCAAGCCCACCGGCATGGCCGAGGTCTCGCTCACCCTGGTCGATCCCGAGGTCTATGACGGCGCAGACCTGGTAGGCGACGAGGGCAGCGACTGGTCGAGCGATGGCTCCAGCGAACGCGCCCTGGACCTTGCCGGCGACTGGGACGAAACACAGCTCCGCAGGCAGAAGGCCGCGGAGACCGAAGAGGCAGTCCGCGAGGCGCAGCCGGGAGTGGTGATCGGCATCGACGGCTCGACCGTCGACACTGAGGATTTGGATCGCGACCAGACAACCCTGCACGATGAGTCCACGGAGGACGGCTCGGCTGAACGCGGAAAAGAGGTCGGTCCCGGTCCCGAAGCTCCCGGTGTGGTACTCAAGGTTCGCCGCCGCAGATTTGGCCGCTCGCCGGTGCGCGCCGGAGAGGTCACCATCACCCGCCGCCTCTTTCGCTCGGGCGACTCCGAGTACCTGCTCAACGGTAAGATCTGCCGCCTGCGCGACATTCAGGACATCTTCCTGGGCACCGGCCTGGGCGGCGAGACTTACGCCATCATCAGCCAGGAGCGGATCGGTCAGATCCTCAGCACCAAGCCCATGGACCGCCGCGCGATTATTGAAGAGGCCGCCGGCATCACCCGCTTCAAGACCAAGAAGCGGCTGGCGGAGCTTCGCCTGGAATCCGCCAAGGTAAATCTCGCCCGCGTCAACGACATCTTCGACGAGGTCACGCGCCAGATGAATTCGCTCAAGCGCCAGGCCTCCAAGGCGGAGCGTTACAGCCTGCTGCGCGACGACCTGCGCGCCCGTCTGCGCGTGGTGCTGGCCAGCCGCATGAGCCAGCTTGACGCTGAGCAATCGGCCGTCGCATCCCAGATCGCGGTCCTGACCGCGCAGATCGCCGAGCAGTCAGCTGCCGTGGAAGCGATGGACGCCGAACACACCTCCGGGGTCGAGCGGGGCTATCAATTCGACCAGCAGATTCGCGAGGCCGGCGCCAAGGCAAACCACTCCGCCGTCGAGTTGGAGCGGATCACCGCGCGCATGGCCGCCAACACAGACCGTGTGGCCGAGCTGACGGCACGCATCTCCTCCGGCGGCAAGGACTTGGATCAGGCGCGCGAGCAGCTTCGCATTCTGGCCGGCGAACTGGAGGCGCAGCGCAGCTTCCTGGAAAACGCTACAGCGGAGGCTACCATCTCGCGCGAAGCCGCGCAGGCGCAGCAGCGGCGCGCGCAGGAAGCGGTCTGCGCGGTCACGGCCGGCGAGCAGCAGACCGAGCAGAATCGCCGCACCGGATTCCAGTTGCTGGAGCGCGCCAGCCAGAGCCGCAACCAGCTGGCGCAGGCCGAGGTGGCTCTCGCCGGTCTTGATCGCGAATCCGAGCGGCTGGTCGCGGAATCCGACGGCGCGCGCCGCGAGCTGGCCGAGCTGGGATTTGAGCGCGGACAGGTGGCCATGATCTTCGGCAATGTGACCGAGCGCCTGAAGGCGCTGGAGGCGGAGATCGCAGGCTTGCAACGCAGGATCGACGTGGCCCGCGAAGCCGAGTCGGCGGTCCGGCGGCGCGGCGACCAGTTGCGCTCGGAGTGTGCGGAGCTCGAAGGCCGTCGCATCTCGCTCGAGGGATTGATCCGCGAGCACAGCTACTCCACCGACACGGTGAAGAACATCTTCAAGGCCAAATCAGTGGGCCTCGCGGCCAACCCGCTCTCGCCGATGGGTACGTTGGCCGACTTTCTCGAAGTCGATGGCCAGTACGAAGCCATTGTCGATGAGTTCTTGCGCGAGGAGCTGAACTACGTCGTGGTGAAGAGTTGGGACGCGGCAGACGCGGGCGTGCGCCTGCTTGCATCCGATGTCGCCGGCCGCGCCACATTCCTGGTGCATGGGGAGGAGGAAACGAACCGGCAACTGGGACTTGCCAACAGTCTGCAGGCTCCTGCGGGCGTCGTCGCGCTCAAGGACTGCGTACGTGTTCTCAACGGATTCGGCACCGCCCTGGAATCCCTTCTGCCCAAGCTGGGCGACGGATTTATCGCGCCCGATGCGGCCTCCGCGCGCAGGCTGGCGGAGCAGCATCCGCGCGGCTTCTTCCTGTGCCCTTCCGGAGAGGTCTTCCACAACGCCACCGTCACCGGTGGCCACATGCGCGCCCAGGGGCCGCTTGCCTTGAAGCGCGAACTGAACGAGGTGCAGCACAAGCTCGACGCCACCCAATCAGAGCTGGCACAGGCCGAGCAGCAGGCTACAACCCTTGAATGCGAGTTGCGCGAACTCACTACCTCGCTCGACGACAAGACCCAGGAGTGCCGCGACGCGGAGCGTGAGTCGGCAAACTCCGGCGCGGCGCTGCGCCAGATGGAGCAGGAGACGGCGCGCATCGAGCGCCGCCTGCAGGAGTGGGCGCTGGCCGCCGATCGCAACCGCGAGGCCCGCGCGCAGAAGCAGGCCGCCATCGCCCTGCATCAGCAGGAGGCGGCGACGTTCGAGGCCGAGCGCGCCACGCTTGAATCACAGTCGGACGAGCTGCAACAACAGCTCGATGGCCTGCGCCAGCAGCGCGAAGCCGAGCAGCAGGCAGCCGCGGAGGCCGCAGCCGCGCTCGCCGGGCTGGAGGAACGCCGCCGCAACGCTGCCGCAGCCTTCGAGCAAACGCATCGCATGGCCGACGCGCAGACCGCGCGTATCGCCCAGATCGAACAGCAACTTCAGGCCGCCGGCGCGGAAAAAGTTCTGCGCGAGCAGGAGACCGCCGAGCTTGCCGCGCAGCACGAATCCCTGGTTGAAACCCGCGCCAGCGCAGTGGCCGATGGGGCGCGCCTCACCGCCGAGGCCGCCGAACTGCGCGCGCGCATGGCGGAACTGGACGCCAAACTCCGCTCCCTGCGCCACCACACCGAGGAGCTGCGCGAGCAACGCGCCAACCTCACCGCATGCGCCGCCAAACTCGCCTCCGACATCGAGCACATTGACGCCACCTGCCTCAACGAGCTCGCCGTCGAGGCCTCCCTGCTGCGCGCCGATCATGCCATCGCACGCATGGAAGGCGACGCGCTGCTGGCCGCCGAGAACGACGCCCGCACCCTCAAGCAGCGCCTGGAAGCCATGGGACCGGTCAACATGATGGCGCTGGAGGAGTACAACGAGACCGCCGCGCGCCACGGCTTCCTGGAGACCCAGCGCCGCGACCTGCTGGAATCCATCGAGAACACCCAGTCCTCCATTCGCGAGATCGACCAGGTCTCGCGCGTCAAGTTCGACGCCGCTTTCGAGGTCATCAACCGCAACTTCGGCGCTGCGTTCGCCAAGCTCTTCGGCGGAGGCCAGGCCTTTATGCGCCTCAACGACGTGGAAGACGCCGTCGAGTCCGGCATCGACATCGTTGCCTCGCCGCCGGGCAAAAAATTGCAGAACATCATGCTCCTCTCCGGCGGCGAAAAGGCCCTCACCGCGCTTGCTCTGCTGGTCGGCATCTTCCAGTTCCAGCCCGCTCCCTTCTGCGTGCTGGACGAAGTGGACGCCCCGCTGGACGAGGCCAACATCGGCCGCTTTGCCGAACTCATCACGGAGCTGGCCTCCGCCACCCAGTTCCTGGTGATGACCCACTCCAAGCGCACCATGCAGATGGCCGACGTCATCTACGGCGTCACCATGCAGGAGCCTGGCGTCTCCAAGATCGTCAGCGTCAACCTCACCCGCCGCGAGGCCGCACGAGAGCGCCGCGAAGTCGCGTAGCGCATTACACAGAGTCGTACTTTGGGTGCCCCATGTCTCGCTTCTGAGACATGGGTGTATTTGGGTGCCCCATTCATGCGGTCTCATCGCATGAGTGGGCATCGTGCGCAGCACGACCGCGTCCACCAATCCACCCGCCGTCGTGCTAACTTCTAATTCTCCGACGGCTTCTCGACGTGATCGATGACAAGGGTCTCAGTCTGGCCCTTTGTCGGAATGAGCTTCAGTCCGAGTTGCTCCTGGATAGCGGTAAAGATTGAGGGACTCGACTCGGCGTCCGCGTCCTCGTTCGATGGTCTGGCATCTTCGGGTCTCCACTTCAGGTCCACATTGTAAAGTCCCGTAAGACCCGTCTTGTCCACCACCGAAGAGTGAAGCGTGGAGGAGAGCTGGCTTGCCAGCATGTCCATTGAAACGCGCCGCCCTTTGAACATACCCGGACCGGCCTCAACACTGCGAGGCTTGGCTGCTTCCGGATCCTTCCCTATCTCTGTGGATTCTTTGGTCGGTGCTGGGAGTTTGAATTTAGGCCCACCCTTGGCAACAACCATGTCGTACATTGGCGATCCCTTTGTCACAAAATGGACCTTCAGCTTGAAGCGATCCGCAAGCAGGTTCTTAAGTAGGTCGTTGCGCTGCTCGGGGCTGAGCTTCTTGAAGGCCTCCACATCAGAACCGGCAACCTTCGCTTCCACGTCGAATCCGATAGAGTCTAGCCAACTGGGTCCGCCTGAAATCCGATCCTGCTTGGTGTCATAGGCGATGAAGATCAGATTTAGCAGAGTTAAGTTGCTGCAGATGAAGCCATCCGGTCGGTACTTGCTTCCCATCGAGTTTTCGACCGATGGATGTTGTTTCACGGAGGTGACGTCGTACTCCGGCAACTTAGCGCCGCCGGTGTCCGGAACAGTCACCGACTGTCCTAGCGCCATCCCCGTGCATACAAACCCAACAACCAGCATCTTCGCAATCACGAGCAGAATCCTCGCCGAAATACTACTCCTTCCGGATCGCGAGGTGCCCAATTTATCGCCGCCTTATCGCGCTGAATGAGCCGCCGCCTCGGCCTTCGGCTCATACGCGCAGAAGGGATCGCTCTCCAGTGGGTCGCCGGTATAGGCGAAGGCGCGCGCGCGCGAGCCGCCGCAGAGGGTGCGATACTCGCAGACGCCGCACTTGCCCTTGAAGTGGCTGGGTGTGTGCAGATCGCGGAAGACCGGCGAGTTGCGATAGACCTCCACCATTGAATCCCGGCGCACATTGCCGGTGGTCAGCGGCAGGAAGCCCGCGGGGCAGAGGTCGCCCGTGTTGGAGACAAACATGATTCCATTACCATCGCGGATCTCGAAGCCGCGCGAGACTGGGGCCTGCGCAATCTGCGCGCCGGTCATGCCCTTCTCGCGCATCCGTTCCAACGCGACGCGGCGATAGGAGGGCGCCTCGGTGGTGGCCACGATAAACGGCGCAACTTGGGTCAGGTCGAAGGCCCAGCGCATAATCTCTTCGCCGCGCTTGGGCGAGACCGGCTTCAGCAGCTTGCCCCGGCCCACCGCGATCAGGAAGAAGAGGCTCCAGCGCATGACGTGGACAGTCTTTAGCAGCTCATAGATGGCGGGCAGATCTTCCTCCGTCTCCTGCGCCACCAGGGTATTCACCTGGATCGGGATTCCCAGCTTGGCCGCATTTTGGGCCGCGCGAATCGTCCACTCGAAGCATCCCTCCACGCCGCGCACAGCCTCGTGCCGCGCAGCCGTCGAGCCGTCCAGGCTCAACCCCAGGCTCTCCACTCCATGCGCCTTCAGCTTGGCCAGTACTCCGTAGGTGAGGTCGCCGGTGGCGCTGGGCGTGACGGAGATGGTGAGCCCAAGGCGATGCGCTTCGTCGATCAGGTCGTACAGGTCGGCACGCCGCAGAGGATCGCCGCCAGTCAGGATCAGGTGCGGCAGAGGATCGCCGAACGATGCAATCTGGCGCAGCAGTCCCATGCTCTCGATGGTGTTCAGCTCCTCGGGATGCGGCGTGGAGATGGCCTCGGCGCGGCAGTGGCGGCAGGCCAGTCCGCAGGCCTGCGTCATCTCCCAGTAGATATTCATCGGGTTCCGCGAGTAGTCGTGCGCAGCGCCATGGTGCGCGTGTGCGTGAGGGTGCGCGGCAGGCGCAGTTGCTGTGGTATTTGCTCCGATTTTGCTGGAAGGCATTGACTGGTTCTCCTAAGATTGGATGACGACGGGCAACGATTCGCTTCTCACAGCACTCTCGGCATGCGCCTGCCT
>Ga0326728_10012683_pt1 | contig 18620 bp, 18 predicted proteins | sample MB3enrmetagenome_FD_207602 | JGI IMG/M metagenome (GOLD analysis project Ga0326728, IMG submission 207602) | Lab enriched peat soil microbial communities from McLean, Ithaca, NY, United States - MB31MN | ecosystem: Environmental > Terrestrial > Soil > Wetlands > Peat | place: USA: New York... | reverse complement strand
GACCGGCTGTTGCTCACCTTCTGACGGGGATTCTGTGGTGCGCCCGGGGTGACTCGAACACCCGGCCTTCTGGTTCGTAGCCAGACGCTCTATCCAACTGAGCTACGGGCGCGCAGGGGGTTGGGAAAGCCTAAAACCCAATTTATCACAGAACCGCCGGGGTCATTCGACTGGCGCGATTCTGCCGTCGCGCCGCAGCCGCAGCCGCGCGCCGCGCCACACTACGGTCGAGCCGAACAGCCCCGCCGCCCAGATGGCGACTCCGGCCAGATCGCGCAGCGGCACGAGCCACAGATCCCGCAAAACGCGCCGGTCCTCCAGCACCAGCCTGCCGGCGACCACCGCCACCGCCAGGCGCAGCAGCAGGAGCGGCACAGCGGCCCACCAAACGCCGCAGCCGGCCAGCACCACGGCCCACAACGTGGCGTTCGCGATCGGCAAGCCCGCGTAGCCCCCTCCTCGCGATACGCGTATGGTGCGCGCCCAGCGCACTTGATGCCGCCACACCTCGCCCCAGGCGCGGTCCTCCAGCGACGTCTCCACCACCGCCCTCGAAAAAACCACGCGCTTGCCCAGATCGCGAATGCGCCGGCCGAGCTGGTAGTCGTCGGCGATGTAATCTGCCAGCGCGGCGAATCCGCCGATGCGCGCCAGATCTTCCGCGCGAAACACCAGCGTCGAGCCGAGCGCGAATTCCGACACCCCAACCAGCGGGGCCACCAGCACGCTGGGGACGAAATCGGTGGCGATGCCGATGGCCTCGAAGCGTCCGGCCCAGCTCGCGGCGCGCGCGCGATACAGGCAGGTCACCATTCCCACCGCGGGGTCCTCCAGCGGCCCCACCACGCGGCGCAGGTAGTCGCGCGGAACGCGTATATCGCTGTCGTTCACGAGCAGGATCGAATGCCGTGCCGCGGCCGCCAGTTCCGCCAGTACGCCCACCTTGCGGTTGGCGGTCTGCGTCGAAGCAATGATCGCGCGCACGGGCAGCCCCGGGAATTCCGCCGCCAGCCGCTCGATTTCGCCCAGCGCGGCGTCGGCCGGGTCGCTCACGCCGAACAGAATCTCGAATTCCGGATAGTCTTGGAGCGCATGCGAGCGTATGCCCTCGTAGAAGTTCGGATCCAGCCCCCGCACCGGTTTCAGAATCGAAATGCCCGGCAAACTGGCCGGGACGCGGTCCCGGACGCGGAGCCGGCCCAGCGCGGCGGCCAGCGCCAGCAGTTGATAAATGCCCGCCGCGGCGCCGATCGCGATAAGGAGTGTGATCACAGGGACAGGAGCGCCACGCCGCAAGTCACCAGTCCGGCCCCTACCCAGCGTTTCCAGTTGACCCGCTCGTTCAGAAACCACCGGGAGACCATGGTCTCGGTGACGGCAATGAGCGCGGTCGCGGGGACGGCGAAGCTGAGGTCGGCGATCGACAGCAGCGTCAGGAAGGCGAAGAACGAGACCGCCATCAAAAAGATGGAGCCCAGGATCATCCAATTGCGCCCCAGCGCCGCGCCAGCCCGGCCCAGCGCGCCGGGGCGGAAATCGCGAATCTCCCCGTGCCGCTTCATGCTCACGGTTTGCAGGTAGTCGCCCAGCGTGGTGGCGGCCACGATGATGGCGACCATCAGCCAGCTCATTCGGGGCCCGCCTCCGGCACGGTAGTGCGAATGGAAGTCGATCCCACCAGGGCCACGCCGGCCACAATCAGCAGCGTGCCGGCCCACCGCGCTCCGCTGACCCGCTCGCCCAGGAACGCGCGGCCCATCAGGGCGTTCAAAACGTAGCCGATGGCGGTGACGGGCGCCACGTAGCTGAGGTCCGCCCAGCTCAGCATCGCCATGCGCGAGAGCAACCAGACAATCAGGAGCGAAATTCCGAAAGCCACCCGCGGGTCCGCCATGACGCGAAGGTATTCCACGGCCGAGCCGCCCACCAGCGTCGAATGCCGCCTCACTCCCCAGCTCATGAAGAAGTTCCCCAAGACGTTCGCGAGCACCACGATCGCGACGAACACCCACGTCTTCAGGCGAAGGCGCTCTCTCACTCTCCCGTCCCGGCGCAGCCGCCGGCCCCCTTATGTTCGGCCACGAACTTCTTGCGCTTCGAGCGCAGCGCCATGTATTCCCGAGCCTCCTTGTAGAGCCGCCGCCGCTCGGCGCCGTCCCAAAGCGCCTTGCGCACCACCCGCCACGCCACTCGCGGCCGGAAGTAGTATTCGCCGTAGAACCGCTCCACCCATTCCACCAGCTCGGCCCGGTCCAGGCCGGGATACACCACGTTCGGCATCTGGTGGCCCGTCTCGTCGAGCATGGAATCGACGGTGAGCTGGCCGTTCCGTGCGGCGTAATCGTAGAACTCGGTGCCCGGGTAGGGAGCGGCGATCGCCACCTGTATGGTCGTGCAATCCAGGCGCTTGGCGAATTCCACGCTGCGGCGCAAACTCTCGCGCGTCTCCCCGGGCAGGCCCACCATGAAATCGCCGTGCACCTGCAAGCCCAGCTTCTTGCAGTTGGCCGTGAAGCGCTCCGCCATCTCTATGGTGGCGCCCTTCTTGATGTTCTTCAGGATCTGCGGATCGCCGCTTTCGTAACCCACCACCAGCAGCCGGCAGCCCGCCTCCTTCATGGCTTTGAGCGTGTCGTAGGTGGTGGTCACGCGCGATGTGCAGCTCCAGGTGAACTTCACCGGCTTGAGCTTGGCGCACAGCTCAATCGTCCGCGTCCCTTGGTAGTTGAACGTGTCGTCGTCGAAGTAGATCTCCTTCAGGTTCGGGAAGGCCTCCGTCGCCCAGCGGAATTCCGCCGCCACGTCGTCCGAGGAGCGCAGCCGCCAGCGGTGCCCGGAGTGGGTCTGCGGCCACAGGCAGAACGTGCACAGCGCCGGGCAGCCGCGCGTGGTAGCGAAGGACAGGTACGGATTCAGCAGGAACGGCACGTTGTAGCGCGCGATATCCAGGTCGCGCTTGTAAACCTTCGTCACCCACGGCAGCGCGTCCAGATTCTCGATGAATCCGCCGTCGGGATTGTGCCGGAAGCCGCCGTTCTCGCGATAGCTGACCCCGGGAAGCTCCTCCAGCGGTTTTCCGTTCGCGAAGTCCACGACCTGGTGGTCGAATTCGCGCCGCACCACGAAATCGATGGCCTTGGACGCCCGCAGCGCTCCCTCCGGGTTGATCGTCACCGGCGGCCCGACGAAGGCCACCCTGAGCTTCGGATTGGTATCCTTCATGCGCTCGGCGATCTTCGCGTCCACCTGGAATCCCGGCGTCGAGGTGAACAGAACCAGCAGCTCGAAGTCGTTCGCCATCGCCACCGTCTGATCGATGGAGACCCCGTGCGGCGGGGCGTCCAGCACTTTGCTATCCGCCAGCATTCCCGCCGGGTAGCACAGCCAGATCGGGTACCAATAGGATTCGATTTCGCGGCTGGCCGGCCAGCGCGAACTGGCGCCGCCGTCGAATCGCTCGAAGGAGGGAGGGTTCAAAAACAGGGTTCTCATTGCATGCCTCTGCCTCAATGGTCGCGCGCCGGACGGTTATGGCTCGCTGGCGGGCTGCGCCACACGCGGGGCGCCTTCGCTGGACAAGGCGGCCGTGGTCGCCTGTGCCCCCTCCCCCATCTTAAAGTTGTCGTACCAGATGGTGAGCTGCGCCTTTCCAACCAGCCGCGTACTGACCTCGCTGATCAACCGCCGCGGGATCGAGATTCCGTCGTAGATGTAGTAATCCCGAACGAAATACACGTTCTTCAGGAATACCGAGGGGCTCTTGACCAGTTCGCCCCACTCGCGCAACGGCAGATAGGTCTGCTTATCGATCCACAACTCGCCCTTGTACAGGCCCGCCCGCTTCTTCAGGGGAGTAACTTCCAGTACGTGCGCCGGCCGGTCGCCGTAATCCGTGGTTCCCTTGTACTGGAACTTGTAGTTGGCGGGAGTGATCGCCACCGCCTCCGCGTACTCGCTCTGGGCTTGGGCTTCCGCCTCCAGGTAGCGCGCGATCACTTCCTTCTTCACCGTGTTGTCGCCTTCGAAACGCGGCCGGTTGTAGAAGACTTTCCCAACCTTGGTGATGAATCGCAGCGCGTGCAGCCGGCCATGCTTCTTCAGGCTGGGAAGCTGCGCGTCCATGTCCACTTCCATGGAGACCGCCTGCGGATGCGTCTCCTGGACCCGCACCGCGGAGACGAAACGTCCGACGATCTCCGCCGTGGCGCTCTCGGACATCGGAACCGACGCCGGCTCCCCCGCCCACAACGCAGGGAGAGCTAGCACCGCTACGGCTGTCGAGAGAAATCTCACTGGGTCGCGGACCTCGGTAGAATCACTTTACCACACTCTGAGACGATTCCAACAAGGATCTTGTTACGGACCCTTCATAATGCCCGCATCTGCCTGATAAGATAAGGGAATGGCGAACATTCCTGTTGGCGCAAAGCGGGAGGAGCGGCTGCTCGTGACCGAGGCGGTTTGCATCGGCTTTTTGGGCCCCGACGCCGCCCGCGTACTTTCCACGCCGCACCTCATCGGATACCTCGAGATGACCGCCCGCAACCTCATCAAGGAGCGCCTCGATCCCGGCTGGGATTCCGTAGGCGCCCACGTCGATCTGCGCCACCTGGCTGCCACGCCGGTCGGGATGTCTGTGCGCCTCCTGGCCGAGGTGGTTTCCACCGGCGACCGCCGCGTCACCTGCCGCGTCGAAGCCTTCGACGAGCGCGAGAAGATCGCTGAGGGTACTCACGAACGCGCCCTCATCGACGTAGCCCGCTTCGCCGCCCGCCTAGCCGCCAAAGCTGCCGGCCAGTAGGCACCAAATAAACTGCACATTTCCTATAGAGATGAATACGATTTTCCTTGACACGCCGTCCCACTGCACTTAGAATGGAAATCGAGGGGCAGTAACGGCTCACCCAATCCGGGCGTAGCCGGGATTCCCGATTCGTAAGTCAAATGTTTTGAAGCGGGCGGAGCCCGCAGTGTGTCTCAACTGGGAGGAGACCATGGCCAAGTCCAGCCACGCAGCTGTTGTCCTGATCGCTGCGCTGACCGTTACCACCAGTGCAGCCCAATGCCTGGTGGACAATTCAGGGGGTAGCAAGGTAAACATCAACCGGCCCGCCGACGCGGATGTCCCGGCCGCCACCTTCTCGCCCATTTCCACTCTCAACAATGCCCTGCCGAAATGGCTGTGCTTCAGTGGCGGCTATCGAACCAGATTCGAGGGATACACCGGGGGAAGCTTTCAGGCGAACAACTCCGACGAATATCTCCTGACCCGCTTCCGGCTGGGCCTTTTGATCAAGCCCACCCCCTGGTTCAAAGTCTACGGGGAGGTGCAGGACGCCACGGCATTTTGGAAGAATCCGCCCGTCGGTCCGCCTTACCAGACCACCTGGGACCTGCGCCGCGCCTATGTCGATCTGGGCGACCTGGAGCAAAGCCCGGTCGCCGTCCGCGTCGGGCGCCAGGACCTCAACTTCGGCTCCGGCCGCCTGGTGGGGACCTCTTACTGGCGCAACGCCTCCCGCGGTTTTGACGCGGCGAACGTGGTTGCCCATTGGAACTGGCTGCGCGTCGATACCTTCGCGGCTTCCCAGGTGCTCGCCGAGCCCAACGGACTCAGCCATCACCAGCCGGGCAACGACCTCTATGGCATGTACGGCGGCCTCAGCGTGATCCCCGGGTCGGTCATCGAGCCGTACGTTTTCTGGCGTCTCACGCCCGGCGTCAAGGAAGAGAGCGGCAAGCTGGCCAATATGAACGAGAAGACCTACGGCCTGCGCTGGGCGGGCGGCAAATCGCATTTCGACTATGACGCCGAAGCCGACCTCCAAGGTGGCAATATAGGCGCCGACACCATTCGCGCCTACGCCTGGACCGGCATCGCCGGCTACACCATCGAGCCTCTCCATTTGCGGCCCCGCCTGTTCGCGGAGTACGGCTACGCCTCCGGCGACCGCAATCCCAAGGATGGCATCCACGGCGCCTTCGATCAGATGTATCCCAACATTCACGACCATCACGGCTTGGCGGACCAGGTGGCCTGGCAGAACCTCAAGGAGATTCGCTCTGGAGCGCGCATCTCGCTGCGGCGCAACTGGACGCTGGCCGGCATCTACAACGATTGGTGGCTCGCCAGCGCCAACGATGCCTTCTACAACTCCTCCGGCAGCGTGGTGGCCCGCGATCCCAAGGGCCTCTCGGGAACCCACATCGGCCAGGAGTTCGACGCGGAAACCTCCTATCGGTTGAACCGCCAGCTCGAGCTGGGCGCCGGCGTGGGCCATCTCCTGCCCGGCCAATTCCTGGTTGCGACGAATCACGGCCACGCCTACACCTATCCCTACGTAATGATGAACTACAACTTCTACTGACATGCGATCGCCTATCGTTGCCGCGCTGCTCGTCTCGGCTGCCATGGCCCCCGCGGCCGTGAAGCTGCTCAACGTTTCCTATGACCCGACGCGCGAGTTCTATCAGGACTTCAACGCGGCGTTCCGCAAGTATTGGAAGGCCAAGACCGGCGTCGATGTCGAGATCAACCAGTCTCACGGAGGCAGCGGCAAGCAGGCCCGCGCGGTCATCGATGGCCTGCCCGCCGATGTCGTGACCCTGGCTCTGGCCTACGATATCGACGCCATCGCCCAGCGCTCCGAGCTTTTGCCGGCGAACTGGCAGAGCCGCCTGCCGAACAACAGCTCGCCCTACACCTCCACCATCGTCTTCCTGGTCCGCAAGGGGAACCCCAAGCACATCCTGGATTGGGGCGACCTGGTCCGGCCCGGCGTCTCGGTCGTCACGCCCAACCCGAAGACCTCCGGCGGAGCGCGCTGGAATTACCTGGCCGCGTGGGGTTACGCGCTCCGTCGCTACAACCGCGACGAGAGCCAGGCCAAAGACTTCGTGACCAAACTCTACCGCAACGTGCCGGTGCTGGATTCCGGCGCGCGTGGCTCCACCACCACCTTTGCGCAGCGTGGAATCGGCGATGTCCTGCTGGCCTGGGAAAACGAAGCGTTCCTGGCCATCAACGAGCTCGGTAAGGACAAGCTCGAGCTGGTGGCGCCTTCCACCAGCATCCTGGCCGAGCCGCCGGTGGCCGTGGTCGACAAAGTAGCCAATCGCCACGGCGCCGCCGCCGTCGCCCAGGCCTATCTCCAATACCTCTATTCCCCGGCCGGTCAGGAGATCGCGGCGAAGAACTACTATCGCCCGCGTCTGAAGGAGGTTGCGAGCAAGTACGAATCCCGTTTCCCGCGCATCGCCCTGTTCACCGTCGACGAAGTCTTCGGCGGCTGGCAGAAAGCGCAAAAAAAACATTTCGACGATGGCGGCGTGTTCGATCAAATCTATCGAGCCGGTAAATAACATGCGCACCCCGATCTTCAAAAGCCCTAGCATCCTCCCTGGTTTCTGGCCCGCCTTTGCCTTCTCCACGCTCTATCTGGGCTTGATCGTGCTCGTCCCGCTGAGCGCCATCTTCCTGAAGACGGCCACCACAACCTGGGCGCATTTCTGGAGCGTGGTCAGCTCGCCCTCCGTTCTGGCCTCGTATCGATTGAGCTTCGGGGCGGCCTTTCTGGCGGCGCTCGTCAATTCCGTCTTCGGATTTCTGGTGGCCTGGGTTCTGGTGCGCTACCCGTTTCCGGGCAAGCGCTTCGTGGACGCCCTGGTGGACCTTCCGTTTGCTCTGCCCACCGCCGTCGCCGGAATCGCGCTGACCTCTCTCTACGCGGAGAACGGGTGGATTGGCCGCCTGCTCGCGCCCTTCGGAATCCGTGTGGCCTTCACCCCGCTAGGTGTACTGGTGGCCCTGATCTTCATTGGCCTCCCGTTTGTCGTGCGCAGCGTCCAGCCGGTGCTCGCCGATGCCGACCGCGAGATCGAGGACGCCGCCGCCAGCCTGGGAGCCACCCGCTGGCAGACTTTCAGCCGGGTGGTCTTTCCGCTGGTTCGCCCGGCTCTGCTGGCCGGCTTCGCCATGGCCTTTGCCCGGGCCCTCGGCGAATACGGCTCGGTGGTCTTCATCTCCGGCAATCTGCCCATGCGAACCGAAGTCACGCCCCTGCTCATCGTCACCCGCCTGGAGCAATACGACTACACCGGAGCGACCGCCATCGCTTTGGTGATGTTAGTCGCATCCTTTGTACTGCTTCTCGGCATCAACATAGTACAATGGCGCACCCGGCGATTCTCGGAAACCAGTTGAGCGAACCGGCTCGCGATTCCCGGCGGGATCCGGCCGCGCTGCGCTGGAGCCTCACGCTGGCCGCGCTCGCGTTTCTGGCCCTCTTCGTCGCGCTGCCATTGCTGGTTGTGTTCTCCCAAGCCTTGCAAAAGGGGCTGGCCGTCTACTGGGCCGCCATCCGCGAGCCGGACGCCTTGGCGGCCATTCGCCTCACCTTGCTGGCGGCGGCCATCGCCGTCCCGCTGAACCTCGTTTTCGGACTGGCGGCGGCCTGGGCCATCGCCAAGTTCCAATTCCGCGGGAAGAACGTTCTGATTACCCTGATCGATCTTCCTTTCGCCGTTTCGCCGGTCATTGCGGGCCTCATCTTCGTCCTGATGTTCGGGGCGCAGGGCTGGCTGGGACCCTGGCTTGGCCGCCGCGATCTCCAAATCATATTCGCCGTACCCGGCATCGTGCTGGCCACCGTCTTCGTCACCTTTCCATTCGTAGCTCGGGAGCTGATCCCTCTCATGCAGGCTCAGGGGACGGAGGAGGAGCAGGCCGCGCTGGTTCTGGGCGCAGGCGCCTGGCAGCTCTTCCGCCGCATCACTCTGCCCAACGTCAAGTGGAGCCTGCTCTACGGCGCCATCCTGTGCACCGCCCGCGCCATGGGCGAATTCGGAGCCGTTTCCGTGGTCTCGGGCCACATCCGGGGCCAGACCAACACCATGCCGCTGCATGTCGAGATTCTCTACAACGAGTACAATTTCGCCGCCGCCTTCGCCGTGGCCAGCCTGCTGGCGCTGTTGGCGCTCGTGACCCTCGCCGTCAAGCGCATTCTCGAGTGGAGAATCGGCCAGGATCGCCGCGACATCGCCGCGCTGGCGGAAGCCGGGGAGGCTTAGCCATGGCCATCGAAGTCCGCCACATCAGCAAGACCTTCGGAGGCTTCAACGCGCTGCGGGACGTCAGCCTCGAAGTGAGGGACGGAGAGCTGCTGGCGCTTCTGGGCCCCTCCGGATCGGGCAAGACCACTCTGCTGCGTATCATCGCCGGCCTCGAGAGTCCCGACCCCGGCCCCCAGAGCGCCGTCTTGTTCGAGGGCCAGGACGTCACCCGCCAGGACGCCGGACAGCGCCGCGTGGGCTTCGTCTTCCAGCACTACGCGCTCTTTCGCAACATGACCGTCTTCGAGAACATCGCCTTCGGATTGCGCGTCCGTCCGCGCTCCTTGCGTGCCGGCGAGCCCGAGATCCGCCGGCGCGTGATGGAACTCCTCGAGCTGATCCATCTTCAGGAACTCGCCGCTCGCTATCCCTCCCAGCTTTCCGGCGGCCAGCGGCAGCGTGTGGCCCTGGCCCGCGCCCTGGCCATCCAACCAAAGGTACTGCTCCTAGACGAGCCTTTTGGCGCACTCGACGCCAAAGTCCGCCAGGGCTTGCGGCGCTGGCTCAGAAAGCTCCACGACGAGGTGCACGTCACCAGCCTATTCGTCACCCACGATCAGGACGAAGCTCTCGAAGTGGCCGACCGCGTGGTCGTCACCAACCAGGGCCGCATCGAGCAGGTCGGCACTCCCGACGAGGTCTTCCACCACCCGGCCTCCGAATTCGTGATGGATTTCATGGGCCACGTCAACCTGTTCCATGGACGCATCGAAAGCGGCAAGGCCGTCTTCGGTCCGCTGGTTCTGCATCACAACGGCTCCAGCGCCTCCGAGGGCCGCTCCGCCCGGCTCTTCGTGAGGCCCTACGAACTGGACATCGCACGCCACCACAACGGCAAGCCCAGCCTGCGCGCGCGCGTCGTGCGCATTCAATCCGCCGGACCGCAGGTCAGAGTCGAACTGGAATCGGAAACCGGAGAACCCGTCTCCGTGGAAACCTCGCACTCGCAATTCGGCGAGCTGCGCATCGGCTCCGGAGACCAGGTCTTCGTCAGTCTGCGCGACGCCCGCATCTTCACGGAGGATTACTCCATTTGACCCGGACGCTCACCCATCTGCGCGCGCTCGAGGCCGAGAGCATCCACATCCTTCGGGAAGTGGCGGCGGAATTCGCCCGGCCGGTGATGTTGTACTCCATCGGCAAGGATTCCTCCGTCATGGTGCGTCTGGCGCAGAAGGCCTTCTATCCGGGCAAGATTCCGTTCCCCCTCTTGCACGTGGATACCAGTTACAAGTTCGGCGAGATGATCGAATTCCGCGACCGGTTCACGCGCGAAATCGGCGCCACCCTTATCGTGCATCAAAACAAGCAAGCCCTCGCCGACGGCGCCAGTCCCTTTCGCCTCGGCACACAGAATTGCTGCGCCCTGCTCAAGACCCGCGCCTTGCTGGACGCCTTGGCCGAGGGTGGTTTCGACGCCGCTTTCGGGGGCGCGCGCCGCGAAGAGGAGAAATCGCGCGCGAAGGAGCGCATCTATTCTTTTCGCGACGCCCTCGGCCAATGGGACCCCAAGAACCAGCGGCCCGAGCTGTGGAACCTCTTCAACAGCCGCACCAACAAGGGCGAGAGCATTCGCGTTTTCCCGCTCTCCAACTGGACCGAGCTGGACGTCTGGCACTACATCCATCTGGAGAATATTCCAGTGGTCCCGCTCTATTTCGCGAAGCTCCGGGAAATGGTGGTGCGCGGCGAAGCCGTCCTGCCGGTGGAGCATGGACTCCGCCTGTTGCCCGGCGAGAAAACCCAACTCGTGATGTGCCGCATGCGCTCTCTGGGCTGCACCTATTGCACCGGAGCGGTTCGCTCCGAAGCCGACACCGTTCCTAAGATCATCGCCGAACTGGTCTCCTTCCGCCGCTCCGAACGCGAGAACCGCGTCATCGATCACGACCAGGAAGGCTCCATGGAATTGAAAAAACGGGAGGGTTATTTCTGATGCCGCCCGCCGAAGCCGTCGCCGCCGATATCGAAACCTTCCTGGACCTCGATCGCGATAAGGAGCTGCTCCGCTTCACCACCGCCGGCAGTGTCGACGACGGCAAATCCACGCTCATCGGCCGCCTGCTTCACGATTCCCGCGGCGTCTACGAAGACCAGCTCGCCTCCATTCGCAATTCGCCCTTGAATCGCTCCACCGGCCCGCTCGATTTTTCTCTGCTGACCGACGGCCTCAAAGCCGAGCGCGAGCAAGGCATCACCATCGACGTGGCCTATCGCTACTTCGCCACGCCCAAGCGCAAGTTCATCATCGCCGACACTCCCGGTCACGAGCAGTACACGCGCAACATGGCCACCGGAGCCTCCACCGCCGACCTGGCCATCGTCCTCGTCGACGCCCGCCTCGGCGTGCTGCCCCAATCGCGCCGGCACGCCTTCATCGCGGCCCTGCTGGGCATCCCGCGCATCGTCGTGGCGGTCAACAAAATGGATCTGGTGGATTTCCGCCAGGACGTTTTCGAGCGCATTCGCGAAGAGTTTTCCCGCCACCTGGAACGCCTGGGCATCCCCGGCGCTTGCTTCATTCCGCTCAGCGCTCTCGAAGGCGACAACGTGATCGCCCCCAGCGCCCGCACGCCCTGGTATCGCGGCGCGAGCCTCCTCGAATACCTCGAGACCGTTCCCCTGGCGCCGGCCTCCAACGGCCGTCCCGCGCGATTCCCGGTGCAGTACGTGATCCGGCCCGACCTGAATTTCCGGGGCTACGCCGGCCAGGTGGTTTCGGGAAGCCTGCGGCCGGGCGACCCCGTGATGGTGTTGCCCTCGGGCCGCACCAGCCGCGTCAAATCCATCGTCACCTGGGACGGCGAACTCGCCGAAGCCTTCGCTCCCATGCCCGCCACCATCTGCCTCGAAGACGAGCTGGACGTCAGCCGCGGGGACATGCTGGTCCGCCCGTCCCACCTGCCGCACGTCTCCCGGCACTTCGAAGCCCAAGTCGTCTGGATGAGCGAGCAGCCGCTGAAGGTCGGCCGTCCCTATCTGCTCAAGCACACCACGCAGCAGCTCTCCGCCACCGTCACCGCCGTCCGCCACAGAGTGGACGTCAACACGCTCTCCGAAGAACCGGCGAGCCGGCTCGAGCTGAACGAAATCGGCTGCCTGGCCCTGGAGACCGCGCGCCCCATTTTCTTCGACGCCTACAAATCCCATCGCGCCACCGGCTGCTTCATCCTGATCGATCCCATCGGCAACTCCACCGTCGCCGCCGGCATGATTCTGGAGCCACGCCGCGCTCCCGGAGCCGATAACGCGGCCCAGCAGGCGCTGCTCGACTTGGATTTTCAATCCAGCCGCCTGACTCCCGCGGAACGCTTCGCGCGCGCCGGCCACTATCCCGCTACCATCTGGCTCACCGCCCGGCAGGAGCTGGCCTATCTGCTGGAGCGGCGGCTGTTCCAGCGCGGGTGTCAGGTGCATGTGATCGCCGAGGAGGTCGAGAGCCGCATCCTTCCCGAGGTCTCCGCTCTGCTTGGCGCGGCCGGGCTGATCGCGATTGTCTCGACATCCCGGCCGAACTCCGCCGAGTGCGAGCGCGCCCGTGGGCTTGCCGCGAGCGGCCGATTTTTCCACTTCGACCCGCAGCTTCTGGATGCCTCCGACGATAAGGCCGCCGTCCAGGTCTGTGCCGCCCTCGAAGATGGCGGAGTGCTCCCGCGCACCCGTTTCGAGGTGGGCGAAGGGATTTAGGAGACTGCGTCATGGATGAAAACCTGATCCGCGAAGTCCTCGCACGGCACGCCGGGCGCCCCTGCCTCACTTGCAGCTTTCAGGCCGAGGATATGATCGTGCTCCACCAGCTTCGCAAGATTCGCCCCGATATTCCGGTCCTGTTTCTCGACACGGGCTATCATTTCCCGGAGACCTACGCCTACCGCGACCGCATGGCCCGCGAGTGGCGCCTGAATCTCGTCAACCTCTTGCCCTCCTTGCCGCTCCAGGAGCAGGAGGCCCGCTTCGGCAAGCTCTATCGGACGCATCCCGACCAGTGTTGCGGCCTGCGCAAAGTCGAGCCTCTGCTGCGCGCCCTCGCCGATTACGAGATCTGGTTCACCGGCCTGCGCCGCGAGCAGTCGCCGACCCGCGCCGACTTGCAGCCTCTCGAAACCCACCATCTCCCCAGCGGCAAGGAGCTTCTCAAAGTCAGCCCGCTGGCCCATTGGACCTGGGACGACGTGTGGGGCTATCTGCGCGTCCACGAAATAGAGTATCTCCCGCTTTACGATCAAGGCTACGCGAGCATCGGATGTCAGCCCTGCACCGCCGTCCCGCTCGACGCCGCCAACCTGCGCTCGGGCCGCTGGGGTGGCCAGAAGCTCGAGTGCGGCATCCACACCTTCGATGCCGGAAAGAGGACCGCATGAGCAAGGTTTACCTGATTGGCGCCGGGCCCGGCGATCCCGATCTGCTCACCGTGAAGGCGCTGCGCGTACTGCGCGCCGCCGAGGTGGTGCTCTACGACCGCCTGGTCAGTCCCGAAGTGCTGGCGCTGGCCGCTCCCGAGGCCGAGCTGATCTACGTCGGCAAGCACGAAGGCGAACAGGAGAGCGCCCAGCAGCTCATCTTCGACCTTCTGCTCGAGCATGCCCGCCAAGGCAAGATCGTGGCCCGTTTGAAGGGCGGCGACGCCTGCGTCTTCGGCCGGGCCGCGGAAGAATGGCTGTTGCTCGCGCGCCACGGAATCGAAGTTGAAGTCGTCCCCGGCATTTCCTCGGCGCTGGCCGCTCCCGCCCTGGCCGGCGTTCCACTCACTTATCGCGGCCTCTCGCGCGGCTTCGCGGTGGTGGCCGGGCACTGCATGGGCGCCGACGCCGTCGATTGGCGCGACTACGCCCGCGTGGATACGCTGGTGATCCTGATGGGCGTCCGGAATCGCGTTCGCATTGCCGAAGCGCTGATCCGCGCCGGCCGCCCTCCGGATGAGCCCGCGGTCTTCGTCGAGCGTTCCAGCACTCCCCAGGAGCGCGTCGTCGATACCACGCTCGCCCGCGTCGCCGCCGGCCTGGTGGACGTCGAATCGCCGGCCGTTTTCGTCGTGGGCGCGGTCGCCGCCCTGCGCGCCGAATTGGCCGTCTCAGTCGCCGAGGAGGTTCTCCTATGAATTCCGCCGCCGAGGACTTGAAGCGCGCCAGCCGCCACCTGCGCGGCGCGATCCTGGAAGAGCTGGCGCTCCAGCGCCCGGATTTCACCAAGGAGACCGTCCAGATCCTTAAATTTCACGGCACGTATCAGCAGAGCGATCGCGACCTCCGCAAAGCCATGCAACCCGCCCAGTTCGGCTCCATGGTGCGCGTCGGCATTCCCGGCGGAGCGCTCACCGCCGAGCAATACCTGCAACTGGACCGCCTGGCCGACGAGGTGGGCGATGGCGGCCTGCGCATCACCACCCGCCAGGACATCCAGTTCCATCGCGTCCGCAAGAGCGATTTGCGCGGCCTCATTCGCACGCTCAACCAGAACCTGCTCTCGACGCTCGCGGCCTGCGGCGACGTGGTGCGCAACGTCGTTTGCTGCCCCGCGCCCTTTGGCGATGCCGCCAGATCCCGCATCCAGCAGCTCGCGCAATCTCTTTCGAAGGCGCTGAAGCCCGCCACCCGCGCCTACTACGACATCTGGCTGGACGGCGAGAAAGCGGTCTCCGCCGAATCCGCCCCGCCCGACGACGAGCCTCTCTACGGCCCCGCCTACCTGCCCCGCAAGTTCAAGATCGGCTTCGCCGCCCCCGGCGAGAACTGCATCGACGTTTACTCCAACGACGTGGGCATCGTCCCCGACGGCGATCGTTTCACCCTGCTGGTCGGGGGCGGGCTCGGCATGACCGCCGGAGTCAAGAACACCCATCCGCGCTTGGCCGAGCCGCTGGCTTCCGTCGAGCCGGCCCGGCTCCAAGCCGCCGTCGAGGCCATCGTCGGAATCCACCGCGACTACGGCAATCGCGCCAATCGCAAGTTCGCCCGCCTGAAATACGTTCTCGAGGAATGGGGTCTGCCGCGTTTCCAGGCCGAGTTCGAATCGCGCCTGGGCGCTCCCGTGGAGCCGCCCGCGGCCCTCCACTGGAACACTTCCTCCGACCATTTCGGCTGGCATCCGCAAGCCGGCGGCGACTGGTTCCTGGGTCTGCCGATTCCCAGCGGCCGCGTTCGCGACCCTCTGCGCGCCGGCCTGCGCGACCTGGTCCAGCGCTTCCATCCCGGTGTGCGCCTCACCTCGCAACAGAATCTTCTGCTCACCGGCATCCCGGCCGCCCAGCGCGCCGAAGTGTCGCAAGCCGCCGCCGCCCACGGCATTCGTTTCGCCGAACAGCTTCCGCCGGTGGTGCGCGAAGCGCTGGCCTGCGTGGCTCTGCCCACCTGCGGCCTGGCCATCGCCGAAGCCGAGCGCGTAATGCCCGAGCTTCTGGCGGCTCTTCACTCAGCCATGTCGGACGCCGGAATCGGCGCGGATTCCATTTCCGTCCGCGTCACCGGCTGTCCCAACGGATGCGCCCGCCCCTACACCGCCGAGATTGGCATTGTCGGCCGCAGCGTGGATCTCTACGCGCTGTATCTCGGCGCATCCCACCTCGGAACCCGCCTCGGCTCGGTCTATGCCGAGAACGTCCCCCGCCGCGACATCGCCAACCGCCTCCGGCCGCTGTTCCACTCCTACGCCGCCGAGCGCCAGGCCAACGAATCGTTCGGCGATTTCTGCCACCGCCTGGGGTTCGAGACTCTGAAAGCCCGCGAGGCCGCCGCCGCATGAGCGCCTACTATCCGGTTCTGCTGGACCTCGAAAACCGGCGCTGCGTGGTCGTGGGAGGCGGTTGGGAAACCCTGGAGCGAGTGCGCGCGCTCCTGGACGCGGGCGCTCAAGTGACTCTGGTTTCCCCCGCAGCGTCCCCGGAGCTCGAGCAATTGGCCCAGGAGGGCCGCATCGAATGGCGCCGCCGCGAGTTCCAGGCCGCCGATCTCGACGCCGCTTTCCTGGTGATCTCCTGCCCCGCCGATCGCGCCTCCAACGCGCAGGTGTGGGCCGCCGCCCAGGCCCGCGGCATCCCCATCAACTCCGTCGACGACACGCCCCACTGCAATTTCATTTTCCCCGCCATCCATCGCCAGGGCAACCTCGTGATCGCGGTATCTTCGAGCGGCAAGAGTCCCGCCTTGGCCGCCCGCATTCGCGACCGCATCGCCGCCGAATTCGGCGCCCCCTACGCCCAGTTCCTCGAGCTCGCCGGCCAACTGCGCCCCGAGATGCTCCAGCGCTTCCCGGACTTCAACCGCCGCCGGGCTATCTGGTACGAACTGGTCGATTCCCCGGCCCTCGATCGTCTACGGGCCGGCCGCCCCGAAGCCGCTCTGGCCGAATTGCGGGCCATTCTCGATCGGGCGTGAGGACGTCTTCACATCGCGGACCACCATTTCGGATAGCCACCGGGTGCTATCCTGGCTCTCGTGACCCGCGCTCGCGCCGGCATCTTGCTCCTCGCAGCGGCCTGCACGCTTCTGCTTCTGTGGGGCTGTCCGGATTCGTCGAGTTCCTCTTCCCTTGCACCGCCCCCGGCTCCGACCCCTTTGCCCGATTACTACGCCTGCATTTCCACCGAACCCGTCGATTTGGGCAACCCGAACGAGCCGGTCATTACGCTACTCGGACCCAGAGTCGTCAGCCAGCCTCTGGGCGTCCCTTACCTCGACGCCGGCGCCAGGGCCAGCGATCCGCACGACGGCGACATTACGAGCCACCTCGTGGTCACCGGACTTAGCGCACTGGACGTGAACACCGCGGGCGACTATTTGATCCGCTACAACGTGACCGACAGCGCCCAATTGCCCGCCGTCGAGGTGGTACGAATGGTGCGCGTCAATGCGGGCGCGTTCACCCAGCAAACGGCCAGGGATTTCGGATCGACCAGCGCCCACCTGGCCTACTATGAGCACTTACCGGTGAATTACAGCGCCGACCCCGCCCAGACGTTTCCCCTAATCGTCTACCGGCACGGCTGGGGAGGGGCGCGATTTACCGCCGACGGCACAGCCGTTCAGTCCCCGCTCTCCGGCTTGCTGGAGGGCGACATCGCGAAACTGATCGACGACGGCCTCTGGGACGACTCGCGTCCCTTCATCGTGCTCTCCCCGCAGCAGTGCATCGACCCTCTGGTTCCCGTCGCTACCGCGCGCCAAATGAAAGTCTTCCTCGATTACGCCATCAACACTTACAAGGTAGATACCTCCCGCATTTACATGGCCGGTTACAGTCAGGGGTCGGGCAACACCTGGGACTACGCGATGAATTACCCTCAGCGGCTCGCGGCGGTGGTTCCGATGTCGGGTGGCTATGGATCGTCGGTAGGCTGCGTGCTCAAGCAAACCCCGGCTTGGGCCTTTGGGGCCGCCGACGATACGGTCGTCCCTTATCGGAACCAGGTCGATACGGTCAACTCCATCAACTCCTGCAATCCGGTCGAGCGGGCCAAAGTAACTATCTTCCCCTCCGGCGGACACGGCGTTACGGAAGAATTCATGACCATTAACCTGACCGGCCTCGGTCAGGGCCTGCCGGCTTACGACATTTACAACCAGAACATTTATGACTGGCTGCTGGCACATGCCCGCACCGCGCCTGTCCCTGCAGTTACTCCCGCCGCCTTCGCGGTGTCCCCCTCCGCGATCGCCTTCGGCCGTTCGGCTTCGCTGAGGTGGTCGCCGGCGGGCGCCTCCTCCTGCCTGGCCTCCGGCGACTGGGCCGGCTCGCGCCCCGCCGGCGGAACCGAATCCGTCACCCCGCTTGCTCCCGGTTCGTACGGCTACGTGCTGACCTGTGACGGACCCGCCGGAACCGTTTCGCAATCGGCGACGCTTACGGTGCGGCAGCCGCCGCCCGCCGCATCGTCCTACCGCTAGCTTGGCCCCGGCCCGCCGATGCGGGGGATCTCGTTCCAGTACCGTCCTGGTACCGCCAGTTCTTTCTTTCGGCGTGAATTGAGCGCACCCTGGAGATGGGAACCAGATGTACCGTAGTTTTTCCCGGTCTCTTTTCGCGGCACTGCTATTCATCGGCGCCGCTGCCAACGCAGATGCGACCACCTTTGATACCTCCAGCCCCGGCGTGCTCTTCAGCGTAAATGACGTCAACTACTATGTGAGGAGCTCCCAGATACCGCCCGGTTCGAGCATCCCAGGGCTGGATGCGTCATCTTACATTTCCGGTTCGACCTTCGATTTGTCCGCCACCGGCCCGGCCTACTCCGACGCCGGCATCGTTCTTTACTTCAACGGCGGGCTCCCGCTCGGGTCTCTCCAGAACGTCTCCGTCGCCTCCACCGGCGATCCGCTCTCCATCAACCTCTGGTTCGACACCGGCGGCGATGGGCAATTCTTCGCCTTCGCCTCCGACGGCTCCCTGACCGGCCTGAATGGCGACAGCTACGGCGGGACCGGCGGCAGCGCGCTCAGCGCCGCCTCCTCCCTCTACATGTTCGCCGGAGACGGCGCGGGAGAAAGCTACACCGTGGCGCAACTCCAGGCCGGCGT
>Ga0326728_10012682_pt1 | contig 18620 bp, 17 predicted proteins | sample MB3enrmetagenome_FD_207602 | JGI IMG/M metagenome (GOLD analysis project Ga0326728, IMG submission 207602) | Lab enriched peat soil microbial communities from McLean, Ithaca, NY, United States - MB31MN | ecosystem: Environmental > Terrestrial > Soil > Wetlands > Peat | place: USA: New York... | reverse complement strand
ACCACTGTTCCTGTTGACCGGACCATGGAACGCTCGTATCGTTAGGGGAGAAGATGAAAATTTCCCCGAACACACTTCGCATCGGAATCGCGGTGACCATTGTCGTGGGCACCATCATCTGGCTGGCCTTGTCCGGCATCGGCGCCAGCAAGAGCTACTACGTCACCATCCCTGAGCTGGGCGGGATGGGCGACAAGGCCTACCACAGCCAGTTGCGCGTGGAGGGCTTCGTTCAGCCCGGCTCCATCGAGCAGAACGGCACTCACGTAACCTTTGTTTTGAATGAGTTTGAGAGCCACTCGCCCAAAGCCGCAAAGGGGCGCGTGCTCACGGTCAACTACAAGGGCTCCGAGCCGCCGCCGGACACCTTCAAGGACGATGCGCAGGCTCTGGCCGAAGGCACCTACGGCCGCGACGGCGTCTTCCACGCGACGGTGCTGCAGGCCAAGTGCGCCAGCAAGTACGCCCCGGCACAACCGGGTTCGCAACCCGGAGCCGCATAGCCCGCTGCTGCCGCCGCTCGTCCGGCTACGGCAAACTGATTGCAATGATTGCTCAAGCAACTGAGATCGCCACATCGACTCTTTGCGCCCGCCTCGACGGCGTCTCCAAGCTCTTCGGCTCCTTTGCCGCGCTGCGCCAGGTCTCGGTGGTGCTGGAGCAAGGCCGCTGCTACGTTCTGCTGGGCGAAAACGGCGCGGGCAAATCCACCCTGCTTCGCATTCTGGCTGGCCTGCTCAGGCCCAGCTTCGGCAAAGTCACGGTCTTCGGCGGATACGAACCGCATGAGGCCCGTGAGCGCATCGGCTACATGAGCCACGCTCCCATGCTCTACGACGAGCTGACCGCCGAGGAGAACCTGCGCTACTTTGCCAGCCTCTATCCCGGCCGCGATTGCCTTGCGCCCTCCGAAGCCCTGCGCCAAGTGGGCCTGGACCCGGAACTCAACCGCCTCCTGGGCCAATATTCGCAGGGCATGAGGCAGCGAACCTCGCTGGCCCGCGTGCTGCTCTCTTTTCCTGAATTACTCTTACTCGACGAGCCTTTTTCCAACATGGACGTGGAGAGCGCCCACCAGATGGTCGAGCTGCTCGCCGGATTCCGCCAGGGCAACCGCACGATTGTACTGACGACTCACCAGCGCGAGTTGGCCGCGCCCATCGCCGACTGGGTTCTGACGCTGCACGCAGGTCGCCTTGCTTCGGTTGAACCCGGGAGGCCCACGCGATGAAGACCAACGGTGCGCGCCTGCTCGAATCACTCGGCATTCCCTTCGCACTCCAGGAGTACGAGGTCGATCCGGACGATTTGTCCGCCCGCACCGTCGCCAAAAAGATTGGAATGCCGCCCGAGCAGGTCTTCAAGACTTTACTAACGACCGGCGGTCCTGACGCGTATATCTTTGCCGTCATTCCCGGCAACGCCGAGCTGGACTTCAAGAAGCTGGCCCGCGCTGCCGGATTGCGCAAGGCCGAGATGGTTTCGCTCAAAGACGTGCAGCCACTCACCGGCTACATTCGCGGCGGCGTCACCGTTTTCGGCGCGAAAAAGCCCTTTCCAGCCTTCGTCGATGAGACAGCGATTCTGTTTGACAAGATCAGCGTCTCGGCCGGCACGTGCGGAACGCAGCTGATTCTCAGCCCCCATGACTATCTCCGCGCCACAGGGGCCCAGACCGCCGACCTGACAAAATCCGCCGCACTGAAGGGCCACGCCTGATGACCCGCGCCCTCTGGACTCACCTCGTCAAGGATCTGCGTATCGAGTGGCGCTCGCTGGACGCTATTGTCTCCATGCTGTTTTTCTCCGGGCTGGTGGTGGTGCTGTTCTCGATTGCCTTTGACCCACGCGGCGCCTTTTCCCAGCAGATCGCCGGCGGCGTACTTTGCGTGGCCACCATGTTCGCTTCGGTGAGCGCGCTCAACCAGGCCTGGGCGCGCGAGATCCGCCACCAGGTTCTGGACGCGCAGCGCATGACGCCTGCTCCCGGCGCGGAACTCTACCTGGCCAAGGTGATTGCGAACTTTCTCTTTGTCACCATTGTCCAGGTGCTGCTGGCGCCGGTCTTTTTTATTTTTTATAACCTGCACATCGCGGGCCAGGGCTGGCTGTTGGCGCTGGTGCTGCCGCTGGGCACATGGGCGCTGGTGGGCAATGGCGTCTTTTTTGCCGCGCTGGCCATCCGCAGCCGCAACCGCGAGCTGCTGCTCTCGCTGATTCTCTTTCCCATCTTCATTCCGGCGCTGCTGGCCATGGTGCAGGCCACCACGGCCATCCTCACCGGCGAAAGCGATCCCACGCTGTGGATTAAGATGCTCGCTGGCTACGACATCATCTTCACTACCGTTAGCCTGTTGCTCTTCGACGTGGTCTTCCACGCCGAGTAGGGCGAGCGATGATTTAATCCAGCAGCTTCTCGATCTCATCGAGGTCGAAGCGGCTCTTACTGCCGGGAATGTCGAAGGCGCGCGCTTCCAGCGGCGTAAGCTTTCCGTCTATATAGCGATACTTTGGCCCGTCCGGGTCGATCACTAGGATAGTCCGTATGCCCATGGCTTCATATCTTCCGCACTTGGCCATCACGCGCTTGAGTGTATCTGCGGGCGAGAGAATCTCGAAAACAGCGACCGGCGGATGGGTCACGATCTGCTCGATGGGCCTGTTGCGGTCCAGAAGCGTTACATCGGGGACGAGAAAGCAGGTAGGCGCAACCTGCACCCGCAGCTCGGGGCAAACACGAATCTGACCGGTCTTTGCCTGCTGCTGAAACCAGAAAACAATCGCCCTTTGCCACGCAGAATGATCATATTCTCCCACGGCGCGCTCCTCGATCTCGCCATCGACGTAATCAGCGTCCGGCTCGAAGGAGCTGCGCAGGTACTCTTCCACGGTGACAAAGGATGTCGCGGCTGCCATTGCTCCTCCCCCTTTAGATTTATCTTACTCTCAACGTGTTGAACTGAGGAGGGAGAGGTTGTGAAGCGCCAGATAATACACCCGCTTCCCGGTGACGAGGCTTCACATCCACGCACTGGCTGGTCCAGGCCCTGGCTTCCGTTTTGGACCGCGATTTTCGTTTCCGGAAGCTCGCTAGAATACTGTGATTGCCAACACTCGACAGTGCTTGACTCGGATGATAGCCTGCGAATGACCCTGTTTTCTGGGAAATAGGACGTGTTTCCTCGTGTTTCCCGGATTCGTTTGTGATCAACCATCTAATTTCCGCTTGGAGGATTTGTGACTGCTCAGTATTCGGTGTATCTCTTTGAGGCCGTCAGCGCGCTCTTGCTCGTGGTGGCCTTTTTCTTTGCGCGCCAGGACATCGGCGCCATCAAGGCAGGCGCCGGGGCGTTTCTGAGGCGTCCGTACAAAACCGTGGCGGCCGTCCTTGGCCTGGGCCTGCTGCTTCCCGCATTTGCCAACGCGCAGGAACACACGGGCGGAGGCGAAGCCAATCTGGTGCTGCCGGATTTGTCGTCCGTGTACTTTTTCGGCATGAACGGGCATACGCTGCTAACGTACGGATTGCTGTTCTGCTTGGGCGGCCTGTTGTTTGGCCTGGCGATCTATACGCAGCTGAAGAATCTGCCGGTTCATCGCTCGATGCGCGAAATTTCCGAACTGATCTATGAGACCTGCAAAACCTATCTGATCACGCAGGGAAAGTTCATTCTCTTGCTCTGGGCTTTCATCGCGGTCATTATCTCGCTGTACTTCGGCTATCTGGCGCCGGTGCCGAATAAACCAATTGCAGTTACGCTGCCGGTCATTTTGTTGTTTTCGCTGGTCGGCATCGCGGGCAGCTACGGGGTGGCGTGGTTCGGAATTCGCGTCAACACCTTTGCCAACTCGCGGACGGCATTCGCAGGATTGCGCGGCAAGCCCTATCCATGCTTTGCGATTCCGCTCAAAGCCGGCATGAGCATCGGCATGTTGCTGATCTCGGTTGAGCTGCTCATCATGCTCTTCATCCTTTTGTTCATCCCGGCCGACTATGCGGGCCCATGCTTCATCGGCTTCGCGATCGGCGAAAGCCTGGGCGCCGCGGCCCTGCGTATTGCCGGCGGCATCTTCACCAAGATCGCCGACATCGGCTCCGACCTCATGAAGATCGTCTTCAAGATCAAGGAAGACGATGCCCGCAACCCCGGCGTCATTGCCGACTGCACGGGTGACAACGCGGGCGATTCTGTCGGCCCCAGCGCCGATGGTTTTGAGACCTATGGCGTCACTGGCGTAGCATTGATCACCTTCATTTTGCTGGCGGTGAAAAGTCCCGCGACGCAAGCCGAACTGCTGGTTTGGATCTTCGTCATGCGCGTGGCCATGCTGGTCTCCAGCTCGGCCGCCTACTTCCTCAATGGCGCAATCGCTAAAGCGAAATACGCCAACTCCGACGAGATGGACTTTGAGGCGCCGTTGACCTCGCTGGTCTGGATCACCTCCATCGTCTCCATCGCCCTGACCTACGTCGTCACGTACCTGATGATCCCCAATCTCGGGGATGGAACGCTGTGGTGGAAGCTGGCTTCCATCATCTCCTGCGGAACCCTGGCGGGAGCGCTCATTCCCGAATTAGTCAAGGTCTTCACTTCAACCAACTCGGCCCATGTGCAGGAAGTCGTCACTTCGGCAAAGGAAGGCGGAGCCTCCCTGGGAATCCTCTCCGGATTCGTGGCCGGCAATATGTCGGCCTACTGGCTGGGATTGTGCATGGTTGCGCTCATGGCAATGGGCTATTACTTCAGCTTGGGCGCGTCCATGGCGGACCAGATGCTCGCTCCCGCCGTATTCGCCTTTGGCCTCGTCGCCTTCGGCTTCCTGGGCATGGGTCCGGTCACCATCGCCGTGGATTCCTACGGCCCGGTAACCGACAATGCTCAGTCGGTCTACGAGTTGTCGCTGATCGAGACCATTCCCGGCATCGAAGCTGAGTTGAAAAAAGACTTCGGCATCGACGCGAAGTTCGAACGCGCAAAATACCTGCTGGAAGCCAACGATGGAGCCGGCAATACCTTCAAGGCTACGGCCAAGCCGGTGCTGATCGGCACCGCCGTGGTGGGCGCAACCACCATGACCTTCTCCATCATCATGGCCCTGACCCACGGACTGACTGTAAACGTAGAAAAGCTCTCTCTGCTGCACGCGCCCTTCATGCTGGGGTTGATCTGCGGTGGCGCGGTGATCTACTGGTTCACAGGCGCTTCCATGCAGGCGGTCACCACCGGCGCATACCGCGCGGTGGAGTTCATCAAGCGGAACATCAAGCTGGAAGGCGCGGAGAAGGCGTCGGTCACGGACAGCAAGAAGGTGGTGGAAATCTGCACCAAGTACGCGCAGAAGGGGATGTTCAACATCTTTCTCGCCGTCTTCTTCGCTACCCTGGCCTTCGCGTTCATGGAGCCGTTCCTGTTTATAGGCTATCTGTTCTCCATTGCCATCTTCGGCCTGTACCAGGCGATCTTCATGGCCAATGCCGGCGCCGCGTGGGACAATGCCAAGAAGGTCGTAGAGGTCAACCTGAAACAGAAAGGTACACCTTTGCACGACGCCTGCGTAATCGGAGACACCGTCGGCGACCCCTTCAAAGATACCTCGTCGGTGGCCATGAACCCGATTATCAAGTTCACGACGTTGTTCGGATTGCTGGCTGTCGAGCTTGCCGTGACGCTCACTTCAAAGAACCCGGTGCTGGCAGGCTCGCTGGCAGTTGCGTTCTTCCTGGTGTCGATGTTCTTTGTGCGCAGGTCGTTTTATGGGATGAGGATTGAGACCAAGGAAAGCAACTGATTCCTGTTATGTAAATCAAAAGGTCAGGTGGCCCCATGCGATGAGCGTGGGGCCGCTTTTTTTGTACCTGCCCTGCACTACGGATGGTATGATGTCGGACGACATCAAAAAGCCAATTATTCGGCTCGATCTTGATACAAACCAGCGCGGTTTTCTGCGCGGAATAGGACAAGTTATGTGCATTCGTATGGTTGCAGGCATGGCGTTCACGTTGGCGGTGTTGTCCTTGCCGCTGACGGGTGCGGCTCAGAAGTTCCAGGAGCCTACAAAAGAAGAGCTGCAGATGACCTCGGATCCCAAGGCCCCGGGCGCTCCGGCGGTCTATCTCTATCGCGAGGAGGAGACCAATATTCGCAAAATTTCAGTCAGTTGTTATGCGCGTATCAAAGTACTTACTGAGAAGGGAAAGGAATGGGCTACAGTTCAAGTTCCATATTTTAGCGGTTATATGGGAAAACCGATCATTGAGGGCCGAACTATTCATTCTGATGGCACAATCGTTCCCCTGATCGGCAAGCCAGAAGAAATATTGATCTTCAAGAACAAAATTAATTATGTGAAGGCCGTTGCCTTCAATTTGCCTAGTGTTGAGGTGGGCAGCATTCTTGAATATAGATGGTCAATCCCGATTCTAGATCGAAACGCGACACAAACTCAGGATGAAGCAATAATTTATAACAATGGTGAAGCAGTAACCAGAGTTCCTGAGTGGGAGGTTCAGCAGGATATTTATGTTCACAAGGAGCACTTTTTTCTATCTGGTGGAGGGATAGCTGATCTGCTCTCCTTTGTACCGCACTTGCCACAAGGTGTGCAAGTCATTAAAAACCTAATCGGAGACTTTTCCCTTGATGTTCAAGATGTACCTGCCCTCAAATCGGAGGAATATGCGCCGCCAGAATCTTCTCTCCGTTACCGCGTGCAATTCTTTTTAACGCCGTATGTAGGTGTTGGACTGTTTTGGCAGGATGAGACGAAGGATTGGTCGAAGCGATTGGATAGGGCTGCCGACCAGAGTACAGTGATCAAAGAAGCGGCAAATAGAATTACCGTAGGTGTGAGCACATCCGAGGCCAAAGCCCGCAAGCTCTACGATGCGGTTCAGGCATTGGATAACACGAACTTCTCGCGTATCAAAACAAAGTATGAGCGCAAACAGTTGCACCTCAAGAAGGAGCTGAAGAACGCGCAGGATGTCTGGAACGAGAAGAGCGGCTCGGGCAATGATATCGCCACGCTCTATCTGGCGCTAGCTCGTGCGGCTGGTTTTAATGTTGATGGATTATTGGTAGCTGATCGGAGTGAGCGTATTGTGGATCCCTACCTGCTTACACTCGATCAGTTCGATTCACTCCTTGTGGTGTTGCACATCGACGGCAAAGATATTAATCTCGATCCTGGCGAAAAACTCTGCCCCTTCGGCCAGTTACATTGGACACATATTATGTCGGGCGGAATTCAGGAAAACATCAAGGGGTTTATCATCACGCCTCCCAATAACATCAAGGAGGCCACCACCGCGCACGCCGCCGATCTGAACCTGGATGCGCAGGGCGGAATCACCGGAACCGTCAAAATGCTGATGAACGGCCCCGAGGCGCTCCATTGGCGCCAGCTCAGCTTGACCTCCGATCCGGAGGAGGTTAAAAAGCAGCTCAACGAATCTCTGCACAATCTGCTGCCCCAGGGAATTACTGGAGAGGTGGACAAGATCCAGGGACTGGAGACCGGGGAGGGTTATCTTTCGATTTCCGCCAAGGTCTCCGGGCAGTTAGGCAGCTCCACCGGCAAGCGTTTGATGCTTCCCGGCTTCTTCTTCTCCACCGGCGCGCGCACGCACTTCGTGAGCGAAGAGAAGCGCGTGGCCGCGGTGGACCTGCATTACGCCGATCAGGTGATCGACGACGCGGTCTACCATCTGCCCGCGGGATTCACCGTAGAAAGCGCCCCTACGCCGGCGCAGTTGCCCTGGGAGGGGCACGCTGCTCTGGTGGTCAAGGCGATTCCGGGCGCGGGGACCATCGACATCCGGCACACCTTCGCTCGCTTTTTCGTGCTGCTCGATCCCAAGGAGTACCCGGCCCTGCGCGACTACTACCAGAAGATCGCCGCCAGCGACCAGCAGCAGTTGGTGCTGGTCAAGGCAGCAAACTGACGAACACGGCCTCCGGAAACAATGAATGGGTATGGGCGATAGCGGTTCTCCAATAGCTATGCTCTGGAAGCACATTGCTGAGTGGCTTTTTCCTTAAGAAAAAGCTACCTTTCACCAGGCTTGCTGGAGCACGTGAATTGGAGAACCGCTCTACGGCTCATACCCATTTTTCTGTTATTTCGTATCAATGCCGCACCGCAGGAGTTTTGGCAAAGTTGGCCAAAATGAGTAGACTGAAGCTGAGGTGCCCCATGCCGACTCGCAATGTCAGTCTGACCAAGGAACTGGACCAGTTCATCGCCGCCAAAGTCGAGGCCGGACTCTACGCCAACGCCAGCGAGGTGATGCGGACGGCCCTGCGCCTGCTGGAAAAGGAGGAACGCGAGTACGAGGAGAAATTGGTCGCGCTCCGGGCGGCGATTGCCGAGGGTATTGCCAGCGGAGATGCAGAACCGGGCGTATTTGAGCGGCTCGATGCCTACATCGAAGAACTGGCAGCGGGGGAGGAAGAGTGTCGGCATATAGCCTAGCAAGACTTGCTGAAGCTGACCTCAAGTCCATCATTCGCTACACCATGAAGACCTGGGGAAGAGCCCAAACAGTCCGGTACAAACAAGGCCTCCAGGACTGTTTTCAGCTCTTGGCCGGTAACCCGTTGATCGGTCGAAGATGCGACTTGATACATCCGGGTCTGCACCGGTTCGAGCATGGCAAGCACGTCGTCTTCTATCTTTGCCAACTCGACGAAGTTTTGATCGTGCGCGTCCTCCATCAGCAAATGATTCCGGCCAAGCCGCGCTTCGACCAGTGAAGGGCGCAGTCATTCATCTCATTTGGTCTCTTCTGCGTGAATCTGTCCCAAATCTCCACATCTCCCACAGCCGCACCCCCAGATTGCACCGTTTTTGCGCCTTGTCCCCGGCTCCGGCAAGGGCTACGCTTGAGCTTTGAGGCTGGAGCAGCCACAGACCCCGGATTGCACAGAAATGAGGGCAGTTTTGACAGGCGGAAACCCGCGTCCCGCAAGGGTCTTTGGAGCTTTCCACAGGCAAATCCCTTTGTTTAGTACTTTGGTGCCTGAAATGTCAACAAAATACAAGATGTTGTGGTTTTCTGTTGACATATACAACCAACAGAGGTACTTTTTCATCTGCGGCCTTCAAAACGGGTTATTACGATTTTCGGTGTGATAGTCCCACCAGGAAGCAACAGCAAACAGAGAACCGCGGTACTTTTTCAATCCCCGCTTCGCGTTTTTTGACCGAAGTTATCCCTGACCCGTTCCAGGCAGCCTTGTGCTGGAGATGGGCCTAAGTTTTACTTGCTACTTGCCGACTGAGAGGGTGTTTATGAATGAGGTTCAGTTTCAGTCTTCCTCCGCTGCCCAGCAGGCTTCCCAGCCCCAGAGGGGTCTGATCTTCACCCGCCGCTTCACCACCGAGGGTGTTTCTCCCTATGACGAGGTTCGGTGGGAACTGCGCACTGCTTCGATTGCCGACAGGGATGGCAACTGCATCTTCGAGCAGAAGAATGTCGAGACGCCATCCGAGTGGTCGGTCACGGCGACCAATATCGTGGCTTCAAAGTACCTGCACGGGAAGCTGGGCACCTCCGAGCGAGAGGCTGGCGTCCGCCAACTGGTGAGCCGGGTGGCCGAGACCATCCGTGACTGGGGCTTGGCGGGCGGCTACTTTGCCACATCCGAGGATGCGGTGATCTTCCACGAAGAGCTGGTTCACATGCTGTTGACACAGAAGGCGGCCTTCAACTCGCCGGTGTGGTTCAACGTGGGCTGCGACCGGCTGGAGCCGGAGGCGGAGGGGCAGAACTGGCACTGGGATCCGGCCTCGGGCGGCGTGCACTACTCCGCTTCCGGATACCGCAATCCGCAGTGCTCGGCCTGCTTCATCAACTCGGTTGAGGATTCCATGAGCGGCATCATGGAGCTGGCCCGGACCGAGGCCATGCTCTTCAAATTCGGCTCGGGTACGGGCACCAACTTCAGTTCGCTGCGTTCCAGCAAGGAATATGTCTCGGGCGGCGGCACAGCCAGCGGCCCCTTGAGCTTCATGCGCGGCCTCGACGCCTTTGCCGGGGTCATCAAGTCCGGCGGCAAGACCCGCCGCGCAGCCAAGATGGCGATTCTGAACGCGGACCACCCGGACATCGTTGATTTTATTGAGTGCAAGGCAAAGGAAGAAGCCAAGGCTCACACTCTCATCAAGGCCGGCTACGACGGCTCAGGCCCTGACTCGGAGGCTTTTTCGTCTATTTTCTTCCAGAACGCCAACAACTCCGTCCGCGTGAGTGATGAGTTCATGCGTGCCTACGAGAACGACGGCAGCTTTACCGCGTATACGGTGAAGGGCCACGAGCCGGTCGCCACCTACAAGGCGCGCGAGATCATGCGCAAGATCGCCGAGGCCACCTGGTTGTGCGGTGATCCGGGGATGCAGTTCGACACCACCATCAACCGCTGGCACACCAGCAAGAACACGGCGCGCATCAACGCGTCGAACCCCTGCTCGGAATACATGTTCCTGGACAACTCGGCCTGCAATCTGGCCAGTTTCAACCTGATGAAGTTCGTCACCCCGTCGGGCGGCTTCGACATTCCCGCCTACCGGCACGCCATCTCCGTAATGATTACCGCCATGGAGATTCTGGTGGACAACTCCGGCTACCCCACCAAAGAGATCGCCCGCAACTCCCACGACTATCGCCCGCTGGGCCTGGGCTACGCCAACCTGGGCGCGCTGCTGATGTCCATGGGCCTGCCCTACGACTCGGCCGCCGGACGCGATCTGGCCGCGGCGCTCACCGCCATCCTCACCGGCCAGGCTTACCTTCAATCGGCCATTATGGCTGCCAACTGCCCGCCCATCGCCTCGGTCACGCCGCTGACCGCCAATGTCGAGCACCAGGATGGATTCGGGGCCACCGGCGAGCTTGCTCGACGGGGAGATGGCGCCTGCCCCGGCTTCTACGTCAATCGCGAGCCCTTCCTGGACGTGATCCGCATGCACCGCGCCGAGGTCAACAACATCGGCAAATCGCGCCAAAGCAGTGAGCCCTTCAGCGTGCCCCAGCTCGACGCCCTCATTGACGCCAGCCGCGAAAGTTGGGATACGGCCCTGGTTTACGGCGAGCGCCACGGTTATCGGAACTCCCAGACCACGGTGCTGGCTCCCACCGGCACCATCGGCTTCATGATGGACTGCGACACCATGGGCATTGAGCCGGAACTGGCCCTGATCAAGTACAAGAAGCTGGTGGGCGGCGGCAATATCAAAATCGTCAACAGCACCGTTCCTGAAGCCCTCTTCAAGCTGGGCTATGCCACCGAGGATGTGAACGCCATCGTCAGCTACGTCGACGCCACCGGCACCATCGAGGGCGCGCCCGGCATCCGGCCGGAGCACCTGTCGGTCTTCGATTGCAGCCTCAAGCCGCTCAAGGGTACCCGCACCATCCACTACATGGGACACATCAAGATGATGGCCGCCGCGCAGCCCTTCCTCTCCGGAGCCATCTCCAAAACCATCAACCTGCCCCACGAGGCCACCGTCGAAGAGATTGCCGAGGCCTACGCCGAGGGCTGGCGTCAGGGACTCAAGGCCGTGGCCATCTATCGCGACGGCTCCAAGGGAACCCAGCCGCTGAACACCAGCATGGACGCCCGGCACGAATCTTCGGCTCTGGATGCTGCCGGCAGCCGCGTGCTGGCGCAGTTGGCTGCGGGCCAGCCCGCCGCCGAAGCTGATCTCAAGGTTCTTGAAGGCAAAATAGGCGAAAAAATCGAGCTTCCCGCGCAGCAGGTCCTCCTTGCCGCCGCCGCCTTCCAGCGCTCACTGGAGGAAATAGCCAAATCAGCCGCCATGCCTACGTTGCAGCCCTCGGTCGCGCAGGACGCCGTCAACCCTGATGCGCAGGATCTGAACGGCCCGCCCCGCGCCGTGCGCCACCGCCTGCCCGGCGAGCGCGCATCGGTCACCCACAAGTTCGCATTGAGCGGCCACGAGGGCTACATCACCGTCGGCCTCTACCCCTCCGGCCAGCCCGGCGAAATCTTCATCAAGATGGCCAAGGAGGGTTCCACCGTCTCCGGCATGATGGACGCCTTCGCCACCTCCATCTCCATCGCCCTGCAACACGGCGTTCCCCTCAAGCTGCTCTGCCACAAATTCGCCCACACCCGTTTCGAGCCCTCCGGCTGGACGGGCAATCCGCAGATCGGCCTGGCCACCAGCCTGATGGATTACATCTTCCGCTGGCTCGACCTGCGTTTCCTCTCCGGCACGCAGTTGACGTTGTTCGCAGGATTCGCTTCCCAGGCTCCGCAACTGCCCGCCTCGCCCAGCCTGTCGCCCGAGACCGAGCCGTACCAGGACTCATTCGCGCAGAGCCATCTGGCCCAGTTGGCCGAGGAGGTCGCCAGGCGCCTCAATCAGGTCAGCAACTCGGCGGCAGGCGGCGGCATCGCTCCCGACGCGCACGCTGCCCCGGCCTTCGCATCAGCAGGCACAGCAGAGCCGCCGCAACTCCACGACCGCGGCATCTACCATGCCGCCGAAGCCATGCGTGAGATGTACGAAATGAGCGACGCACCCAGTTGCCCCACCTGCGGAGCCATCATGGTCCGCAACGGAAGCTGCCACCGCTGCATGAGCTGCGGCACCACCAACGGGTGCAGCTAGAAAAGCAAAGGAACAGAAGAAAACATTAGGAGGTCAGTAATGGCAAAGCGAGAAATCTACATTGAGCGCAGACCAGAGGGTGACTATGCGGTGCGTAGACCTGGGTCTGAGAGAGCCAGTGCTGTCGAGAGGACTCAGTCGCAAGCAATTGAAAGAGGGCGTGAAATCGCTCCGAACGCTGCTATCCATGTTGAAAGGGTCCGCCATACCAATAACGGAAGGCCAGATGAATGGCGTAATCCCTAAATTTGGGCAGAGTACAGGGTGCCGTGTGCACCAGGTCTCGATTTTAGGGGTTGATATTCTTGACGTCACGAGATTCGGTGTTACGTCACTCGAACACTTCCGACATCAGTTTGAAATATGGCGCTGGTAGACAGAAGACCTCTGTGTCTCCACGTCGGAATACTGGGGAATAAGCTCCCACATTTACCCAGTGCTCAGATGGCACTTCTGCGGTAGTGAACCATTTGCCACCATAGTGTTTCTCGTCCATCTCGCTGACTATGATCTCGTAGAATGACTCCCTCAATGAGAGCGGAAGATCGGAACCAAGCTCTTCGTGGAGTGTTTCCATCATTTGTCGCCATGAGCAGAAATTGGCATGAATCGCTCCGTAAACTCTCAATTGATCGAGTACGTTGACAATTCCCGGATTTGAGTTAGCCCGCATTGCGTCCAAGGCAGTATTAAACCTTGGGTCCTGTTTGAATCCAAGAATAAACATTACCTGTTCGACCGGATCTTCAAATTCTTTGCGGGTCATGGAGAGTATTGTATTCCAGTTCACTTCTTTCGGGGAAAGAACCGCTATACAGGTAATGTCCTAATTTGGTTTGGGATGATGTCTGCGGCAGTGTGTCTATGTGCCAACTTCTTTGGCTTTCTTCAATTCCGAACCCACAGATAAGGCGTGAGCACTACCGGGACCGCAAGAAACCATGTATTTGAACACTTGTTTTTCGATCTCGCCAATGGCGGATTGAAAACGAACATACCCATTAACGGAAACCAGGAGTTCGCGAGCGATGTATTCCTCAACTCTCAACTGATCCAGATTAATATCAACTATAAAACGGAACTCTGCTTGAAGCTGTCGATAGTAGTCATGGATATTCTTCTGGCCGATGACCACTTCCCGGCCCTTACCGGGCGAAAGAATGCGTATTTCTTCTATCTTGACTTTCCCTTTAGATCCCTCTGAACCGCTAACGGTCGTTTCGACAACGATCTCTTGAATCGTAAGGGGATAAAGAGTTTCATTGGATGCACTAAACCAAATGTTGACTTTATCCGCTTCATTCCTAATACGGTCAAGTTCATTGCTCCCAATATTTGTACAACTACTGCTGATTACATCTACAGCAACCCATTGCTTCATCCCCGCAGCCTGAATGTCGGCTTGCCTTTTTATGGCTTTCAGGGTTTTGTAGGCCAGCCATCCAGCTACTCCAGCAAGGACCGCCAACATCCAATTTGGCATGTTTGCAGGGGCAATCAATTCATGCCATGGATATTGAGACGGCTTTTGCTTGGATCTTTGTTCTTGGTTGGAAATGCCTTTCTGTTCCTGGATTGCGATAGTAGATGGCTGAACCGACTTGGTATTGTCCTCTTGTTTGTTAATGTGCTTTTCCTGCTGGTTTCCGGCCCGTGGGACTTGGGACCATGTCCCGCAGGCCATCCCGACAGACAATAAAACGAGTATCACAAGACGTTTTAGCATGATTCGAATTCTACCCCGGTGCCCCAGGATACTCGCATTTGGGGACCTGGGATACCATGAATCCCATGGCGCCAGCGCCGTCTGCCTGGACGGCCAGTCCCATTTAGAGCGTGTAAGGAATCCGCACCCCAGGCGTGCCTGCGGGAAAATCGCGCGTGTTGCGGGTGATGAGAACCCGGCCGGCGGTTTCGGCGGTCGCCTGAATGATGGCGTCGGGTAGTTTCATCCTGCTGCTTCTGCGCAGCAGGAATGCCCGTTCAGCCACATCGGCTCCGAGGTGCAGGGTGTAGAAATTCAGCAGGAATGTACGCGCATCCGCCTCATTGGCGGCGGTTGAGCCGGCCATCACTTCCATCCAGCTGATGATGCTGACCGCGCGGTCCGCATGACGGTCGCACTCGGCGCGGGCCTGCGGAATGCCGCGCAGGTAATCGATGAGAATGTTGGTGTCGAAGAGAACTGGCGTCGTTACCATTCCGCGCGCATCCTCTCCTGGTACGCAACTCCGTCCTCGGGAAAGTCAGACCATGCTCCAAAGGCCGTATGATTCATCTTCTGGCGGTGAGGCGCAAGAGAGCTTGCGACCGACCTCCGCACAAACTCGGCACGCGACACGGAAAGCTTTTTGGCCACTTGAGTCAGCAGCTTGAGATCTTCTTCCGGAATATCAATGAGCGTGCGCATAACGCCTCCTGTGATATATAATAACTATATCATAATTTGATGCTGATATATATCGCCGGGTACCCCAAGTCCATCGAATTTGGGAACCCGGGATACTACGAACCCAATGGCGCGTAAGCGCCGTTCGCTCGGGCGGCAAGCCCTTGCAGATTATTTCCCATCTTTGTGCACAATAATCCTTAGGAGCTTTCCCTCCAATCGTCCCGGCACGTCCCTTTGCGCTGTTTTCTAGCCGGAAGCGGCCTAAAACGTCCCGTAACTCCTTATCCTGGACGATTTTGCATGGAACTCCTTTGTTTTGACGATTTTACAGCGCAACCCTGCCTGTAAATTCAAGAAAACAAGGATTTTGCGCCCAAAATACGGGTGGGGGTACCCGATGGTCGAGCGTTGCCGGCATATCTATACCAACGGGCACTGATGTCAATCTCCGGCTCTATATGGGTCGGTCATGTGTCAAGGTCCGGGATCCTAACGAGCGATTTTTGTTCGTTTGGGTGTTTGTAAATATTTGTGATAAATGACAAAGGTTCACCCGGCAGGGAATCAACTGCCGGATGAGCCTGATTTGAAGGGCTGGCGCTCAACCGGCCCGCTTGCTCCTACCGGCTGAAGATCACATACCGGCGCTGGGCGTAGAGCCGGAAACCGCCGGCCGGGTCGGCCACAATCTGTAGAGGCATGGGCCGCTTGAGTCCCGCATCCTCGCTGGTGTTCACCGTGAGCACGTCGTGCGCGCCCACGTCGGTGACCAGGAACTTGTCCCCGACGAATCCTATGCCGTAGATGCCCGCGGCAAGGCTTTTCCCGCCCAGCTTGATGGGAACCTCGACGATAAAGTAAGCCTGGTACTTCGAGGCTACGGCGTCCGAGTAGCCGGTGGTGTCCACCAGGGTCGTCAGCACGTAGTGCCCGTCGGCAAACTTCACGCCTCCCGAGTTGCGCACCTGTGTGGTTGCCGGCTGCCCGCAGTAAAACACGCTGGCCGGCAGCAGTTTCTGGGTATCCTCCGGCTTCAGAATCGTCGCGCCGCCCTGTTGTGCCTTCATCAAGCCCGGCGCCGCGATCATCATCACGGCCAGCGCACTGGCCGCAGCCATTTTCATCATTGTGTGGTTGCTCATCGTGAAACCTCCTTTTCCACTCCGTACTGGAGTATATCGTACCAAGAACGAATAAGGGGGACGATCAAGGACTAAACAGGCTCTGAATCGGGCTGAGGTTTCTCGCTGTGGAGTTCAGGTGCCGATTGCCTCCCGGAGTGCAGCGGCGCGGGCTGCTTGATGAGCAGGCCGTCGAGCGGGACCGTGGTGAGGACGCTGGCTATGGTGGTGGCGGCGGTTCCATCGCCGTAGGGGTTGACCATGCCACGCAGCGATTCCCGGAATTCTGGAGAAAGGGCTTGCGTGATGGCGCGAAGAATTGCGGCGATCTCCGCAGGCGCGTCGATTACATTGCAGGCGCGCTCGCGGCCTTGTTGTCGTATGCCGGCGTTGACTGTGGGCAAAGCGAAGGAGGCAGATTCCATGATGCCGCTGGAGGAGTTGCCGGCCATCGCGTTTACCTGGCCCAAAAGACTCCAATAAGTGACGGCATCGAGGTTGATGAAGACGTGCGTGTGAGGCCGGATCGCAGCAAGAGCTCGCGTACGTTCGATCAGCGCGAAGCGTCCTGCGTCGGCGTTGGGATAGACGAAGAGGAGCTGACCGGGCGCCTGAGCGAGGGCGGCGAAGAAGGCGTCGGCCTCGGCGTTGGTGTCGCGGAGAATGGTGACTGGGTGCCAGGCGACGAGCAGCGTGGGCGGAGCGAGCGCAAGGCCGAGCTTTGCTTCGAGAGCGTGACGGCTCAACAGGGTTGAGCGGCGGAGGTGGTCGAGCGATGGGGCTCCGGCGTGATGCACGCGCCAAGGCTCCTCGCCCATGGCGATGACGCGGCGGCGCGCGGTCGGCGTGGAGGTGAAGTGGATGTGTGCCAGCTTGGTGAGAGCGTTGCGCACCTGGTCGTCGATGGCGCCTTGCGAGATTTCGCCTCCTTCGATGTGCGCGATGGGAATGCGCAGCGCAACCGCAACCGACGCCGGCGCCAGCGTCTCATAGCGGTCGGCGATAAGCAGCAGCAGGTCGGGACGCCAGGCAGTGAGCGCGTCAGCCAGTCCGAGGATGGCGATGCCGATGGTCTTGGCCATGCCTGTGTCGGTGTCGGAACTGAGCAGGCACTCGATGCGCGCCTGGATGGGAAAGCCGTCGCGCTCGATCTCCCGGATAGTCGAGCCGAACCCAGGTGCCAGATGCGCGCCCAGCGTGAAGAGGCCGAGCTCTACATCCGGATGAGCGGCGAGCTCGCGCAGCGGCCAGTACAGGTGACTATAGTCCGCGCGCGAGGTGGTCACAACGCCGATGCGCCGCTTGTTGCTGCGATTTTCGACGGACGGAAGCACACCAAAAGTATAATTGGCCTCGCGTCCCAGTCGTGCGCGCCATTAAAAGCTCATACTTTACTACGATGCGGCGCTACGGACCGCTCGCATACACTGAAGGGTATGCGGCATTTTGGTCAAGCTGTTCCTACCGGATTGGGGAAGAAAACTATGAGGATGACCGGGCCGTTGGCCCTTGCTCTTTTTGCGGCGACCGCGGCAGTGGCCGGAGCGCAGGCGCGCTTTGACGCCGAGGCGGTGCGGCTGAACAACCGCGGCGCGGCCGAGATGAGCCAGCAGCTTACCGAGCGCGCGGCGTCGTCGTTTGCCCAGGCCTTCCAGAAGGACCCCAGGCTGGCGCAGGCGGCGATCAATGAGGGCATTGCGCTGATGGCTCTGCAAAAGCTGGACGAGGCCAAGAAGGCCTTGCAGGCGGCCCTGGCTTTGGACCCAGGCAGCGCGCAGGCATGGTACAACCTGGGACTTGCCCAGCACGCGGGCAATGAGCTGGAGACGGCGCTCAAAAGCTTCCAGCAGGCGGTGAAGATCGATCCCCGGGATGCGGATTCCATGTACTTCGAGGGCGTCTGCTACCAGGAGATGAAGGAGTACGACAAGGCCATTGCGATTTTCCGGAAAGCGCTGGAAATCGACCCGTTGCACGCGTCGGCAGAGTTTCAGTTGGCGCGCGCGTTGCAGCGCTCCGGCAACATCGCGGATGCCAAGGAGCACTTCAAGCGCTTCCAGCACCTGACCAGCACCAAGATCGGAGCGCCCATTGGGCTCTCCTACGGCGAGCAGGGGCACTACTCAACGGTGTTGCCGGTCGAGGAGCACGAGGCCGCGAAGAAGGCAATGATTCCGCTGAAGCTGGTGGCGCAGCCGATGGTGACCGGAAAGACTGCGCCCTTCACCACCACCGGCGGCGCCTGCATGATGGACGTGACGGGCGAGGGAAGCATGGACCTGGTGCTCATGCAGGCCGGCGAGCAAGCGATTCGCGTGTTGCACAACAAGGGCGACGGCAACTTTGAAGAGTGGGATGCAGAGGCGGCGGGGCTGAAGGCCAAGGGCCGCGCCGTGGCCTGCACCGTGGGCGACTACGACGGCGATGGGTTGAACGATCTGGCGGTTGCATTGGACGATGCGGTA
>Ga0326728_10012681_pt1 | contig 18620 bp, 19 predicted proteins | sample MB3enrmetagenome_FD_207602 | JGI IMG/M metagenome (GOLD analysis project Ga0326728, IMG submission 207602) | Lab enriched peat soil microbial communities from McLean, Ithaca, NY, United States - MB31MN | ecosystem: Environmental > Terrestrial > Soil > Wetlands > Peat | place: USA: New York... | reverse complement strand
GACCCCAAACACGAAGTAGATTGCGGAAAGAAGGAAGGTCCAGAGCGGGGAGGAAGAAGTCGATGTGAACTGATATGGCGTTACCCCCCACACGCCGTGCCGGGCGAAGTTCTTCGCGATCGCCATATGAATGTAGGTGTCGTCCAGCGCGTACACGAGATGCCCCTGGTTCAATTTAAGGGATTGAAGGAGGAGGGAGGTAACAGTGCCCCAAAGCAGCAAGGTTGCCGCCAGCGTGGGCCAGAATCGCTTAAGCCAAATTCGCATCCTGTTTGCACATTATCACACACGACCTGCTTCTTCACGAATTGAAGAGCATCGTGCCCTAGCGCGCAGAACCATTACCCCCGCCGGGACGCGCGGGCGCGGCTTCAATGTAAGGACCCAATTGTTCGACTCCGGCGGGCAGCCTCGAGGAAAAATCGCGCAGATTTTCCATGAGCTGCTGCCTGGCCTGCTCCGTGAGCGCGTAGAAGGAAAGCGCGGGGGGCGCGAGTACAACCCGGTCATTAAACTTCCACCGCCCGGCCAGTGCCCACCGGCGAGGAGTGCCTCCATACAGTCCCAGCCAGTTATCATCCACCATAGCGACAAAGGATTTTCGCGATTTGGCAAGATCGTCCATGAATTGCGGATCGAAACGTTTTTGAAGCATGGCCCGCGCAACATCCAGGTCCGCGAGACCATGAAAATCCGTACAATGGATGTCGGCCATGAAGTTGACGGCCCCAAGGTCATTGACGGCGAGCGAGCTTCCCTGATAGTACTGCCGCACAAACCGGCCCATCTGGTAATGCCAGAGGTAAGTGTTGTTCGTGGCCCGCGCGGTGACCCGGAGCGAGTCACAGCCTGCGCTCCAGAGGAGGTTCGCCGTCAGGACGGTGAGCGCCAGGGCCGCCACGCCCGCCCATTCTCCAGCCGTCATCCGGAAGGCCCGAGGGAAGCACTGAACGAATTCATACAGAGGCGCCGCCATTGCAACAAGCCCCATGGCCACAAGGTACGCCTCATAACGGTAGAGCCAGCCCGTGCTCGCAAGCACCAAGTGGAGAAAACCCGTCACCACGAATATGCCCATGAGCCACTGCAAAGGGTCTTCCCTTCCCTTGCCCTTCCTGAAACGATACAGCATGAGCAGGAGGGAGACCGCCATGAGTCTCCCCACCCGCAAACCCGAAAAGGTGAAGTTTGCGGTCGCGTGAGCAGCAAAGCTCGCCAGCCGGCCCCCAGGACCGAGCGGCAAGTTGCCCTTGAGCACCACCGAATTCGGTAGCCAGAACCACCCCTGCCGCACGGAAACCAACCCGATCACAAACAAGGGCAGGGCCGACCAGAACAAGAGCTGGAAAGCAAGCCACCCTCGCCGTCGAAGGCAGAGAAAGAAGGCCACGACTCCAACCGCGAATAATCCCTCATAGCGCGTAGTCGACGCCAGAAAGCCAAGAAGAACAAGCGTCACCCCGGTGAGCCGGGAGTTCGCAGCCCGGCCAGCCAGCACCCAGCTTGCACAACAGACAAAGGTGAGGGTTGCGACGGTTTGCAGAACGTGCTCCAAACCGGCAAAAATCAGAGTCGGAATAGGAGCAAAGAAAAGAACCGAGAGAACGATGCCCAGAATATAGAGGCGCGGAAGCGCTCTCGCGAAGCACTCAAGAATCCATCCCAGAACGACCACCAGCAGGGTGGCGAAGAGGATGTTCAAAACCAGCGGAGTAACATTGTTGACCCCAAACACGAAGTAGATTGCGGAAAGAAGGAAGGTCCAGAGCGGGGAGGAAGAAGTCGATGTGAACTGATATGGCGTTACCCCCCACACGCCGTGCCGGGCGAAGTTCTTCGCGATCACCATATGAATGTAGGTGTCGTCCAGCGCGTACACGAGATGCCCCTGGTTCAATTTGAGGGATTGAAGGAGGAGGGAGGTAACAGTGCCCCAAAGCAGCAAGGTTGCCGCCAGCGTGGGCCAGAATCGCTTAAGCCAAATTCGCATCCTGTTTGCACATTATCACACGTTTCTGGAACGACGCAGAGGCTGCGATCTTTGAATGAAGGGTTTGAAAATTCCTCGATGATAGGTTAGCCTAATCGCGGCAGAGTTCGGCACTCCCCCGGTGCGACTCGCCGTCGCGGACCCTTACGGAGACAAGGAATGGAGCCGCCGGCAACAACTACTCCTCGACAGGCCGCAACCCCGACACGGACCTTCGCTTCTGGCGGGCTCATCGCAAGCCTTCGTCCTCAGCAGTGGGTGAAGAACGGCTTCGTTTTTGCCGCTTTGATTTTTTCCCGCAGCATCACCGATTGGCATCGCAACGCGCGTGTAGCGGCGGGGGCGTTCCTATTCTGCCTCATATCCAGCGCCGTTTACCTTTTGAACGACATCCTTGATGCGCCGGAGGACCGGAAACATCCCCTGAAGAGACTGCGGCCGCTGGCTTCGGGGAAGCTGGGCGTGGGAACCGCCTCCATAGTGGCGATAATACTCACCTTCCTCTCCCTGGGTGGCGCGTGGGTCCTCGACCACACGTTCTTTATCATCGTGGCGGCGTATGCCCTCATCAACGTGCTCTATTCGTGGGCGCTGAAGCGTGTCGTCTTACTCGACGTTTTTGTAATCAGCGCCGGCTTCGTCTTACGGGTGATAAGCGGGGGAGTGATCATCCACGTGGAGATATCTCCCTGGCTGGTCGTGTGTGCCACCCTGCTCGCTCTGTTCCTGGCTCTCAGCAAACGCCGGCATGAGTTAATGGTCTTGGGAAGAGACGCGGGCGACCACCGCTCGATCCTGTCTCACTATTCGCCATACTTTCTGGACCAGCTTATCGGGATTGTTACCGCTTCCACCGTCATGTCCTACGCGCTCTACACACTTTCAAATGACGTGCAGGTAAAATTTCCCGGCAAGCGGCTCGACCTCACGATTCCTTTTGTTCTTTTCGGAATTTTCCGCTATCTCTATCTCGTGCACCAGAATGAAGAGGGAGGAAACCCGACACGCTTGCTTTTCACGGACTTAGTCTTGCTTTCGGTCGTGCTGTTCTGGGCGGCCAGCGTCATTTTCATCATCTACCTTTAGATAGATAAACACTATGGCAGAGGATTTTGTAGCTCGGCCTCTCTCCGGCTGGGGCCGCTTCCCGGTCGAGTATTGTAATGTCTATCGCCCCGAAAGCCAGCGCCAACTGGCTGCCATCCTGGAATCCAGCCCCCAGCTATCCTTCATATCGTACGGGCTGGGGCGTAGCTACGGCGATGCGCCCCTAAACAGGCAAGGCGGCGTGGTCTGTCACACACGGCTTAACCGGTTTCTCGCCTTCGATGCGCAGGCCGGCGTGCTGGAGTGTGAAGCGGGTGTGAGCCTCGCCGAAATCCTTCAGTATTTTCTGCCCCGCGGCTTCTTCCTGCCGGTGACGCCGGGGACCAAGTTTGTTACCGTGGGAGGAGCGATCGCTGCCGACGTGCACGGCAAGAACCACCATCAAGATGGCACCTTCGGGAATTTTGTTCTGGATTTCAAGCTGCTAACACCAAACGGCGAGAAACTCTCCTGTTCACCGAATAACAACTGCGAAGGGTTCTGGGCAACGCTTGGGGGCATGGGGCTGACGGGGGTAATTCTCAGCGCCAGGATCAGGCTGCGGCCCGTCGAGTCAGCGTGGGTGCTGGTGGATTTCCAGAAAGCGACAAACCTTGAAGACGCTCTGGGGAGGATGACTGAATCCGACGTCCGTTACCAGTACTCTGTGGCCTGGATTGACTGCCTGGCGACGGGCAGGCATATGGGAAGAGCCGTTTTGATGCGAGGAAACCACGCGCCGGCGAATGAGCTGCCGGCAAGTATCCGGCGCCCCCTGGACGAGCCGTCCCGCCGTCGTTGGACGCTCCCTTTCGATCTTCCTTCACTGGCGTTGAGCAGTCTTACGGTACGCGCGTTTAACTCTTTCTATTACAGCGTGCATCGGACTGCGGCGCGTCAACTCGTGGACCTCGAGAAGTTTTTTTATCCCCTCGACGCGATTCACCATTGGAACCGCTTGTACGGGCGCAGGGGCTTTGTCCAATACCAGGTGGCCCTGCCTCTGGAAGGAGGACTCGAGGGGCTCAAAGAAGTCCTGACGCGGCTTGCCCGATCGCGGCGTGCATCCTTCCTCGCGGTGCTGAAGCGTTTTGGCAAGCCGAACCCCGGCCTGCTTTCTTTTCCGATTCAAGGTTACACGTTGGCCCTGGACCTTCCCGTCGCCAGCGGGTTGATTCCTCTCCTGCACGAATTGGACCGGGTGGTTCTCGATTACGGCGGCAGAATCTACCTGGCGAAGGACGCGGTTATGACATCGCAAACCTTTGCCGCGATGTACCCGAAGCTTGAACAATTCAGAGCTATCAAGAGCAGGCTGGACCCGCGTGACCTGCTTTCTTCATCCCTGGCGCGGAGGCTTGCAATTGTCGAGAAGTAATGCAGCGCGGCACCGCCGCCACCAAACGCACCTTGTAGGGCCGAAGGGCGTTCGGCCCTGGGCGAGCGCCGCTCGCCCCTACAGGCAATCGTCAACTGAGGAGGTAGGGGCGTGCCAAGTGTGCTGATTCTGGGCGCGACTTCGGCAATTGCCTCCGCCCTGGCACGAGAGTTTGCCGCTCACAAGTTCGACCTCGTTTTGGGGGGCCGCGACCGGGAAGAATTGGGCGCGCTTGCGTCCGATCTTAGCCTTCGCTACGGGGTTCGGGCCGGGGTCCTTCCCTTTGATGCCCTTGACACACAGACTCATGCATCAACCCTGCGATCTTTCCTTTCTGAAGCAGGCAACGCTCTGGAGGGAGTCGTGGTTTGCATTGGGTACCTGGGTGATCAGGCAAAGGGCCAAAGCGATTGGGAGGAAGCCCGCCGCATCCTCGAGACCAACTTCACCGGCTGCGTTTCTGCCCTCAATATTTTCGCCAACCATTTCGAGCCGAGGCGGGCAGGTTTTATCTGCGCCATTTCCTCCGTGGCCGGAGACCGCGGCCGGCAAAGCAACTACCTCTACGGGGCCGCGAAGGCGGGCCTGAGCACCTTTCTTCAAGGCCTGCGCAATCGCTTATTCCATGCCCACGTCAAGGTCATCACCGTTAAACCAGGTTTTGTGGACACACACATGACGTACGGACGTCCCGGGCTGATTCTGTTGGCATCGCCCGAAAGCGTGGCCAAGGGCATTTTCAGAGCTATCGTCAAGGGGGAAGACGTCGTTTACTTGCCCTGGTTTTGGCGTCTCATCATGCTCATTGTCCAGTCAATCCCTGAAGCGATCTTCAAAAGGTTACGCACTTAGATTCGTGCGGAGTATAATCACACTTGTGGTTTAGCGTCGGCAACCTGCCCCGAGGCAACGGGGTCTTGCCGGCACTGGAGAATGCCGCCAAGACGCACGCGCTTCACGGCAATCCGGGGCAGGCGGCGCTGCAAAAATGCCTGTCACTATATTTGGCAAACATTCGTACAACACGCGGGGTGAATCATGTCGATTTCAAGGCGCGAGTTTTTGGAATCTTGTGCGATAGGCGCGGCGGCGGTTGGGGCGGCAGGCGTGCCCTCCTCGCTGGGAGCAGCCCTGCGGGGCGGGAAAGGCGCTTTAGCCCCAGGGGGGTCTCCTGGCGGAGGTGAAGGCGGAACGCCCGATCCCGTCTTCCGCCCGCTCACCGACGTAGCGCTGGAGACGGCGCGCTCGCTGGGCGCCAGCTACGCCGACATTCGCGTCGCGCGCTACCGCGATCAGTCGGCGTTCCTGCGCACGCAAGCGGAACCCGGCGGAACCAAAATCCAGCATGTGCCCGAAGTGAGCGATCGTGAGAGCTTCGGCTTTGGTGTGCGCGTGCTGGTGAACGGCACGTGGGGCTTTGCGGCAGGGAACAAGGTGGAGCGCGACGAAGTAGCCCGAATCACCCGCGAGGCGGTGAATGTCGCGAAGACGAATTCCGCCCTTATGCGCGAGCCCGTAGAACTCGCCCCGGCCACCCCCGCCGTGGACCTTTATCGCACTCCCTTCACTAAGGACCCCTTTGCTGTCTCGCTGGGCGAGAAGGTGGATTTCCTGCGCACCATCAACGACGAGGTAATGAAGACACCCAAGGTCTTCATGGCCATGTCGTACATCTCCTGCCGCTTCGAGCACAAATGGTTCGCCTCCACGGAGGGCTCGTACATCGAGCAGTACATCCAGCGCGTTGACCCCGGCTACGGAGCGACCGCCGTTGACCGCGCGCAACGGAAGACCCGCGACCGCAGTTTCCAGATTGGCGCGGTCACAGGCGGCTGGGAGTACATCGAGGCGGCGCAGATGCTGGAGAGCGCGCGGCGCGTGGGCGAGGAATGCGTGGAGCGGCTTAGCGCGCCGCCGGTGAAGCCTGGCAAGCAAGACCTGGTGCTGCTGCCCTCGCACCTCTGCCTCACCATCCATGAAAGCATGGCCCACTCCACCGAACTCGATCGGGCTCTGGGTTACGAAGCCAACTTTGCCGGCACCAGCTTTCTGACTCCTGACAAGCTGGGCAAATTCCGGGTGGGCAGTGATCTGGTGAATATCGTAGGCGACCGCATCCTGCCCCAAGGCCTCTCCACCTGCGGTTATGACGATGACGGGGTCAAGACCCTGCGTTTCGACATTTTCAAGAAGGGGATCTTCGTCGACTATCAGACCATCCGGGACCAAGCCCACTTGATTGGCGAGAAGGCGTCGCACGCCTGCTCCTACGCGGATAGCTATGCTTCCATCCCGTTCCAGCGCATTCCCAACGTATGGCTGAAGCCCGCGGAGAAGGCGGTAAGCCTGGACGATCTGATCGGGGGGGTGGAGGAAGGCGTGTTGATCGACGGCACGGGCAGTTGGTCGATTGACCAGCAGCGCTACAACTTCCAATTCGGGGGCGACGCTTTCTGGGAGATCAAGGGGGGCAAAAAGGGTCAGATGATTGACCGTGTTGCCTATCAATCGCGCACGCCTGACTTCTGGCAGGCGTGCGACGGCATCGCGGACCAGCGCTTCTGGCAGAACTTCGGGCTCACCGGCGACGGCAAGGGTCAGCCCATGCAAACCAACGAGATGAGCCACGGGAGCGTTCCGGCGCGCTTCCGGCAGATCAACGTATTGCTGACAGAATAGGAGTTGTCATGCTGAGTCGAGATGAAGCACGTAATCTGGTGGACAGGATCTTCAAGATGAGCAAGTCGCCCGAGATGTCGGCGAACCTCTGGTGGCAGCAGGAGTGCAACACGCGTTTCGCCAACAACCAGATCACCACGGCCGGGTTCACGAGCGACCTCCGGCTGAATATTTCGGTGACCCTGGGACACAAAACCGGTAGCACCTCGACCACCGAGGCAAGTGACGACGGCCTGAGCCGCGCCGTGCAGCACGCGGAAGAGCTGGCGGCCTTGACGCCTGAGGACCCGGAATACGTCGTCCCCCTGGGCCCCCAAGACTACCCTGAAATCGCCGCCTTCGACGAGGCGACGGCCGGGGCGCGCTCGGTGCAACTGCTGCCGGCGCTACGTTCCTCGATCGAGGCCGCTGCGCGCGAGAAGCTGAACGCCTCGGCCTTTTTTGACGTGAACACGACGGCTGCGGCCATTGCCAACAAGCGGGGGCTCTTCGGCTACACCCAGCGGACTTGGGCGGATTACTCCGTCACTGCGCGCACGGGGGATGGCACGGGATCGGGGTGGGCTGAAAGCCAGTCGCCCCGCCTGGGGGAAGTTGATAGCGCACGCGTCAACTCGGTGGCGGTGCGCAAAGCGCTCGATTCACAGAAGCCGCAGCATCTGGAGCCGGGTAAGTACACCGTGATTCTCGAGCCGGCGGCGCTGGATGAGATGTTGATGTTCATGGCGTACGGCATGGATGCGCGCGCCGCCGAAGAGGGCCGCAGCTTCTTGAGCAAGCGCGGTGGCGGCACGCTGTTGGGCGAAAAAATCTTTGGGGAGAATATCACGTTGCGCAGCGATCCGTTCGACCCAGTCGTGCCCGGTTGGCCTTGGAGTGGAGAGTTGCCCTCTGAGAGGACGACCTGGGTGGAAAAGGGCGTGGTGAAGACCATGATGCGGAGCCGCTACTGGGCGGAGAAGACCCACACCAAGCCCGTACCCTTTCCCTCCAACATGATTATGGAAGGCGGCTCGCCAACGCTGGACGAGCTGATTGCTTCAACGCCGCGCGGTCTGCTGGTTACCCACTTCTGGTACATCCGGTTTCTCCAACCGGACACCGTGCAGTTGACGGGACTTACTCGCGACGGGCTCTTCTATATCGAAGAAGGCAAGATAAAGCACCCGGTTAATAACTTCCGATTTAATCAGAGCGTGGTGGAGATGCTCAAGCAGGTTGAAGGCATGACGGCCCCCATGCCGGTGAACAACAACCGTTTGCCGGCCATCAGAGTCCGCGACTTCAACATGTCGTCACTCTCGGACGCGATCTGAGATCCTTGATTTTGCCTTTTGCCTCCTGCTCTTCGCCATTTGACCTGCCCTTAGACGCGGCGGGTCCAAATGACAATCATGCTCGGCCTCTCCCGCCGATTGCTTCCACAAGTCTGCCAGCTTCTATGTCGCGCGCCCAATCGAGAATACGGCCGCGTTGACATAGCACCACCCGGCGATTAACCTAGCAGAAGAGGGGCTATGGATATCTTCGCCGAAATTGCGAGGCTCAGGAAGGAAGGGCGCAAAGCCGCGCTGGCCACCATTACCCAGGTGCAGGGCTCCATTCCGAGTTACGAGAGTTCGAAGATTCTGATCCGCGACGATGGGTCCATTGTGGGCACGGTGGGCGGAGGGTGCGTCGAGGCGGAAGTGTGGTCCGTGGCGCAGGACGTGATGCGAGAAGAGAAGCCGCGCCGGCTGCACTTCAACTTGAACGCCCATCCGGAATACGACAACGGGCTGGTGTGCGGCGGGTCGCTCGATATTTTCGTTGAGCCCATCCTGGCCACTCCCACGGTGTATCTCTTCGGGGGCGGGCACGTTTCGCTTTGTGTTTCGAAGGTGGCAGGGCTGGCGGGATTCGACGTGGTGGTTTCAGACGACCGGCCGGCGTTTGCAAACCCGGACCGTTTCCCGGAAGCCGTCGAAACGCACGCCGGGCCCTGGGAAGATATTTTCTCGAAGCTCAAGATCAACGAATTATCTTACCTGGTGCTGGTCACCCGCGGGCACAAGGGTGACCTGGATTGCCTGCGCTGGGCGCTGAACACGCCGGCACGCTACATCGGCATGATTGGCAGCAAGCGGAAGCTCATCGAAATCTCGAAGGTGCTGGAGCGGGAAGGGGTGGCCGCAGAAAAGCTGGCGCGCGTCCATTCCCCTATCGGTCTCGATATCGGGGCGCTGACTCCGGAGGAGATTGCGGTCTCCATCGTGGCGGAAATGATCGCGGTGCGCCGCCAGGCCGCGCCCTCCCATCCCTCTCTTGCTTACAAACCCAAAGCCACCGAAACCGCATGATTGCAGGCTTGATCCTCGCTGCGGGTGAATCCTCGCGGATGGGAACCGACAAGGCTACGCTCGCCTACCGTGGGCGGACATTTCTCGAAGCGATCGTGCAGACACTCGGGGAGGGTGATATCGAGCGCATCGTGGTGGTGCTCGGCCACCGCGCAGAGGACATCCAACGACGGACCAAGATTGAGCCTGCACAGGTCGCCATCAATCCTGACTACAGGTCCGGCCAGACATCATCATTGCAAGTGGGCTTGCGCTCGCTCGTCGCGGATGATCCCGAGGCCATCCTTCTCTGTTTGGTGGATCATCCTGCCATCTCCGCAGAGACGGTGAGGAGAATTGTGGCAACTTTCCGGCAGTGCGGCGCTCCGGTCGTGATCCCCACGTATCAGGGTCGCCCGGGACATCCGGTGCTCCTCGGACGGCAAGTCTTCGATGAGCTACTGGAGTTGGGCTCCGACGCCGGCGCCGATTCTGTGGTCCGGAGATACCGCCCGGCGACGCAGTTCGTCAAGGTCGAGGACGAGGGGGTAATCACGGATGTAGACGACCCGGCAAGCTACCGGCGGCTGACTGGCAGGCCGTGAAAGAGTTGGGACAATTTGTCCGATATGGGCTGAGAAGATTCTCTCGCTAGAACAATAAGTACCTTTATTTTCAATAGTATTCCCGCCTTTGGCGACTAAGTGCATTTATTATCAACAAGATTCCCGCGTCGTTTCCCCTTTTCCAACATCAGTCCTTTGTTTTCACAGACATTCCCGCTTCGTTCGTTCATTTTTGAAGTTACTGAGTTTCTTCTTCCGCTGTCGCAAGCGACATCTTGTCCCTGGATGCCGTACGTGCCAAAGGGCTTGTCAAATCCGGTTCCCATTTGATGGGCCGTACAGCGAGCGGCGCGAAAAAGGACCCAACCAATTCACCATTCACTATTCTTTGCCCCTAGCCCACAATCCCTAGCCCCCAGCACCTAGCACCCTGCATCTGGCACCTGAAACCTGGCACCTAAAACCTGCCTTTTAGGCACCTGGAGTCCGGTTTTTCCGCTTTGATCACGGTTTTTTGCACTCAAAAAGGAGTTCGTTTTTAGCCTCAGAAAACTCCAAGTCCTTTGCTTTCAATACATTCTTAGGTTCGTTCCCACTATTTAGTATCTTTTTTCTGTTTTCTACGCATCTTCCTCCGCCGGCGCGCCGATTTGTGAACCCCTTCCCACGCGCTGTTGCGGCGTTCTTCATAGGTCAACCGCGATAGCCTATCACGTACCTAGCCTCCTGTCAAGAAAAAAGTGCGGGATCGGAAGAGCAGGGTCCGGGAAGAGCCTTTACCGAATCCTGAATGCTGGTTGAGGCCCCCTTACTTGAAACCTGTTCTTTTGTCTCCGGAACGCCGGCCTACGGGTCAACGATGGTGCGTCTTTTCGGGGACGTTTCACGTATATATGGGTACAATGGGACTCGCGACTTGCTGGTTTATGAATACGGTCCAACAGGAAGCCGGGGAGGTGGCTCGGGGGCTGCGGCGGCGCGATCCCTCTCTGATTGACCATCTGATCCAGCAGTATCAGTACCGCCTCTTCCGTTACTTGCTCATGCTTGCCGGCAGTCGCGAGGAGGCTGAAGATCTATTCCAGGAAACCTGGATCCGGGTACTCGAAAAGGGCCACCAGTACAACCAGCGCTGGAAGTTCGAGACCTGGCTCTTTACCATCGCTCGCCACCTGGCGATCGACTTCCTGCGACGCCGGCAGCCGCAGAGCCTTGATGCCCTGCTGGAACCGATTGGAACAAACCGGCCCCTCGAACTTGAAGACACTACTTTTTCATCCGCGTTCGAGCAAGCATTCCAGGGTGAAGAAGCCGCCAGCGTTGCCACAGCGCTGGCGCACCTGCCTCCTTCGTACCGCGAAGTGCTGACCCTGCGTTTCCACGAAGACATGGAGCTGGAGGAGATTGCCCGGGTGGTCCATTCACCTCTTTCCACTGTGAAATCGAGGCTCTACAGAGGCCTGGCAATGCTCCGAGAATGGTTGAAGGACGTGTACGCATGACAGAAGATATCCACGAGCGAGCTATACAGCTTATCGACAAGATGCAGGTGGAAGGCCTCAGCGCCGAGGAGCGCGGCTGGTTGGAGGCGCACTTGGAAAGCTGTGCCCAGTGCCAGAAGCGGGCTCTCGAGACCGAGCGCGCCCTGCGCGCGTTGCGTTCCGCCGCGCCGCGGTTCGACGTCTCGCTGGTGCTGAAGACCCAGATGCGGGCTCGGATTCGAGCCCGCGAACTCACCGAAAACGTGACGCGCATGCGAGCCCTGTGGATTTCCTGCACCTTGTCGTGGGTCCTGGGAGTGGTCTCCGCGCCTTTGCTGTGGCGGGGCTTCGAGTGGATTGGACATCGCTGGGCGATTTCAAGGGCCGTGTGGATGACAGGTTTCGCGCTTTCCTGGGTGGCGCCCGCCGTCGTGGCAGCGGCGGTTATCGCCTCGAGGCACGCGCGTGGCGCGAGCGCGACCCAAGTGCAGTGACAAGTGACGAGGTTCAGCCAGGTGCAAGAAAGGGTGGGATGACAATGCCTGAAGTGAAACCAAACATCACTGAGGAAGCTAAACTGATCCCCTGGTGGGCCGCCGGCCTGGCCGTGGCGCTTTTCGCGGGGCTACAGGTGCTGCTGCACCTTGTCCTGTTTCCTCGCGAACCGCGCCCGACCCCCTTGGCTTGGCGGATCTTTATTGGCTTCATGGCTGGCGCGGCAGTGGCCTTCTATGTGCTCCTCGTCGGTTATGTGAACCGCGACGCAAGAAGAAGGGGAATGAATGTAACCCTGTGGACGTTGCTGGTGATTTTCGTCCCCGATGCTATTGGATTCATCATCTATTTCCTGTTGCGGCAGCCCTTGAGGATTCCATGCCCCAAGTGCGGAGCCGTAGCCGACCCAGCCTTCAACTTCTGCCCGAAGTGCAAGTTCAACCTGCATCCTGCGTGCCCACAATGCCACTACCCCGTGCAGGTGGGGGATACTTACTGCCCTCACTGTGCCGTGGAATTGGCGGGCATGACCTCCGGGTTCAGCGTATAGACGTCACTCGCAGAACACCTGCACTTTATTACCCTCGGGGCCATCGACGTTAACCAGGAGGTCCCGCAGCGCCTGCTCCAGTTCCTCACCTTTAAGCGCGGCAATGGCCGACAGGTCGATGCCCTTTTCGGCGAGTCTTTCGTTGACGCGAGGAGGGAGCACCGCCAGAAGCTTCCACCCACTCCTCAAGAAGGTTAAGGGGATGCGAACGTTCACCTGCTCGCTCTTGTTGGGGTTCTCAACCAGAACCCGAAGGTAGCGGAGTTTCTGCCCTTGCGAAGGGGACCCCTCACGGCCTGCGTGGGGGTCGGGGCCAGCACTCGCTTCTCGATCCAACTTCTCCAGGAGCTTTTCCGCGTCGGAGGCGCTGAGCTGCCCCGCCTCCAGCATTTCCAGAACCTTTCGTGTTTCTTCTGACATGGTGATTGTCTCCCTTTCCTAAGATAGCTTCTCCAGAGCCTCTTCTACCGTGATCTCACCACGGGAGAGTTGCTCGAGGACGAAGAGGTTTGGTGAAGGCGCCTGCAAACTCTTGTCCAGCGAAGCGCTGATCGAGTTCAACCGGTTCTTTACCGTTGGGTAACTGATTCCGAAGATTGATTCCATTTTCTTGATCGAACCGTGATGGCGTACGAAGGCCATCACGAACGCTTGGTCGTCCAGGCAAAGTTGCGCGAGTGGGGATATGTCAAAATCGTTCTCCATCGCCAAGTCGCAGGACGCACAAGTCATGCGCGTGACTTTTAGGGGTTGGTTACAATCAGGACAGCGAGCTTTGGAAATATCCATGGGCGACCTCACATAATTTGGAAAAATTAGCACCACTGATTAATAAAGTCAATATATAAATTAAGTTCTCTTATAAATATCCTCAATATGTGACATTTTTGCGATAGAAAGATTCACATTCATTACATTCGATTGGCTGGCGGATTGAATTCGCTTTCGCGGGAATGACTGCGACGAGGTTTCCGCCCCAGGATGGTGAGAACCCCTTGCGATCATTGTCATTCCGGTCCTTCAGCCGACGGAGAAGAATCTCGCTCTGGAAACCCCGATCCGATCGGGGTGAGCTTCATCCGGGCGAAATCATTGTTTTGGCGGGGGATTCACGCTTGAAGCAATCGGGTGAGGAGTTGCTTGAGGGCATCGGAAGCAAGCACCGCAGCGTGTTTCGAGGCAGCAGGCAATCCAGCAAGGCCGGCATCAATTTGATCAGGAGTCAGAGCGGTCAGCTCCGCGAGCGGCTTTCCCCTGATTCTTTCCGTCAACCAAGACCCACAGGCTACGGCCGGAACGCATCCCGCCACCTTAAACCTGGCATCAACAATCACGCCGTCCCGGACCACCGCCCACAATTTCATCAGGTCGCCGCAGACGGGGTTTGTGGTCTCCACCACAACCGTGGCTTCCTCAATTTCGCCGACGTTGCGTGGGTGATGAAAGTGGTCGAGAACCTGATTCGAATACATAGCAGTGCGGACGGAGTCAGTTGTCAGTGGTACGTGGTCCGTCGAAAAAGGGGCCGGGGCTAGGGGCTGGGGGAATTCTGAATTATGAATGAACTGCCCACTGCCTACTGCCGACCGCCTACTGCCTACTGTTCTTCCCCAGCCCCTAGTCCCTGTCACCTGGCACCCGACACCTGGCACCTGCTGTCAGGGTACGACCGACCCCAAAAAACAGAACCGCAGCAAGAGGACGAGCGCCACTCCCGCCCCCACCGTCAAGGCTACGCGAGGGCCGGGCAACTTATTGACCTCGGGGATAAGATCCGACGCGGCCACATACAGGGTGACTCCCGCAGAAAGCGCCAAACCATAGTTGACCCATCGGTGCGCGACGGCCATGGCGAGGATACCCACAAGCCTCGATATTCCTAGCCCGGTCACAGCCCACATCCCGGCGGCACGGCTTTTGTTGGCCGCCGCCATGACCGAGGCCATGGTGAATCCCTCCGGGATGTTATGGAGGATGACTGCGCCGAAGATGACAATGCCGAGCCAGTTGGAAATCAGGAAGCCGCAGGCGATGCACACCCCATCGAAAAACGTATGGGTCAGCAACCCTCCCAGCGCCGCGTAGACAACTCTCGGGTTCAGGAACTCCTCGGCATGGGTCTCTTCGCCGAAGTGGAAATGTGCCGGCAAAGAGTGTTCGAAAACATGCACGATGAAGTAGCCCACCAGAATCCAGAGGGCGGCGCGAGCCCCCTGCATGCGCTCAAAACTCTCGGGAATCATCACCGTTATCGTCGTCGCCAGCATGAACCCGGAGCCGAAAGCGATGAAGTAGGCAAGAAAGCTCCGGCGCCAGGGCCGGGCAGTGACAATGCCGCCGCCCAGAATATTGGCTAACCCGGCAACCGTGCCCAACGCGAGGCTGATCCAGAGATAGGACATACAGTGACGAGTGACAAGTGACGAGTGACGAGAAGAAGTCAGGAGTCAGAAGTCAGGAGTCAGAATACGTAAGAGCCGGTGCGGCGTTTCAGATGTCAGGGGGAAGCAGACCCGAGGGCTGCGGATTCTGACTTCTGACTCCTGTTTGCCATGCTCTTATCCGGAATGTCTAATCCGCACGACTTCACCGTCGTGCACGATATAGTCTTTCCCTTCCAGTCTGAGCTGGGCGCGAGTGCGCGCTTCGGCAAAGCTTCCAGCCGCCATAAGGTCCTCGAATTTCACTACTTCAGCACGAATGAACCCGCGCTCCATGTCGGTATGGATTTCCCCGGCGGCCTCGAGGGCAGAGGTCCCGGCCCGGATGGTCCAAGCCCGGCATTCGTCATCACCGACGGTGAAGAAGGAAATCAAACCCAAGAGCTGATAGCCGGCGTGGATCAGCCTGTAGATGGCGGACTCCTTCAGACCGTAACTGGCCAGGAATTCCGCCGCCTCGGAATCGTCGAGCTCAGCCAGCTCGGCTTCCACTTTGCCGCAAATCGCCGTGACCGCAGTGTGGGGCCTTTGTTTCAACCCCGCTTCGAGCGCAAACTGTTCTGTATCGTTAGCGCGGGCCGCGTCCTTCTCGCCCAGGTTGAGAACATAAAGCATAGGTTTCAAACTAAGGAAAGTGAAACCTCGGATGACCCGCTCGTCCTCCGGCGCGAGGGAAGCCTCCCGCAGGGGAGTCTGCTTTTCGAGGGAGGCCTTGCACACCTTCAAAACCTGGAGCTCCTTTTCGAGCGCGGGATTCTTCTGCTTCTTAAGGTCCTTTTCAAGGCGATCGACGCGTTTCTCCACCACGGCGAGATCGGAGAGCATCAGCTCGAGCTCGACGTTCTCAATGTCGCGCTGGGGATTGACCGCTCCGCCTTCAGCAGGAATCGCTTCCTCCTGAAACGCCCGCACCACGTGGACGAGGGCGTTCAACTCCCGCAAGCTTTGGGATTGGACACCCGTTCGCGCCAACTCGATGATGCTGCCGGGGGTATCAACGTACTCGATGGTGGCGTGGATGGTTTTCTGCCGGTGAAACATCTCCACCAGGCGGTCAAGACGGGCGTCGGGCACACGGACAACGCCCACATGTGCTTCCGGCCGCCCTGCGCCGTGCCCGCCGCCGTGGGCTCGGGTAAGGATTTGAAACAGCGTTGTCTTGCCTGCTTGGGCCAGCCCCACGATACCGATTCTCAGCAAGGTCGCCTCAGGCGGAAGTCGAAAGTCGAGGGTGAAAAGTCAAAGGTCAAAACGCGTCTTGCCGCGTGTCTTCCAGATCGAACCTCCCGGCTCTTCTCGCGCCCGCCCACATTATATCGCGGTTCGGCGCCGTTCAATTACTTGCTGAGAACAATGTCGATCCCCGAGAGCACTAGTTCCAGGTTGGAGCGCGACAGCTTGCCCACGCGCGCGGTGAGGAGCTCCTTATCGACACTGACGATCTGGGAAACGTTGGCCACGGAATCTTTCGGCAGGCCGGTGAGGCGCGCCGGCAGTCGCACATTCCCGGGGGCCAAGGCCCACTTGAGATTGCTGGCCAGGGGAACGCAGACGACTGTGGCAATGCGGCTGCGGTTCACTGCGTCACCTTGCACGACGACTACCGGCCTTCGGAACCCCGGACCAGAGCCCGCGGGAGCAGGAAGATCCGCCCACCAAATCTCGCCTTGTGAGATTACCACTCGCTTCGCTCCAGGATGCGGCGCGCGGCAGAGGAAACGAATACGTCTTTCGCTTCGCCCACCTCGGCGCACGCCCGGTTCATCGCCTCGGTGACCTCGTCCGGCGCGTGGCGCGCCAGATACTCCTTGAGCGCGTCGCCATACAGTCGGCTGCGCGACCTCTTGGTGCGGCGAGCCAAGCGCTCCGCTCCCTCGAACACCTCATCAGAAATAGATATCGCAGTTTTCATACCATGAGTATAACCACATGCCCGCCGCGTTGCAAGCGAGCCGCTTACCGCCCGAAGTTCAACCAAATAAATTGGCTGCCAGGGAACGCTCGCGTTTCGGCTAGTGTCGCGCAGACTTGCTTCCCGCGCCTGCGGAATCTGCGGTTCCGGGGCGACAATGACGGAAAAGCCGCAGACCCTGAAAAGCGGGTCTGCGCTACCTCGCTAGTGCGAGTCGCTTGCACCGAGCCTTTGGAATGATTCCGTTCCCCCTTACTTTAGCAGATTCGCCACGGTGCCACCGGCAAACAGCGGTCCAAGTCCGATCGTAAAGATAAGGTTGCGCCACAAGGCATGCTCGAGGGCCGCACACATGACGGATCGGCTCTTCAAGTATGTGGAGGCAAATGGCAGCCCCCCTGCAGCCGAAAGGACCGGAGCCCAGATGTTGCCAAACACGAGGTGAGCAAAGCCGAAGAGGGCCACATTCAACGCCAAGAGCCATGGAACTCTCAGACTTGGAAAAAGGTGGGCCGAATGTTCGAAGAAAAAAGCCCTGTAGATCACTTCCTGCGGGTATACCGAGAGGAGGGGATAAGGTCGATGTGGTAGTCTCTCAATCCTCGCCGCCGAGAGACCGGTTAAACCGTTCCACGAGGGCAAGCAACTGCGTCAATGCTTGCTAACTTCTCCAACCCGACGTTCCTAAACAGCTATGACTCGATAGTTGTGCTTGAGCCAAAGGGGCGATGGGTATAGGATTTTCAGCAGAGACAGAGTCGAGACCGGAAATTCCGGTTTGAGGACATGGTCATGATGATTGCCCGATTACGCATCCTCGTACTCTTGGCTGCGTTGTGTCTCTCGCCCGCGCCATTGATAGCCCAGGACACGGGGTCGCTGGCTTTTGCTGGTTCGAGCACTTTCGACCTTTGCCTTATGCAAAACCTCTCGCAACCTGGCCTCCCCATCGCAAGCACCCCAGGTATGAGCACTCTCGACCTTCGCCTTACGCAATACCACTTGATCCTCGCCGGCAAGGTGACGACGCTGGACGGTGACCTGATCCGCGGCGCGAAGGTCGACGTGGAACCTCTCAATAGCGCGGGTGCATTCCGAAGCCTCATAACAGACGGGCAAGGGAGATTTCAGACCGAATACGGGATAAATGCCGAGGCGAAGTCGAAGATCGAGGATTTCAGCGTAACCCTGACGGTTTCCAAGAAGGGCTTCCTCAAGGCACATGAAACCATTGACCTTGGCGCTTCCCAAAAGACATGGAATATTACCGTTACGCTGCGGGAGCCGGGGGAGGACCCTAAACTGCTCTCGCAGGCCGAGCTGATCTCAAGGCTTGCACCCAGGCTGAAAATGCTGGGTGCTTCCGAGGGGCTCTCGGCTGCGGGGGAAAAGGATTATGCGCGCGGTGTGGAGGAGTTCCTGGACCGGAACCGTCCAGACCGAGCCTTGCCGTTCTTCACTAAAGTGATCCGTCGGGATGCCTCCTGCTTGCCTTGCCGCACTATGTTGGCGCTCGCCGAGCTCGACTCGGGAGATTGGGATGGCGCCTACCGCAACCTCGCCGAGGTCTTCAACAAGATCCAGGCGGACCATAGCCTGGGACGCCCGGAACCCTATGTGGCTTTGGGAGTGATGGAGAGCTGGAAGCACGAGCCCAAGAACGCGGCAGGCTTTTTTGCTGAGGCGCTCAAATACGCGCCTAAAGACCCCCTCGCCCTTCAGGA
>Ga0326728_10012679_pt1 | contig 18623 bp, 13 predicted proteins | sample MB3enrmetagenome_FD_207602 | JGI IMG/M metagenome (GOLD analysis project Ga0326728, IMG submission 207602) | Lab enriched peat soil microbial communities from McLean, Ithaca, NY, United States - MB31MN | ecosystem: Environmental > Terrestrial > Soil > Wetlands > Peat | place: USA: New York... | reverse complement strand
TCCGCAGCTTTATGCAGTTGATCGTTGCATTGAATCTCCAGGGCCTCGGACCCGTTGGCAAACTGTCCCTTGGGCTGGCTTACGCTTGTGGTTTGAATTGCGGTGGCGACGTCCTGAAGGCCGATCCCATAACTGCTCATCGGTCCGGGCTCCAATTCCACACGAACCGAGGGCAGAGAACCCCCTCCCACGAAAACCTGGCCGACGCCCTGCACCTGTGAGAGCCTCTGAGAAAGTATCGTCGAGGCCGCATCGTACATCTCCGCCTTGCTCACGATGTGGGAAGTAAGCGCCAGAATGATGATCGGCGCATCCGCCGGATTGACTTTGCGATAAGTCGGATTGCCCTGCAGGTTGGTAGGCAGGTAACTTCGCGCCGCGTTGATCGCAGCCTGCACGTCGCGTGCGGCGCCATCGATATTGCGGTCCAGGTCGAACTGGATGATGATGGACGACGAGCCCAGGGTGCTGGTCGAAGTCATCTCGGTAACCCCGGCAATATGCCCCAACTGCCGTTCCAGGGGAGCGGTTACCGATGTGGCCATAGTCTCGGGGTCCGCTCCAGGCAGGGCCGCCGATATGCTGATCGTGGGAAAATCGACCTGCGGCAGGGGGGATACCGGCAATACGCGAAACGCGACGATCCCGGCCAGGGTCATTCCAATGGTCAGAAGGGTCGTGGCGACAGGGCGTTTTATGAAAATTTCGGAGAAGTTCATGCCGACGGCGTCCCGCTCTCATCATCGGAGTCTTTAGAACGAGTTCTGCTTAGACGCCTGGCCAGGCGGTCGAACCACAGGTAAATGACGGGAGTCGTATAGAGGGTAAGCACCTGGCTGATAATAAGGCCGCCTACGATTGAAATACCCATGGGCCGCCGCAGCTCGGAACCCAGCCCGGTTCCCATTGCCAGGGGAAGCGCGCCCAGAATGGCGGCCATCGTGGTCATCATGATCGGCCGGAACCTGAGCAAACTGGCCTGGTAAATAGCCTCGACGGGCTCCTTGCCCTCCCTTCGCTCGGCGTCAAGGGCGAAATCAACCATCATAATGCCGTTTTTCTTCACGATTCCTATCAACAGAATAAGGCCGATCAGCGCGATCAAGCTGAACTCGGAGTGAAAGAGCAGCAACGCCAGCATTGCCCCTACACCCGCGGAAGGCAGCGTCGAAAGGATTGTAATCGGGTGTATGTAGCTCTCGTACAAGACCCCCAAAACGATGTAGACCGTTACCAGCGCCGCCAGTATAAGGATCGGTTCGTTGGCCAGGGCGGCCCGGAAAGCCTGGGCGGTGCCCTGGAAGCTTCTTTGAATGCTCTCCGGCATGCCCAGTTTGGCTGCGGTTGTTTCTATGGCGTCAACCGCTTCTCCCAGCGAGGCCCCCGGGGCCAGGTTGAATGAAATTGTCGTAGCCGGGAATTGCCCCTGGTGGCTTATGGCAAGCGGGCCGGTCGTTTTTGAAAAGGTGGTGACGGCACTAAGGGGGACCTGCCCCTGAGGGGCGGCGGAAGCTGTAGCCGAGGCAGCGGACGTAGCCCCTGTCGGGGCCGAGAATCCGAGCCCGTTCGCGGCCGAGATAGCGGTGGTGGTCGCGGCCGGGGTAACGGTTTGCGTGGTGGTCCCGGCCGCGTTCACGGTCACGGTGGTGGTCCCGGCCGTGGTCGGAATGTAGATGTCCTTGAGCTTGTCGGGGCTTTGCTTGAATTCGGGTTTGACCTCGAGTACGACCCGGTACTGGTTCAACTGGGTGAAAATGGTCGATATCTGCCGCTGGCCGAACGCGTCGTAGAGAGTAGCGTCTATAAGTTGTGTGGAGATCCCGAACCGGGATGCGTTGCTTCGGTCAATATCGAGCCACGCCTCCAACCCCAGGTCCTGTCGATCGCTGCTCACATCGCGAATCTCCGGCGATTCTTTCAGGGCATCGATGAACTTGGAACTCCAGGAGTTCAATTCGGCAATGTTCGGGTCCTCGAGGCTGTACTGAAATTGCGTGCGGCTCACGCGGTCTTCCACCGTAAGGTCCTGCACCGGCTGCATGAAGAGCTCGATGTCCTTGAGTTTTGCCACAGCCGGCTGGAGGCGGCGAATTACCTCGGTTGCGCTCATGCCCCGCTCTTCCAGCGGTTTCAAGTTTATCATGACCCTGCCGGAGTTCAGCGTGATATTGGTCCCGTCAATTCCGATGAACGTAGATAAACTTTGGACCGCGGGGTCTTGAAGAATTATTTTGGCAAGGGCCTGCTGCCTTTGCGCCATAGCCGCAAAAGAGATCGATTGAGGCGCTTCCGAAATACCCAGAATAATACCGGTATCCTGGACCGGGAAGAAGCCTTTGGGCACGATAATATACAGAATTATGGTGAATGCCAGGGTCGCCGCCGCCACCAGCAGGGCAGCCGTCTGCCTGTCGAGCACCCAACGCAGCGTTTTTCCATAGAACGCGATAATGCTGTCGAATGCCACCTGTGAGCGCCGGAAGAACCTTCCCTGCTTTTCCTCGGGCGTGTGGCGCAAAAGACGGGCGCACATCATCGGTGTCAGTGTGAGTGAGACAACCCCGGAGATAAGGATGGTAACGCCAAGGGTGATGGCGAACTCGCGGAACAGCCTCCCCACCACATCACCCATGAAAAGCAGAGGAATCAGAACGGCTATCAGTGAAATAGTAAGAGACATGATCGTGAAGGCGATCTGCTCCGAGCCCTTCAGGGCAGCCTCAACGGGTGAGTCCCCCTGTTCGATGTAGCGGGCGACATTTTCGATCATAACAATGGCGTCATCGACCACGAAACCCGTAGAAATGGTGAGGGCCATCAGGGAAAGGTTATTGAGGCTGAACCCGAGCAAATACATTACCCCGAAGGTGCCGACCAGGGACAACGGGACGGCGACGCTTGGAATGACCGTGGCCGAGAGATTTCGCAAAAACAGAAATATCACCATGACAACCAGCGCTATGGCCAGCAACAGTTCGAACTGAACGTCCTCGACCGAGCTGCGAATGGTGGTGGTGCGGTCGGTCAGGATCTGAATGTGCACGGCTGAAGGCAAAGTGCTCTGCAACTGGGGCAGCAGCCTCTTCACCCTGTTGGCGACCTCGATAACGTTGGCTCCCGGCTGCCTCTGTATATTGAGCAACACCGCGGGGGTATCGTTCATCCATGCCGCCAGGTTTTGGTTCTCGGCGCCATCGATAACGTCGGCTACGTCGGACAACAACACCGGGGCGTTGTTGCGGTAGGCAATGATAAGTGGACGGTAGTCCTTGCTGGTCAGAAGCTGATCGTTTGCCCCTATGATTGAAGCCTGTCTCGGGCCGTCGAACGACCCTTTGGCCTGATCCACGTTTCCGGTGGCAACAGCCGTGCGAAGGTCTTCCAGGCCAAGCCCGTAGGCAGACAGAGCGGTCGGGTTGGCCTGAATCCGCACGGCGGGCCTCTGGCCGCCGCTTATGCTTACCAACCCTACGCCGGGCAATTGGGAGATCTTCTGAGCAAGCCTCGTGTCGGCCAGGTCCTCGACTTTGGGCAAGGCAAGAGTTTCCGAGGTGAGCGCCAGCGTCAGAATCGGCGCGTCAGCCGGGTTGACCTTGTTGTAGACCGGCGGATTTGGAAGGTTCGCAGGCAGGAAAGTGAGCGCAGCGTTAATGGCCGCCTGCACCTCCTGCTCGGCTACGTCCAGGCTGAGGTCCAGGCTGAACTGGAGTATAATCACGGAACTGCCGCTCGAGCTGTTGGAGGTCATCTGATTTAGACCCGGCATTTGCCCGAACTGGCGCTCAAGGGGCGCTGTAACCGTTGACGCCATTACATCGGGGCTTGCGCCCGGATAAAACGTCAGCACCTGGATAATGGGATAATCCACCTGCGGCAGGGCGGAAACAGGCAGTTGATAATACGCCACGGCGCCTACAAGAAAAATGGCCGCCATCAGCAGCGTAGTCGCAACCGGCCGGAGAATGAAGGTTCGTGAAGGATTCATCAATTCGCCTTGCCGGATGAATTCGATCCTTGCGTTTGCACTTCGACCCGGCTGCCTTCTCTCAGCTTTTCGGCGCCCTCCACCACAACGAGATCACCGGGTGAAAGTCCTTCTTCAACGGAAATGTTGTCTCCTTCGCTGGGCCCGAGCTTGACCCAGCCCAGCGTTGCGGTCTGGTCCTCCTTTACGAAGTAGACGTAGGGCCCCTTGGGGCTGCGCTGTATGGCGGCGGTGGGAACCACCGTCACGCCGCGCAAGGTCTCCATAAGAAGCCTGGCATTGACGAACTGGTTGGGAAAAAGAGCATTATCTTTGTTTTCAAACAAGGCTTTGAGCCGGTCTGTCCCGGTGGTGGTATCGATCTGATTATCGGGCGCCAGTAAATGCCCCACGGCAATTTTTCGCGTTTGCGCACGATCGAAAGCTTCGACCTGCAGTGTCTCTCCGGTCCTGAGCTTTTGCAAAACGGATGGCAGGCTGTCCTCCGGGATGGGGAAAATGACTGTAATGGGCTGCTCCATAGTCATAACAGCCACCCCGGTCGTGTCGGTTGTCTGAATGATATTTCCAGGGTCCACGAACCGCAACCCGATTCGCCCGGTGAAAGGAGCAGTGATGCGCGTGTAAATGAGATTCACTTTGGCAGCATCGAGATTTCCCTGATCGAGTTTGACCGTCCCCTCATCCTGTTGCACCAGGTATGCCTGGTCATCCCTTATCTGTTGCGCTATCGAATCCTGCTTGACAAGAATGTCGTAGCGCTGCAAGTCCCTTTTGGCCTCTGCAAGCAGCGCCTTGTCCCTCTGCAATTGGCCCTCGGCCTGGAGCACCGCCGCTGCGAACGGCCGTGGGTCCACCTCCACAAGCAGCGCCCCTTCCTTCACGATGTCCCCTTCCTTGAACGGGACCTTGATTACCTGACCGTCAACCCTGGTGTGTATCGTAGCGGTGTAGAGCGCGGTGACCGTCCCGAGCCCCGTAATATATACGCTGATATCTCCCTTTTGGGCGGCTGTGGCAACGACCGGAACGCGCGGTACAAAGGGGGGCGCTTGCCCGGCCGCACGATTTCCATTGCCGAAAAACGTGTAACCGGCATAAATGCCAAGAGCCAATAGAAATGCCGCGAACACCCCAATCCGCAACGATCCGCGTCCGGCACGATTTGTCGCCGCAACGGGCTTCTGTTTATCTCCGGTATTCGATGGGAACGACATTGTCACTTACCCCTCGCCCTGAATGTCTTACGAATGTGGGTTTTGACCCTGGAAGAACCCGTGCGGAGCAAAACCAATGCTCCGCTTGCTTAAGCTGTTCAAATAGCGCCAGAGTATCGAACAGTGACGATATGACGTGCTTTTTACCACTTTCAGCGTCCTGACCGCAAGCACCGTGGTTGGACCCCGCAATCCTTCCTCGGTTGACGGCAGGACTCCGGATTCTTGTAAAGAGTTCTCAATCTGTCAATCTGTTTTACTTTTCTTAACAAAGGCTGTCTACGGCGGGAAAATGGATAGGGTGAAGCGGATGGGATTCGACTGAAATGGATTTGATTTTGATGCGAACCGCCGGAATACACCCCGAATCGACTTCGCTGCGATCCGCGCGAAATGAAAGCACGTGGACTCGTCGAGCGCTGCGGCGAACATCGCTCGTACCGGCCGGCGGAAATGGGGCTAGGGGGTGCCGCCGTATTCGTTCCGTTTCACGGACGGGTATTGGGCTAATACAGGCTGTTTTTCTGCGCCCCCCCCAGCCGTTCCATCAACTTTTTCTCGACGTTTTCCGGAACAAGGCCTGATACGCTCCCGCCGGACATTACAACTTCCTTGATGATTCGGGAACTGATGAAAATCCAGCGCATTCCGGTCATGATGAAAAGGGTTTCAATGTCCGCGTTCAGTTTGCGGTTCATCAGCGCCATCTGGAACTCGTATTCGAAGTCGCTGATTGCCCGAAGGCCTCTTACGATGGCCCGGGCCGGGATCGATTGCACGTATTCGACGAGGAGTCCATGGAAAAGGTCCACTTTCACCCTGTCTTTCCAGGGATGGTTCACCATGGAAACCTTTATCATTTCGAGACGCTCTTCGGGAGAAAACAGGGGGTCTTTTCCGGGATTTGCGGCAATCGCTATGGTGACCTTATCGAATATTTTGAGGGCGCGCTCCAGCAGGTCGATGTGTCCGTTCGTGATAGGATCGAATGAGCCGGGGTATACCGCAATGTTGAACATCTTTCCTCCTGCCGGTTCGCTGTAGTTGATTACAGCCTGGAGTAAATCGAGATAAGAGTGTCACCGTATCTGCGCTCGCGGTCTTTTTGCCATATGCCGGCGACCTCGGGCGATTCATCTTTTATGTGATGCTCGGCTACGGCCAGTGCGCCTTCGCCGGCAATTTCTCCAACCATTTCGAGGGCTTCTTTGATGTACCCTTTGCCGTATGGAGGGTCCATGAAAATCAGGTCGTACAACTCCTTTTCAGAGCCCAGGCGCCGTAGGACCGAATTGACCGCTCCCTGAATCGTGCGCGACCTCTCATGCACTCCGCACAACTCAATATTTGCACCGATGATACGCAGGGCTTGCGCGCCCTGGTCCACAAAAAGGCAAAACTGCGCCCCGCGGCTCAGCGCCTCCAATCCCATCGCTCCGGTTCCGGCAAACAGGTCCAGCACTCTAGCCCCCGAAACTTGAGCGGCAATTATGTTAAAAACCGCTTCCCGAACCCTGTCGATAGTCGGACGAATCCGGTTGTCCTTCGGGGACTGCAGACGCCGTCCCCGAAAAGCGCCTGCAATAATTCGCATCTTCAGCTACAACCGGCCGCGGCTCAAAAGAATTTCCGCAATCTGAACGGCGTTGGTTGCAGCGCCTTTGCGGATATTGTCCGCGACCACCCACATGGCCAGACCGTTTTCAACCGAAAAGTCCTTGCGAATCCGGCCCACAAAGGTGTCGTCCGTGCCCGCGGCGATCAGGGGCACCGGATAGACCCCCCTGGAGGGATCGTCCAGCACTTTTACGCCGGGAGCTGTCTCCAGCAGCTTGCGCGCCTCTTCGGCCGAAATGGGCTTTTCGGTCTCTATATTTATCGACTCGGAATGAGAATAAATGACTGGAACCCGAACCGTGGTCGCGCAAACCCGGATTTCGGGATCGTCAAATATCTTCCGTGTCTCGTTGGCCATCTTCATCTCTTCCTCGCTGAAGCCGTTGTCGAGAAAAGGGCCGATATGCGGAAAACAGTTGAATGCGATCTGGTGAGGGTATACCTGTCTAACCACCTCGCGGCCTCCCACGATATCCTCGACCTGGATGCGCAGTTCCTCGATCGCCCTTTTTCCGGTGCCGGAGACGGCCTGAAAAGTGGTTACAACGATTCGCCTGATTCCTGCCGCATCGTAGATTGGCTTTAGCGCCACCACCATCTGGATTGTCGAACAGTTCGGGTTGGCGATTATGCCCGAATGCGTCAGCGCGGCTTCGGGATTCACTTCGGGCACCACCAGAGGGACCTGCGGGTCCATGCGCCATGCATTCGAGTTGTCGATGACGACCGTGCCGGCCCGCACGGCTATGGGCGCAAATTTCCTGCTGACGCTGCTTCCCGCTGAAAAAAGCGCCAAATCAACGCCCTCGAATGAATTTTCCGTAAGCTCTTCAACCGCAATGTCTGCGCCCCGAAAAGCAAGCGTTTTGCCAATGGAACGCACCGACGCCAGAAGTTTAAGATCGCTCACCGGAAAAGCCCTCTCCTCGAGGACTTTGACCATCAGGTTCCCAACCGCTCCGGTGGCCCCGGCCACCGCTACTCTGAATCCATCGTGTCCCATTGAACCTGGTACCTCTTTTCGCCCGAAAATATCCACTTAGTGCGTATGCTCAAATTTTCAGCCATATCGCACGATTTGACTCTCAAGTAAAGTATTGCGCTCAGTGAGCGGCACACGAGTTCTTTTCTTTTCCCCTGTTCACTTCCGGCCGTTCATTGATATGCTTCACCACCAGGTCGCCCACCTCTGTTGTCGAATGGCCCATCCGCCCCGCGGAAAGGCTCTTCAGATCACTCGACACCACCTTCTTTATCGCCTCTTCGATGAGCCCGGCGCCGGCGGTCTGCCCAAGGTGCTCCAGCATCATCTGGGCCGCCGCAATTGCCGCGATCGGATTTATGATATTGAGGCCGGCGTATTTTGGGGCCGATCCACCTATCGGCTCGAACATCGAAACCCCGTTCGGGTTTATGTTGCCCCCGGCTGCGATTCCCAGTCCGCCCTGAATCATCGCGCCGATGTCGGTTATGATATCCCCGAACATATTGTCGGTTACAATCACATCGAAGTTTTGAGGGTCCTTGATCATCCACATGCAGATCGCGTCAACATGGGCATAGTCCACCTTGACATCCGGATATTCTTCGGCCACCTCATTGAATGTGCGCTGCCAGAGGTCAAAAGCATAAGTGAGCACGTTGGTCTTTCCGCACAGGGTCAGCTTTTTGTGGTAATTGCGCTTCCGGCATAAATCAAAGGCAAACCTTATACAGCGCTCGACGCCGAACCGGGTGTTCACCGATTCCTGTACGGCAACCTCCTGGGGGGTCCCCTTGCGAAGAAACCCGCCGGTTCCGGCGTAAAGGCCTTCAGTATTTTCCCTGACCACAACGAAGTTTATGTCCTCCGGCCCCTTGTCCCTGAGCGGGGTCTCTACACCGGGGTAGAGAATAACGGGCCTCAGATTTATGTACTGGTCCAGCTTGAAGCGCAGTTCGAGTAGAAGTCCCTTTTCCAGTACTCCCGGCTTTACATCCGGATGCCCTACAGCCCCAAGGAGGATAGCGTCGTATTTGAGCAGCTCGTCGATCGTCCCTTCGGGTAAAACCTCGCCGGTGCGCAGGTAGCGCTCACCCCCAAGGTCAAAGCGCACCTTCTCGGTTGAAAACCCGGTTTTTTGCGATGCGGCGTCCAGCGCCTTAAGCGCTTCGCCGATCACCTCGGAGCCTGTCCCATCTCCCGGAATGACCGCTATGCGGAATTTTTTCGCCATTTCGTACCCTGCCGTTTCAGTTTCAGGTCTAAAGTGTCGCGAGCCAAAAGTCACATTGGCCGCGTTCCATGGGCCACTCGCGTACCGATCGGATTTTTCGGCGCAAAACAAACGTTTTTCGTCCCGGCAGGCAATTCAAGGGTTGCGCGAAGAAGCAACAGGCAATCTCCACGCCTTTGCGAGGCTTAAAATATCAATATGGACACAGCCGGCGCCTGCCCCGGAGCTGATCCGGGGGTGCGAAAAAACCTTTTTCACGTCAGAAAATCCGTGCGGAAACCGCCTACCGGCTCTTTTCTTCCGATATCTGCTCCCGCACATACTCCATGAGGCCACCGGCCGCCAAAAGCTTCTGCATGAAAGGCGGGATGGCCTCTGCCCGGTACGTTTCCTTCCTCGTATGATTCTCTATGGTGCCTGAATCCAGGTCGATTTCCAGCTCATCTCCCGCTCGGATCCGCTCGGCCCCTTCGGGGCATTCGAAAATCGGCAGCCCCATGTTAAAGGCGTTGCGATAGAAGATTCGAGCAAAGCTGTGCGCGACAACGCAGCTGACCTCGGCGGCCTTTATGGCGAGCGGAGCGTGCTCCCTGGAGGACCCGCAGCCGAAATTTTTCCCTGCCGCGATAATATCTCCCGGCTTGACCCCGGAGGCAAACTCCGGGGCCACGTTTTCCATGCAGTGGGAGGCAAGCTCCTTCGCATCGGTCGTATTGAGGTAGCGCGCCGGAATAATGGCGTCGGTATCGACGTCGTCTCCGAACTTCCATGCCCTTCCCTTGAGTCTCATCTGCTCAACACCTCCTCCGGATGCGCTATATGCCCGAGAACCGCCGAGGCGGCCGCAACCGCCGGGTTGCTCAGGTAAACCTTGCTGTCCGGGTGCCCCATCCGCCCGGCGAAGTTGCGGTTCGTGGTCGCCACCGCCGATTCTCCAGGCGCCAGGATCCCCATGTGCCCGCCAAGGCAGGGGCCGCAGGTCGGGGTGCTCACCGCTGCTTGCGCCTCTATGAAGATTTCGAGCAGCCCCTCTTCCATCGCCTCCATGTATATCTGCTGGGTGGCGGGAATCACTATGCAGCGAACCCCTCGAGCAACCTTTCTGCCCCTCATCACCTGCGCGGCCGTCCTCAAATCCTCCAGGCGCCCGTTTGTGCACGAGCCTATCACCACCTGGTCGATGGGGGTTCGCGGTATCTCGGTAACCTGCTTTACGTTTTGAGGCGAATGAGGAAGCGCGACAACCGGCTCCAGCTCGGACACGTCCCATTCATATACGGCCTCGTAAGCCGCATCGGGGTCGCTGTTGTAAAATTTGTAGGGCCGTTTTGCGCGGCTTCTTACATACTCTTCCGTGATCGAGTCGGGGGCTATCAGTCCGACCTTGGCCCCCGCTTCGATGGCCATATTGCACATCGAAAACCGGTCGGCCATGGGAAGCGTATCGATCACCGGGCCGGCGAACTCCATCGCCCGGTACCTTGCGCCGTCAACCCCAATCTGCCCGATCGTGTAGAGTATCAGGTCTTTTCCTCCGACCCAGGGCCGCAGTTTTCCACTGAACACGAACTTCATGGACCCCGGCACCTTGAACCAGACTCGCCCCGTTATCATCGCCGCCGCAAAATCGGTGCTTCCCACGCCGGTTGCGAAGGCGCCAAGAGCGCCGTAAGTGCAGGTATGGCTGTCGGCCCCGGCTACGACGTCTCCGGGCAGCACAAGCCCCTGCTCGGGCAAAAGCGCGTGCTCGACGCCCATGCGCCCCACTTCGAAATAGTACGGCAGGTCGAACTCTTTTGCGAATTCGCGAAGCCTTTGCGCCTGGATTGCCGACGCTATATCCTTGTTCGGGACAAAATGGTCGGGAACGATGCCGATGCGCTCACGGTCGAACACCTTTTTGGCCCCTGCGAGCCTGAAGGCTTCAACCGCAAGCGGGGCCGTTATGTCGTTTCCAAGCGTAAAATCGACCCTTACCTCCACGAGGTCCTGCGGGAACACTTCAGCCTTCCCGGCATGGTCCGCCAAAATCTTTTCACTCATAGTCTTGGGCATTGAATTCAACCTTTAATCCTGTGTATTTTCGCCGGGTATTTTGACCTCCGGGACAGGTTTCCGTTCGGCGGCAATAATCTCCGGGGTGAGTGCCGATGATGTCTGTTGGGCTGGAATGCCTTCCTGAAAGCCCTTCTTCCCCTTGATCTTCCAGGCGGTCCATCTTACCGGACCTGAAACCGTGTAGAGCGCCAGGATGGAAAAGAGCATGAACGCGGGGGTCACCGCGACGACGGTCACGAGAACCACCACACCGAACATGACGGAAGACGGTCTTGCCATTATGAATTCGACGTCTTTGAAACTGTTATAGGGCATCGTACTGATCATACAAAACCCCAGCACGACGGTCATCACGAGCAGGGCGGGACTTATCAGCGACCCGGTGACCGTCACGTTCCAGTGGCTTATAAACAGGACTGACGCGGCTATCATGCTCGCCCCGCCCGGTATGGGCAGGCCTACGAAATACTTCTTGCTGGCCGTTTCCACCTGTACGTTGAAGCGTGCGAGCCGCAGGGCGCCGCATGCCATGAATACGAAGGCGGCGAGCCAGCCGATCCGCCCGTAAGGTTTCAGGGCCATCAGGTACATCAGCAAACCCGGCCCCACCCCGAATGCCACGAGGTCGGCAAGAGAATCGTATTCCACCCCGAAACGGCTCGTCCCTCCCGTCAGTCTCGCGACCTTGCCGTCAAGGATGTCGAAAACGCAGGAGGCAAACACAGCAATAGCCGCCAGTTCGAAATTTCCGTTGATGGAATTGACGATCCCGAAAAATCCGCTGAACAGATTTGCCGTGGTAAACAAATTCGGCCAGATATAGGTTCGGCGGCGCACCTCACTCTCCTTACGCCACCTTTTCCGGCGCGAGCGCCGTTTCTTTATGGGTTCATTCGGCATAAAACGGTCTCTCCCGCGTAGACATGCCTGCCTGGGGACACCAGGATTTCGCTGTTCTCCGGCACATACACGTCCATCCGCGAGCCGAACCGGATCATACCGAAGCGCTCCGCCTGAACAACCCGGTCTCCGGTTTCGGGCCAGCAAACGATGCGGCGGGCAATCAAACCGGCCACCTGGGTGATAACTATGTCCGCGCTGGAGTCCGACCTGATCCAGAGCCAGTTCTGCTCGTTTTCATCGCTCGCCTGGGCCAGGTTGGCCGCCATGAACCGGCCCTTCCTGTAATATATGCCCTCGATCGTGCCCGAAATGGGTATCCGGTTCACATGTACGTCAAAAACCGACATGAAGATGCTGATCTTCATGGCCGGCTTGTCTGTAAACCGCGCGGACCGGACTTTTTTTACTTCGATTACCCGGCCGTCCGCGGGAGATATAATATCATTTTCCCCTGCAATCGAGACCCTCTCGGGGTCCCGGAAAAAATGCGCTATGAGCAACGTGATAGCCAACAGAAGAATAGCAACGGCCGCCCAGCCAAGCACCGCCGTAATCAGGGTGGCGAACATTGCGGCAAGGATGTAGGGTATTCCCTCACTTGCGATTGGGATATTGGCCTGTTTCTTCCTGAAATCCCTGGCGGACAACGGATGCTCCTGGTCGATAAAAAAAGAGTTGCGGCGCCTCGCGGGGCGGACCCTCACCTGCGTTCGGGTCTCCGCTACACGCAGGGCCCTGGGCAATGCATCAAGTCCACGCCCGATCTTTTCGTGAGGGCGAAGAAACCCCGTGTCGAGTTCCCAGCCCCTTCGTGGTACGGCCCACCGTACAGGGCCGGCCCCGCCGGAAACGGTTAAAATAACCCTCGATCATCAGTTGCATTCGGGAGGGCGTAAAGCCCTCCCCTAGGTAGCGGCGGGGTTCATCCCGCCATGTCTTTGAACGCAACTCGGTATCAGACCATCTTTATGGCATCGAGAAAAGGCATCATGGCGCGCAACTTCGCGCCGATCTGCTCGACGAGCAGCGTCTTTTCCCGGTTTCTGGTCGTCTGGAACATGGGCCGCCCGGCCTGGTTTTCCAGGATCCATTCGCGCGCAAACTGCCCGGACTGGATTTCTTCCAGAATCTTTTTCATCTCGGCTCGAGTCTGATCGTTGACGACCCGTTTGCCGCGCGACAGATCGCCGTATTCCGCCGTGTCACTGACCGAGTACCTCATATAGGCAAGTCCGCCCCGGTAGATGAGGTCCACGATGAGCTTCAGTTCGTGCATGCACTCGAAAAAAGCGATTTCGGGCTGATAGCCCGCCTCGACAAGCGTGTCGAACCCCGCTTTTATAAGCTCGGATACCCCACCGCACAGGACCGCCTGTTCGCCGAAAAGGTCCGTTTCGGTCTCTTCCTTGAAAGTCGTTTCCATTACACCGGCCCGCGTTGCGCCGATCCCCGACGCATAAGCCAGGGCCGTCTGAAGGGCATGGCCCGATGCGTCCTGTTGAATGGCCACCAGGGCCGGTACGCCCGCCCCTCGCACGTATTCGCTCCTTACAAGGTGCCCCGGGCCCTTGGGGGCGATCATCACAACGTCCACTTCCTTGGGCGGCCGGATCTGACCGTAGTGTATATTGAAACCGTGAGAAAAAAGGAGCGTCTTGCCGGCCTTCATCGACTGGGCGATATCGTTTCGATAAAGCGCGGCCTGCGCGTCATCTTCGATCAGAATTTGGACGAGATCTGAATTTTCGGCGATCTCGCGGCCTGTAACCGGGCTAAACCCGTCTTCGATCGCCTTTTCGTGATTGGCAGAACCGGGCCGGTCCGCCACTGTCACCTGAAGGCCGGAATCCCGCAGGTTTTGAGCCTGCGCATGTCCCTGGCTCCCGTAACCGATGATACCAATTTTCTTGCCGCGCAAGAAATCCAGACTAGCGTCAGTGTCATAAAAAATTCGCATCAATTACCTCCTGATTTGATTCGGGTTCAGTGTTTCTTGCTGCGTGCCAGAGCAGCTTTTCCGGTACGGGCAATTTCCACTATTCCGATCTGGTCCAAAAGCTCCATTATGGCAGTGATCTTTCCCTCGTTTCCAGTAACTTCGAGCGTGTAAAAATGTGGACTTACGTCCACCACCTTGGCCCGAAAGATGTCCACGATTCGAAGCACCTCGGCCCGAGTAGCCTGCTCGGCCCGAACCTTGATAAGCGCCATTTCGCGGTCTACGAACTCGGTTTCCGCAAAATCGTACACCTTGATTATGTTAACCAGTTTGTTCAACTGCTTGACTATCTGGGACAGCACCCGGTCGTCACCCGTAGTGACAAGAGTAATCCGGGTCAGCCCCTTTTCGTGGGTTTCAGCCGCCGTGACCGTTTCAATGTTATACCCCCGGCCGCTGAGAAGCCCCACTATCCTCGCCAGAACGCCTGGAACATTCTGGACCAGCATGCCTATCGTATGGCGTTTGTCGCCTGTGACTATCATCCGCGGATCTCCTCTCTAAATCTGCCGCCGGCGGCGGAGGAGAAGCGGCGGGACGCCGCAGCCGATTTGCCCGCCCAAACCTTCGGCGACGGGCCGTGAGGCGTCCCGACCGTATAATTTAGAGCTATGCAAGAAGCATCTCGGTAATGCTCTTTCCGGGCGGAACGATCGGATAGACGTTTTCTTCCGTCACCACCTGGAAATCCATAAACACGGGGCCCTTGATCGAAAAAGCCTCCCGGAGCAGCGGTCCGACCTCTTCGGGACGCACGGCCCTCAGTCCAACGGCCCCATAGGCCTGCGCCAGCTTGACAAAATCAGGAGACCCTTCCAGGCACGACCCCGAATAGTTCTTCTCGTAGAACAGTTCCTGCCATTGGCGCGGCAATCCCAGATAAGTGTTATTTATGATGGCCACTTTCACCGGAATGTGGTTGCAAACCGCCGTGCTGAGTTCCTGAATGTTCATCTGGATGCTGCCGTCACCCGCGATGTCTATGACCAGTTTATCCGGAAAAGCCACCTGGGCGCCCATCGCCGCTGGAAAACCGTAGCCCATGGTGCCCAGGCCCCCGGAAGTCAAAAGGGTGCGCGGGCGGTTGAACTTGAAAAACTGCGCGGTCCACATCTGGTGCTGGCCCACCTCGGTAGTGATTATGGCGTCGCCGCCTGAAATTTCATAGATTTGTTCGATGACGTACTGAGGCTTTATCACATCGCCTTCCATGCAATAGGTAAGCGGGTGCTCCCGCTCCCAGCCGCCTATTTGCTCCAGCCATGAAGCGCGAGCCTCGGCAAGGCCCTCAGCCGGTTCGTTTTCGGCAAGCTGTATCAATTGCCGGAGCGCGCTCTTGCAGTCCCCCACGATCGGCACATCGACGTCCACGTTCTTGCTTATGCTCGTCGGGTCAACATCTACGTGGATGATCTTGGCCTTCGGCGCAAATGTGCTGAGCTGCCCGGTCACCCGATCGTCGAAACGAACCCCGACCGCAAGAATAACGTCCGCATGAGATATCGCCATGTTGGCCTGATAGGTGCCGTGCATGCCGAGCATTCCAAGCCAGAGCGGGTTGGGCCTCATGGCGCCCTCACCGCCCGCGACGGTTGCCGGAAAGCAGCCCAGTCCCATCAGCGAACAGGTCACCGGCGCCTGGATGAGCTTGACCAGCCTGGCGAGTTCCTCCGAAGACTCCGAAATTATAATTCCCCCGCCGGCGAAAATGACGGGCGATTTTGCCTTTCTGATGAGATGGAAGGCCTTCTTGATCTGCCCGGCGTGCGCCTCCAGTGTCGGCCGGTAACCCGGCATGTCCACTTTTTTCGGATATTTGAAATCGGTGGTCGCCTGGACCACGTCTTTTGGCAGATCGACAACCACGGGTCCGGGACGACCGGTACGCGCCAGGTAAAAAGCTTCCTTGATCACCGTGCCCAGGGTGTTCACGTCCCGCACCAGGTAACTGTGTTTGACGCAGGGCCGGGTGATGCCGATAATATCGACCTCCTGAAAGGCATCGTCCCCGATGAGCGGCGTCGGTACCTGACCCGTGAACACGACCATGGGAACCGAGTCCATGTTCGCGGTCGCTATGCCCGTTACCGTGTTTGTGGCCCCGGGACCGGAAGTCACCAGGCAGACCCCGACCCGCCCGGACGCCCTCGCGTATCCGTCGGCCATGTGCGCGGCGCCCTGCTCATGGCGAACAAGGATATGCCTGATGTTGTGTTTCGACATCTCGTGGTAGATGTCCAGGACAGCGCCGCCCGGAAACCCGAAGATGACATCCACCCCCTCTTTTTTCAAACACTCGAAAAGTATCTGTGCGCCTGTAACTTTCATAAGAACCCTAAATTCGCCAGCTCGGCATCAAAACGGATCTCATACCTGCGGGCGGCCCGCAAAATCGGGCCGAAAACATCCGATTTTTCGCAGCCTGCCCGGCAATGAATTAAATATTGTAATAGCAAGCGGGATAGGGTGTCAATCGGATTACGGAATTGAATACCGCCGGCCGATGCCCGCCATCACAAAAGATCGGGCGTGGACTAGCCGCATCACGTCACGCCCCTACTCAAGCGGGGACCCGAAACGAAGTGAGGGTCCGCCCTCCTCCGGTCCGCCCTAATTTAGCTGAAACCCGTTAACGCACTTCAAGCATCCGATAATACATCCACTTTTATCAAACCGCACTTTTCCCGAAAAGCTAATGAAAGATATCATCCCATTTTCGCAGATAATCGGGTTGTGAACGTGAATCTTCTCATTTTCCTTTGAATCCCCTGCAATCCGTTCATTTTCATTTTACCTGCCTCTTTGACGGCCGGCATCTTTTTTCGGTATGAAGACAACGTACAGGGGCTAAAAATTCCTACCTTTGAAGAATACCTAAAACAATTTAAAAAGGATAAAATGATGGAGAACCTGGAGGCTTTCCCAGTATCCTCCTGCATGGACGAAGATTACTGCGCGGGACCAGGTAAAAAAACCTCGGGGGCGGGGCAAATGACTCTGAAGCTTACACAGAACGCACAAATCGTTCTTAACAAGCGTTATCTGGTAAAGGACGACACCGGTGAGCCGGTCGAAAATGCGGAGCAGCTTTTCCGGAGGGTGGCGCTGGCCATAGCGCAGCCCGACGCCCTGTTCGAGGGACCCGAGAAAGTCCAGGAAACGGCGCGCAAGTTTTACGAACTTATGGCTTCCCTGGATTTCATGCCCAATTCTCCGACCCTCATGAACGCGGGACGCCAACTGGGGCAACTGTCCGCCTGCTTTGTGCTTCCGGTCGAAGACTCCATCGACAGCATTTTCGAGGCGATAAAACATGCCGCCATGATCCACAAAAGCGGCGGCGGGACGGGATTCTCCTTCTCCAGGATCCGCCCCGAAAGCGATAAGGTACTTTCGACCCAGGGCGTTGCCAGCGGTCCGGTTTCCTTCATGTCGGTTTTTGACGTGGCGACCGAAACCATAAAACAGGGCGGGACCCGCCGGGGCGCGAACATGGGTATCCTGCGCGTAGATCATCCCGACATCCTGAGATTCATAACCTGTAAGACCGATAATGACCGGATGACCAATTTTAACTTATCGGTCGCGGTCACCGATGAGTTCATGCGCGCTGTGGAAAACGGGACGGATTACTCGGTGATAAACCCCCGCACGGACGAAGAAGTCGACAAGCTGTCCGCGCGCGACGTTTTCGATAAAATAGTTAAATCCGCCTGGAAAAACGGCGAACCCGGCGTCATCTTCATAGACGCCATGAACCGGGACAACCCGACGCCCCGGGTGGGCCGGATAGAGAGCACCAATCCATGCGGCGAGCAGCCCCTGCTTCCCTATGAGTCCTGTAATCTCGGCTCGATCAACCTGGCCAACATGACCGTCGACGGCCGGATCGACTACGAGCACCTCAAAAGCGTCGTGTGGGACACGGTCCATTTTCTGGATAACGTCATAGAGGCCAACAAATACCCGCTTGAAAAAATCAAGGAACTGACAAGGGCAAACCGCAAGATCGGGCTCGGCGTGATGGGGTTTGCCGACCTGCTGATCTCCCTGGGCATCCCCTACGACTCCGAAGAGGCGATTGAGACTGCCGAAGAGGTGATGGGCTTTATACAGAAGCAATCCAAAGCCGCATCCGCTCACATGGGGAAAACAAGGGGTAATTTTCCCAACTACCCCGGCTCTGTCTACGATTCACCCGAGACCCCGTTCGTGAGGCACGCAACCACGACGACAATCGCCCCTACCGGCACCATCAGCATCATCGCCGGCTGCTCGAGCGGGATCGAACCGATTTTTGCGATCAGTTTCGTTCGCAAGGTGCTCGACGGCGAAGAACTCGTTGAAGCCCATCCTCATTTCCGGAAAATCGCGCAGGAACGCGGATTTTATTCCAACGAGCTGATGAAAAAGATAGCCGAAAAAGGAAGCATCAAAAATTTCGAAGAAATTCCCGAAGATGTGCGGCGCGTCTTCGTGATCTCCCACGACATCGACCCGTCATGGCATATCCGCATCCAGGCGGCATTCCAGAAACATACCGACAATGCGGTGAGCAAAACTGTCAATTTTCCGTTTTCCGCCACTCCTGAAGACGTCTATGCGGCCTACATTTCAGCCTACAAACT
>Ga0326728_10012678_pt1 | contig 18626 bp, 12 predicted proteins | sample MB3enrmetagenome_FD_207602 | JGI IMG/M metagenome (GOLD analysis project Ga0326728, IMG submission 207602) | Lab enriched peat soil microbial communities from McLean, Ithaca, NY, United States - MB31MN | ecosystem: Environmental > Terrestrial > Soil > Wetlands > Peat | place: USA: New York... | reverse complement strand
CAATTGCTGCTGCGCCTGGCTCTGGAGCGCGACGGCAGCGATAATATCACCGTGGCCGTGCTGCGTGTGCCACGACCGACCGAGGAGGCCCTACCATGACCGACATGACCGGACAGACGATTGGCAACTACCGGGTGATCGAGTTGCTGGGCGAAGGTGGCATGGGCAAGGTTTATCGCGCCGTGGACACCATGGTGCAGCGCGAAGTGGCGCTGAAATCGTTGAAACCCGAGATTGCCGCGCAACCCACCGTGCTGGAACGCTTCCGCAGCGAAGCGGTGATTCTGGCGCGCCTGAACCATCCGGCTATCGCCCAGCTTTACACCTTTTTCAAGCACGGCGACGAGTTCTACATGGTGATGGAATACGTGCCGGGCGAGACGCTGGAACACGTCATCCGCGCGGGCGGCGCCATGCCCTGGCCGCAGGCGCTGGCTCTGGTGAGGCAGATTCTGGAGGGCATCGGGCACGCGCACGAACTGGGGATTCTGCACCGCGATTTGAAGCCCGCCAACATCATGCTGACACCCGCCGCCAAACCCAAACTGATGGATTTCGGGATTGCGCAGGCGCTAGGCGGCCCAAGGCTGACGCGCGAAGGCCGGTTGATCGGCACGCTGGAATACGTGGCGCCGGAACGCGTGCAGGGCAAGCCCGCCGATGTGCGCTCCGATCTGTACTCCGTGGGCGTTTTGCTGTACGAGATGCTGACCGGGCGTCTGCCGTTTGAATCCGACAGCGACTACGAGTTGATGATGGCGCAGGTCGAGAAGCAGCCGCCGGCGCCGCGCGAGTTGGGGATCGCGGTGCCGCCCGGCGTGGAACAGGCGCTCATGAAGGCCCTGGAGAAGGACCCGGAGCGGCGCTATAGCGATGCGGCGGAGTTCGCCCTAGGGCTGGGCGCGCTGCTGCCGGCCGGGCCGACGGCTGCCGTGGCCGTGCCTCCCCCGTTGAAAGAGACACGGCTGGCGGGCGTAGCGGTTGCCGGCAAGAGGCCGTCTGCGCTGGATTCGCTGCTGGGGGGGTTGCCGGCCGGCAACCGGAACGTGTGGGCCGCGGTGTTTGCGGCCACCGCGCTGCTGGTGGCGATCACGCTGGGCGCGACTGCGCTGTCATGGTTTCACGCGCGCGGCCGCCCGCCCATTCAGATTGCGTCATCCGCGAATTCCGGTGGAGCGCTGGCGCCCGAGCCACAGCCGGTGGCGCAACCGGCGCCGGTGATTCCGTCGGAGCCGATTGTGGTGAACCCCGCGCCCGCGCCAGCACCGGCGGCCAAGGCGCCGGCCGGGAAGAACCCGTCCGCGTCTCCGTCGCCGGTAAAGCCGGAGGCCGCCCCTGCGCCATCCGCTCCCGTGGTCCCGCCGCCGGGAGCGGCTGAACCCGCACCGCAGCCGGAACCGCCGGCTTCGCCATCCGCGCCGGCCCCCAAAGCCGAACCGTCTCCGGTGGGAACGCCCTCACCCAAGCCCGTGGCGACGCTGCGCGAAGTCCACTCCCTGTTCGTCGCCCCGTCCGGCGAGGGCTTGGACCAATACATCCGCGACGAGATCCAAAAGCAGATCGGCTCGCGCCTCAAGCTGGTGGATTCAGCAGCGGCCGCCGACGCCGTCATGAACGTGACCGTAAGCTCCGAGAGTGGCGGCACGGTATCGCGGGCCGAGCGCGTCCTGGGCTTCAAGAACCGCTCCGAGGTGCAAGCCGTCGTGGAGCAATCGGGCACCAACCACATTCTCTGGCGGCAAGGCGCCGGCGACCACAAGCCCATCATCGGCGCCTTCCATGGCGCCTCGCTCAAGCGCCTGGCGGAGCGAATCGTGAAGGAGATGGCGGAGGATATGAGGTAGGACGCGCGCCACCTCTTCAGGCCGCTGGCTTGGCGGGGGTTCGCTTTTCGCGGTACATGTCTTCGTCGGCGCGTCCCAGCAGGGTGCGGAGGGAATCTCCCTGTCTGGATACGGATATGCCTACGGCCGCGGTTACGTTGATTTTGCGCGGGCCGCCCTGCGACTGCACCGTGTAGTCCCCGAAAATCCACTTAGCCACGCGCGTGCGGTGGTCCTCGGCCTCGAGCGCTTCGCAATCCAGCACCACCAGAAATTCGTCCCCACCCCAGCGGCCGATCACGTCCGTGGCGCGGAACGCGGACTTCAACTCCCCGGCGAACTTCTTCAGCAACTCGTCTCCCGCCAGGTGCCCGTAAGCATCGTTGATTATCTTGAACCCGTTCAGGTCGAGCATCATAATCGAAAACGGCCGTCCCCGGGAGAGGCGAAACTCGATCGTGGCTTCGACTTTGCCCCGGTTGTCGAGGCCGGTGAGTGCGTCCAGGCCCGCCAGGCGCTCGGCGTCGTCCAGGCGCGCCTGGTAGGTTCCCACGTCCTGGCGAAGCTTCGCCACCGCCTTCTGGCTCTCCTCGGCCATGGCCGTCGCGCAGGACTTCAGGTCGATGGCGCTTTTCATCAGCGAATCGCGGATCTGGGCCAGGTCGCAGAGACTGGCGATGGCCTTCAGTCGCCCCGTGAAGTCCTGAAACTGCTTGACGTACCGCTGATCCCGCTCACCCGCCACGTCCGCCGCCCCGGCCAGGGTGACCATCAGCTCCTTGATTTGCGTGACCCTCTGCTTGGAATAATCGGCGGCGCTGGTCCCCCATTGATCGAGCTCCGTCGTCACCCTTTGTTCGGTTTCCTGTAGCAGGCGGGCCGTGGCCTCGCCCTCCAGGGCCTGCTGCATGTTCAGCAGGTTCTGCCGCAGCCCGCCACCCACCGCGGGGCAGGCGCGGAAACCGCTGTTCCCCATGGCTTCGAGCGCCTGGCGGTAGGATGACAGCGCGGCCTTCAGCAGTTCCTCACGGTCAGACTCGATGTACTTTTTGAGGGAGATCATCCCTTTAACATATCGGCTGGAATCGGCCAGCCATTTACGGTCCGACCAGCGATTCAGCAACTCCTGACCGTGTTGGCGGAAGACATCGGCGACTTCCAGCCGGTCATGGGTCACCGGCGCTTCAGAGTAATGACCGTCACCGAGAGCTTGGGAAAGACGTATCGAATCTCGTTCCCGGACACGGCCTGGGACGAGGTTACAGGTCGAATCGCGTCCGGGCGGTCGCCCGTATTCTCCGTGAGCAGTGAGTCGGCGGCCAGCGTGTCCACCTGCGCCTGGGCGGCGGCGGAGAATCCCTGCAGCCGCAGCGTCGTCGGAATATCGTTCTTCCAGTCGCGGTTGGCAACGAATAAAACCAGATCGCCGCTCGTCGAGTTCCTGGTTGCCAGCACGTCGAGATAGGGAACATTCGGAATCTCTGGCATGCTGGTCATCCCGTTGCGAACGTCATAGTGGCGAACCTGGGTTTCGGTGGCTACCACTGTGTCCCCGGCGCGATGCGAGTAAAGCCAGAACGCCCAGCACTGAGGAGTGGCCCAGACCAGGCCGTGCGACTTGCGCAGTCCTCCGCCTCCCATCAGGCCCGACATGCTGGATATGGGCACAAAATCGGCCTGAGACAGCATCATGTTCATCCAACCCGCGCCCATGACCGCTCCGCCAATGTTGGTCGAGGATGGCCCGGTGCCTCCCCAGTTCCATTCCGTGTACGCCAGCCCCACCCGGCCCTTGGTGGCCGGGTCCGCGTCGATCTGCGCCCGCATCGGCTTCAAGAGGTTCGCCATCCCGACCGGGAGGGCCAGAGCGATCCCTGCCTGTGTGTCGGCATCGGGTGCCTTGGCCACAACCTGATTGAGACGGACGACGTAGTGTACGCTGACATAGCTTAGATCCTTGCCGGCATTCTTGATCAGGGCCCCGGTCCAGGCCCCGGTAAAGTCCGCACCGGGGCCACACGCAACCAGTTTCGCGCCCGGGAGAGCCTGTTTGCGGACCACCGGGTAGAATTCCAGGTAACGGGCGGCATTGCTCGTGGGCGTCTGCCACCCCATCTGGTCGTCCCCCCATAGCTCGTTCCCCAGTTCCCAGATGGTCGCCGGATACGGATCGCGATGCCCGTTGGCTGCGCGCCGTGCGCCTTGCGGCGTGTCCGGCGCTCCGTTGACGTACTCCACCCATTTCCTGGCTTCTTCCTTGGTGCCGCTTCCCAGGTTCATGCAGATCATCGGCTGCGCCCCCACCAGCCGGCAGAAAGACATGAATTCATCTGTCCCGAACTCGTTGTACTCCATGGTTCCCCAAGCCCGATTGAGCTCGGTGCGGCGCTTGTCCAGCGGTCCTACGCCGTCTTCCCAGTGATAGGTGCTCATGAAGTTGCCGCCCCAGCGAATCAGAGAAAAGTTCATTTCCCTGGCGGCCTTGAGCACCTCCGGATCGAAATATCCTTCGACTGCGTCGGCCGGGTAGAGCCGGATCATATCCAGAGAAATTCGCTTATCGCCGATCAGCGACACCGCGAAATCCACCAACTCATGCGACTTCACGGCCCCGGCTGGAAGACGCAGGCGGAACGGGAGCTTGGTCCATTTCCCGCCATCCGGCACCTGGACATCAGTTGAGGCCAGAATCGTGTCGGGCTCGTTCCGGCGGCGGAAGCTTACCGTCAGGCGCACCGACCCCTCCACCGACGAGGCGAACAGGGACCCCATATATTCGAGTTCCCGGTGAACCGGCAGGTAGATGCCCTGGCGGATTCCGACCTCCTCGGTGGTGATCATCTCGAGCCGCGCCTTGAACCCCTTCGGCTCCGGGTGCGGCAGGCCCATCAGGTAGATATAGCGATCGGAGTTGGCCGCCCCGGCGCCGAAAATGGACTCATACCGCTTCCCGACATCTCTCAAGGGCTGCCAGGGCAGCGGCAATCCTTCGTTCAGGGATCTGACGAAAGCCGGATCGGAAAACCGCGCATTCATCACCTGCAAACTGGCGTGGTAGTCCTCCAGGCTTGGGTTCTCAAGCAGTTGGGCCGACACGCCCCCATAAATCTCGTTGCCGACGTTCTCCGTGTAGATCCCGTATACCGTTCGAGGAATCCGGAACGAACTTTGCTGCCCCGCGCGGATGTCGATGACGGCTTCGGGTTTGTCGGTGCGGACGTAGCTCGACAACGATTGCGCGGCAAGACCTCCTGGGAAGAGGAAGAATGCCGCCCATGCCACTCCTGACAATCTCATCCTCGTTACCATTGGTGTAACTCCTATTCTTCGGCTCCTATCCCGCGGCCCGGTATTCAGACCGGCAGAACTTCTTTGACGAAGGCCCCATAGCCGCGCGGAGCGTGCCCCAACACGGCCGTCAACTCGTCGATCTCCGCCTGCGTCGCCAGCAGACCGGCGCTCAGGAAGTATTGGAACATGATCTCCAGATCGCGCACCAGCCAGCCCGGCATGAATGCGCGCCCGTGCGCCGCCCAACCCTTCAGATCGTCGCCGGTGTAGATCACCGGCTTGCCGAGATGCCGCGCCAGCATTTCCGCGATCTCGACGCCCGTCCAGGCCCGCGGACCCACCAGCGAATAGGTCTTGCCGGAGTGGCCGGGCTGAGTCAAGGCGATGGCGGCGGCTTCGGCGATGTCGCGCACATCCACGCGATGAATGCCTACGCTGCCTGAAGGCTGCGGATAGATGCCCGCGCGGATGGCATCCAGCACGGCAAGATCATTCTGATAAAAATTATTCGGCCGCAGGATCGTGTGCTCCACGCCGCTCGCCCGAATGACGCCCTCAATTGGAAGTTTGGAGACGAAGTGTGGAATCGTGAGCGCCTTGTCAGCCTGGTACACGCTCAGATAGACGATGCGCCGGATGCCTGCTGCGATCGCCGCATCCACAGCGTCGATCCCTTGAGCGGTCTCGTCGCGGGCTAGCGGCGTAATCAGGAACAGCTTGTCGGCTCCCGCAAAGACCGCCGGTAGGGACCCCGGTTCCAGCATGCTCCCGGTCACGCCCTCGACGCCCTTCGGCAGCGAGGCGATCCGGTTGGCCGAACGCGTCATCACCCGCACATCGGCCCCGTGCTGCAATAACTCCCGGACAGTTTGGCTACCGACCGTGCCGGTGCCGCCAATCACGACAATCTTCGACATGAAGCGATCTCCTCTCCTTCCGCGACCTTCCAGAATACCAACCCCAGGAGCCTGGAGAGTGCCAGCGGAGGCCCATGTGAACCCCAGGGTTTATCCCGCTGCAATTGTACGCTACTCTCTGGGAGTGAGATACACGAAAAGATCCGCATCGATCCGGCCGCTGGCCGCCATCCTCCTCGCCGCCGCTGTAGCAGGAGCGCCCGCATGCAGGAAGGCGCCGCCACCCCTTGCGGCAGGTCTCGATCTGCCAGGCATGGACACCTCCGTCGCTCCGGGCGACGATTTCAATGCCTATGCCAATGGCGGATGGATCAAGGCCACGCCCATTCCCGCCGACAAACCGAGCTACGGCATCTTCGAAGTTTTGGCCGACGAGACCCGCAAGCTCACGCTGGCCCTCATTCAGGAAGCGGCCCAGGCGGGATCTGCCGCCGGCGGGGACACCCGCAAAATCGCCGACTTCTACGCCAGCTTCATGGACGAAGCGGGCATCGAGTCGAAGGGAATCGGTCCCCTCAAGCCGCAATTCGATACCATCTCGGCCATTGCCGACCGGCATGATCTCGCCCGTGTGCTGGGCGGGCAGTTCCGCGCGGACGTCGACCCGCTGAACGATACGAACTTCGAGACTCTGAACCTCCTCGGAGTGTGGGTCACCCAGGGGCTGACGGACCCCTCGCACAGCTTTCCCTACCTGCTCCAAGGCGGTCTCGGAATGCCGGACCGCGACTACTATCTCTCCGCGACTCCCCACATGGCCGGCTTGCGCAACGAGTACCGGGCGCACATCGCGGCCACGTTCAAGCTGGCCGGCTTTGAGGACCCGGATGCGCGCGCCGCCCGCGTGTTCGCGCTCGAAACCAAAATGGCGGCCGTGCATGCCACGCGCGTCGAATCCGAGGACGTGCATGGCGTGGTCTCGTGGAAACGCGATGAACTGGCCGCCAAAGCTCCCGGTCTCGACTGGGCGGCGCTGCTCGAGGCGGCCGGATTGAAGGACGTGCCCGTCTTCATGATCTGGCACCCCAAAGCGGTCCCCGGACTTTCCGCCCTGGCCGCCTCCGAGCCCCTCGACGCATGGAAGGACTGGCTTCGGTTCCATGCTGTCGAACGGGCCGCGAACTTCCTTCCCAAACCGTTCGTCGACGAGCGTTTCAATTTCTATGGCAAGGCCCTCAGCGGCATTCCCGAACTGCGCCCGCGCTGGCAGCGGGGCGTGGATTACACCAATCAGGCTCTCGGAGAGGCTGTCGGCAGGCTATACGTGCAACGCTGCTTCCCGCCGCAGACCAAGGCCAAGGTGCAGGCCATGGTCGGCGATTTGGTGAAAGCGTTCGGCAAGCGGATTGACGCGCTCACCTGGATGTCGCCCGAGACCAAAGCCAAGGCGAAACAGAAGTTGGAGACGCTGAAAGTCGGCGTCGGCTACCCTGACCGCTGGCTGGATTACGCAGGCCTCGAAATCGTCAAAGGGGACGCCCTTGGGAACGCCCAGCGCGCCGGTCTTTTCGAATACCGCCGCCAGTTAGCCAAGCTCCACCAGCCGGTCAACCGCGACGAGTGGTGGATGACTCCACAGACGGTCAACGCCGTCAATCTTCCCCTTCAGAACGCGCTGAATTTTCCCGCCGCGATCCTCCAGGCCCCGTATTTCGATGCCAACGCCGACGCGGCGCACAACTACGGCTCCATGGGCGCGATCATCGGCCATGAGATCAGCCACAGCTTCGATGACCAGGGCAGCCAGTTCGATGCTGCGGGCCGGCTCGCCAACTGGTGGACGAAACAGGATTTCGATCACTTCAAGGCCGCCGGCGAGGCGCTGGCCGCACAGTTCGACGCCTACCGGCCGTTTCCCGATCTCGCCGTGAACGGCCATCAAACGCTCAGCGAGAACATTGCCGATGTGGCCGGCCTGCTGGCCGCTTATGACGCCTACCGGCTCTCGCTGGGCGCCAAACCGGACGTCGTGAAGGATAACCTCAGCGGCGATCAGCGATTTTTCATCAGCTTCGCCCAGAGCTGGCGCTCCAGGATACGCGATGCCGCATTGCGAACGGACATCGCCACCGACGGTCACGCTCCCGAGCAGTACCGCGCCGATACCGTCCGCAACCTGGACGCCTGGTATGACGCGTTCTCAGTGCAGCCATCGCAGAAGCTGTACCTCGCTCCGAACGGCCGGGTGCGCGTCTGGTAAGGGGTCGCCCCGATAAGTCCACTCGCCGGGAACCGCAACCAGCGCCGGGCTTACCGGTACCGGTACAACTTCACGCGTTGGATGGCGCGTTCGCCGAACGCAAGGCGCACGCCGCTGCCGGATTGGTCCGGGGTGGGTGTGTTTGTAATCATGGAATCGTCGCCTATGAGGAAATGCGTCGCCACCCATTTGCCGCTGTTGTCGAACCGGCCCGCTTCCTGCTCGGCCAGGCCGGCAATCGGCGGCCCCGGCGTGTCCGGCGTGAACGTGATCAGCACATTATTGCCCGCCAGCAGGTACTCGTCCGGGCCGACCGCCATGAATAGACCGTAGCCGATGACGTCGGGAACGGGAGTCTGCGCGCGGCCACCGCGGCGTGGCAGCCCCACGTTCAAGATGTAGTTCCCCAATTTCACCTTTTCGTCCGTCTTCTGCTTGTCCAACACGGCCGCCGCAATCGTGCCTTTGCTCTGGTGCTCCAGGATCTGAGGAGCGATTTGCGAAAGGGTCAGGAACGCCTGTGAAAGCGCCTTGGCTTCGTATTCCGGAGGTATCGGCGGGAGTGGCTTGGTAGAGCCAGGCCCCCCAAACCCCACCAAGTGTGCCGGCGAATCCATGCCCGGCGGAGACACCACGGCCGGCAAATTAATGCCCGTCTGTGTGAACCACTGCAGCAAGCCATCGTTACCCATCCCGGAATACCCGATGGCGCGCTGCTGGCCGATGGCATAGAACGCATGGGCGGCGCCAATTTCGCCGTCCGTGGCTTCGGTAGTGAAGAACGGCCTGCCGGAGCGGGTGTACCGTGTCGTCAAATCGACTATGTGATTGGCGACGCCCTGCATCCCCATGTAAGCATCGGGGCAGTACATGTCCACCGCCGGAGCGCCCGCTTTCCATATGTCCTGCACGTGGTCGAACGCTTCGCCATGCGGACCCCTCCCCCAGCCTACAGTCCCCCACTGATTCACGAACATGGGGATCGGGTATTCCTTCTTGCCGGACTCCGCGACGTGAGTGATATAGCGCGCGTAGTTCCAGGCCATGAAGATCTCGTCTGTGTTCGGACCCTTGCCGAATACCTCTTCCCACGTCCCCGAAGTTTTGAAACCGGCCGCTTCCCACACTTTGACAAGATCCGGATGCAACTCATCCTTGTGCTTCTGGAGGTAATCCATCAGCTCGGCCGGGACGGGCGCCGCAAATGCTCTGTTGGCCAGTTCGGACCTGTCCCGCGTGTCGCCGAAAATGCCGATTTCATTTTCCACTTGCACCATGATCACGCGATGCGTCCGGTCCACTTCGCGGATATGGCGCATCAGGGCCGCCAACGCGCGGCCATCCGCTTCCCAGTTGTTCTGGCTCAAGGCGGAGAGGGCTTCGACGGTTTGGCTCTCCTTGACTTGTTCGCGCGGGAAGCGATCCTGGTCGGCCTTCACCCACGCAGGCGCGCAGTTGGATTGGCCGTTCTTCCAGCTTCCGAACCACACCAGGACGATGCGCTGGCCGATCTGCCTGGCGTCCTCGATCATGGCATCCGGGATACGGAAGTCGTACTTGCCTTGCTGGGGCTCGATCCAGGCCCAGGCCACGGCAATCGCCCCGGTGTTCTGGTGCGTGGTGGCCTGCACCTGCAACATGTACCGCAGATACTCCAGGTTGGATGGTCCGCTGGTGGGCGGTTCCGCGCCCAGAACCAGGAAAGGTTTCCCGTCGACTATCAATTGAGTAGCCAGGCCGCGCTTTTCCAGATGGGGAACGGCCGCATCCGCGGGTCTGGTCTGCGCATAGGCCGCGGAAATTGCCAGGGCGCAGACCACGGCGCCGGCGGCTCGAATCGAAAGTAGCATGATGTTTCTCCCTGCCCGGTGTCGATTATACAACCAACCGCCTCTCTTGAAGCTGCTTGGGCGTCCAATTAACATTCCCAACTCTCGCCTTCCCGAAGAACTATCACCTGGGCTTTCAACCCTGCATCTTGAATGCGTTTCCTGAAGCCCTCCGGACTCTCGCTCGTGCGCAGCAGAGGGGAGCGTGGGGTGAGTCCAAGATGGATGGGGATAACGGCCTTCGGTGACAGCGCTCGCACCGCCCGCACCGCGCCGCGTTCTCCCATGGTCATGGGGATTCGAAAAGTGGTCACGGGCAATAAAGCTACGTCGATGGTGAACCTGGTGCCGATCTCTTTCATGAATCCGCGATAGTAAGTGTCTCCAGCAAAATAGATGGTCCTGCCCTCAGCTTCTACCACGAATCCGCGCGTGATCACTATGTGCGAAGCAGGCACGGCTGTTACTCGAACAGGGCCGAACTGCCTCTGCTGCCATTTTCCAAGCCCGACTACGTTGCGGGCGCCCTTCAGCCGGGTAAGCCAGGCGCTGGCTCGCGGCACAACCACCGGGACATCGCCGGCCAGGGAGCGAAAGAACCGGTGATCGGTGTGGTCCCAGTGATTGTGGGAGACCAGAACCAGGTCAACTCCCTTCAATTCCGCCCGCGTCCTGCCGGGAGGCGCGAGTCTGGCGTACGCGGGATTGCCCCAGGAGCCGAAATATGGGTCGGTAAGAATTCTCCTCCCAGCGGCCTCGATCAACACTGTGCTGTGGCCAACCATCGTCACCCTCATCGCAGTCCTCCCTTGCCTTACTTCGCGCTCCCGGCCGCTACACGGAGGCGGAAACTACCCGCGAGGGGGGTGGCCTGGGTCAGGTGGATGTCGTCACCGGTAACGTCCAAGCCGGTGGAGGCGATGCCGGTGCTGAGGAACAGCATCATGCCGTTGTTGGCGGCGCCGGCGTGCGCGTGCAGGGGGCTCCCGCCGGCCAGCGCGACGAGGCTGTTGTTGGCGCCGGAGAGGCACACCCAATGGATATCGCGCCTGGGGTAACTGAAGTGGATGTCCTGGCTGGTGACGGAGCCGTGCGGCAGGGCGATGTGGTCGGCCGGATACTCGGTCCAAAGACTGTCGCTCGACCACGACATACGATCCGTGGCGGCAGGGAGCAGGAACTTGAGGCCGGCTTCTTTGGCGGAGGCGTCGGCGGCTTTCCAGGAGAGCTTCCAGGAGACGTCGGCCTGGGCATCGGGGCCGATATCGAGGGTGTAGTTGAGTTGGGCCACGATCCCGTCGAAGCCGGCCAGGTAGACGTCCGATGTCACTTCCAGCCTGGCGTTGGCGCCATCCATCCGGGCCGTGACGACGGGATTGCGGTACTGCGGCGCCTGGGTGCTGCTGATGGGGGTGGTGCGAATACGACCGCCAATGCCAACCCTGCCGGTGCCACCGGGAATCGATTCACCGATGTTGAGGATGGGCCCGCCCAGGACGACATCCTGGTCGCCGGCGCGCCAGGATGCGATCTGGCCGGTGCGCTTGTCCAAGACCAATCGCGTTCCGGCGGTTTCCACCACGACATTCTGCCTGGTCTCGGAGAGACGGACGGGACCGGTGGCGGCCAGGGCGGCCGGAGCGGCAGGGCCTGCGTAGCCTTTCACGCGCAACCGGGCAGCGTAAACGCTGCGGCCGTCGGGGTGAATGAATTCCAGGCGGAGCGTGTCCATGCCGGGAGTGGCGGGGAATGCGGCATCTACAGTAGAGCGGGGTTTGCCGGCCACGTGGCTTTCGCCGTGGGCGAGTTCCTTATCGCCGGCCAGCGCCTGCCAGCGGCAGGTGAGTTCCGAAAGGTCGGTGAACGAGTAGCGGTTCTGGATCGGGACCACGTACTTGCCGTCCGCCGGGGTCGTCTCGCGGGCGGCGGTGGTCACCGGGCTATAGATCATCTTGACGTTCCAGTACAGATTGGGTTTGATCTTTCGATCGGCGGTGACGGGGCCGCCGCCGCCGGCCAGGCGCATTCCCGTCGCCCGGTCGAAGCCTTTGCCACCGGGGCTGGGAACCGACCAGCGCTCGGGGAACTTGTCGGCCATGTTCTGATCCTGCCATTCCCAGATGAAGGCGCCGGCCATGCTGTCGGAGGACCAGATAGGGGCCCAATCGTCGGCCAGAACCTTACCCCAGGGGTCATCGATGCCGCCGATCTCGGTAATGATGACAGGAACCTTTGCGCGGGCGGCGGGGTTGTTGAATTTGGGCATCATTTCCGGGACCGGAGGGTAGTACAGATGGTAGTCGTCAAAGTCGGTCTTGGGGTTGTGGTCCAGGCCCTGCTGGGATATGAAGGCCAGGCGCGTCGGGTCATTGCCCTTCATGTAGTCGAACACCGCCTGCGCATTGGGGCCGTAGCCGCTCTCGTTGCCGCAACTCCAGACGACGACGCTGGGGCGGTTCTTGTCGCGGGCCAGGGTCTCCCGGGCGCGCAGAAGGAAGGCCCATTGGCGGGTCAGATCCTTGAGCTCGGGCGCCACCCAGCAGAAGGGCGACTCGTCCAGGACGTAGAATCCGGCCTCGTCGCACAGTTCCAGGAAGCGGGCCGCGTGGTTGTAATGGCTGGTGCGAACGGTGTTGATGTTGGCGCCCTTCATGAGCGCGATGTCGGTTTTCCAGGCGTTTTCGTTAAGCGCGTGGCCGAACGGTGAGAATTCCTCGTGGCGGTTGGTGCCGGTGAGTTTGACTGGCACGCCATTGACCATCATCACGCCGCCTTTGAGCTCGACCTTGCGAAAGCCGATGCGGTCCTGGACCCGCTCCACCGTCCGCTTCCCGTCCGACAGGCTGTAGAGCACGTAATACAGGTTCGGCTTCTCGGCCGACCAGAGTTTGGGCGCGATCACCGGCGCCGTGAGGACAATGCTGGCGAAGCCGTCAGAGCCGATCTCGGCGGCCTGGCTCATGGCGGGGAGCGCAACCTCGGCGCCGTCCAGGGAGTACAGTTCGCCGGCAAGATTGAAGCGCGCGCCCACCGGGCCGGCCACGCGGACGGTGGATTTGAGCGTGGCGTTCTTGTACTGGGCATCGAGGTCCGTTACCACGGTGACATCATCCACGTGCAGCGGCGGAAGAGCGAGGAGGTAGTTCTCGCGGTAGATGCCGCCCAGGCACCAGAAATCGCCTTTGTCCAGGCTGCCGGAGGAGGTTTTCTTGTATACGCGGACGGCCATGAGATTGCGCTGGCCGGGCTTGAGGGCTTGGGTGACGTCGATGTCAAAGTCCGTGAAGCCGCTTTCATGGTAGCCGGCGCGCTGGCCGTTGACGAAGACTTCAGCGCCGTCGTAAACGCCGTCGAAATGCCAGAGGACGCGCCGGCCGCGAAACGAGGCCGGAACTTGGGCCCAGCGGCGGTACAGGCCGATGTCATCGGATTGGTTGCCGGCGCGGTCCTGGTAAGTGGGGATGGAAAAGCCTTCGATTTCCCAATTGGCGGGGACCGGGATATCCTTCCAGTCGGCGTCGGAGGCGGCGGGCGTGGCGAAAGCGGGGATGGCGGTCTCGGGCGGAATCTGGCCTTTGACGGCAGGGCTGACGCCGTGATCCAGTTTGAAGCGCCAGGTGCCGCTCATGGGCAGGACGGCGGGATTCCCGACACGCAGGCGATCGACGCGGACTGGCGCACGGCCGGTGATGGGCACGGGGGCCGCGAGGGCCCACGATGAGAAGATCAGGACGAAGGGGATCAGAGCGTGTCGAAGCATGTGAACCTCTGGTTTGAGACGGCCATGACCAGGATTTCCATCTTCGCTTCCTGGCCTCCCCGGATTATACATCCGGCTGCCTCCGGAGGAAGAAATGCCGAGCGACCGAGGGATGGCGGCTCGGTGTACACTGAACAAGACCCGGGAGTCCAAAATGGAAACTCCGTCTTACTGGAGATCGCTTATGCTCATTCGAATCGCCTTCACTTTACTTTCGGTGCTCTCTCTTGCCGCCCAACTCTCAGCGGCCGATGCGGTCATCCTGGCCAGCCCGGACGGCAACGTGCAGTTCCGGCTCTCATTGGATAACGACGCCCGGCTGCGGTACTCGGTTGCGTTCAAGGAGAAGCCTGTCATTGAGACTTCCGCGATCGGAATCACGGTGGATGGCGTGAACCTCGCGGAGGGCGTGGAACTCGGCCAGGCCGACCGGTACAAAGTGAATGAGACCTACCCCTGGAACGGGGTTCACTCAACGGCGATTGACCGTTGCAGCGGCGTGAAAATTGGCATAACGCATCGCCGATCGCGCACGGCCTACACAGTAGAGGTTCGTGCCTACAACGACGGGATCGCATTCCGCCACATAGTGCCGGGTGAAGGAACACGCGTGCCGGACGAAGCTACGGTCTTCCAGGTGCCCGCCGGCAGCTCGATCTGGTACACCGACATGGAGAGCGGCTACGAAGGCAGATACCTGGAAGGCCGAGTCGTGAACCCCGTCAACCTGGGAATACGGATCAGCGATGTGCTGCCCGGCGGATATATGGCGCCTCCTGTGACTTTTATGTTGCCGCAGGGCGCGGGCTACGCTTCGATTACGGAAGGGAGACTGCGCCACTATAGCGGCATGGGACTCCAGGCCGACGATGCCGGCGGTTTGCATGCGCGGCTCGCTCATTCCGTGGAGCCCGGATGGGTTTTCCGGGAAGCCCATATGCAGGACGCGGAGCGCCTGAAGAAGCCGGCGTCCATCACGGGGACGATCACGACACCCTGGAGGGTGGTCATCGTCGGGGCCGATCTCAACGCGCTGGTGAACTGCGACATCGTGCATAATGTCTCCGATCCCCCGGACCCGAAGCTCTTTCCGAATGGGCTTAAGACCGATTGGATCAAGCCCGGCCGCGCGTTGTGGAGATACATGGACAATGGCAGTGACACGTCCAGGGGACCATCACCTACGAGTGAGGAGATGAAGCCGTGGGCGGATCTGGGACACGAACTCGGATTCGAGTATAACTATCTCGAAGGATACTGGGACAGGTGGTCCGATGCCGAGCTGAAGGATCTTGCGGATTACTCTCGGGAGCGTGGCGTCAAACTGATTGTCTGGAAGTATCGCAACGATTTTACGGATGAGAAGGGCGCTGAGAGCCTCCGCCGCTCGTCCATCTTCCCCCGGCGTCCCGCAAATCGCAACGATGTTGCGGATGAGAAGGACGTTGAGAAAGCCATCCGGACTTTCTTCGATAGGTGCCGGCGCGCCGGTGTCGCGGGCGTGAAGATCGACTACTTCGACCACGAGCACAAAGAAATAATCGAGCTCTATGAGACAATCTTGAACCTGGCGGCGGAGTATCACCTGCTTGTCGATTTTCACGGCGCCAACAAGCCCACGGGCCTGGAACGCACCTACCCCAACCTATTGGGGCAGGAAGCCATCCGCGGCATGGAGTATGGGCCGCCGTACGCCACGCATGAAGTAACACTCCCGTTCACGCGCCTGTTGGCCGGGCTCGCCGACTATACGCCCATGATGTTCGGCGGCGTCAAGCTTGCCGACACCACTTGGGCGCACCAGATTGGCAACGCCATTCTCCTCCAGGCTCCACTGCTGGTATTCTCCGCGCATCCGGCAAACATCCTGGCGAACCCAGCCGTGGACGTGATCAAGAGTATCCCCAGCGTTTGGGATGAGACAGTGGTGTTGCCGGTTTCGCGGATCGGTGACGTCGCGGCCTTTGCCCGGCGGAAGGGAAACACCTGGTTTCTGGCGGTGACCAACGGCCCGGTTGCCAAAACCGTGCGTGTCGATCTGTCGTTCCTGGGGGGAGAGGGAACCTGGGTGTCCACGCTGGTAAGGGATACTGATGAAGCGGCCGCGGTCAAGATTGAACACGTGACCCTCCGCCGAAGCGAGTCGCTTGATCTCAACCTTCGCTCCGGCGGCGGTTTCGTGGGGAGGTTTATTCCGTTTCGGTAGGCTTGGCTGCGCCATTGTCAGCCGCCGCGCGGCGCCGTCACTTTTTCGGAAATTTCGGGTCCGCCTTGATCTCCCGAATCTGCAGAATGTGCCGCTGCTCGTGAGTGGAAATCAGCAGCAGCCCGCTGTCTCTCCAGCGGGGTCAGCGACGCAGCCTGGGCGCAGCCGTCAAAAGCCAACACCAGCGTAACGGCGATCAAAATCGGTTTCACGGGTGGGAACTCCTCGAACCCGGCACAAAAACCGGGCCCGGCGCAAGGGTAGCACAATTCCAAAGAAGTGGGCATATGGCAGTCGCCGGGCGGCACTCGAGTTGTCGGGCTTGCTTCCAGTTCAGGGTCCGCAAAAGGTATAATTCGCGTCGTGGACCTGTTCGAAGTGATCAAGAGGCGCCGGTCGGTCCGGGCGTTCGCACCCGAGGCAGTGGAAGCGGAGAAGGTGGCGCAGGTGCTGGCGGCGGCGAATGCGGCACCGTCGGCGGGAAACTTGCAAGGCTACGAGATCTTCCGGGTCACGCAAGAGAAGGAACGCGCGGCGCTGGCTCGCGCGGCTCTGGACCAATTCTTCATCGCTCAGGCGCCCGTGGTGTTGGTCTTCTGCGCCAACCAGGCGCGATCGGCTGCGAAATACCGGGCGCGGGGTGCGAGGCTGTACGCCATCCAGGATGCCACCATCGCCTGCACGTTCGCCATGCTGGCGGCCACGGCTCTGGGCCTCGGCACGGTTTGGGTGGGAGCCTTCGACGACGCCGCGGCCAAACGCGTGTTGGGCTGTCACGATTGGTTGCCGGTGGCCATCCTACCCATCGGGTATCCGGCCGAGGAACCGGAACCGGCGCCGCGCCGTTCGCTCACCGGCCTGGTGCACGAAGTAGTGCGTCCCGGCGTGCCGGCGGGCGCGACGGGAGTGTCAAAGACAGGCGGGTTGCCGGGATGAAGGTCGAGGTAGTCTGCTACTCCGGTTACAAAGCGGACCAGCGTCCGGTTCGTTTCCGGCTGGGTGGTCAGGATTACTCCGTGGAAGAGCTGCTTGACCAGTGGTATGGGCCGCAAGACGTTTTTTTCAAAGTGAAAGCCAACGACGGCAATGTGTATATCCTTCGGCGCCGCTCAACCACGCCTGAAGGTGAATGGAGCCTGGAATCGTTCCGTGACATGAGGCGAGGCGGCTGAGCAGCGATGCATTCCGGCGCACTACGGCTCGCGCATGGATGGACATTGAGCCGCAGTTCGGGCATGTCACCGGCGAGCGATCAGGCGCTCTCTAATGTCTTTGTTCGTCGCCAGGTCGATGCAGGTCCATGCCATGGCCAGAGCACCGTCCTCCAGCGCTTTGTCCGCGTCCGGGGTAATGCAGTGCGCGCTGAATTCCGGCTGATGGTTGACAGCGGGCAGAGAATTGATGCCGATCATGGGATGAATTGACGGCATCGCCAGCGAGATGTTGCCCATATCCGTGGAACCGGTGGGCCGCGTTTCCCAATCGCCAAGATCCGGGAACGGCCGCCCCAGCGCTTCAGAATTCCGGCGGTAAGACAGCGCCATGGCGTCGTCGTGCCGCATCTCGGCGTAAGGCTTGTCGCCCCCGGTGATCGCCAGTTTTGCGCCCGTAGCAAGGGCTCCTGCCTCAAAGCAGCGATGAACCCTGGGGCGCAATTCGCTCAGTTGATTCAGCGTCTCGGAACGAATGACGTATCTGGCCGAGGTGTGGGCCGGAACGACGTTCGGAGCGGCGCCGCCGTTGGTTATAATGCCGTGAATTCGATCTGTGGAGCGGATATGCTGGCGCAGCAGGCCCAACGCCGTCTGCGCGATCGTGAGGGCGTCCGCCGCGTTCACCCCCAGCTCCGGGAAGGCCGAGGCGTGGGACTCTTTCCCCTCGTAATTCACCTCGAACATGGAAGCCGCTATGATCTTCGCCCGGAGCATGTCGAAGGGCGCCGGGTGCACCATCATAGCCGCATGAATGCCGCGGAAGGCGCCGCGCTCCAGCAGCAGAATCTTGCCGCTGGCGTTGCCCACTTCCTCGGCGGGCGTGCCTATAACGCTGATGGTGAGGCCTGCCTCGTCGGCCACTTTGGCAGCGGCCAGCGCCGCGCCCACCGCCGCGGCGGCGATAATGTTGTGGCCGCAGGCATGGCCGATGCCGGGTAGGCAATCGTACTCCGCGCAAATGCCGATGTTCAACGGGCCTGATCCGAAGCAGGCGCGGAAAGCCGTTGGAAGATCGCAAATGCCCTTCTCCACTTCGAAACCGGCGTCGGCAAGCGCCTCGCAGAGCCAGGCGGAGGACCGCTCCTCCTCAAAGCCCAGCTCCGGGTGTGCATGGATGCAGTGGCTGAGCTCGATCAGTCCATCGCGGGCCAGTTCGAAACGTTCTCGCGCTGCGGATTTTGCGTCCACAAGCAGCCTCCCCCCTTGTTGCATGAAGCTCATGTTGCCGTCGCGGCTCAACCATCATAACCGGACGACCGGCTTTCAGGGAAGCCGGCGGGCAGTCACCCAGCAGTTTCGGATACTCCTGGCTGTGAAGATGGTCCGAAGGCAGCGGAACCGGGCAGCGGCACGGTTGAGGAGCGGTGGGCGATCAGGGGCGCATTT
>Ga0326728_10012677_pt1 | contig 18628 bp, 14 predicted proteins | sample MB3enrmetagenome_FD_207602 | JGI IMG/M metagenome (GOLD analysis project Ga0326728, IMG submission 207602) | Lab enriched peat soil microbial communities from McLean, Ithaca, NY, United States - MB31MN | ecosystem: Environmental > Terrestrial > Soil > Wetlands > Peat | place: USA: New York... | reverse complement strand
TTATTCGTCGAAAGTTAGATTAATTTTTAATCTACTGTCACATTGAGAAAATAGATGGCATTCTTGTGTACATCGATGAAAAGTGGGATGAATAAAGGTAAAAAGTGAAGTAAAAGCAATAAATAACGTAGAAGATTAAAGTTAAAAATGTAGAGGACTTCGATAAATCTCTGATTTTTACTAGTCATTTATACACCATTTATAAGCATATGAGGAAATTTAGGAGTTTATCTAAATCTTCTGTGGTGAAGGCAAAAGAGCAAAGTAAGAAAAGCGGGTGAAGGTAGGTTTGGATAGAATCAAAATTAGGTTCGATATGATGGGAGTAATGAACTAAAAGGGGTTTGCAGGAGCATGAAAGAACAACTTGAACAGCGTTTAATTGAGCTCAGGAAAGAATACGAAGCTGGGCAAAAAATAATGGAAGATATCGAGTTAAAGATTGTAGAACTTGAAAATAGGCAAAATAGCCTGAGCGAAACCCTCCTTCGGATTAGTGGAGCAATTAATCTACTTGAAGAGGTATTGGAAAAAAGTGAGGGTGTACATGAGCAGCTGATTAAAGCAGTTTTAACTTCCGAAGGTGCTATAGAGGTGCCAAATGTTGTGCGGCAGTCCCTTGAGAAGGCCAAGAAAAGTTTGAAAGAAGCAGGACTCGCAACAGGAGAGGTGGTCGAACAAAAAGGTATTCTTCCGATAGGTGTTATGGCTGGGGAAATTATCAGACAAGAACCTAAACAAGGAACAAAATTACCAGCAGGATCAGCTGTAAATCTTGTAGTTGCGGCAAAAGGTAAGTATCTGCCTACAATTGATAAAAAATCAGTGTGCAACTCCTATTCCGGCTGCAACTGTGAGCAAAATAGGAAATAAAATTAAGGTTTATCTAGATAAAATAGACGATTATCTTAGCAATTCAAGAAGCTACTTTGGATAGTGGCCCTAGTTTTTGGTTTTTGGAGATCTCAGAGAACCATGTGCCTTTAAGATCTGTTTGGGGAGCTTCCTAAATAAATTTTAAATCATTCCCAAAGTTATATTAAAAACAGTGATATGTATGTAAATATATGGGATATGTACTCCACATATTAGGCGATTCTCCAGTCTCCATTGCGATTTTATCCAAACTGAAAAACAGCGGTAAGAGGAATAGAAAATACTGGAGAGCCAGATAAAAATCTGAAGATCAAAATTTCGGTTGCTACTCAGCTGCAAGCAACTGGACATGTTCTTACTACCATTATGAATATAATGGAATTATTCAATTTCAAATATTTTAATTTGCTAATGTCTTCTTAATATCCCTTGTTTCCCTTATTTTCAACATAGTTTTTGATTACATCAGGAGTTGTACAATTGACAACAGTTCCCATATAACTTACCTCACTCTAAAGTTCACACTGAATGGTGTTTTTAATATTAGATTTTCTTTGAAAATTATTCGTGATGTGATATTTGGTATTATCTGCATTACCCTTGAGGAGAATATTTTGTCCATTACTAACGAAAAAAAAACATGATATTATCAGTAACGATTGAATCAAATTCAAAGCAGTACCTTTTAACAATTTCAAAGCATATGTATATCTTAAATAACCGAGAATTTCGATAAACTCATAAAATTCGAGATATTTATATCTAATATAAATGACTTATCGAAGTCAAAGGTTTATCAAGATCCTCGATTGATTATGCCATTGTCCAGAAAAAATTTTATGATAATTCATACAGAATTAAAATTTATGTGATATCCGATTTTATGAACATAATGATTTGGATTCCTAGTTCCAGTTTATAGTACCAAAATAGATTAAAGAGAATTTCGATAAACCTAAGATTTCAACAAATTGTTAATATTGGCATTTTAAGCAACCAGCCATAAATTGGAGTTTAGCAAAATCCTCAAAAATATAACTCATTTGGTTAATGACGGTTTGAGAAAGTTTCCAGCTCCCAGCAAGCTGTGGGAAATTCGACTGAATAATTTATGTACTTTATATTACATTAATAATTATGTAATTATACAGATGTTCGCTTTATTCGGCCTTGGAATACAATGTCAGTCTTTTAGCAACTGTTATCTGCAAGTGGATCTATTGGTATATTTGATAAAAAAGGGGAATTTAATGGAATTGACACTGAAGTTCGGGGATAAAGTCTCTGTAGCAGATGTTAGAAAACTCCATGATATGGAAGATGTACTTTTTGATAAGGAATGGTTTGAAAAAACAGAGGAGATAAATAAAGATATATATTACATGTTCCGGGATCTCGCTAAAAATGACGATGATCTTGAAGTAATTAAAAGCCATCATCTCAGATATGATATTACTGTAATCCCTCCCGGAATGCTTGGGTTGGAATATACCAAAACTGTCGGTCACTATCACCCGCAAATCCCTGGGACAGATATTTCTTATCCTGAAATTTATCAGGTACTTGAAGGCTATGCTACTTATCTCCTGCAAAAAGTGGAGCATGAAAATGAGGATGCCCTTCTGGATGTCGTAGTTATCACAGCAGAAGAAGGAGATTTAGTGCTTGTACCACCAGGATATGGGCATGTGACTATAAATGCTTCTGAAAATACCCTCAAAATGGCAAACTGGGTTTGCCGCGATTTTTCCTCCATTTATGAGCCTATTAAAAGGCTTTCTGGAGCTTCCTATTTCCTTCTAAAGGATGGCTTTGCCAAAAATCCCCTTTACAGAAATGTTTTACCCATTCGTTATCTTAAACCTCTGGATTATAACAACTTCGGAATGATTTCGGGAGAAAATATATATACACTCGTACATAAAATTGAAAAACTTAAATTTTTGATATCTCCACAAAATTTTTTGAGGCATTTAACAGGGTTGTTCTGATAGACAAATTTTATAGATTTTTCCACTTAGACTCTTATTTATACAGTATTTCGATAAACCTCTGATTATCACGAGTTATTTATATACCAATTATGAACATATAACTAAATTTATGAGCTTAGCGAATACCCCTATATTATGATCTTCCTCTAGTTACTTCTGGAAAATCTCTGCTGCAACTTATATATCCTGCTTTCCGTAGATATAAACAGAATGCATCTATTTTTTCAATATGAAATTGCTGAAAAAGAACATGCAAATCTTCGAATAACATTCATAGATAACTGAAAATATTTTTTACCTTACTTTTTTGACTATTGATGTCATCCCTACCTTGAACAAAGGTTGCATCAATTTTGGTTTTTAAAAACCGTTGTAAAACGGATCAATTAATTGCCATCGAAGGTTCAAAAATGTGATTTTGATCACGGATGCCAAATTGACTTTGAAGCAATTTCACTTCCTAAATAGATTGAGTTATCTAAATTGTCAAAAATAGTAACAAATATTGTGGTTTAGACATTCTCAAAACGTTTTTTTCATTTTACTATCCCCAGTCTATCCGGTGAAAACAACAACTTTTCGATGGATGATAATGGAATTTCCGCCCTTAAAAAGATGTACGAAGATGAAATGGAGTACTAAATGAAACAAATTCAAAATAGGAAAATTGTAGAAACTTAGTACTTTTTTAGTTGATGAACGTATGAAAATCATCAGTTGGATGAACTTATTTGTGGAAAAAATGTTGGAGAGATTGCATGAGGAAGAAAACCTCATGTACTTTCATGCCAAAATTAATTTGACTTTCAATGAATTAATAGTAGGTAAATAGGCAAACAAATGCTACATCTGTATATCTGTGGAATGTCAATATTATATAGCTTTCAGTTAGGATCCTGGGGTCAGGAGCCGATAAAATCTCAGATAATACAGCTTAGCAATTATACACAACTTATATTAGGTATAAATACCTTCAATTATGGAGGATTTAAATGCAGAAAAAAGGATACCGTCTTCAGTTTATGTCATCTAAAATCAGGGATCTCATGTACAGGACTACATTCGATCCCAAGAAAATGGACGGAGATATCATACTCAATCTTTCAATTATTAATAAGAAAGATCTTGACGACGTCCTTAAAATTTTTAATATGGTGATCTCAAGCGGGCTTTCAGTAACACCTTACGTGAAAATAATTCCAGAGGATGAGTCTATAGGAGATCTGACTATTGAAAAGGGAAAGGTAGGTATCGGTACAGTATGCAGTATAACAATTGACGGTGTACTGCTTAAAGCGGGTATTCCTGTAAATCCAAAACTTGGTGGAGTTGTTCAGATCCGGAATGGAGGTCCAGTGCGCTTCACTGATGTACTGACTTATGTAAGCACTACCGTAGACCCACTTGAAGTTCTAATGTCACAGGGTATTACATCTGTCTCGGAAATGCTCAGGACCGGTTCAGGCAAGATTCTTGCAAACCTCAGAGAAGCTCCAATGATTGCAAGAGACGCTATCGAGATATGTCTTTCAGACCTTCTGGATGCGGAATTTAGCGGAATTCTAGAAGTAGGAGAACCAAATAAAAGGGTTCTAGATGTTCCAATAGAGAGGGATCATCTTGGAATAGTTGTCATCGGAGGGACAAATTCTATGGCTGTTGCACAGGAATATGGAATTTCAATAGATACAAGCGCGATGTCAAGTCTAATTTCATTCAAAGAAATGAGCAGGATTGAAGATATATATTAAATCTTCTTATATTGATCTATTCAAAAGAGTTCTATATTTTTACTGAGTCTATTACACTAAGTTAAGCTTATCGAAGTATAAGCCCAAATGGTGTGTTTACGTTGAAAGTGCCTTTTTTCGTAGCTGTTCCCCTATAAACATATCAAGCTTCTGGGTAAATTCTTCCTTTGTGCTTTTAGGGATAGTCGCGCCTGCTGCAATATCATGCCCGCCGCCCACTCCTCCAACTTCTGCTGAGATCACAGACATGGCTTCTGCAAGATTTACTCCCCTGCGGAGAAGGTCCTGTGTTGCCCTACCTGAGACTTTGACTCCTTCATCGGCTTTTGCAAATGCAATAATCGGGAGGTTTCTGTTCTCAACTAGTGTAGAACTCATACCTGCAATAATTCCTACTATGGTTTCTTTTATCTCCGAACCTGCATCAAAGTACTGAATATTTTCCAGCTGGATAACTCCTTTTTCTTTAACATACATGAGCCCATTAACAAGGTTCTGCCTATGTTCGGCAAGCAATTTACGGGCAAATTCATACGCATTCTCTCTGTTTCCCATGCACACCGAAAGTCCGATTTCCGCATGGTCGTAGCGTGCAGTAGCGTTTAGAAGGGTAGAAAATTCTGAAGCATCCCTCATCTCTGTTCCTTCTCTTTCTTTAAGGAGGAGGTAAACTTCACCTATCAAGCGCTCTATCTTGTATGAAGGTATCCCAGATTTGAGGCAGTACTGAATAAGTCCTGAAACAATTTTTTGTTTTTCCGGGGTTTCAAGGTCAATCCAGAGCCTCCAGCGTTCATCCCTGCTGAAGCGAATGTTGAGAGAATGAAGAAATTCAATGCAGGCTTCTTCGTTACCCGTAAGTCCCGGAAGATAAGGATCTGAGGCATACTGAAACAATCTATAAATTGGGCGGGTTTGCTTTCCGAAGAGTGTCAAATCTTTTTTGAATTGGAGGATGTTTTTTTTTACTCCTGCTTCCAGAATCTCTCTGTTAATCCCAATAAGATGCCCCATTTTCAGATGCTGCATGTCCCCCACTGCCCCGACTATGGCTAGAGACGAGAGATCATCATTTTTTCCAAGGGCTAAACCTAGAAGATAGGTACTTCCTGAGCCACTGAGTTCATAGGAGCCGTTTGCTCCAAAAAGGTGGGGATTGAGGTGAAATTGGATATTTCCCTGGGGTTGATGGTGATCTGATATTACAGCATTGATCCCTCGAGATTTTATCAATTCGCACATCCCACTTCCTAGATCAGTAAAAACAACAGTGTCATGATTTTCATCGGCTATAGCATCAAGAACCTTTTCATCAAGTTGCTTTACGAAACGTGTCGTATATTCGAACTTTCCCCGCTCAAGGGCTGTACAGATAATTCCAGCAGAAGTCAGCCCATCAGCATCAATATGGGATACAACATGGATTGATTTCTGTTTTTTGATTTCATCAGCACACTTACTTGCTTCTTTCTTAAGTGCTTTCATTGCCAAAGACATTATTCTCTCCAAGATTTTTATTTGTCCCCAAATATCTCCTTTTTCTCAGTTTCGCTTATAGTACCAGTTACTTGGGTTGATTCTGTAATCTTTTCCATCTCTTTTGATTTCTGGAAAATTCCGAATTTCCTGTAATGTGAGTTTGAGGTTCTGAGTAAGATATTTTTTCTTCAGTTCTTCCCATGGAATCATATGTGCTTCTCTACTATGTCCTGTCCCAAGGCGAAGTTCCACCGCAAGAAATCCCCGTCTTCCTGACTTATTCAGGTAATTTGAAATCCTTTCGATCTGATGAATTCCTTTTTTGTCCACAGTAAAATGTTGTGAGAAGTAAAGTGCATTTGCCCCTTTATCCACGGAGATACTTTTGCACTCAATTCCCAGGTATAAGTCGGGATTAAGAGAATCAACTAGAACATCAAGAAACTGGGGAGTAAACCTGTGTTGTTTAAGCCTATAGGAGACGGCTCTTATTCCATTTTCTTCAATGTATGTATTAAAAGAGTTTACAAGTATATGTTCAAACTCAGTCATGAAATCTCGTCTAATGTTTGCTTTATTTTACTTAAGCTTTTTACTCAAAATTGATTTTTCTCGACCCGATGGCTAAAATAAGGGTTTTTAGCTCGAGTAATATCTCTTTCATGGGGAGTCAGCAAGAATAACAATTAGATATTGAAAGGGCAACCCAGAAATAGAACGGTACTGTTGTAGGAATCGTAGAAGAGATTGAGGTAGTTTTTGAAGGTGATGGAGCATTAGGACATGTTGATCCAATGTTTCTAAGGCTATTCTAATCTTGCCTTTTGATTTTTTTTTCGTTGTGCTAAATGATAGGGACGGTGAAGAAATGAATAGAACGGTATATGAAATGATTTACGCAGACTTCAACCAATAAGAATCATTGACGAATCTGGGAAAATGCAAGCTGATTATATGAGGTTTGTACGTTCCGGTTTAATGCCTTTAAATGTAGATGAGCTCACATCTGATACAATCGCACTGACACATAACGGAAAGCAAAACTAGGATGTAATGTCAGATCCTGACATGGAAATAAAGATTTATCTAGAACTGAAAATATCCGAAGCTTTAACTTTTAGAAATGATTACATGGGCATTTATTAAGAGGCTTATCCAAAGCCTGGGAAACATTACAATAAACTAAAAAAGGAACTCAACTACTTTCTTAACAACTGGTTTAAAAATATGGCTGAGATTTAAGGTTATCAATTTGCAGCGCAACAGAAGGAATAGCTGGATAATCCGGTAAAAACCTTTTTAGGTTGGTTGAGAATAATAGTGATATGTTCTGGTATAATCTGAGTTTAGATTTAAAGGATTCATATTTTTGGACTTATTTTGAATAATCTATATAGGGTAATTATCCAAAACCATCTTATATATCTTCAATCCGGATTTCTCTCACATGTTCCCAGAAATTGAAGTAAGGATCAGTGTAATAACAGGCAATGTATTCGGATCTGTCAATATTCTCAACAACGTAAAGATAGGAATCTTCACGTAATTGAGGTGCGATTTCCTCTTCGTTCTTCAGCAACCTTATTGATCTTGTTTTCTATTAACTCATAGATTTGATCAAGTTTCGTCCCCATTTCTTGATCACCTGCTTTTTCTACGATTTTTTTGGCTTTCGTGATGGTTGGTAGGTGCTTGTCTTCTCTATCACCAGCTCGTTCAGCTAACCTGCCTTCGTCTTCCATTATGTACCTCATTTTTAGACAAATTTGTCTTTAAATTGGCCACTCCTAAAAATTTAGTTAAAATTATATATATACACGTTTTTTTTAATAGGGAAACCAGGAGATAAATAGGCAATCGTAAAAAAACTATAGGTGTTAATTTGGATCTAAACACCTTCGTTTTGTTAATTAATACACACCTAGAATAAGAAAATAAGTTTAGTGGGCCCGCTGAGATTCGAACTCAGGACCTCCGCCGTGTGAAGGCGACGTCATAACCAGCTAGACCACGAGCCCTTTACTGCCTATAGATAGTTCTATGAATCAGCACCATTCTATGGTATTTATTAGGTATAAGTTTATCGGCTATTTTTAGAAAATCTAAAAAATTGTTCTCTATCTTTTTCGACAATGTGTCGACTGTTCTACAAAATCATTATATCAATAAGTTGTTGAGCAAAAAATTCTACATAAGAGTTCGCAATTTTTTTGCACAACATATAAATTATTGATTTATAGCTCATAACAAGTCGTGAGACGACCGATATTTTATTCAATCAGTCTCTGAAATGATGATTGTAACATAAAAATGTGTATTAAGTCCTTCTGTTATCATCAGACTAACGGAAAAACTGCCATGTAGATTATTGATTAATTCTGAGCTCCATTTCTTTTTACCATATCTCAAAAACGTCTAAAATCGCCTGAGAATCGCTGATAGTCTAACTCAAATTAACATAAATACCTATACTGTTTACAGCCATTGTTTATTCTTACTTGAAAATTAAATAATATTTCTTTAGTAAAATAATAAACATATATTTATTCTATGACTTTGCAAGACATCAAGGTATTGTATGAAATACCTAATATTTTTGGATCTGCTATATAAATATTGAGTTTTTCAGACATATAACTTGATTATTTCGTTGAAATCAGAATTTTCCAAGCTTCAGAGCACTATGATCTTATTCTGGATTTCTTCATCTGGAGTTTCTGGTTTGATGTATTCGAACATTGAACGGGGACTTGCATGGGTTACATAAAGTCTTTTTTCTTCTATTTCCTCTTTGATCAAGAGAGGAAGTTTCTGCAGGTATTCTATTCTGGAATTATCAAGGACTTTCCAGGTGTATTCCATGGTTGCAACTGAGAGATGTTTATACTTGTAACCACATTGGCAGTTCACCTTAAAAGCGACTGCATTATCATGGTTTCCTTTTATAGTTGGAATAGCTTTCTTGAGCAGAAGATCAATGCATTTGTCAGGGTCCGGCCCATAATCAACAATATCGCCGAAGCAAATGGCTTTATCATGAGGAGTTTCCAGAACAGTCTGGAAGGCCTCATAGTTTGCATGAATATCGGCGATCAGCAGGAGTTTCATGATTTTTATTTCCTTTCTAAGGGTTATTTATCCTTCGATGGATTTATAATTCCCAATACTTAATTCAAAAGTATGTTCACAAATCCGGCTTTTAAATAAATCTATCGATCACAATACCCTGTTCCTGTATGAGTCCGAATAACCGGCGCATCGATAACATCTTGGAACTTGAGAGAGAGTTTAAAGTCGATGGTATAGTGTAGTATACCTTGGAATTCTGCCATGGCTACAACATTGAGAAGTATAAAGTGCAGCAGGCGCTGAAGAATACAGGAATACCTCTGCTCGCAATCGAAACTGACTACAGCGACTCGGATATCGAGCAGATAGGACTTCGTGTAGATGCTTTCATGGAGATGCTATCATGCTATCATGATCCCAGTAGGAATAGATTCTGGCTCGGCCACCATGAAAGCAGTTCTTGTCAACTGCAATCATATTACTGCCCAAGTTGTATTGCCAACAGCCTTCGATTTCTTATCAGTTTCAGAGGAAGCGCACAAGAATGTGCTTGCCGATTTGGAATTGCCGAAGAAGATGTAAATAGCTTGTATGCAACTGGGTATGGCAGGAACAGCATAAAATTTGCCGATGGAACTATAAGCGAGATTACTGCTCATGCTATGGGCGTTTATCACCTGTACCCAAATGTTAACGGGATTATCGACATAGGAGGTCAGGATAGTAAGGTTATCTCAGTGAATGATGGCAAAGTAACCGATTTTTTAATGAACGATAAGTGCGCAGCTGGCACAGGTAAATTTTTAGAGTACACCGCGAGAGCTCTGGAAGTGACTATAGAGGAATTTGGTCTACTTGGCACTAAGCTCAAAAGAACCAGCTAGCATAACAAGTATGAGTACTGTTTTCGCAGAGTCCGAGGCTATATCACTAAGAGCAAGAGGGTTTAAGACGGAAGATATCGCTGCAGGACTCATCGAAAGCGTGTCTAGAAGAGTTGCTGTCATGGCTCAACAAGCAGGATTAAACCAAAACGTAGCTTTTGTGGGCGGTGTGGCGAAAAACGCCGGTATTAAGAAAACAGTGGAAAAAGAGTTGGGAATATCACTCTACGTTCCTCCCAAGCCGCAGATCACGGGAGCGCTTGGAGCTGCGCTAATCAATTGTGAACTAAAATAAACATTACTATATAAGGAAGATAGCTTCTCTCTTCTAGATTGAGTCTGTAAAATTGTATTAGTTTATAGTCTTTATTTATCAAGTATGTGTAGAATGTTAGCTACCTTTATTCATATAGGGGGTTGGTTATACTTAAATTCGGAACTTGATGTAATATACTTAAATATGACATCGTTTGATTTATCCGAAGCCGGTATAACTATCTACGAAAAAGTATAACTCAGCAAATTCGGTCTTTACTATAATTCAAAACCATTAGCGTAAGATTTTTTCCTTTTCGTGACATGACCCCATTCTGATCATTTTCTTAATCTCTATCCAAAAAGTTGTGACTATTATCACTATCAGAATAATTTCCCATACAGAAAGGGGAAGAAAGGTAGTCTTCAAATATGGGAAAACAATGGAGATATTTGTCATTGTTACGGTCAGTACAATCATTCCAGCAAGCCATAGTGATGCAAAGAGATTTGAAAAAATACCTTGCTTCAGGAGAGGAAGTTGTCTTTGCTTCATATTTAGTGCAAGACATATATGTCCAAGTAGCCAGGTTGAGAACGCTGCAGTCTGTGCAAGGACAAGATCACCTGTCTGGAAATATATGAAAGTATAAAGAACAGTTATTCCTAATGCGAGTCCTATACCATTTACAAAAATTTTTCCCAATATAATTGATTTAAAGTACTCTTGAATATTTTCTGGCATGCGTTGGAGCAAATCAGGTTCTTCCTGCTCAGTAACAAATATCGTTGAAGAAGCAAGATCCATCAGCAGTTCAATTATAATTATGTGAATTGGAGTAAGAGGAAAAGGAATTCCGAGTATTAGAGGAATTAAGAAAATTGAAAGCAGTATTGCTTTAGCGGTAAGATAGTATGTAATTCCTTTCTGGAAATTGTCCAGAGATTTTCTGCCATTTGCTATTGCATCTGGAATGTGAACATAATTATCATCAGTTAACACAAGATCGGCACTTTCTTTTGCTAGGTCGGTACCCGTTTTTCCCATCACTATGCCTACATCAGCTGATTTTATTGCAGCGGCATCATTTATGCCATCCCCAATCATAGCAACTTTTTCCCCATTGGCTTGTAAGACCTTTATCAGCTGAAGCTTCTGGAGTGGAGCAATTCGTGCGAATACTCTAGTTTTCTTTATTACTTTCCTAAGCTCTTCGTCTTTTAGGCGCTCGATCTGATCGCCAGTTACTACTTCTCCGCTTAATCCAATTTTTTCTGCGACTGCTTTAGCAGTACCCTGGTGATCCCCAGTAACAATAATCGTTTTTACCCCAGCCAATTCAAGTGAAGCTATGGCTTCTTTCACGCCTTCACGAACTGGATCTGTCAATATTGCAAGAGCAACGAAATCCAGATCTTTTAGCCTGTCTGTTTCTGGTTTGTCTAAAATGCGAACTGCATAAGCAACTACACGTTCTCCAGCAATAGTTTCTTTTTCTAAAATCTCAAGCAATTTTTCCTTTTTATTTTTTGGAAGATTTGAACTGTTGATAAGTATCTCAGGTTCTCCTGCTATTGCGTGGAGAAAAACGTTGTCTTTTTTGTATACAAGTATACGCCAAGGATGGCCTCTAGCAAAACCAATGAATATATCAAGAGGGAGTTTTTTACCTTGAATTCCACCAAGTGCTTCCAAAGTTGCTTCGTCTGTTGGGTCTCTTGAATGCTCCGGAAGCGACAGAAGTATTTTTTCTTTCACAGCGGATTGTTCTAATGATTGTTCTAATTCATTTCCTTCAGCAGAAATAAATTTTTCAAGGTGTATTTTGTTTTCTGTCACTGTCCCTGTTTTATCTGTTACTACCACAGTTACAAAACCAAGTGTTTCCGTACCTCTCAAACGTTTTGTTACAACATTTTTTTTTGCAAGTTTGAAGGAAGCCATTGCAAGTGCCATCGTGATTATAATTGGTGGTTGCCCTGGAACCATCAGAAATGTCAAAGCTAACCAGGTAATAACCATTTGCTGAAAATCCAGACCTCTCAATAATCCTATGCCAGGTACTATAAGACTAACTGCAATTGCAACGACTGAAAGCATTTTTGCCAAGTTTATCATGGCAGTTTGCAGATAGGTATTTTCTTTTTTTGTTATTTGTACTTCTCTTGCAATTTTGCCAAATTCGCTTTTCTCTCCAACAGCAGTAATAAGCACAGTTCCTTCACCGTCAAGAACGATAGTGCCTGAAAATACGGAGTTAGTTCTCTCTGTAAGTGACGCTTCTTCCGGAACCTCAGATTCTACATATTTCCTTAAAAGATTTGATTCACCTGTTAATGCGGATTCATCAACAAGCAGGCCTTTGCTTTCAATGATTCGACCATCAGCAGGAATCCGAATTCCTGAGGATAGAATAACCAGATCTCCAACTACAAGCTCAGATGCTTCTATCTCCGATTTCTTTCCTGCTCTTATAACAGTTAATGTTGGCTGTGCCAGTGCTTTCAATTGCTTGAGAGTATGATCAGTTCTTGCCTTATTAATCAATTCTATGAAAATATAAGCCAGGACGACAAAAACCATTACAGCGGCTTCTAAAAATTTAGAAAATATTAAGGAAAGAACTGCTATAGAAAGAAGCAGTAGCATCATGGGCGATTTAATTCCTTCAATAAGGAGAGAAAAAATACTTGTAGGTTTGAGTTCAGCAAAGGTATTTTTACCAAATCTCTCAGCATTTTTTTGAATCTGTGTTCCGGAAAGACCAGCTTTTATATTAGTACCGTAAAAATCTGCAAGATTTAATATTGAGCTAGCCCACCTTTTTGATAAGTCTGTCATCCACTCACCAATATTACAATATATGCAAAGCAAACACGAATACACAGTCAGATTTCCAACGGTACTATCAAAATAATTATAATAGCTCTAAGAAAATACTGTTTTTCAAGATGTTGTTTACACTTATGTTACTTCCTAAAAGCCGGACTCTTCCACCATTAATGCTTGATGTATTCATGATTAAGTTTTCAGTGTAATGAATTCTGCATTTCTATGCATTGAAGCAGGTTTGCCTTTGCCTCACAGAAGGCGAAATAAAAAGGGTTCTGAGAAGGAGAATTCTGCTGTAACAATTCCAGGTTTTATTTATTTCGTTCTATTCCTATTATATCCTTCTTCATGCTGTAAACACTACATCTACCCTTTCACATCCCACAAAGACCCCAATTTTTCTGTAACGTCCTCCTTAATTGCTGAAGAAAACTGGTGATCTGCAGTCAAGTCTACAACTACCCTCACTACTCCGTCTTAAACACTTGTTTTAAGGATAAGGTTCGTCGAATAATATCAAGGCATGTTAGTGAGTTCATAACATGCTTGAGCTTTTTGGTAGGATAAATGCTTAGCTTCTTGAGACAGATCGCTAGGGAAGAGTGCAAAGGGTAGCGTGCCTAATTTTCTGTCAAAGCACAAGTCTTAATAAATTATTGAGTAGAGAAATTTTACATCTTCACCAATTCCTGTTAATGCATAATTAGTTTTAACCGCTTTCTTTCCTTACAAACAAAATTCCTTTGTTTCACTGATGCATAGATTTTATAGCATAAACTATGCATGATCAACGGATTAACATTCAAACATTGTTCAAGGATAACAGAAGGTTCAATATGAAGTTATTTCTTAAAAATCTAAAAATAAAAAAGCCCTAGTGGAAGTTCTGGTAACTATACAGCTTAAAGGCCAGTTAAGTATACACGACAGGCCAGGAGTAGGGTAAATGGCCCTAGTAGGGTAAAAAAGGTAACAGCTTAAAGGCCCGTAAAGTACTCACGGTAGGCCAGTAAGTTGTCAATGATTCCTCACCATTAAGGCATTAATTACACTTACGGTTTTTTAAAAAGATTCGGATACTTTTCTTTTAATGGTACGAGAAGTTCATCATCTAAACTTGCATTATAAAGTGTTTTCACTTCAGACAACTGATTAATTGTTAGATTTTTTGCTCCAATTAGGTCAGTGTTTACTAGATACGCATTCGCAAGTTTAGTATATTGAAGATTAGCTCCTGGAAATTCAGCATCTTCAAGATTGGCTTCAGAAAGATAAGCTGCTTGAAGGTTAGCCCCTCCGAAAATTGCCCCTTGAAGATGAGCTTGAAGGTTAGCCCATCTGAGGTCAGCACCTCCAAAGTTCGCTCCCTGAAGGCTAGCCCCTCTGAAAAATGTAGCTTCTTGAAGGTTAATCCCTACTAAAATTGCCTGTTTAAGGGTAGAGACTCTAAAGTTGGCTCCTGGAAGATGAGCGCCTCGAAGGTTAGTCTGTTCCATATTAGCGCCTTCAAAGATAACTCCGGTACCGTAAACATATTCCAAGTCAGCAGAACCGAGATCAGCGTCCAATAAATTACATCCGGTTAAGTTACATCCAACCCAATCAACCCCTCTAAGGTCAGCATTATGATAGTCTTGACCCACGACAGGGGCTTCATTTTCGTCGCCCTCGAAGCCACGTCCTTTTAAGTTATTATCCAACCTATTCAACTCCTTTAAAATTAACTCCTCGATAATCGGTTCTTTTTTGAGCATTCATTTACATTTAATAGTTTTTAACTAAAAAAAACATTACTATGCTAGTAAAACATCTTGTGCTATTATTTTTTGAGTTTTTAAAATAGGGTAAACATAGGGTAAAAGAAGGGATTCCCAGGGTTACGATTGTAAGGCCAGTTGAGTATCCACAATAGGCCAGTTGTCCTTATCAAAGCCTTACGTTGCATATAAAATATGTCTATTATGGTGCGTTATTAGCCCGGTAAAGCAAAGAAGGAAAGGACACTCTAATAAAAATAGGTCGAGTTAGAATGAAAGCTTTTAAAAAATTGGCGAGCCATGCATTTCACTAGCCAGACTGGACTTTTCTAGGATGTACTTTCTAATTATATCAACATACTTGTCGATTATCTTAACGCTTCCGTTTTTATTCTCCGAAGCAACATTCATTTTCCGGTATTCACATCTACCGAAGTCTTCACTGAAACGTCGCTCCTAAATCCACATACGGATCCTAGTATCCCCAGCTTCAGTGGCATCATTCAGTCGCTGTAGGATCTTCAAAAATTTTTCAAATTTCCACTCTGTTTCACCTATTTATCTAATGCAATAATAAAATAAGTTTCATCTTTATGAGAGAAATTATGTTTGAAATTTTACAGACTTGGTAAATAGGGTAAAGCATTATGTTTCGGGTTCATTGAGAACTTAAGCAAATATTTGCATTCAAAATTTAGTGACAACTTCAATTGATCAAATATTTCATGTGAATTATTATTTCATGTGAATTATTATTTTATATAATAATATGGTTAATTTTTCTATAATGTAGTTTGAGCGTATAACCGGGAATCGAAATCATGACTAAAAAAATAATAAAAGTTGAGGGAATGTCCTGCGGGCACTGTGAATGAGAGTCAAAAAAGCAGTTGAATCTGTAGAAGGTGTGCAGAAAGCGGAAGTAAGTCTTCGGAATAAACAGGTAGATATTGAATCCGACGAACTGAAAGCAAATCTCGAAAAAGTTAAGGATGCAATTAGGGAAGTTGGGTATGAACCCTTGTAATTTTGAATTGCTAGGATCTAACAAATCTGTTCAAAAAATTGTATAGTAAAAGGTACAGATTTAACATATAGCTCAGCGCTGGTTTGAAAAGCAGCTGATGCTGTGTGGATGAAAAGCATCGGGGAGAAGATATTCATAATACACGCATGGTCTGCAGTTACTGCGAGAACATGGTTCCAAGGCTCGTTACCACTATCAAAGGGCTTTCATAGCTTTTTGATTGATACTTTGTCAGTGTAGGGTATTTTTATCAAAAAGATGGGCTACTTGAGATGGGGATATAGAACTCCTTTTCAGGCTGACTAAACTTTTTCATAAAAATATATCGTTTTGAATGTAAACCTCCACATTTAAGATTTGTACTACTTAGTGATGGATATATTTTTTAAGTTTTATACATGTTAATTTTTACTTGAGGACTGTAATGGCAAATTTTAGCGGTCTCAGAGATACTAAAAAATATCATAATTAATGATTTTACCATGATTTTAGCTGTTCAACTTGCAAATCCAACATTCTAGTTATTCTTCCGAAAAACCGAGAAGATGTAATTTTTTATATTAAGTAGACTATATAAGCAGCGTTACTTTATGCATAAAATAAGTTTGGAAGATCATAGCCTGCCGATCTATGCTAAGACTTATAACTGGAAATAACGTTTTTTGATATATATGATGATTACGTAAAGATCAGGTGATTGTATGAAGATGGTACAGGCAATAATACGAGCAGAGAGAATGGATAATGTAAAAAAAGCGCTTGAAGAGAAGGATTTTATTGCTATGAGCATTTTTGAGATAACTGGAAGAGGGGAACAGAAAGGTATAACCCTCGAGCATAGAGGAAAAAAAGTTGAAGTTGATACACTGCCTAAGGTCATGCTCGAGATGGTGGTAAAAGACCAAGATGTAGATACTATTATCTCGACAATAAGAGCTGCTGGCCGGACAGGAAAGTTAGGTGATGGGAAAATATTTGTCCTACCGGTCGAAATGGTGGCAAAGGTAAGAACGGATGAAATTTGGAAATGAGTTTTTAGGTAAAAAATTTTCTAGATTATAATTTTTCACCTTTTTGCGCATGAGTAACTCTAGTTTATCGGTGCCGCATCATATATACAATTACACAATTAATGCTAAGACTACAAAAAAGCGATGAAGATAAGAACCTCTTCCAATCATATTTGATATTCTGTGAGCATTTTCCGTGCTCAAGTTTTGGTTCTATTGGGGAATTGGCAGTTGGAGTTCGCGAGGGAAAATCAGAATTGGTTTTAGTTATGGGTCAATTATGAAAAGAGCATTTTCCTCACGAAATGAAATGGTTATGTAAGAGCATGTTATGTAGAATAATCTCAAGTCGGTATATATAAGTTTGTGCATTTACCAAGCTTCCACTGGATTTGTTCAGGTGCTATGCAATCCGGTTCTCCAAAGATGTCTTAGCCGAATCTCCATTTCACATGCAGAGTACTTTCAAGTGAAGCACTGAAGAAGTCGATAATTTGGATCTTACCATCAAGGCAGATAATGAGGATTCCGATCTACTCTAATTTTTTTCTTCACTGGAATCTTGTCCAAATCTTTCTTGTTAATCTTCTGTATTTGATCTGATTTTTTCTTTTCTTGTTCATTATTTTTTTGATTTTAAAGATAGTTTCCGCTATCCTCAAAATCCTACTTTTATTTTCAATGTCATCAACTGATAGAGATTATAACAAAAAGCTGTACGTGACATCTTCAGCTTCACTCTTTGAACGGTCGTGACAAGAAATTTTCCTGCTTTTAAAATCTATTTAGTTACCGCATAAAATATTCCCCTTTATATTTTTTTGTAGCAAAACCTATGTGTAGAACTCTTTTAGTTCAATTTTTAAAAGAGTGTCTAAGCATTCATAACCCTCTCGGCTATTGTACTTGATTTTAGACTTCAAGTGCGTAAATCTATTAATTATTTTAAGACAATCGAGGATATCCATTGCTTATTCATCAAAAGTTTCTTGCATCAAATATAAAAATACAACTCAGCTCAAAAATAAGTAGCTGGCCTCTTATATGTACGAAACCATTCCAAGGAAAAAGGTCAGATAAATTATTAAGGATTGCAGTAGAATTAAATAGAACTCTATAATCTCACTTTTCATAATTCAATGCATTGTCAATCGTATCTACGTATTCGGTTCTGATTCCTACATTTTTCTCTACCTACTCTTTAGCATTCAAGACTTCCGGTGCTCTCTCAACAAAAGTAAGACCACCAAAATTTCTTTCTACGTATTTATTTCTTTCTATGTATTTATATATAACAAGCTCGCTGTTTTCCTTGGGAATTAGGAATGGTGTTTTTCCTCCAGCTTTTGCTGCCTTGGCTTTTTCTAGCACTCCACCTATAGCGCCAATGTTGCCTTTGCTATCAATAGTGCCTGTAAGAGTAATGCTGTTATTGAGTTTGATATTGCTGTAGATTTCGGAAATCGTAATAAGAGTTATGAGAGCACCTGCACTTGGACCTTCAACACGCGGAATTGGATTTTTGGCATTAATACTGAGTATAACATCACTGCTTGAAAGTGATTTCCCAGTTTTGTTCTCAGATAATAAGACTGCGGTGTTTCTTGCATCCTGGAAAAGTACACCCATGAGAGGAGTTGTCTGGACGAGCACACGGCCTTCTCCTGGCTGGATCTCAACAGAAACATCAACC
>Ga0326728_10012676_pt1 | contig 18628 bp, 19 predicted proteins | sample MB3enrmetagenome_FD_207602 | JGI IMG/M metagenome (GOLD analysis project Ga0326728, IMG submission 207602) | Lab enriched peat soil microbial communities from McLean, Ithaca, NY, United States - MB31MN | ecosystem: Environmental > Terrestrial > Soil > Wetlands > Peat | place: USA: New York... | reverse complement strand
TACACAACAATAGCAGAGAACCAAAAGCAAGGCAGTTGGGGACTCAGGAAATAGACATAATCCCAATCATAAAGAGTATAACCAAGTATTCGGCGGTTGTAAATGACCCGTTGGATGCGAAGTACCATCTGGAAAAGGCGTTTTTTATCGCTAACGAGGGGCGCCCCGGGCCGGTGTGGCTGGACGTTCCTCTGGACGTGCAAAGCAGCGAAATAGAAGAAGGGAAACTGAAGGGGCTATCCCAGGATGAAAAAGACGGTCTCGTCTCCTGCAAAGATCATGGAAACGGACTCAGGGAGAAGACAAAGAAAGTCATACAAATGATGAGAAAAGCAAAAAGGCCCCTTTTCGTAGCTGGGCAGGGCGTACGGCTCTCGAAGACCATACCCGCTTTCACCGAGATACTCGACATGACCCGGATTCCAGTTGTCCTTACGAGACTCGGCGCCGACGTCGTGGACTATGAGAACCCAAACTACGTCGGGAAAATCGGGACGAAGGGCGATAGGGCTGGAAACTTCGCGATTCAATCCGCGGACTTGCTGATAATCCTAGGATCAAGGCTCAGCATAAACTCGATAGGATACGACTACGGGGATTTTGCAAGAAATGCGCAGAAGATCTATGTCGACGCAGACCAGGGAGAGCTCTTCAAGCACACGCTGAAGATAGCATTTCCCATAAACGCCAAGCTCGAGGAATTTTTGGGAATGTTCCAAGAAGAGTTGAACAAAGGGCAGCCGGTTGTCGATGCAGAATGGATTGAAAGATGCTCACGCTGGAAAAGAGACTATCCGGTTTTTAGGAAGGAATACGGCGAAGAGAAAGGGTACGTGAACTACTATTATCTCATGGAGAAATTCTCCCAGCTATCCAAAGGGGATGAGATATTCGTGACAGATGCAGGGACTTCCCACACGATAGTGCCCCAAGCACTCAGGATAAAGAAAGGCCAGCGTCTGGTGCTTTCCGGGGGTCTTGGTACTATGGGGTACGGCCTTCCGGCAGCGATAGGAGCGTACTTTTCTGGAAACGGAAACGTGATTGCGATAGTCGGGGACGGATCGTTGCAGATGAACATCCACGAACTTGAAACCTTGAAACACAACGATGCCGCCATCAAGCTCTTCGTGATAAACAACCAAGGGTACGCGTCCATCCGAACCACGCAGGAAAACTTCTTCCACGGCCGCCTAATGGGAGAGGGCGAGATCAGCGGGGTCTCCATGCCAGATCTCTCCAAGATTTCGAATGCATACGGGATAAAATATCTGGCTATGAGAAACAACGGGGACGTGGACGCCAGCCTTCTCCAAGCCATTGAAACGGCTGGGCCGCTGATTTGCGAGGTTTTCTGTTCTCCCAACTATAAAATAATGCCCGTGGTGACATCTGAAAATACGCCTGCAGGGATGATCTCCAAGCCGCTCGAAGACATGTTCCCCTTCTTGCCCCGCGACGAATTCAAGAAGAACATGAAGACGGTGAACGAATAGATGGCAAAACGCATATTCATCTCCGGGGCAAGCGGTTTCATAGGAAGGAACCTCAAGGAGCACCTGCAGTCCGTGGGGGGATACAAGGTCCTTGCGCCAGGGTATGCGGAATTGGACATGCTCGACTCCGAAGCCGTAAAGTCTTATATCGAGCATAATGACATAGACATCATTTTCCACGGGGCGAACATCGGCGGCAGTAGGAAGTCCTCACACGACCGGGTCATGCCGGCGGACCTCAGGATGTTCTTCAACCTCACGAGGTGCCGGGGGTCTTTCGACAGGATGATCTCCTGTGGTAGCGGTGCCGAATACGACAAGAGATCCCCGATAACGAAAGCAACAGAAACCGATTTCGGGAAAAGGGTCCCTGTGGATGACTACGGGTTCTCCAAATACATAATGTCCACGTATGCCGCCGAAACCGATAACATATCGGTCATCCGCTTCTTCGCGGTGTTCGGGAAATACGAGGACTACGAATTCAGGTTCATATCGAACGCTATCGTGAAGAACCTCCTTTCCATGCCGATAACGATCAAGCAGAACGTGCTCTTCGATTTCCTCTACATAGACGACTGCGTGCGCCTGATAGAACGCATGCTGAGAAAGAAACCGAAACACAGCTCCTACAATCTCGCGCGGGGGGAAAGTGTGAACATACTTTCCCTGGCTGGGATGATAAACGAGCATTCCTCATACAAGTCCAAGATCACCGTGGAGAACCCCGGCATGAACAACGAATACACGGCGGACAATTCCCGGTTGGTTTCAGAGTACGGCAAGGATTTCAAGTTCACGCCTTTCGATGAGTCCATACCCGCGCTTATCGGGTATTACCGCTCGATACTCCCAACCATAGACACGGAAAAAATCCGCCAGGATCCGTACCTGTCCAAATGCACGGTAAAGGGACAGTAGGCGCTTCCAGATGCAATGCGAATCAGCAAGTCTTCTCGCTAAGCGTCCCTCACGAGCGCACGAACTCGCTAAAATCGAGTAGGAGTTTAAAAAATGCGCGCAGCAAAGCCCCCTCAAAGTGATTCAATGGACACGTCCTTTCTGATGACAACGCCGTTCTCCAGGAAGAAATGGCTTGTGCGGCCGGTGAGGCAGTGAAAGTCACCCTTATAGCGCATTATCTCGACGAGTCTACTGGTCATGGGATTGACAGGTACTGCCTGAATCTTGTCAAGGGTCTGCGTAAAAAAGGGGTAACCGTAGACCTCGTCAGCTCCCCCCAAGTACTCCCGGGTCCCATGAAATCCGCGTTCGATTTTCTGCTCTATCTACCGCTCAGGTCCCTCTATCCGTTCGGGACAGGGGACGTGTTCCATTTCGCCGTTCCTCAGGCAGGACTGGCTGTGCCAGTCCTGAAAAAGCTGTACGGGAAAAAAGTGGTGACGACCATCCACGACATCGGCATCTACCATGTCCGTAACAAGGCGAGGTACATGCTGCTCGAAAAGGCATTCTCAGCCGCGATCAGGCACTCCGACATGCTGCTCGCCGTCTCCTCCCAGACGAAAGCAGACTTAATCGAATATTTCCACGTAGACGAGAAGAGGATACGCGTGACCCCGCTTGCGGCTGACGAGAAATTCAAGCCGACGGATAAGAAAAATAGCGGAGTGTTCACGGTCGGTTATGTGGGCGGTTTCGCAGACAATAAGAACGTCCCGTTCCTCATACGCGCGTATTCGATATTCGAAAAACGATGCGCGGCACCATGCCGCCTGGTCCTCTACGGCAAGGGCGTGGATTACCAGGCCTGCATGCGGCTGGCGAAGGAGCTGGGGCTGAAGAACGCGGAGTTCCGCGGCTTCGCGGACGAGAAGGACATCGTGGACATCTACAACAGCTTCGACGTCTTCGTGTTCCCCTCGACCAGCGAGGGTTTCGGCCTCCCGATAATCGAGGCACAGATGTGCCATGTGCCGACGATAGTCAAGGATGAGGCGCACGTGTCGCAAGAGGTGACCACGTATTGCCTCAAAGCGAAGGACGAGGAGCACCTGGCAGCGCTGCTCGAGAAGGTGCGCAAAGACGGCTTCGTCTTCTCCAAAGAGCACCTCGAATATCTCAAGCAGTTCACCTGGGATGCATGCATCGATAGCACGATATCGGCTTACGAGGACGTCCTGCGAAGCCGATAGCCATCCCCTTTAAAATGGAATTCACCAAGGTCATTCCCATGAAACTGCTTGTCACAGGGGGTGCGGGTTTCGTCGGTTCCAACCTGGCGCTCGAGCTGGAACGGCTGGGGCACGAAGTAGTAATCTTCGATAACATGTCAGTCGGCACGTTCGCGAACCTCAGGGGCTTCACCGGGACCGTCATAGCGGACGACCTCTCGAGGCTCTCCCACCAGAGGCTGCTCGAGATCGCTCCGGACGCCATATTCCACGAGGCGGCCATAACCGACACCATGGTGTACGACGAGAAGCTCATGCTGCAGTCCAACCTCGACCCCATGGAGCCGCTGCTCAGGTACAGCGGCGAGAAGGGCACGCCGCTTGTCTACGCCTCCTCGGCCGCGGTCTACGGCGCGGCCAAATCGCCCCAGCAAGAAGGCGATGCCGGCGTCCCGCTCAACGTCTACGGCTTCTCCAAGTGGATGTGCGACTGCGCGGTCCTGCGCTTCATGAAAAAGCACCCCAAGGCCCACGTCATAGGCCTCCGATATTTCAATGTCTTCGGGCCAAGGGAGCAGAACAAAGGCAGGATGGCCTCCATGATATACCAGCTGGCGATGCAGATGAAAGCCGGCAAGAACCCGCGCATCTTCAAGTTCGGCGAGCAGAAGCGGGATTTCGTATACGTCAAGGACGTGGTGAAGGCCAACCTCCTCGCGCTGGAGAAGGGCAGGAGCGGGATCTACAACGTCGGCTCGGGCAAGGCGCGCTCGTTCAACGACGTCTGCAACGCGCTCACCGCAGCATTGGGGGTCAAGCGCGAGATCGAGTACTTCGACAACCCCTTCACAGGCAAATACCAGGACCACACGGAGGCGTCGCTCGAGAGCAGCGGCCAGGGCCTGGGCTACAAGCCGGAGTGGGACCTGGAGAAGGCGGTGAAGGATTACGCCGCATTCCTGAAGGCCGGGGAATGACTATGGGCAAGGCAATGGCTTTCATGGTCCACAACCTGGGGCTCGGGGACGTGATGTGCTTCGCCCCGCTGTTCCTCATCGCCATGAAGCAGGGCTATAAGGTGGACGTCGTGTTCACGACCGGAAGCCCGCAGAAGGTCGCGCAGCTGATATTCCCCCGTGAGATGAGGAAGGGCGACCTCAGGCTCATCCAACCGGAGCAGGCGCTTTCAGAAAAGGCCAGGTACGATGTCGCGGTCTTGGGGGACAGGCGCTCGTTGGGGGCCGTCATGAAGATGGGCAAGGGCAGGCTCGGGATGGTCCTGCCGCAGCCGTTCCACGCCAGGAGGAGAAAGGAGATCTTCCTCTACAACTGGGGGGCCCGGCCGCTACTGCGGCTCTCCGGGATACGCTCAGGGCACATGGTCCCCAACCAGGGCGAGGCGGTGGGCGCTTCGGTCTTCGGAATCTTCTGCGATGCCATCGGGAAAAAGGCTTCATACCCTGACGAGGCCGAGGAAGTCCGCGAGAGGATGCGCTCCTCCATCAAGGCCGGCAGGGGGAAGGGCGGCAAGACCATCCTAGTGCACCTCTTCAGGGACCTGGATTACAAGAAAATCGAAAACGCGAAGCTGGACATCATAGCCGAATGCTTGAGCAAACAGTTCCCGGGTTATCAGGTGATAACCCTGCTGGATGCGAAGAGCCCGTGGGAGAAGGAGCACGCGGAGCACTTCTCCGCTTCGTGCATAAGCCACGGGATGAGGTGCAGCCTCCTCTCCCCCACGCTGGAAGAGGCGGGCAGGCTCGCATTCTCCGCTTCGCTCTACCTCGGCGTGGACCACGGGATATCCCACCTCGCATCCATGTTCTGCCCACGTTCCATAATCCTCTACGGCGGCTCGGCGAGGCAGATGGGCGTCCATGCCCTCTGGCCACCCCAGATAGCCGGCAGGAGGACCGAGATATCGAAGAACATATCCCGCATACAGGGGAACGGGCGCATGGCTGTCCTGCTCCATCCTTCGGATGATGAGTATTTCTCTAACCCGAAGAACGACTCCGTGCTCATAAACAGGATAATCACGCGCGAGAGCGTGGAAACCGTCCTCGACCTGGTCAAATAGGCGTCAAACTCAAGTTTATATAAACCTCCGGCGAAATAACAATGTGGTGTTCAGAGTGGACTGCGAGATAGATGCCATAGAGAAGAACGGCGGGAAGCTTAAGATCCTGGTCCTAGGGGACGTGATGATAGACGAGTACCACTACTGCCGCCTCGAGCGCAAGACGCCCGAGGGCCCGTTCCTCGTATGGGACCTGCAGCGCATCGAGAAGAAGCTGGGCGGCGCAGGGAACCTCGCCCACAACATAAAGGCGCTGGGAGCGGAAGTGGTGCTGGCAGGGATCGCATTCGACGGCGAGCTCGACCGCCTGGCGCTGGAGAACAAGATCCCGGTCGTCGTGGAGAGGGACGGCCGCCCGACCACGCTCAAAAGGAGGTTCTTCGATGCGGAGACGAACGCCCTGCTGGGCAGGGAGGACATCGAGGACCGCACACCGATAACCAAGACGACCTCCGGCTTCCTGGCCAAGAGGCTGAAGGACGATTTCGACCTGGTCGTGTTCTCCGATTACAACAAGGGCATGTTCAACCCGGACACGGTGCCGGATTTCCTCAGGATAAAGGCGAAGAAGAGGATGGCGGACGTGAAGCCGGGCAACGCGAAGCTCTTCAAGGGCAAGGTGGACGTCATAAAGATGAACTTCAAGGAGTTCAGGGAGCTCTCGAAGGCGTACGGGGAGGACGTCAAGAACACCGATGCCGACATAGAGCGCGCAGGGAAGAAGGTCAGGGAGGACCTGAAGGCGGACCTGCTCGTCACCCGGTCCGAGAAGGGCATGAGCTACATCGGGGATGTAACGTCCCACTCGCTGGTCGAGAGCAAGGAGGTCGTCGACATAATCGGAGCCGGGGACACGGTGACCGCGGCGTTCTCCGTGGCATTGGCATGCAAGGTGCCGATTCCGGGCGCATTGCGCATCTCCAACATGGCGGCGGCCGTCAAGGTCACGAAACGGGGCGCGGTCCCGGTATCTCTCGAAGAGATAAAGAAGAGGCTCTCAATGGAGGAGAGGAAAATCCTCGACGAGGACAGCCTCGCGAAAGCCATAGACAGGCAGAGGGCGATCGGGAAGAAGGTCGTGTTCACGAACGGATGCTTCGACGTCCTGCACCATGGCCACCTGTATTTCCTCAAGAAAGCCCGCGAGCTCGGCGACATACTGGTAGTCGCGCTCAACAGCGACGCATCGGTGAAGAAGCTCAAGGGGCCCGGCAGGCCTAAGATACCGCAGCACGGAAGGGCCGAGATGCTGGCAGCGTTCCCCTTCGTGGACTACGTGGTTGTGTTCGACACCGACACGCCGGAATACCTGGTCGAGATGCTCAAGCCGGACATCTATGTCAAGGGAAAGGATTATACCGTCGGAACCCTTCCCGAGGCGAGGATTGTGGAGAACTACGGGGGCAGGGTCGAGCTCATCGACCTGGTCAACGAAGGCGGGAAGAAGGTCTCTTCGAGGGACCTCATCGGGTGATCCAATGACGCTTGAAACCGATCTTGAGGAGCACGTCTCGGTCTGCAGGAAGCTGCCATTGAAGCAGGTCAAGGACGCGGCGGATGCGGCGATAGCCACCCTGAGGAGCGGCAACAAGATACTCATATGCGGGAACGGGGGGAGCGCGGCGGACGCGCAGCACTTCTCGGCAGAACTAGTCGGCAGGTACAAGAAGGAGCGCAAAGGCCTCCCGTCCATAGCGCTTAGCACCGACACCTCGGCAGTCACCGCGATATCGAACGATTACGGCTATGACAAGGTGTTCTCGCGGCAGGTGGAGGCGCTGGGCAACAAAGGCGACATGCTCTTCCTGATAAGCACTAGCGGGAATTCACCGAATCTCTTGGAAGCAGCGAAGAAGGCGAAAGAGAAAGGGATCAGGACCGCGGGCCTGCTCGGGAAAGGCGGCGGCAAGCTCCTTCCGCTGTGCGACAAGGCGCTGGTCGTGCCTTCGGACAACACGCCCAGGATACAGGAGATGCACGGCATGGCGATACACATGATGTGCGGATTGATAGAAGACGAATTATCGAAGTAGCGATAGGTAGATCTGGGATGAAAGCAGTTTTTCTCGACCGGGACGGGGTAGTCGTCGAAGACAAGCACTACCAGTTCAAGACCAGCGATATGAGGATATTGGACGGGGTTCCGGAGGCCATAGCCAGGCTGAACAAGGCGGGCTATCTCGTCGTGATAATCTCCAACCAGTCCGGGGTGGCGCGCGGCTATTTCACGGAGAAGGACGTGCGCGCTTTCAACGAGCATCTGGTCGCGGAGCTGAAGACGAGGGGCGCGAGGATCGACGCGGTGTACTACTGCCCGCACCATCCGACAAAGGCGAAGGTGGAAAAATACCGGGTGGACTGCGACTGCCGCAAGCCCAAGCCTGGCATGCTGATAAAGGCGGCGAAGGAGCACGATATCGTATTATCCGGCTCATGGATGGTGGGGGACAAGGATTCCGACGTGCAGGCGGGCAAGTCCGCCGGCTGCCGCACAATCTGCATCGGAGAAGGCAAGAGCGCCGCGGACGCCACTGCTCCTGATATAAGGGGCGCGGTGGACATCATACTCTCAAAAGGGTGAAACGGTTGCTGTTCGAGATCGAACGTTTCGTAGAGAAGAAGGTCCTTCCACCGACGTGCAGCCTGCTCTCAATATTCAAGAGGAAAAAGCCGCTATCGGGAAAGAACAAGGAGATGCTCGTCATCCGCCTCTGGGCCTTGGGAGAATCGATCCTCTGCCTGCCCATGATCAAGGCGTTGAAGCAGGCGGATCCGGATTCCAGGATAACCGTGCTCTGCACGAAGAAGAACTCCGACGTCTTCAGGGGCCAGGATTTCATAGACGCATGCAAGGAAACAAGCTCGTCCTCAATCCCTCTCTTCATCCTCCGGAACCTCTGGAGATTCGATGTCGCGATAGACACCGAGCCGCATTTCGCGATCTCGGCGATCCTCTCCTTCTTCTGCGCCAAGCGCTCCATAGGATACGACCACGGTCCGAGGGCCAAACTCTACGATGTCAACGTCGCTTACAACGACGCCCAGCACGCCGTCTATACGATATGCGACCTGCTCAAGCCGCTCGGGATAAACGCGAGGCCCAAGGAGCTGGTCAGGCTGAAATACGGCCAGGGCACGGCAAAGGCGCTGGACGCGAAGCTGAAAGCCGCGGGCATAAACCCAGGTCCTCTGATCGGCGTGCACGCATTCACAGGCCCTAGCGCGACCTGGAGGGCATGGCCGAAGGAGAGGTTCGCCCAGCTGATAGACCGCATCAAAGAGAGATACGGCTGCACGTTCATCCTCACCGGTTCTTCTTCCGAAGAACCCGGCAACCTGGAGATAATCAACATGCTCAAGGACAAGAGGGACGTGTTCTGCATGTCGGACCTCAGCCAGACCGAGCTTTTCTGCCTGGTCGCGAGATACGACCTCATGGTCGCGAACGACACCGGGCCCATGCATGTCGCCGCGGCGCAGGGCGTGCCCACAATCGGCCTGTTCGGTCCGAATCTCCCGCAGCGCTTCGGCCCGTTCCCCCCTGAGCGCAATCTCGCCTTCTACCATCCGAGCCCGGGGCACCCGGTGATAAACATACATCTCAACGAGATACGCAAGTGCGACGGCGAGTGCATGCGCCTCATAAGCGTGGACGAGGTCTTCGAAGGCGCGATCAAGGTGCTCGGCGGAAGAATTAATAAAAGAGAAGAACAATGATTCTCCGGTGGGAAATATGAAAGTTCTAGTCACGGGAGCACTTGGATTCATCGGTTCGAACATAGTGGAGAGGCTGGTCAAAGACGGGCATACCGTGACCGCGCTGGACTGCATGCACACTGGCAGCGAGGACAACGTGGCATCGGTGAAGGGAAAGATAAAGATCGTGAAGGCGCATTCGGGCGAGCTCGCCAAGATCGGCGAGAAGTTCGACGTCATCATCCACGAGGGCACCTATTCCTCGTCCCCGATGTACAAGAACGACCCGCACCTGGTGGCCAAGGCGCTGGACGACTGGATATCCATACTCGAGTACGCGAAGCAGAACAACACGCGCATCGTCTGGGCCGCGACCTCGTCGGTTTACAGCGGCCAGAGCCCACCGCACAAGGAGGGCATGGACGTCAAGGTCACGGATTTCTACACCGAGGCCCGCTACGAGATGGAGCGCCTTGCGGAGCTTTACAACAGGCTATTCGGGGTGCAGTCGGTCGGCCTGCGGTATTTCAGCGTCTACGGGCCGCACGAGCGCTCCAAGGGCCAGTACGCCAACCTCATCTCCCAGTTCCTCTGGGACATGCAGAAGGGCGCCCAGCCGGTGGTGTACGGGGATGGCAGCCAGACCAGGGACTTCACCTATGTCGACGACGTGGTCGAGGCGAACATGCTGGCCATGAAATCCCACATCAAGTTCGGGATCTACAACGTGGGCACCGGCAGCTCCATCACCATCAACGACATGATCGCCATGCTGGCCAGGAAGCTCGGCAAGGACATGAAGCCCAAATACGTGGAGAACAAGATAAAGAACTACGTCCAGGACACTCTCGCGGACACCAATAAAGCGGAGAAAGAGCTCGGTTTCAGGGCGAAAGTGAGCCTGGACCAGGGGATAGACCGGCTCATCAAGGCGTATTCCTAGGTCAGTACGATGGCATCCGAGCATTCCAAGGAGATGGCGAGGGGCGCTTTCTGGAGCATCGCAGGGCAGCTCGGCATAAAGCTCATCGGCTTCTTCTACCTGGTCATCCTGGCCAGGATGGCGTCCCAGGACGACGTGGGCACGTTCTACCTGGCCCTGAGCATATTCGGCGTCCTATCGGTGTTCTCGGACGCTGGGTTCACGTCGTCGTTCGGCCGCTACGTGCCCTACCTGCTCGCGAAAGGCGAGAAGGCGAAGCTGCGCGCGCTGCTCAACGTCTCATACATCATAGTCACCGTGCTGTGCGTTGCGCTGGGCCTGATCATCCTCCTCGGGGCGGATGTGATAGCCGGCTATTTCCACAACCCGCAGCTCGCGCTGCCCCTCAAGCTCCTATCGCCCTATCTCCTGCTGAACACGCTCTTCACCCTGGACACGAGCTTCCTCAGCGGCAGGAAGATGATGAAGGAGTACTCCACGCTGCTCAACGCGCAGACGCTGGCCAAGTTCGTCCTCACGCTGCTGTTCTTCTTCATCATCGGGGCCACCATGTTCTCCATCGCGGCGTCCTTCCTGCTCTCATTCATCCTCGTGCTCGTGCTCTCATTCATCTACCTTAGGAAACCGCTCGCTGACCTAGGCCATGACATAGCCCATGTCGACATGGGCGCGTTCCTGCTGGAGGTGGTCCCGTTCGGCCTGATGATGACCACCATCAACTCGCTCTGGATGCTGGTGAACTACACGGACAGGATACTGATAGGCTACATGATGGCCCCCTCCGTGGCTGCGCAGATGGTCGCGGTGTACTCCCTGGCCACCGGCGTCTCCATGCTCGTGATGCTCTTCCCCAACGCAATAAGCCTCATATTCTTCCCCATGATATCCGAGCTGGTAGGCCAGGGCAAGAACGAGGCGGTCATCGAGCTGTGCGAGACATGCATACGCTGGATCATCTTCGTCACGTTCCCGCTCACGCTGGTGATGCTCGTCTTCCCGGACAGCATCCTGCGCATGTTCTACGGGGATTCCTACGTCGTGGGTGCCACGGCGCTCGCGATATTCACCCTCGGCCTGTTCTTCCGCGCCCTCTCCACCGTGGAGTCGCTGGTGCTCGGCAGCATGCGCCTCCTGAAAATCGAGCTCAAGGTCGCGCTCGTGTGCGCGGTGCTCAACGTGATCCTGAACGTCCTGTTCATACCTCCCTACGGCATAGACGGCGCCGCGGTGGCCTCGGCCATCGCGTTCCTGGCGTCCGCCATCCTGTTCGTGTACTACGCGAGGAAGCACATGGGCTTCCGCTTCCCGCCGGAGATGCTCAAGTCCCTGCTCGCGGGCGTGATCGCGCTCGGCATAATACTGCTGATAAAGCCGTACCTCACACAGGCGATCTCCGCGCTCCCGGCCCTGGGGACCGGCGACACGGCGCTGCTCCTGGCCAAGACCATGCGCCTGAGCGCGCTCGCGATGCTGTTCATCGTGTCCGGTCTGGTCTACGTCGGGCTGCTCTTCGGGCTCAAGTCCTTCAGCCACGAGGACATCGCCATACTATCCGACACGCTCAAAAGGGTGAAGGTCCCTGGCGACTGGGCCGACCGCATAACCGCGGTGTTCCAGCGCGGCGTCCATTCGTGAGGCCGTTCGGGAGTCTTAAAAACCCTTACTTATCATATTGTAAACGGTTCTATTCAGGGGTCCACTATGATCACAGACGTCCTTTTCGGGAATCTCACGATGCCAGGCGAGATGATACGCCTGGCGGTCGCATTCATAGGCGTCGCGCTCGCGACCTACTTCGACCTGTTCAACAAGCGCAACGTGCCCAACAGCCTGCTCTACGGGTTCCTGGCGGTCGCGTTCGTCGTCGACCTGGTGCTCTTCCAGCAGGACATATTCATCTTCTCGGTGGCGCTCGCCCTCTTCTTCGCGGCCATAGGCTACGTGTTCTACAGGTTCGGCCAGCTGGGCGGGGCGGACGTGTTCATAATCACCTCCGTGATACTGCTGCTGCCGTTCCATCCGTCGTTCGTATCGCTGCCCTTCAACCTGCCCTACATATTCTCGGTCCTGGTCTTCGCCGGCATCGCATTCGCGCTCTACGTGGTATGCTATTTCGGCCTCAAGCTGCGGGACGCGGGCGCGCACCCCAAGCGGATGTACGCGCTGCTGCTCATACCCTACCTTCTCTTCGCATTCGTCTACGTGAACTCGATAATATTCTCGCCGATGTATTTCATCTTCGTCTCCATCCTCATGCTGGCCACGATCTTCTTCATGGCGTACAAGGAGGACATCAACCTCCTCCTGGCCGAGAGGTTGAGCCCGGCCGAGCTCGAGGAGGAGGATGTGCTCGCCCTCGAGATGATGGACCCCGACACGGTCAAGAAGTACGGCCTCAAGAGGCTCGCGACCAAATCCGAGATAGAGCGCATGTCAAAGCTCCAGATAGCGGAGGTCTGGGTGTACTCGAAGATGCCGCCTTTCCTTCCGTTCTTCCTCCTGGGCATGATACTCTCCCTGTTCTTCGCCGGCTCGCTGCTGGCAGTATGAGGCTGTGGGTAGGATGGACTTCGTAATGGCGCTCAACTACTCGATAGCATTCCTCTCCCTGTTCACAGTGTTCTTCTTCGTCCTGCTCTTCCTCAGGTACCGCAGGCAGCTCAACGAGGCGCCTCCACGAGGCGACGGCTGGACCCCCAGGGTGTCCATAATCATCCCGGCACACAACGAGGAGGAGGGCATAGGCGGCACGATAGAGAGCGCGCTCGCACTCGATTATCCGCGCGACAAGCTGGACGTCGTGGTGGTGGACGACGGCTCCACGGACAAGACGCTGGACACCGCCAGGGGCTACGAGAAGGACGGCGTGAAGGTGCTCACGCAGGAGAACAAGGGCAAGGGCGCCGCGCTGAACAACGGGATCCGCAGCGCCAAAGGCGAGCTCATCGCGACCATGGACGCCGACTCCATGCTCAGCACGAACGCGCTTCGGGACATGCTCCCCTTCTTCAATGACAAGGACGTGATGGCGGTCACGCCCGCGGTGAAGGTGAAGCCGGACCGCAGCAAGCTCATCGTAGAGCTCCAGCGCATAGAATACCTCATGATACTCTTCTCACGCAAGCTGCTATCCTTCATCGATTCCGTGCCGGTCACGCCCGGCCCCTTCAGCCTCTTCCGTGCCGAGGCGTTCGACAAGGTGGGCATGTTCGACGAGCACAACCTGGTGGAGGACCAGGAGATATGCCTGCGGCTCCAGGCCGCGAACTACAAGGTGCGCAGCTCCATGACTGCGACGGTATACACCAGCGTGCCCGAGGATATGAAATCGCTCCTGCGGCAGAGGGTGCGCTGGCAGCGGGGCGGCCTGCGCAACTACTGGAAGTACAAGTCCCTCATCAACCCGGAATACGGGGATTTCGGCGTGTTCTTCGTGCCGCTCAACTACGTGTCCATAATCGCATTCTTCCTCATCCTGGGGCTCATGATAAACTCCGTGTTCGCCGCGCCCTACTACACCAGGTACATATGGTTGGACTCCTACGTCCTGGGCCTGGGCCTGGTCACCATAATAGGCGCGCTGGTGCTCGCGTCCACGCTGCTCTGGCTCTGGCTCTCCGTGCGCGCGTTCAACGAGAAGATCCCGCTGCGGAACCTGGTGCTGTTCCTGCTGTTCTACTGGTACCTCATGCTGGGGTACAACCTGCTCACCGCGGTCAAGGAGATCAGGCGCGAGCCGACGACGTGGTGAGCATGGAGAGAACGATATCCTACCAGATATACGCGTTCGCGCTCCTTGTCACCGTGATAGTCTTCTGCATAGGGATATACGTGGGCGATCTGATAGACCAGTACAACCAGCAGGCCATATCGGACCAGGTGGAGAACATCTCCGCGGAGGTCGCATCCACACAGCTGCTCCTTCTCCTCGACGGGAACAGCTCCTCCTTCTGCCCGGTGTACAGCTCCCAGCTGGACACCATAAACTCCGAGGTGGAGACCATAGGGTACAAGCTCAGCTATCTGGAGGACGAGAAGCACGTGTACGACACGCCGCTGAAGCTGAACTACTTCGTGCTCGAGGCCCAGTCCTACCTGCTCTCCAAGAGGATCCAGGAGCGCTGCGGCGAGAACAGCACGATCCTGATATACTTCTATTCGAACACGAACTGCTCCGCCTGCTTCCAACAGGGGAATGACATACTCGCGGCCCGCGACCAGACCGCAGGGAAGGTCCCCCTCGTCAGGCTATACTCCTTTGACGGCGACCTGGGAAGCCCGATCGCCGACTCGCTCAAGGCGCAGTTCAACGTCACGCAATACCCGTCCATACTTATAAACGGGGAGCTGCATTCCGGGGTCATGAGCGAGGGCGAGCTGGTGCAGGCGCTGTCCAACGAGTCGAATAGCAGCCAATGAAACGCTCCTTGCGGGTTGTCATATGAACAGCACGAGAATCCAGGTAACGGTGGTCCCGAAGTCCGGCTCTTTCCGTATCGAGAGGAAGGCGGACGGGAGCCTCAAGATCCATCTTCGGAGCGCCCCGGAATCGAACAAGGCGAACATCGAGCTGCTCAGGGAGATGCGCAGGCTGCTCAGGGCGGAGGTCCGGATCGTCTCCGGTCCCACATCCAGGCGCAAGGTCCTGGAGATCGCGCTTTCCGAGGAGGAATTCCTCTCACGATGCTCGCAGAGCATGCATATTTAAAAAGAATGCCACAGATTTAACAGTGGTGTACTTATGGCATCTGATATAATGGGCGGAGTGGGATTGCTAACCTGCGTCGGCATAATCATAATCGCCGGCATAATCGTCATCCTGCTTTACATATGGATGACTTATAACCGGCTGGTCACGCTGCGCAACCGCGTGGAGAACGCGTGGGCGCAGATAGACGTCCAGCTCAAGAGGAGGTACGACCTCATACCGAACCTCGTGGAGACCGCGAAGGGCTACATGAAGTACGAGAAGAGCACCCTGGTCGAGGTCACGAAGTACAGGGCGGGGCTCATGACCGGCAGCGTGCAGGATCGGGCCGCGGCCAACAACATGCTCTCCCAGACCCTCAAGTCGCTGTTCGCGGTGGCCGAGAACTACCCGGACCTCAAGGCAAACGAGAACTTCAAGATGCTCCAGGAGCAATTGGAGGGCACAGAGAACAAGATCGCCTACATCAGGACCGCGTACAACGACTCGGTGCTGGAGTACAAGAACGCGAGGGAGATGTTCCCGACCAGCGTTATCGCAGGCATGTTCGCGGCAAATTTCGCGGCGAAGCCGTTCTTCGAGACCGCCGAGGCGGAGAGGGAGCCGGTGAAGGTCTCCTTCGACGACACGCCGGCATCCAAGGCCCCCCCTGCGGCCACGATGACCGAGGACGAACCTGCCCCTGAGGAAGCGGAGGGCGCTCCGGCCCAGGCCGCGCCGGCTCCGAAACCGGCCAAGGCCCCCAAGAAGAAGGCGGCCGCCTGAGGTCAGGGAACGCAGTTGCGGAGTTGTGCCATGGCCGACGCCAAAATCAGCTTCTTCGATGCGATAGACGACAACAAGCGCAACTCAGCGATACTCATCTTTTGCCTTTTCTTCGTCTTCATGGCAGCGGTCTGCGCGCTGTCCTACATGTTCAACATCGGGCTCATAGGCCCGATCATAGGCTTCATAGCGCTGTTGATGTACACGGTGATAATGTACTATTCCGGGGACAAGGTCGTCCTGAGCGTCAGCGGCGCGAAACAGGTCACTGAGCAGGATCAGCCGTTCCTCTACAACGTGGTGGAGGGTTTGGCGATCGCGTCCGGGATACCCATGCCAGCGCTCTACATCGTAGACGACCCGAGCCCGAACGCATTCGCCACTGGAAGGGACCCTAAGCACGCTTCCGTGGCTGTGACGACCGGCCTGCTCAAGACCATGAAGAAGGAGGAGCTGGAGGGCGTAGTGGCCCACGAGATATCCCATATCGGCAACTACGACATACGTTTCATGATGCTCGCAGTGGTCTTCGTCGGAGCGATCTCTCTGATGTCATACATCGCCTGGAGCTACCTGATGATGGGCGGCCCCAGGGTGGCCAGCAGGGGCGAGCGCAGGCGCGGAGGCGGCGGGGCCGACATCCTGGTGCTCATCGTGGCCCTCGCGCTCATGATACTCGCGCCCATATCCGCAGAGCTCCTGAGGTTCGCCCTCTCCAGGCAGAGGGAATACCTCGCAGACGCGAACGCAGCCAAGCTCACGCGCTATCCGGAAGGGCTCGCATCCGCTCTGGAGAAGATAAAGAACATGGCGATGCCTGTGCAGAAGGCCTCTGACGCAACTGCGCCGCTCTATATCGCGAGCCCGTTCCCGAACAAGATGACCTCTTCGCTGTTCTCCACCCACCCGCCCATAGATGACCGGATAAAGCGGCTGCGGGCGATGTGATTGCTACGTTCCCAGCATCATGCAAGCCTTTTAATATCTTCATCCGAAATACTGCTATCAATCCTATGAACAACCAGAGGTGAATTTGTTATGTATGGAGTATCCCCACAGGCGTATGATCGTGCGATCACTGTCTTCTCCCCGGACGGCCGGCTGTTCCAGGTGGAGTACGCGAAGGAAGCGGTGAAGAGAGGGGCGACGGCGATCGGCATAACCGCCAGGGACGGGGCCGTGCTAGTGGCATTCAAGTCCATACACTCGAAGCTCGTCATGCCCGAGTCGCTCAAGAAGGTCTTCGAGGTGGACAGCCACATCGTCGTCACCGCGTCGGGGCTGATCGCTGACGCGAGGCGGCTCGTGGACGTCGCGAGGATGGAGTCCCAGAAGCACAGGATAACGTACAACGAGGCGCCCACTGTGGAGAACATCTCACGCTCGGTGTGCGACCTCATGCAGGTGTACACACAGTACGGCGGCATAAGGCCATTCGGCGTGTCGCTGCTCATCGCGGGAGTGGACAGCTCGCCCAGGCTTTTCGAGGCCGAGCCGAGCGGGGCCATGACCGCGTACAAGGCCGATTCCATAGGCGCCAACAAGAAGGAGGTCGACGACCTTTTGGAGAAGCACTACAAGGACACCATGGACACGGACGAGGCGGTCGAGCTCGCGCTCGAGGCCCTGCGCAAGACCCAGGACGAGAAGCTCCAGCAGGAGAACGTCGAGATCTCGATTTGCGACCTCAAGACCAAGAACTGCAGGACGCTCTTCGACAAGGAAGTCGCCAAGTACCTGAAGTAGAGGCTCCATCATTCGCAGATTGACTTGTAGGGTGCACTTGGGAAGCCGACGCCAGGATACCTGACTTCGATATCCGCATTCTTTCCTTTGGATTTCAATGCCTTTATCCTTAGTGGAAACGAGTAGTCTCCGATCAGCCGCTCTTGGCCGTAGCCTATCCTGCACGGTTTGGCGTTGCCGGCGTCTTTCTGGAGCACTTCAATCCCTTTATCATCAACCGTGCTTACCTTGATGAGCGCGAATATAGGTTCGTCGGTCACGGCGTCCCCTGCCCTCACGCTGCGCTTCTCGACGCTTTCCGCCAGGTATTTCACTTCTATATTTGCAGTGCCCGGCTGGCTCCCTTTGCTTGCCAGAACTCTGAACCATAAGTTCGCGCAGCTGAGCCTCTTCGCCTCGCCGTAATCTATACGCCAGGGCTCGTGCTCATCGCCCGGCTCGCTGTTCGCGCCGTCGTGCCTTTGCCATGCGAGCACGAGCCCGTCGTTGTCGAGTTCGGTGACCGTGAGGCTGTAATACCCGATCTTCCCCCCTGCGAATTCCATCTTTACAACGTCGTCTCCCTTGCTCAGGATGGCTTTCTGCTCTCTGAACGTGTGGGAAATTTCCGTGTCAGCTCCTTTTTTTACGTCGGGCGCCTTTGCATGGCAGGGCATGATCGATACGCCGGTCGCGAATGCAACCGCCAGGACGCTCAGACGCGTGCGCGAATAGGCTACTCTCTCCCCTGCACGGTCATGTGAGTGTGAAATCCTCAGTTTATCACCACAACACTATGTGAACCAAAACAAATAAAAAGAGGTGCTCCGAGGTTGTGCACCTCTGTGTACTCTTACACATAATACCAATATTTATAAATATAACTTGACAAAGTATCTAAGTCACATTTAGTGGTTCTTATGGAATTCAGATACGGGAGTAGGCACACCCCGGGAAGGCGGCTGGTGAACTGGGCAGGGGCAGCGCTCATGGTCGCTGTCACTGCGGGCCATCCTTCGAAGACCTATGCGGCCAACCGTGATGCTCCTGCGGCTGCCGCTGTTCCAGCCGCCAGGG
>Ga0326728_10012674_pt1 | contig 18630 bp, 16 predicted proteins | sample MB3enrmetagenome_FD_207602 | JGI IMG/M metagenome (GOLD analysis project Ga0326728, IMG submission 207602) | Lab enriched peat soil microbial communities from McLean, Ithaca, NY, United States - MB31MN | ecosystem: Environmental > Terrestrial > Soil > Wetlands > Peat | place: USA: New York... | reverse complement strand
AGTATCAAGAGGCTATTGCTCAATTAACCGAAGCACTGCGGATCAACCCCCATTACGCTGAGGCCCATAACAACCTTGGAAATGCTTATACCGATCAGGGGAGGTATCAAGAGGCTATTGCTCAATTGACCGAAGCGCTGCGGATCAACCCCAATTATGCTGAGGCCCATTACAACCTTGGAAATGCTTATATCCATCAGGGGAAGTATCAAGAGGCTATTGCTCAATTGACCGAAGCGCTGCGGATCAACCCCAATTACGTTGAGGCCCATAACAACCTTGGAATTGTGTATACCCATCAGGGGAAGTACCAAGAAGCTATTGCTCAATTTACCGAAGCCCTGAAAATCAACCCCAATTATGCTGAGGCCCATAACAACCTTGGAATTGTGTATACCCATCAGGGGAAGTACCAAGAAGCTATTACTCAATTAACCGAAGCGCTGCGAATTAACCCCAATTACGTTGAGGCCCATAACAACCTTGGATTTGTGTATACCCATCAGGGGAAGTACCAAGAAGCTATTGCTCAATTTACCGAAGCCCTGCGAATTAACCCCCATTACCCGGACGTGCACAACAACCTTGGAAGGGTCTACACGTATCAGGGGGAATATCAGCAGGCTATTGCTCAATTTACCGAAGCGCTGCGGATCAACCCCGATTACGCTGAGGCCCATTTCAATCTTGGAATTGCATATCGTACGATGGGCGATAGCAGCTCAGCCTTCAAAGAATATCAAATCCTAAAGAAGATGAATCCAAGTTTGGCCAACCGCTTCTATGGAAAGACTAAATAGACCCCTGCTCCTCTGGTTTTTATGGGGTAAAAAACGAATAAAGGCAGTGTCCGAAGTGCCCCTGTCTTTCAGGCTATTTTCATCTAAGGACGGCATCTCTGTCTGAACCCCAAGAGCGGAAATGTTGATGCGCCGTTGCAGGAAAGCTTCCGGATGGAGGATGAGGGGAATTCCTTTCCGGAATCTGCCGACCGCTTTTTGCAGAGCCCAGAAATGATCAAAGTGGCCGTGGCTTATAATGACCGATTCAACTTTGCTCAAATCAATCTTTAAAAGATCGGCATTATGGAGGAGGCAGGTCCCTGATATTCCGACATCCATGAGCACTGTGTGTTCCTCAGAGCCTGCAGATGCCTTGATGAGGCAGGAGAATCCGTGTTCGGCAATAAAGAAATTCGGGGGAGGAACTGCCGGGCGTCTCAAGACCTCTGAACTTTGGAGGAGAAGCATATCGGTATAATTATCCACCAAGATGGTCACTTCGAGTTTTTCTGCTTCTCGCAAGCTTACTGGGTCCATTTTTCCTTTCTTTCCATCCTTTTTCAGAATATCAATACGTGGAAAATAATTCCGTTCTCCCCTCTCTTGAGCTTATGCACCTTTTTCGCTTACCAAAACAGCAATTGGATAGCTGTATTTGATACGACCTTCTTCCAGGCGAGCGTTTATGCCCATCGTGTCGTTCTCCACGGCTTGGCGAATCAGTGCACGCACCTTCTCCGCATTTGCCTCTTCAGGAAACGAGCGCTTTAAGACGCTTTCCAGCTCAAGTTCGGCCTTATAATATCTGATTATTGGAGCTGGCACTCCAACGTCGTGAAAAAGCCCCTCCATCTCTGAGAGGGACAAGGCTCGGACATGCGACGGGTCCCTGAGCTTTTCCATCCGATTGAAACATTCGGCCTGTCCTGGGTCCTCCGAGGCCATCACATCAACCAGTGCGACTTTGCCTCCGGGTTTACAAACTCTCTTCATCTCGGAGAGCACGCTTCGAGGGTCCTCTAAATGGTGGAATGCATAGCGTGAGGTGACGATCGAAAAAGAGGCATTCGCATATGGCAGTAGATACACATCCGCGACTTTCCAAGATACGTTCTTGAGCCCGCGTTCCCGCTGCAAAGACTGAGCCTGTTCGATCATCGCAGGCACGAGATCGACGCCCGTGGCATGTCGTGTGATTTCGGCGAACGCGCAGACCACGATTCCGGGACCGCACGCAACGTCGAGCACCGTATCTTCTGCGCCGGCATTCGTTGACACTAACAATAGCTCCAGCGCTCGTTTATCCTTCATGGCGGCCGCACTCGCAAATGGACTCGCTTGCTTCGTGAACTGGTCTAAAACCACTCTCTTTTGACTCTCCATCTGTTGAGCGCTCCTGTAACCTAAATATAGCATGGGATCACCGCCGGGTGTAAGCCGTCCAGTGGACGTTTTGATTATGCCGTCTTCCGCTGATAACACGCCCGAAATCTCCGAACAGGTGGGGTTTCTCCGTCAGTGTAATCTTCAAAGTAGATGCTGTTCACCCCCAGTGCGATAAATTGATCGACTTCTCGTCGCGTAAGCGGCCAGGGCATCGCACCCTTGGGATCTGATTCATCCCGAGCGCGCGTAATGAACAGTAAATAACCGCCGGGTGCGATGAATTCAGAAATCCTGGCCATCGCAGCTGACCGCAACTCGGGCGGCAATACCTGAAGAGTGTAGGACTCCTGAACCAGGTCGAATGCTGACATCCACTGCAGAGGAGCATGGAATAAGTCCGTCTCGATATAGTGTACACTCGAACCTGGGAAACGTAGACGGCATTCACGAATCGCACTTGGCGAAATATCAAAGGCAGTTACGTCGAATCCTTGCTTTGATAACCACTCGGCATCGTCGCCAAGCCCGCATCCTACCTCGATAGCGCGCTTGCCAAAAGGGAGATGATTGACCTTCTCGAACAACTCGATCAGATTTGGGTTTGGCTTTCGATCCGCCCAAGGGATAGAAACGCCCTTAGTGGCAGCCCGGGAATAAAGTAGCTCAAACCAATCCAGTGGCTTTACCGCAGCCAAGGCCTCACTTGCGAGCTTCCTCGCCACTAACCGCGGATCAGTCATTTGATATACCTCCTTGATGCATAACAACGAGGTCAACACGAGCCGGGTTTATTGGTGATCCGATGGAACTTATTTGTCGCGCACTCTAATATGATTAAACGAATCAATTATCCTTTGTCATGGCTTCTGATGAAATCCATAATCTCTTTCAAAAACGACCTATCCACAAACATGGACCAGTCATTATGTCCGGCATCTTTCATAATCCATATTTTTTTAGCTTCACTGGGCAATGCGAGATACAAGCGATGAGCATGTTCTACAGGAATGATCTCGTCTCGCTCCGCTCCAACCACTGCGATTCCCTTCTTGAAAGACCTCAGGTTTTCAACGTTATCGTATTTATCTCTTAGAAATAATTTAACCGGAAGAAAAGGGAATTTCGACTGGGCAACAGATGCGAGCGTATCCCAAGGCGTTATGAGAATAATTCCATCTATTTTGATTTTCGTGTCCTTGGCCACTGCCGCTGCAACCCCACAGCCTAAGGATTCTCCCAAAACATAGAGGGGCCATCCGTATTTTTCAAACGCAAGGTGCACCGTTTCTGTGGCATCATTCACAAACACCATCTCCCCTACTCCACCCTTCCTCCCCCCATATGCTGGGTACTCAGCAAGTATGACACGATAACCTAATACGGCAAGCCACTTCGTATAAAATACTCTGTCGGCTGCAGTGCCTGCGTTGCCATGAAAAACAATTACCGTGGCACTTACAGGTTTAGTTTCATTAGTGTTCACCAAACCGCGATAATCCTTTAAGGAGGATGGCCAGTAATTGAGGCCATTTGCCCTGAGCGACTCTTCGGAGGGTAACGATGAGTTCGGATAGTAGATCAACTTATTCTGGATATTACTGCGCCAGAGAATCAAGGCTGCAAGAATCAATAGAAACAGGATGGGTATTATAATTTTCATTCTTAACTATATGGGCAGATTCGAAAGGTTTGGATGAAAGAAGTATATTAGAATTATCAATTCTATCAATTGTAATATACACTGCTTTTCGTTTCTTGGAAAGTGAATCCTTCGTCAGGAAGAGGGAAGAAACCGGGTTATTGGCTCCACCTACAAGTCTTCACTAACACGAATAATGAGAAGTCCAGGATTACGGTTTGAAAGTGAGCATTAATGCGAAGTTGAGCCAAAGCCTAAGAGATCGACTCCGACGGCTTGCGGACAATGTCGTACACCTTTTGTGTCGCACCAGGCTGTATCAGCAGTCGAGTCGTTCATTATTTTGTCTCATTTGCGGTCCCCCAGGCACTCGCATCCCCTACCAAGCTGACCAAATCCTCCCAATACCGACTTTGGGTCAATTGTGAACGAAACTCCGCCAAGAACTCTGTCTTACCAGGGACTCCGGGCACCCATGCTTTTTCAAAGAACTGCCATGCAGCAGTGGCATTTCCAGTATATATAAGATCGAGCATGAATTCCCAAAGCTTCACAGGTGGCCTTCTATCTTTCTCCCATTCCTCATGCACTTGCTTGATTTGTCCCTCCACCGTTTCGTCTGATGGCGCTGGTCTGCGCATCAAATCGACTGCAAGCCTATATCTCCCATCACTAAAACGAAGTACTACTTCTGGCGCAGGTGACGACGCATAACCCGTATTCCAGTATGCGAATGCAAAATCGTTCGCTAAGAAGGCAAGGCCTTTCTCCCCCGACCTTTTCTCGAAGTGGGCTAGATGCGCATCTGCTGCATCAAGGTCTGCTATTTCCCTGAATTCTTCGCCGATCTCGAAGATGTGGAAACTCAAGCAACAATGCGCTCCTCCCGTCCATTCGCTGACCACCAGATTAGGAACTCCTCTGCCCGTAATATCACTACCCATAGCAATACTACCCCTAGCAATCTTTTTTGAACTCACCATTTTGTGGTGGTATTCTGCAAATTCTTCATCCCCGTACATATAACCGATATAGAGGTGGTGCCCCGTCATTTCGTTTACTACCCGTCCACTCTTCAGAATTTCCAAATGATCTTCGTCGTCCGTTCCGCGATAAATGCGCACCGTATAGTCTCTGAACGAAGAAGTTCTTCTGAGCGAGTCCGTTGGCGTACCGGCTTTTGCAGCTGAAGGATTAATTGTAACAAAAGCTGTGAGCACAGCGATCAGAAGAAGACTGTTGCGGAAACAATCCATAGTATCAATCCCTCCTTCCGTTGCCCAACACTATTTTTTATACTGCTTCCGCATTTTTGTAAATCTTAAACCTATAAAGGCTGTTTTCCGCTCAAAAAGGTCGAATTTTCATCCTATTTTTCCACAAAAGATTGTCCTGAACAACATTATATAAAACAGAATTGAGTTAATTTCAGAATGAATTATTCACAGGGCCCAGAACCACACTAATCATTTCTAATTGTAATATACACATTTTTCTAAAATAAGTGAAGTAAAGAGTACAGGAAGAAGTCCTCATGGAAGGAATTCGGTGGATTTATTTGAATTCTACAAACTGTTCTTTGGGGGCGCCGCATACCGGGCAAACCTCGGGCAACACGCCATCCGACACATAACCGCAAACCTGGCACACGTAGTAAGTGGTCTCCCGCTCTCCAATCAGGTGGTTCATCGCATTCTTGTAAAGTTTGGCGTGCGTTTCTTCTACGTCTCTGGAATTGGACAGGACACTCAAAGCCGCGGCGTCTTCTAACTCTTCGCCCAGCTCGATAAAGGTGTCGTAAGCCACTCCAGCCACATGGACTTCTGACTGAAAGCTCTCCTGGAGATTGCTATCGGTGTCTTTGATCTCCCGGAGCATCCGAAGGGCCCGCTCGCCGTGAATCTCCTCGCTGAAAGAGATCACGCGGAAAAGTTTAGAAATTTGAGGAAGCGCTTCCTCATCTGCCTTCTTGGCAAATATTTTCAGCCTCAGCGCAGCCTTGGCTTCGCCTTCGTAAACCTTGTGAAAAGCATCTTTGAGCCTCTCGTCCATGGGTTCCCCCTATTGATTTGATTCCGTCATTTTTTATTTATACCATTTATCAGAAAACAAAAACACCTGTTTTTTCTATTATCGGCCTAAGAAATTCGTTGCCCCTCACCCCGTCCCTCTCCCCCTGCCTGCCGGTAGGCAGGGGGAGAGGGGAGTGAGGGAGTGTAGAAAATAAAAGAATAGGGACACATCCACGTTTCCTCTTCCCGGCATCATCAATGGGATGTGTCTCTATCCTTACTCTTTCTCGAAGCGCTTTCGCTCTTCGGCTCTCAGTTCGCGCCTGAGGAGCTTACCGACTTTCGATTTTGGCAACATATCGCGGAATTCGATATATTGCGGGACCTTGTAGGGGGCTAACCTCTCGCGGCACCACTTGAGGAGATCGTAGGCATTCACACCCTTCACATCCTCTTTAAGAACGGCAAAGGCTTTGATCCTTTCGCCAACCTTCTCATCCGGAACGCCGACCACGCAGGCAGAGATCACTGCGGGATGTTCCTGCAACACCGCTTCTATTTCTGAAACAGCGACACGATAGCCCTTGTGCTTGAGTGTGTCCACAGATCGATCCAAATAGAAGAGCCACTCATTTTGGTCTATTCGTACGATGTCACGCGTCCTGTACCAGAGTTTCCCATCCCTCTCGATAAAGCATTCGGTGGTCTCTTCGGGTTTGTTCCAGTAAGCCCTGACCATATGCTCAGAGGAGACCAACAATTCTCCTGGTTCACCAGGAGGAACAGGATCAAGTGTGTCGGTATCCACAAGCCTGACCTTCTGAAGAGGTGTGATTTTGCCTGCGCTTCCTGCCGGAGCCTGTTCACCCATAGGTGTCAAAGAGACGCGGCCACAGGTTTCTGTGGCCCCATATCCTTGATAGATCGGCTTCCCGAACTTCTTAAGCCATCGGTCAGCTACCTCAGCGGGCAGGACGTCGCCGCCAGAGAAGCAGTACTTGAGGGAACTCAAATTATAATAGTCCACTCGGTCATGCTCAAGGATCATGCGGTATATTGCAGGGACACCGAAGAAGGTTAGTATTTTATATCTTTCAATGTGGTCAAAAAGCCCGTCCAGATTCACTCTGGGGAGCAATACGACCGTATCGCCAGAAAGGATTCCTCCCAGACCCACTTGTTGACCAAGAATATGGAAAAGAGGACCTCCTTGAATAACGATATCCTCTCTCTTGGGAATAAAGCGCTCACTGACTGCCCTCTGTTCAGCCGCGGCTTCCAGAAATAGAATGTTTGTAAACGGCACTCCCTTGGGGAGACCCGTGGTGCCACCCGTGTAAAGCATCTCAACCGTTTCCGCAGGGTCTGCCCTTAAGGATGGTAGAACGGAAATGGAGCCACCTTTAAGCAGTTTCTTAAAGCGAAAAATATTTCCCCCGGCGTCGAACTTCCCTATCGGAATTTTATTAAAGCCTCTGCCGATGAGCCATTTCCACCAGGGAAGGAGTCCCGCCGAATTGGTGACGATCACTCTCTTCAATTTGGTTACAGGAAGAACTTGGGCCACATATCCAAAATTGGTATCCAGACAGAAGATGGTTTCCGTTCCGCTGTCATTGGCCATGTATTCGAGATCAACGGGCGTATAGATTGGCGAGATCGGGATGGCAATAGCCCCGAGCCGTTGCAACGCAAACCAAGTGATAACCCACTGCGGACAATTCGGGAGATAAAGGATAGCCTTATCTCCTTTGGAAACGCCCATTTTGTGAAGACTTGCCGCCAGACTCTCGGCCGCCTCGCGCAACTCTGAATAGCTATAATGCATACCAAGGTAAATAAGGGCTGGTTTCTCCGGGGAATCCCGTGATATCTTGTCGAATTGTTCGTAGATGGAACCAGTCGCTACCGTCATTAATCGTTTATCCTAAGCTGTTTAGTCCGATCAACGCCAAATGACAAAGTTCGCGCGGAGCGATAAACCGAAGGTGAATCAATGTCAATTCAAATCCAAAGCTCAGATGTCAAAAATGTTTTGGATTTTGGACTTTGACATTCATTTGGCATTTGGATTTTGAAATTTGGATTTTTCTAATCTCCTATACCCCAAAATACGCCGCCTTCACCTCCGGGTTGTCCATCAATTCCTGTCCCGTCCCAAAGAGGACGGGTATTCCGTTCTCTATCACATAGCCCCTGTCGATGATGGGCAAAAGCGGCCTCGCAAATTGCTCGGTGACCAAGAGGGTAACCCCCTCCCCCCGAATTTGCTTGATCGCGCGAGCAAGATCCCGCTGGAGAAGGGGGGAGAGTCCGAGGAGCGGTTCATCCATGAGGAGCAACCGGGGCTTGGTCATCAAGGCCATGCCAATGGCGAGCATCTGTTGTTCCCCTCCGCTACAGAACCCGGCCTTTCGTTTCTTGATCTCTTTCAAATGGAAAAAAACCGTATAAACAAATTCGAACGTTTTCCTGATTCCAGAATCTCTCCTCAGGTAGGCGGCGATCTTAAGGTTTTCATCGACCGTACTGTCCTGGAAAATGGGATGCCTTTCGCGACTCAACACGATCCCTTTTTTAACCCTTTTGTCAGGTTCCGTGTTTGTGATGTCTTCACCTTCGAATCTCACCTCACCCAGAACCGTAATCCTTTCGCCCCCTCGGCGGTCTTCTTTCTTCTTTATGTCGATCATCAGACCGGAGATCGTGTTCATCAAAGTCGTCTTACCCGCGCTGTTTGAACCGAGGACACCGACGATCTCCTCTTTGTGCACCTCCAGACTAAGATTGTTTATAGCCAGTGCATTCTCGAAAAAAACCATCAGGTTCTTCACCTCAAGCATCTCAGCCCTCCTCCTCGCTCCCCAGGTAGGCTGCCTTGACCGCTTGGTTCTCCATCATGTCGCGAGGAGGACCATCTGCAATCTTCGACCCAAAATTTAGGGCGATGACCCGGTTCGCAATCCGGAACAGTTCCTTTAACCGATGCTCCACCATGATGATGCTTAACCCCTCGCTGTTCAGTTTTTCGATGATGGGCAGAGTGCTGGCGACTTCTGACATGGACATGCCTGAGAAAAGTTCATCGAGAATAAGTAAATCCGGTCGAAGGGCCAGGCACCGTGCCAGTTCCAACCGTTTAAGATAACCGTGCGGGAGGCTGGAGGCCACTTTGTAAGGAACAGAGGAGTCCCGTTCGAAACCGACATCTTCCAGAAGATCAATGGCGACATCATCTCGATCACCGTACTTACCTCCCCTCAGCTTCTTCACCCGGGTAGAGTATAAGGGGATGATGAGATTCTTGAAGGCGGACAGTTGATAAAAAGGCTTCACCATCTGGAAGGTGCGAGCAATTCCTAACTCGGCGATCTTGTAAGGCATATGACCCGCAATGTTCTTTCCCCGGTAAATTACCTTTCCGGAATCCGGTCTCACAAAACCCGTCAGCAGATTGACCAGCGTGGTCTTTCCGGAGCCGTTTGGGCCGATGATGCCGAGAAGCTCCCCTTTTTGCAAAGAGAAGTGCACCCTGACAATGGCAGCGACTCCGCCAAAGTTTTTGCTCAGCCCTTCGACTTTCAAAATATCGGTTTCCATAATCTCAGTTTTAATATCCCTTCCCCCTCACCTTCTCCCTCTCCCCTCGGGGAGAGGGACGGGGTGAAGGGATCACCCCACATCGACCATTCTTTCGAATTGGTGATACTTTCTTCGCATATAGTGAAAGACTCCTTCGGGAAGCCCCACAATGCAGATAATGAGAATAGCGGAGTAGAATACCACTCTCAATCCGCCAACGCCACGAAGGACTTCAGAAAGAGGCATCAGAATAAAAGCACCTATCGTTGGACCGGCGAAGCTTCCCACTCCACCCAAAACAGCAGCGGTCAAAGGCAAGATTGAATAATCCATTGCAAAGGCAGCCATTCCCACGACCTGGTTATAATGGGTCATGAAAGCACCGGCAAACGCCCCTGCCACACCGGCAATGAAAACCGCCTGGGCCTTGAACCAGTAGATATTGATTGCTCCGCTCATGACCGCTCGATCATTATCTCGGATGCCTTGAAGAACCAGCCCATAATCCTCATTGATCAATCTGCGAAAACCGAAAAGACATAGGAGAAGTGCAAGGACGGGGACATACATTTCAATCCATACATTAGGAAGCGGAGAAAGGGCGCTCATCCCCTCCGTTCCTCCAAGAATTTTTGTTGTCTCAATAAATCGGGCAAGCATTAAGGGCAACGTAAGAGTAACGATGGCGAAGTAAACCCCTCTTAATCTTAAAACAGGCAAGAGCAGAAGAGTGCAGAAAAATGCTCCACCCAGCGTGCCCAAAGGAATGGTCAAAAGGGGAGGTAATTTAAAGACATGGTTCAAAAAACCCGTAATATAAGCCCCTGCGCCGAAGAAAAGGGCTTGGCCTAAGGATATTAATCCCACGGAGGCCATCAGATCCCAACTCAAGGCAAGCAATGCCATGATACAGGTGATCATCAACACCTTTTCCCAATAGAGCCCGATCACTCCTTTCAAGAGAGGAAGGATAAGCAAGATCATGACGGGCAAGGCTCGAGGGAACAGCAGATATAACATTTCCCTGTAAGATGAAAGGGCGAATATGTCCTCGCATCTTGCCTTAATTCCACGGTCTAGTCTCTCTTTCCGTAATTTCATTAAGGTCCCCTGCCCTATAAAATAGACGATGAACGTTAGACGATGAACAGTTCATTGTTCATAGTCCGTAGTTCATTGTTCATCACTCAGACTCTTTCTTCAAGCTCTTTGAACTTTCCGAATAGGCCTGACGGCTTGATCGCAAGCACTAAGACAATGGCTGCCAGATAGACGACCATCATCCATTCAGGCTTGAAGTATATCCCGGTGATGACCTGAGCGTATCCGAGGATGAGGCTCGCTACGAGAATTCCGGGAACGCTCTCCAGTCCTCCCACAATCCCGACGGCCACGGCGATCAGCAACACCTCATATCCCTGATTGATGGAAATGATACCCAGAGGAAGAATGACGATGGCAGCTACAGCAGTCATCGCCGAGCCTAGGGCTAAGCTGAGGGCGGCGGTCAAATCCGATTTGATGCCCAGCGAGATCGCCGTGCGCTCATTCTGGGCGATCCCCCTGAATGCCAACCCAACCCGGGTGTAGTGGGTGAAAAAGTAGAGGAAGAGAACTAATGCCAGTCCAATTCCGATCATGAAGAGACGTTGATAGTCCACAGGCACTCCGGCGATCATCACCATGCCTTTCTTAAAATACGGTAGCGTGAATTCGTAAGTCACAAAACCCAACCAGCGGAATAACTCCAGTATTCCAACCCCCAAGGCGAAGGTAGCGATCACCTCGGACAAGGGTATCCCCCTCACCCTCAACAGAATAATCCAGTAGGTCACGAATCCTAAAAGTCCGACAACTCCTATTGTGACTATAATAGCTAATAGGAAGGGGAATTTAAGGTAGTTGAGGAGCATCCAAACAAGAAGTCCACTGAGGATATAAAAACCTCCGTAGGCAAAATTGGCTACACCACTAATCCCGAAGGTGAGACTAAAGCCCATAGCGATCAGGGCTAAATTGACGCTGTTGACTAAACCGTAAATAAGAATGCTGGGTAACATTCCCCTAATCCATGGATAAGACTGTCACGGCGACAAGGGAAGCGACGAAACACCGATCAAACGTTTAACACTTTCAATGACCACACTTCCATCGGCCGCCGGCAACGACGAAGTAAGAGCAAGGAGTATGTTTCTTTAACAAAAGGGGCGATCTTAAACCTAAAGATCGCCCACCAATGTCTGAACCATTTCTTATTTCATGTAAGGAGGAAGCTCAATCTTTCCCTCAGCAACCGTCTCCGGAAAGACCACCTCTCTCCTTCCAGGTTTTACCCACTGAAAGGCGCAGCCTAGGGCTGTTTCTTTCGGGTCAAAACCAAAAATGACCTGATGATCCTTGGTAAATCTTATCCTCCCGATAACCCCTGTGATGTCTGTCTTCTCGAGTGCACTGACCAGAGCATCTGGATTGACGGTCTTGGCACGCTCAATCGCATCAGCAAAGATATAAACAGCGTCGTAACTTGGTCCCGGACCATGGCCAGAAAGGCTCATCTTTGGGTCCTTCCCCCATTTCTTACCAAAATTCTCATTAAAAGCGACTGACTTTGGCACAGCTTTCACAGGAACAGGCCCAATCTCGAATATAAGGTTTACCATTCCATCCACTTCTTTATCAAATACAGCCCAGGCATTTTCAGGGGCAACGGGGCTGATGAAACCTGCAAGAAGGGCTGGAATCTGCATCGCACGGGCCTGCTTTAGTAGAGTGGCGCTTTGGGGCATGTCGAAAATGGGTACAATCACCTGGACTTTCTGTGCCCTGACCTTGATAAGAGAAGGAGAAAAGTCGCTGGCACCCAAAGAATAGGCATCGAAACCTGCCACTTCCCAACCGTTTTCTTTGTACCATTTATCAAGACCTTTGCCCGTGCCCTGGGCCCACAGGGTGTCTTGTACGATAATGTATGCCTTGTTGAAACCAAACTGCTTTTTTATGAACCCCATCACCCCCTGCAGATACATAACAAGGTAAGGTGCATTCAGGGCGTCCCGAAAGCAATATTTATATTTGTCATAGTCCTCTCCGATCTTCTTCTGGAATAAGGGGGTCATGGCGATGGAGCAAATATAGGGCAGCTTATACTTGGACATGAGATCCATTGACGACAACAGAACCTCGGAGCGGAAATTGCCCAGGGCAATCACATGAGGTTTCTTCTCCAATATGAGCTTCTCCGTCGCCGTCAACGCATCTTGCACCGGGATCCCAGGCTCATGCTCCCTCGTATCGATGGAATAAGCTTTGAGGAGATGCTTTGCGTTGCCTACCTTGACGCCACCCTTTGCATTGATCTCATCCACTGCCATCTGAATGGCCATCCAGCCGTCCCGTCCCTCAATAGAACCCAAGGCAGTTGGAACCCCTATGACAATAGGGTCCCCGGGTTTAAGCTGGGCATGAGAGATAAGAGGAAAACTGATCAAGAACGCGAACAACAGAAAACCCAAAAAGATTCCCTTCTTCATAGCCCCATCCTCCTCTAAAATGATTTAGAAAAATTGACCATTAATATTGCAGAAATCGAATTCCTTGTCAATCTCCAAGTTTGGAGATGTCCCTTCAGAGAAAGGCTATTAATTTCGGTACAACCATACAACCGAAGAAGATTGGTATAATATTTACTCCAATCAAAATAATTTGTCAAGAAAAAAATTATTGCAAACTTTTTCTTTCTGTTATATTCTGATGTCAGTTCCAATGCTGAGGATCTAAACCAATGCCGATATTTAGGCCCATAAGACAGTTACGAATCTCAGAAGAGATTGCCGATCAGCTGAAGCAGACGATTGTCTCAGGCTATTTTAAAGCAGGAGAAAAATTGCCTCCTGAACGAGATTTGGCAGAAGAGTTCCAAGTGAGTCGCGTGGCTATTCGCGAAGCTCTCAGGTCGCTGGAAAATTCTGGATTTATAGTCACCCGGCAGGGGGCAACAGGCGGCGCTTACGTCACCGACCTGACCTTCGAAAATCTGGCCAAGACTTTCTTGGACTTATTCATGGCCGACAAGATTTCCATTCCTGAGATGCATCAGTTGAGAATGCTCGTCGAACCTGAGGTAGCTCGGTTGGCAGCCTTAAAGATCACACCGGAATATGCTCAATTATTGAAAGATACTTTGGAGGCCGAGCAGCTACCGATATCTTCGCTGTCTGAAGACCTGGAGAGGAAACAACGTTTGCATTTTATTTTGGCCGAAATGTGCGGTAATCGCTTTTTTGAGGCCCTCGTCAGGTCAGCCATGGAGTTGACCAGAAAGGTTGTGGAGGCGGTGAAACCTGACCCGCGGACGATGCATCCCGCAGGGATGCATCGTCCTATCGTCGAAGCTGTTTTGACAGGTGATGCGAAAGCAGCCGCGGAGTCAATGGGAAGGCATACCACCGAGTTCGGTGAAATTCTTATTAAAATGGAAAAGATCTACCGAGAAAAAAATTCGAACTCAGTATCGTAGATTCTCCCGGCTTTCGTGTAGATGGCACCCCCTCCTGTGTTCTCCCTCCGTTCTCCCCCTTCAAGTTAAGGGAAAGTGCAGTAACCGCGTTTGTAAAATTTTAGAGATATTCTTGCCCGCCCGCCTCTCCAAATTTTTTCACAGCTTCAGGAAGGATAAATTTTCTTCCTCCGGATTCAGGAGACCGAAAAACCGAAGATTATTGACAATATTCTTTTTACCCGTTACCGTTTTGACACGGCAGTATGCTGCGAAATATCTCATAGGAAAGGACAAGCCATGAATCTCCTCCCCCATCTTTTTTCCCCTATCAAGATAAAATCTTTGGAGCTAACCAACCGGGCGGTCATGCCTCCCATGGGGACGAATCTCGGAAATACGGACGGAACGGTGAGCGAGGCGAACCTGGCTTACATCAAGCGCCGAGCCAGAGGTGGGGCCGGCCTGATCATCACCGAGATTTCTTCCGTCCACCCCAGCGGTTTGGGCATAGTGAACGAACTGGGATCCTATGACGACCGGTTTATCCCCGGCCTGAAAAAAATTGCAGACGCAGTGCATGCTGCTGGCGCCAAGGTGGCTTTGCAGCTTCACCATGCAGGACGGGAAAGTCTTTACCTTCTGCAACAAGGAAAAGCGGTTGCTCCTTCTCCAATCCCGTCTTTGATTTTCCGCCTGACCCCGCGGGAGATCACCCGGGACGAGATCCAGGAGATCATCGCCGCTTTTGGCGCTGCTGCCCGCCGGGGAGTAGAGGCCGGCTTCGATGCCGTGGAGGTGCACGGCGCCCACGGATACTTGCTGACGCAATTCTTATCCTCTCTCTCCAATAAGCGTGAGGACGAATACGGGGGCAGCCTGATCAATCGCAGCCGATTCATCATCGAAGTGTTGCAAGAGGTCCGCAAAGCGGTGGGACCGGATTTTCCAATCTCCCTGCGCCTTTCCGTGGAAGAATGTATCAAAGATGGTTATACCTTCGAGGACATCCGACCCATCCTTCCCAATCTGGTTAAGGCCGGAGCCAACATTCTCCACGCCTCTCTGGGCACGCACGGAAGTCCGGGTGGCATTATGAGCGCGCCTCCTGAGTACCCACCCGGGTTCAATGTCTGGAGGGCCACAAAGCTGAAAGAGGCAGTCGGTCTCCCGGTGATTGCCGTCGGGCGATTCTCGGATCCTTCCTTAGCGAATGAAGTGATCGCCCGTGGAGAAGCGGACCTTGTGGCTTTCGGCCGGCAGTTTTTGGCTGATCCCGATTTTTTGATCAAAGCCCGGGAGGGCCGCCCCGAAGATATCCGCAAATGTATTGCCTGTAATCAGGGCTGCATCGAGCGCCTGATCCTGGGCGAAGGGAAGATCCGTTGCGCCCTCAATCCCGAAACCGGACAGGAAATGATTTACCCTCAGGGGCCAGCTACGGTCCGCCGCAAGGTATGGATCGTGGGGGGCGGTCCTGGTGGCCTGACGGCAGCGTATGAGGCAGCCCGCCTGGGCCATCAAGTGACCCTTTTTGAGAAGGAGGATGAAACCGGAGGACAGTTGCGGTTTGCCAGTAAGTCACCCTTCAAAGATCACTATGGGACGTGGGCTTCCTGGCTTACTTCACAGGCCGAAAAGATGGGAGTCGCCGTGCGTACCAATACTGAGGTGACGGAAGGAATGATTTCCGAGGGGAATCCGGAAGTGGTCATTCTGGCGAGCGGAGGAGAACAGATCAAACCGGACATTCCCGGGATTGATCTTCCTTCTGTCTGTAATGCCTGGCAGGTTCTGAGCGGTGCGGTTCCGCCGGGGAAAAATGCCGTCGTGATTGGTGGCGGGTTGATTGGCATGGAGACAGCCGATTATTTATGTCAAAAAGGAACACAGGTCACCCTGGTTGAGGTTCTCAAACGGTCGCCGGTGCTCAAGATCACCTCACACGGCTACATGCTTCACACCCGGCTCAAAGAAGCGGGATGCCGGCTCCTTTTCAACACCACTTTGACGAAAATCGAAAGATCTTCTGTAACCGCTCTGATTGAGGGAAGAGAGCAGATCCTCTCCCCGATCGATCAAGTCGTTATAGCGGTCGGATTGAAGTCCCACGATGGACTCAAGGAGTTTTTACAGGCCAGAAAGATACGTCATTTTATCATCGGTGATGCTCTTGAGCCCCGCAGAATTCTCGAGGCCACGGAAGAGGGAGCTCGGGCCGCCTGGAATCTCTGACACCATGGAGATGTGTGAAACAAAAGGGAGGACGAAATAGGAATGACAGCGATCGGGCAGCTGCAAGAGCTTTACGCCGAAAGAGGCAAACGCGCCAAGCAATTGCACGATTCGGGCAAGAAAGTCATAGGCTATTTCTGCTGCTTCGTGCCGGATGAGATCATCACTGCCTTCGATATGGTGCCTTACCGCATCCAAGGGAGTCAAAGCGCGCCGATAGACCAAGCGGACGCCTGCATCGAGCCAATGGCCTGTCCCTTTGCCCGGAGCTGTTTCAACCTGGCTCTCAAAGGGGAATACGATTTTCTGGACGGCTTTGTAGCCCCCCATAGCTGCGATACCGTGGAGCGCATGTACCATATCTGGCGTTATTATAAGCCCGCCTCTTTTACCCATTTTATAAATGTCCCCCACATGATGGGGCCAAGCTCAGACGAGTTCTACCGTCAGGAACTTCAACTCTTTATCAAAGACCTTGAAAAATGGTCCGGAAGGAAACTGGATACCGTCAAGTTCAGAGAAGCCATTAGGCTTTACAATCAGCGCCGAAAAGTCCTGAGAGAGCTTTACGAATTGAGAAAGTCGGACCCGCCCCTTGTCTCCGGTACCGAGGTCACTCAGGTGTTGGTAGCCGGCATGGGCATGCCGGCAGCGGAGCACGTCGAACTTGTAAAGAAATTTATCGCCGAAGCCAAGGGGCGTCCCAAGCCGAAGACACAGAAGGTTCCTCGCATCTTCCTCTGGGGCAACGAAATAGACGATACGGCCTTCATCAAGCTCATTGAGGAGAGCGGCGCCCATGTGGTAATGGACGATCTCTGCACTGGCTCGCGCTTCTTCTGGGACGATGTGCCGGAGACCGATGATCCCCTCGAAGGCATTGTGGGACGCTACCTCCACATCCACTGCCCCCGGAGCAACATGCCCCAGGCCGAGACTCGGAAGAAGGATCTGGAAAACCGCTACGGCTACATCGGCCATTTCGTCAAGGAATGGAATGCAAACGGGGCTATCTTCTACATTGTCCGCTACTGCGATACCTGCGAAATGGAAGGACCGGACCTTCGAGAATACCTGAACGAAATGAGGCTGCCGGTGCTGATGATCGAGGATGATTACTCGACGTCTACTATCGGCCAGCTCCGCACCCGGGTCCAGGCGTTCTTGGAGATGATTGCTTAAGGAGAGTGACCGTGGAAGAGAAAGGACAGGCAAAAACAACAGCGGTAAAAGGCACGGAATCGGCCCGCAAGATTCGGGCCATGGTGAAAAACATCTATCGTGGCGCACAAGAGGCCAAGGCACAGGGCAAAAAGGTTGCCTACTTCATGGTCGCATCTCAGTACGATGAGATTCTTCGCGCCATGGACGTGGTGCCCATACCGACCGAGAACTACGCCGGGCTGTGTGCGGCCAAGCGAGATATGGACCGCTTTCTTCTCAAAGCAGAGGCGGACGGCTATTCCCAAGTTCTATGCAGCTACACCCGTATCGGCCTCGGTTTTGATAGTCTGAGAAAAGACCTGGGCGGTGTTCCGGAAGATTCACCCGACGGCGGGATGCCGAAGCCAGACATGATGCTCGGCAGCAGCAGCGTCTGCGACCCGCGTTTCAAATGGTACCAGGCAGCCGGACGCTACATGGACGTACCCACTTACAGCATTGATGTGGTGATGCCGCCGGTCTTCAGCGACCTGAACGAGGTGCGCGATTATTATATCAAGTACCAGAAAGAGCAGTTCCAGGGTTTGATTGCATTTCTGGAACACCAGACCGGCAGAAAGATGGACAAGGATCGCCTCTGGGAGACCATCCGTTTGGGCGACGAGGCGTGGCGTCTCTGGTACGAGATAGACCGGATCCGCATCGCCGTGCCAAGCCCGATGCCGGCCCAGGACCACTTGAACGTCATGGTTCCCGCCTATTATTACTGCGGCACGCAAGAAGCCGTGAGCTTTTTCAGAGACCTCTACGCCGAAGTGAAAGACAAGGTGGACCACAAGGTGGGCGCCATCCCGGAGGAGAAACACCGCATCCTTTACGGAGGAGGGCTTCCACCCTGGCACACGCTTTGGATCTTCAATTACTTTGAAAGCTTCGGAGCCGTTTTCGTCATCGAGAACGTGTACCGAGGCTATGATCCCGTGGAAGTGCCAAGCAAGGTCAAGGACCCTGTGGAATACTTAGCCTGGCGAACCTTCCTCCGCCTGACGCAGCGTCATGAGAAAGCAAAGGCGAATAGCGGGAATCCTGTCGTGGAACGCTTGCTCGACATGATCAAAGATTACCGAATAGACGGCGTCGTCTTCCACGCATGCCGCTCGTGCAGAGCCACGACGATCGGCCAGGTGCATATTAAGAATCAGCTGGGTCAGTTTACCGACATTCCCATGATGCAGCTTGTCTCGGACATGGTGGACCTCAGGGATTACTCGGAAGCACAATGGAAGACGCAGATCAGCGCCTTTATCGAGGCCCTCTCAGCCCGCACTACTTAAG
>Ga0326728_10012672_pt1 | contig 18631 bp, 16 predicted proteins | sample MB3enrmetagenome_FD_207602 | JGI IMG/M metagenome (GOLD analysis project Ga0326728, IMG submission 207602) | Lab enriched peat soil microbial communities from McLean, Ithaca, NY, United States - MB31MN | ecosystem: Environmental > Terrestrial > Soil > Wetlands > Peat | place: USA: New York... | reverse complement strand
TCGCCGAGCTGTTCGAGATCATGTCGGGCCTGCCCGTCACGATCCGCCTGCTCGACCCGCCGCTGCACGAGTTCCTGCCGCACACCGACAAGGAGGTCGCGGAAGTCTCGAAGGGAATGGGCGTTCCCGCCGAGAAGCTGCGCGCCCGCGCCAACGAGCTCCACGAGTTCAACCCGATGCTCGGCTTCCGCGGCGTGCGGCTGGCGGTGCGCTATCCCGAGATCGCCGAGATGCAGGTCCGCGCCATCTTCGAAGGCGCGGTCGAAGCCGGCCGCAAGACCGGCAAGCCGGTCACTGCGGAGATCATGGTGCCGGTCAACATGGGCCGCGGCGAGGTCGACCTGATCAAGAAGATCGTCGTCGATATCGTCGAGCAGGTCGCCAAGGAGACCAAGGTCACGGTGCCCTACACGGTCGGCACGATGATCGAGCTGCCGCGTGCGGCGTTGCTCGCGGGCGACATCGCCAAAACCGCCGAATTCTTCTCGTTCGGCACCAACGACCTGACCCAAACCACGCTCGGCGTGTCGCGCGACGACGCCGGCTCGTTCCTCGGCCTCTATGTGGAGAAGGGCCTGCTGCCGGCCGACCCGTTCGTCAGCATCGACACGATCGGCGTCGGCGAGCTGATCAAGATCGCCGTCGAGCGCGGCCGCGCCACTCGGCCGGACCTCAAGATCGGCATCTGCGGCGAACATGGCGGCGACCCCGCCTCGATCGCCTTCTGCGAGACGGCGCGCCTCGACTACGTCTCGTGCTCGCCGTTCCGCATCCCGATCGCGCGCCTCGCCGCTGCGCAGGCGGCGCTCGGGCGCAAGGCGGCTTCGACGGCTTAAGGAGGGAAGGAGGGTTATCGCTCGCCCTCGCCCCCGACCCCTCTCCGGACGAATGCTTCGCATTCGCCGGGGAGCGAGGCCTTACGGCGGATCCCTTCTCCCGCTTGCGGGAGAAGGGATTTTTCTTTTTCCGGGCGCGGAAGAAGGCGCGGCGAAGCGCCGGACGAGCGCGCGCCGTCGTTCCCCTCTTCTGAGTTTACGCCCGCCAAACGCTTCGCGTTTGCGGCGGAGCGGCGGGGCGAGGGGCGCGCGCGATCGGCCGCCGGCGGCGCGCTTTACGTCCCGACCTGCTCCTGGGTCGCCAGCGTCGCGACGTCGAGCTTGACGCCCGGGCCCATGGTCGAGGAGATCGCGGCGCGCTGCATGTAGGCGCCCTTCGCGCCCGTCGGCTTGGCCTTGTTCACCGCCTCGACGAAGGCGCGGATGTTCTCGGCGAGCTGGGTCTCGCCGAACGAGGCTTTGCCGACCGAGCCCTGCACGATGCCGGCCTTCTCGACGCGGAACTCGACCGCGCCGCCCTTGGAGGCCTTGACCGCCGCGGCGACGTCCATCGTCACCGTGCCGACCTTCGGGTTCGGCATCAGGCCGCGCGGGCCGAGCACTTTGCCGAGCCGCCCGACCAGCGGCATCATGTCGGGCGTCGCGATGCAGCGATCGAAATCGATCGCGCCGCCCTGCACTGTCGTCACCAAATCCTCCGCGCCGACGACGTCGGCGCCCGCCGCGCGGGCTTCGTCGGCCTTGGCCCCGCGCGCGAACACCGCCACCTTGAGGGTGCGCCCGGTGCCGTTGGGCAGATTGACGACGCCGCGCACCATCTGGTCGGCGTGCTTGGGATCGACGCCGAGGTTGATGGCGATTTCCACCGTTTCGTCGAACTTGGCGGTGGCGTTGCTCTTCACCAACTTCACCGCTTCGTCGAGCTTGTAGAGCCTGGTGCGGGCGACCGCTTCGCGCCCTTTACGGATTCTCTTGCCGTGCTGCGTCATGACTTACCCCACCACCTCGAGGCCCATCGAACGGGCGGAGCCTTCAATCATTTTCATCGCCGCTTCGATCGTCTCGCAATTGAGATCGGGCATCTTCTTTTCGGCGATTTCGCGCACCTGCGCTTTCGTCACCTTGCCGACGACGCCGCGGCCCGGCGTCTTGGCGCCTGAGGCCGGCTTCTTGCCGAGCTTCAGCCCCGCCGCCTTCTTCAAAAAGAAGGTGACCGGCGGCTGGCGCATTTCGAAGGTGAACGAGCGGTCCTGGTAGGCGGTGATGACCACCGGGATCGGCGCGCCCTTCTCCAACTGCGCGGTGCGCGCGTTGAAGGCCTTGCAGAACTCCATGATGTTGAGGCCGCGCTGGCCGAGCGCGGGACCGATCGGGGGCGACGGATTGGCCGCGCCCGCCGGCACTTGCAGCTTGATGTAGCCGGCGATTTTCTTTGCCATGTGGCTGCTCCTAGAGCGACGCGGCCGCTTCGCTCACGCGAGACGGCTGCGCCAGGTTGCAGGTTCGTGGTGCGAACGGCTTCCCCGGCTGGCGATCGGGCGTTCTCCCACGTCAGAGGCGCGCGGGTTAGCAGGTTTGCGGGGAAGGAGCAACTTGGGCGAAAGGCGGGCAGTGGGTCCATTTGAATTTCGGCTTTCGACCCGAAGCGGAAGTTCGCGTCCTCTTGCGGTCGATCAGCAATACAGGCCGGCTCAGGCCGCCCTCGCTCATCGCGCATGTTTCGTGCTATCCTCGCAAACTGGAGCCTGTGGTGATGATGAAGCAGTTTCAACACAAATATGCCCCCGATTGACGGGTTGAATATGAGTTTGCCCCTGGAGGTGGTCTAATATTCTGCAGGCTGGTTGTGGAATCGGCGATTTCCCTTGATCCACAAGAAGAGGGCTTTGACCAGGCTGCCGCTACCGACCTTGAAACGGGCGCTGTTTCTTATGCAAAGGAAAGAGGGATCGGTACATTGATCTTCACCCGGAGGTATTTTGTCGACGCGCCGCAGACTTAAAGGCTAGACGCACCCGTAACTCCGCAAAGCGCTTCGAACGTCGTTACCAGCCCTCGACAAGGTTGGCTCACTTAGTTGCCCTCAACCTTCGGCGCGAAAAATATCCAGCAGTTTCTTGGCTGCTTCTAAGCGCTGCGATTCCGTGAGACCCGCCAAATGTTCCTCAATTTTGTTGCCCGGGTAACCAAATTTATTGATCATCGATGCGCGCTGCAGAAAACCGATAACCCGCATCTCGTTGGTCCATTCTCTTTTCAATATAAAGAAGGCGGTCGCTGCATGAAACAGTAGGTCAATATTGTCAACTTGCTTCAGTGTTATAACTCCATCCGGGTCGCGATCAGCATGCTTCAAGGAATTTGAAATTTTCCGCAAGTCTTCTTCATGTTTTTTCCGCCAAATATCGCCAATTTCTACCCGTTTCGTCATTTCGTCTAAGCTTGATAAGTTTCCGTCTCTTATATCATCCCCAATATTTATAATAATATTTTGAGAAATAGTATCTAAGTTATAAATAACATCGAGTTGCTCCTGCGTAACAAGACCTGAAGCGTATTCAATAGCACACTGATATACTCCTGCGTTTAACAATTCTTCAAGACCATACTTTCCTCTGTGATCCAATAAGTCCCGCAGGACCCCATATCCGGCAGCAGCCACGGTGTGGATCGCAAGGCCAGGGCTGTGCAGTTCTCTCTACTTGCGGCTCCCCGCGCCGGTTATCGCGGAACGCGGACGCCGTGTTTCGTAACTGAAAGATCAACTTTGGGCGCGACACTTGGCTGCGCGTTGTCAAGTTCGGGGCGCGCTGCGGCTGCCGCGCAGGTGGAAACATGAGAACTGCACAGCCGTGATCGCAAGGCTGTCTTCGTTCGCTAGAAGCATCCTGATTGCAGCGTCGATTTGCCGGCCAGCGGCTCCCAGTTTGGTGACATATATCTCCGCTCCGCCACCGGTATTCGTTGAGTTTGCCATCGATCAGGACCTTGTTTGACCCAAGAGGCCACGCTTCATGAGAGTAGCATGAATTGTCGCACGGCGGTCCGCCCATAGGTCGAAAATGTCGCCGTAACACGATGATATTCCCGACACTCTAATTTCAAAGTGAGACACTACCCCGCCGCCGCGGACGACGAGCATGCTGCAATATTGACGTGGCGGTGCGGTCGGGGCGCATACCTTGCCCTCGCGCCCGTTTTCGTCGAATGACCGCAGTCCGCCCATTGCAGCAATTCAAGCGGACTCACCGCCCGAAGAGCCCCGCTCTTTGCCCCAACGCTTCCCGCACCGCCACGCTCAAGCCGACAAGACCATGCGACGCTGAGGCCCCACGGGGAGATCGAGCTGGATTTCGTCGTAGGGCACGCGCGGCTGCAACGCGCGCCCCTCCCCCTCCACCAACTCGATCAGGCCGAAACGCTCCATGCTCTTCAAGGGGCGCGACAGATTCGACCTCGCCCGCCCCGAAAGCTGTTCCAATTCGGCGAGCGATTGCGGGCGCCGCTCGATGATCAGATCGATCAACGCGCGGTTCCTGTCCGACAGCACCCGCGCGAGGCTCTCGATCGAAGAAAACCACAGCTTGGGCTCGTCGGGGCCGGGCGTCAGCTCGCCGCGCGCGATCGCCATCGTGCGCGCTTTCATCGCTTCGTAAGGCGCGACGCCGATGCGCAAAACCTTCATAGGATGATCCCTCTCGTTCTCAACGCGGCGTCCACCTCGCTCCAGAAATCCCGGAGCAGGGTCACCCTCGCCCGCAGTCGCGCGGCCGCTACCCCATCCCCTTGATCCGCTCCCGCGCCGCGCTGGCGAGAAACCCCGAGCGCGTCTGCCCGGCGTGCGCCGCGGCCTTGTCGATGCGCGCCAGCAGGCCCTCGTCGAGCGAGATGTTGACCCGCGCCGCCTTGCCGGGAACTTCGACGCCGATCAGCGCCAGAATCGCGCCGTCCATCCATTCCGGCTCGTCGGCGCGCAGCCGTTCGGCGGAGCGCGGCTCAGGCAGCGCCTCGCCGTCCTCGATCATGCCTTCGACGTGCAGCGCCAGGGCCTGCGCCCCGCGCTCGATCGCCGAGCGCATGTCGGACGCCGTCGTCGCGCAGCCGGGAAAGTCGGGAAAGGACACGCCGAAGACGCCGTTTTCCTCATGGATGGTCGCCAGATATGCAGCTTCCGTCACGATATTCTCCCGTCACCATTCCCACCCGGCCTGCCGATAGATCGAGCGCAGCGTTCCCGTCGGGAACTCCCGCGCGCCGCGATCGATCGTCACGCGGCCGGCTCTGTCCGGATGACAATATTGCACGTGATCGCCCGGCCCGACGCGCACGACGATCCACCTCTCGCTCGCGAGCCGCGTTTCAGTGTCGCGTTTCTTGGCGCTGCGGTCCTTCCGCCCCGCGGCAAGCTCCGGTCTTGCACACTATTGCGCAAACGAGTTCTTTCGTCAAGATAGTTGTGTATATGTGTGTATTCCTCTGCTCGTCTCCCCCACCAGCCCCTGCCCCGCCCGTTTCCCCAGTGACGAACCCCGCCCCTCGCCGTTACAACAGGGGACCCTCGGGAGCCCTAGCCATGCCGCTGCGATTCGGTCAACGCCTCGAGCGCCTGCAGGCGCGACTTCGCGAACTAGAATTCTGGCGCCTGCGCGAGACGCTCGATATCGACGGCTGGCGCTTCGACGGCAAGAGAATCGCGCTTCGAGCGCCATGGCCGCGGCGCGAGGGGCTGGCGCGGCTCGAGGCGAGCGCCGAGGTTCCCGAAGGCTGGCCGCTCGAAGAGGCGCGCTTGGCGCTGAACGTCGGCGGCGAGAGCCTGTTGACCCTTAACTACGAGAGCGGGCGGACGGCTTCGTTCGGCCTCGACCCCTATCACCAGGAATTCCCGCTCGGCGAGCGCCGGTTCGCGATCCGCGCCGAGTGCGTCGCGCGGCGGCCGTTCGGCGAGCCCGTGCGCGACCCGCGCTTGCAGCGCGCCGCGCTGCTTCGCCTCGATCTCGCCGTTTGCCGATTTTCTCAACTGCTGGGCCTCGTCGCCGAGGCGGCCGAGACGCTCCAACCGCACGAAGCCGCGCCGTGCCTCGTCGAAGCGGCCGAAGCGGCGTTGCGCGCGCTCGACTGGCCTTCGGCGACGTCGGACTATGTCGCGCGCATCGCGTCCTCGCCCGAGCAGCAGACGATTTGGCGCTTGCCCGAACGAATCGCCGACCCGGCGCCGCTGAGCGAGGCCGAGCGCGCCAGCGTCGAAGCGGCCGCCGACGCGCTGACCGCGACGCTGCGCGCCTTGCAACGGCGCTTTCCTCCGCAAGGCGAGGTCGCGCTGACCGGCCACGCCCATATCGACCTCGCCTGGCTGTGGCCCTACGAGGAGACGCGCCGCAAGCTCAGGCGCACGTTTCATACGGCGTTGTCGTTGATGCGGGGCGCCCCGGAGTTCCGCTTCAATCAATCGAGCGCGCATTTTTACGCGCAGATCGAGGAGGACGACCCAAAACTGTTCGCCGAGATTCGCGCCCGCGTCGCCGCCGGCCAATGGGAAACGATAGGCGGCATGTGGGTCGAGCCGGATGCGAACATGCCCTCCGGCGAGAGCCTGGCGCGGCAGATCCTCTACGGCCAGCGCTACTTTCAACGCGCGTTCGGCGTCCGCCATCGCGTCTGCTGGCTGCCCGATTGCTTCGGCTTTTCGCCGGCGCTGCCGCAACTGCTGCGCCAGGGCGGCCTCGATTCGTTTTTCACCATCAAGGTCAACTGGTCGGAGACCAACCGCTTCCCCCACGATCTCTTCTGGTGGGAGGGGCTCGACGGCGCCCGCGTGCTCGCCCATACGTTCGACAACCCGGTCAACGGCTACAACGGCGAAGTGCGGCCGGGCTGCATCGCCCCGACCTGGGCCAATTTTCGCGCCAAGACGCGCCACGCGCAAACGCTGCTGGCGGTCGGCTATGGCGACGGCGGCGGCGGCCCGACGCCCGAATGGATCGACGCGGAAGTGCATTTACACGATTTTCCCGCCCTGCCGCGCGCGCGCTGGTCGCGGGTCGACGACTTCTTCGCGCGCGCGCACGAGAGCGCCGCGACGAAAGCGCTGCCGACGTGGCGCGGCGAAATCTATCTCGAACGGCACCGCGCGACGCTGACGACCCAGAGCGGCGTCAAGCGCAAGCACCGGCGCGCCGAGAACGCCCTCGTCGCGGCGGAGACGATCGCAGGACTCGCGCATCTCATGGGCGCGCCGGCGCCGCAAAACCTGGAGCCGCTGTGGCGCACGCTGCTCAAGAACGAGTTCCACGACATCCTGCCCGGTTCGAGCATTCGCGAAGTCTGCCAGGGCGCCGAGGCCGAACTCGACTCGGTCGTCGCCGCCGGGCTCGCCGAACAGAGCCGCGCGCTGGCGGCGATCGCCGCGCGCCTGCCGCCGGGCGAAGTCGCCGATGCGCTCGTCGTCGTCAATCCCTCGCTCTCGCAGCGTCCGCTGCGCGCCGCGCTCGCGGACGGCATGATTGCCAGCGCCGATAAGATCCCGCCGCTCGCCGTGCGAGCGCTCGATCGCGCCGCGCTCGCGCCGCTTCCTGGCCTGGAGGTAGGCGAGCGGCGTCTCGAAAACGCGTTTCTGCGCGTCGAGCTCGCCGACGACGGATCGATCGCCAGCCTCGTCCACAAGCCGACGGGGCGCGAAGCGCTCGCCGGACGCGGCAATCAGCTCTGGGTCTATCCGCAGGATAAGCCGCGCGCCTGGGACGCCTGGGACATCGAGGAGGACTACTCGAATCGTGGCGAGGAACTCAGCGGGCCGGAAAGCCTGGTCGTCGCCGAAAACACCGCCCGTCGAGCCAGCCTGCGCGTTGTGCGCCGCTGGCGCCATTCGCGCATCGTGCAGACGCTCGCGCTCGCCGCCAACGGCCGGCGCCTCGACATCGAAACCTGGATCGACTGGCGCGACCGCCGCGCGTTGCTGCGCACGCTGACGCCGGCGGCGGTCCGCGCCGAGCGGGCGACCTTCGAATGCGCGTTCGGCGTCGTCACGCGGCCGACCCACGTCAACACCTCGTGGGAGGAGGCGCAGTTCGAGGCCTGCGCCCATCGCTTCGTCGACCTTTCCGAGCCCGGCTTCGGCCTCGCGCTGCTCAACGACGCCAAGTACGGCCATAGCGTCCGCGACAACGTGCTGGGGCTGAGCCTCGTGCGCTCGCCGGTCTATCCCGACCCGCTCGCCGACGAGGGCGAGCAGAGCTTTGCCTATGCGCTCATGCCGCACGCCGGGGCCTGGCATGAAGGGGGCGTGCGCGAGGAGGCCGAGGACCTCAACCAGCCGCTGCTGGCGACCTCGGCTCGCGATCTCAGCGCCGGCATCGTCGCGCCGCTCGCCTTCGATGGGCTTGCCGCGGCGCTCGGCGCGTTGAAGCCGGCCGAGGACGGAAACGGACTGATCCTGAGGGTCTACGAGCCGGCCGGCGCGCGCGGCGCCTTCTCGTTTCGCCTGCCGCCGGGATGGCGCGACGCCGGCGCGGTCGACATTCTGGAAGAGCCGCGCCAGTCGAAGGCGAACGGCTTGACGCCGTTCGAGGTCAGAAGCTGGCGGCTCGCGCGGGCCTGAGGGGGGTTCGGGCGGCGGCGGCGAGCGCGGCGAACGGCCACTGACGGCGCCGGGGCGAACGCGCTTGTCATCGCCGAACCGATTTGTTAGACGACGCGCCTTCGCTTCGCCGGCAAAACGCGAAGCTTAGGCGGTCATGGCGGAACTGGTAGACGCGCTAGCTTGAGGTGCTAGTCCTTTAACCGGGGTGGAGGTTCGAGTCCTCTTGACCGCACCATGCGTTCGACGGCGGCCCCTCGGGGTCGCCGTTCGCGTTTGCGCCGCTCAACAGCCCACCCGCGCTGCGTCGCGCGAGAACGGCCACACCAAGTCGAGATGGACTCTTCTACGCGTCGGAGCGACTAGTCGCCTGCTGGGTTCCGAAGAGGTATCCCTCAAGTTCGTCTTTCGAAGGGACCTTTCCCATATCAATCATCTTCATGAGAACGTGGCGCAACAGCTCGAATGTTTTTAGCAGATCGTCCTTTTGATGCGACGGTTTTCCATGCGCAGCGGCGGAACGCTTGTCATATAATTGCGAGATGTCTTTTTGACGTTTTGCGCGAGCCTCCCCGCTGTCCTCAAGAAACGACGCAATTAAAGCCGACAAACGAAATCTTAATTCCGTCGTCGATGGCGAAAAAAGTGCTTCGAGACCGCTCCAAAGGGACACAATTATTAGTCCCGTATTGGGTACAAATTGCCCTAAACTCAAGCTGTCAACTGCAAATCGAAACTCCTTGCTCTCTTTCGCAAGGCGTACCGCGGTCAGCCAATTGTGGCGAACCCATTCAATCGACTCTGCGGATATTTCGCTCCCAACAACCGACAAAGCAAGACCCCTCGGGCTAACTTCATACGGGAAAATACTTACGATATCATCAGACGTCGATGCCAATTCCGTGAAGGGATGGGTCGATATAGCGGACGCAACAATTCCAGGATTCACCCATAGCCTGAGGATAAACAAAATGATTGGCACGATTTCTGTATGGTTATAACCTCCAATTTCTTTCGGGACGGATAGCTGGGCAGTTATATCGAACGCCACGCCTCCCCCAGGGCTGTGCAGTTCTCTCTACTTGCGGCTCCCCGCGCCGGTTATCGCGGAACGCGGACGCCGTGTTTCGTAACTGAAAGATCAACTTTGGGCGCGACACTTGGCTGCGCGTTGTCAAGTTCGGGGCGCGCTGCGGCTGCCGCGCAGGGTGGAAACATGAGAACTGCACAGCCGTGACGCCTCCCCTCGCTGCTTTCCACGGTCTCGGGTGCGCCTTGCCGGGTTCCGCGGGCTTGAACGCCATAATGAACGGTCCGGTGAGATGAGCATATGTCCTGCTCAAAGTGACGCCGTGCCCCAATTCAAAAATATCTTCCGTTAGAATCGCATCCGTCAGCCCCAGATATACGTCGCCAGGAAGATTTTCGGTCATACCCTCAACCTCGAAATTGTCGCTGCGTTGACGTTTTAGCTGTGGCCAATCAAACGCCAGGGCTTGCCGTTCCCGTCGCGACACGACTGGACCGCCGACGCTGGTGGTTCGTGGCCGTAAGTCTATCCCGCATTTTGGCGGAGAGCGCCGTCGACCTCATGGAAGCGTCCTTTTCCGAAGCCGGCGGACTGTCAAGGAGCAAAGCCCGCCTTCGGCGGCGCGCCGAAAGGCGCGTCCTTGACAGTCCGCCGGCTTCGGAAGTTTCAGCCTCCATGAGGTCGACGGCGCGGCGGGTCGGCGGGGAGCGGCAATCCCCTAACACAGGGGTCGGTAGAGAGCTTGTCGTATCGGTCTTGGTCAAGCAGGCGCTCGTCGAGCGCGTCGTCAAGCGCGCGGCGGTCCGCAATTCCCCGCCCCGCGCATTGCCTGTATGACGGACGCATGCGTCAATTCGCCACCGTTCTGAGGGTCCGAACCCGCGGCCGCGGCCTCACCGAGTTCACCGACGCGGTCGTCGCCTGGGCCTCGGCGCAGCCGATAGAAACCGGCCTCTTGACCCTGTTTTGCCGCCACACCTCGGCGTCGCTGCTGATCCAGGAGAACGCCGCGCCGGCGGTGCGCGACGACCTCGAAGCGTTTTTCGAAGCCCTCGCGCCCGAAGACATGAGCCGCTACGCCCATGACGATGAGGGGCCGGACGATATGCCGGCCCACATCCGCGCCGCTTTGACCAATGTCAGCCTGTCAATTCCGGTCATCGGCGGCCGGCCGGCGCTCGGCGCCTGGCAGGGCATCTACCTATTCGAGCACCGCCGCGCCCCGCATCTGCGCGAGATCGCCGCGCATCTGATCGGAGACTGAGTCCGGATTGCGGACCCGGCGCGCCCTCCCCGCCCTACTCCGCCGGCGCCGGCTTGACCGCGAAGGGGGCCGGAGGGCGCCATTAACGAGACGTTACCGCTCTCGCCCTAACTTGCGGCAAGGCGCGGCCGGACGAGATCGATGTTTTTCGCCGGGCGCCCCGCGTCTATATTCGTGAAGCCAATGACCCTGCCCGCCCCCGTCCCGCTTCGAGTCCTCGCCCGCCTCGGCGTCGTCGCCGCCTTGGCCGCCGCGCTGACCGGCTGCGGCGGCGGCGCCGGCCCGCTCGACGTCGACGACAATTATCCCAAGCCCGGGGATTATCCGATTCACGGCATCGACGTCTCCAAATACCAGGGGACGATCGACTGGAGCGCGGTGGCGGACAGCGGCGTCAAATTCGTCTGGATCAAGGCGACCGAGGGCGGCGACCGTCTCGACGAACGCTTCCAGGCGAATTGGCAAGGCGCCAAGCAAGCCGGCATTCCGCACGGCGCCTACCACTTCGTCTATTGGTGCCGCCCGCCGATCGAGGAGGCGGCCTGGTTCGAACAGAACGTGCCGGTCGAGGACGAAGCGCTGCCGCCGGTGCTCGACGTCGAGGCGACGCCGGAATCGCGCACTTGCAAGCGCCACCTCGAACGCGACGCGACGATCGCCGACATGAAAGTGATGCTCGAGGAAATGGAGCGCCATTTCGGCAAGCGGCCGATCATCTACACCACGGTCGACTTCTACGAGGCGATCCTCTCCGGCGGCGCCTTCGCCGATTATCCGATCTGGGTGCGCTCGACCAAGCACAACCCCGCCGTGCCCTACGGCTCGCGGCCGTGGAAGTTTTGGCAATACCAGGCCGACGGCGCGATCCCCGGCATCGACGGCGACGTCGACCGCAACGCCTTCTACGGCACGCGCGATCAATGGCAGGCGTTCCTCGACGGGCCGAAGTGAGCGGACGAGGCCGTCAACGCCGCCGTTGTCCGGTTCTCGACCGGCCGAGACAGGCGTCGCCGGATTTCGGCGCGCCGGCGCGTCCGCCATTGCAAGGGCGCGGCGGGCGGCGATGGCCGCCCGCCGCGCGTTTCTTCAGCGAACCCAGTGGCCGGGATGCCATGCCCAGGCTTTGCCCTCCCACACGTAATGGCCGCGCACCCAGAACCAACGCGGACCCGGCGCGGGCGGGGCGGCTTCCACGATCGGCGCCGGCATCGGCGCGACGACGCCTAGGACGTAGTGGCCCTTGACCCAGAACCAGCGATCGCCGCGCCAGGCGTAGTGGCCGGGCACCCAGGACCAGCCGGGATGCGGAACCGGCGGCACGACCTCGATGATCGGCGCGGGCATCGGGCGTTCGACAATGACGGCTTGAGCCTCCGCGGCACCGGCGAGGCCGGTCAGCAACGCCCCGGCCAACAGCGTGGCGGCGGCGCGGCGAGTTGGTGTGAACATTACGGTTTCCTTTCCAGCTATGTTGGAGGTTGCAGGCGCCTTACTGGGCGGCGGTCTTGCACTGCTTGACGTAGGCCTTCAGATCCTTGTCGGCGAGGCCCTTGGCCTTGCCTTCCTGCCGGCATTTCTGCGCCAGGGCGAGATCGGGCCGCGCCTTGGCGAAGCAATCGTCGACCGCCGACTTGAGCGCCGGCCCCGCGAGGCCCTGGGCCTTCGCGTCGGCGCGACATTGAGCGCGCACTTCCTTGGCCGTCGGCGTCGCTTGAGCCGCGGGCGCCGCCGGGGCGGCGGCCGCGGGCGCGGGCGCCGCCGGGGCGGCGGCCGCGGGCGCGGACGCCGGGGGAGCGGCTGCGGGCGCGGGCGTCGGGGACGCGGTCTGCGCGCAGGCGACGGCGCCGCCGAGGGCGAGCGCCAAAACGGCGATGAGGATGCGTTTCATGGGCGAGGGTTCCTTGATTTGAAATGAATTTCGCGTGCGCCCCCCGAGGGAAGGGCCGCCGGCGACATCATTGCTCCTGATTCGCTGAACCGCGTATGAACCGACTGGGCATCGCAGCGGCGGGAACGGAATGGACGCGTGAAAAGTTACGCTTGTCCGCGCGCCGCCGCTGCGGCGCCCCTCAGCCCAGACGATGGCGGAGGAACTCGAAATGTCCAGCGAAGGCGCAGCCGAACGCAAATCCGACGCGTCGCACACCCGTCGCGAGCCGCGCCCGGGCAAACTGGAGATCACGGCGACCAAGCCGCTCGGCAATCAGCGCAGGCGCGCGTGACCGTCGACTGTCGCCTTTCGGGCGAAGCCAATGTGCTGATCTTTCCCAATCTCGACTTCGGCGGCGCGGCGCGTCGTCAACCTGACCGCGATCGCGGCGGCCGAGGCGGCGGGGCCGGAACAGACGTTCCGCACGAAGCGAAAAAATCGAAGAAAATGTGATTTGACAGGTCGGCGATCGAAGCGGAACCTTCGCTCGTTGTCTCTGTTCGCGCGAGCGAATCGGGACCAACGAAACGCCGGCCTCGCGGCGAGGATCGGCAGAAAGAACGGGGTAACCATGACTCCGCCGGGGAAGGAACCCTGACCTCGACGCCGTCGAGGTCGTGGCGCCAACGCCGCCCGATACGCCAGGGCGGAACGGCGTTTCAGAAAATTTGACATTCACCGCGCGGCCGCGGGCGCGAAGGCCAAGCGTCTTGCCCGCCGCAATATCGTCTGCAACATCCCAGATCGTTTCGCAGAGGCGAAACAGGGCCCCGCGCCGCTCTCATGCGCCGGGGCCCATTGCATTTGTCGGGCGCCGCCGCCCTGCCCCCGATGGTCCAGTCCGATGTCCAGGATCGGCGCGCTGTGGGTCAGCCAGCCGAGCCCGAACGGCCGCGCGAGTCGGCCCGCGCCCTGAGCAAATTTCGTGTTAGCCATATTGACATGAAATAATTTTCATATTAATATGACTAACATGAAAAAGAAGAAGCGCCCCTACGACCTGACCTCCCGCGCGGCGAAAGCCGAGGCGACGCGCGAACGCATCCTCGAACAAGCGGTGCGGCTCTACCGCGAATGGGGGACCGAGCGGTTCACGCTCGACGAGATCGCCTGCCGCGCCGGCACGACCGTGCAGACGGTCCTGCGCGACTACGCCAGCAAGGACAAACTGCTGCTTCAAGCGCTCGACCGTCTCGCCGCCGGCGGCGCAGAGTGGCTCAAGCCGACCGAGCCCGGCGACATCGCGGCGGCGGTCGGCGCCATCTTCGACGTCTACGAGACGATCGGCGACCTGGTGATGCGCGAGCTCGGCGACGAAAGCCGACGCCCAGCCTTCAAGCCCGCGCTCGACCGAGGACGCGCCAATCACTGCTCATGGGTGGAAGACGTCTTCGCGCCGCAACTCGGCGAGCTTACGGGCGCGGCGCGCGCGGCGAGATTCGCCGTCTTCGTCGTCGCCACCGACGTCTACGTCTGGAAGAAACTCCGCCGCGACTTGGCGCTGGGTCGGCGGGAGGCCGAGGCGATCGTGCTTCGGATGATCAAGCGCGTCATCCAACGGGAGGATGATCATGGCTCGCATTCTGTGGCTGAACTGGTCAGGCGGCGGGAACCTGCCGCCTAGTCTTGGCGTGGCGCGCGCATTGACGCAGCGCGGGCACGAGGTCGCCTTCGCCGGGCGGCCGGAAATGGTTCCGCGCGTCAAGACCGCGGGCTTCCGCGCGATCGAATTCACCGACGCCTATGCGCAGGTCGAGCGCTATCCCCAGGGCACGTTCCTGACCCGCATGTCCTGCTACCTCACTTCGCCCGCTGTGGAGGCGCAAGTGCGGTCGGTCGTCGCCGCCGAGGCACCCGAAATCATCCTGATCGACGCGATGTTTCCCGCCGCGCTCGCCCAAGCGCCGCGCTTCGACGCGCCGACCGCGGTCTTCGTGCACACCTTCGTGTTTCGCCAACTCGACATGTGGCGAGGCATGATCGCCCGCCTCGACGGCATGCGACAGCAGGCGGGATTCGGCGCCCTGCCCCCGCTCGATGCGTTGTGGCGACCGCGCGACCGGATCGTATCGACGAGCCTAGCGGAGTTTGACGCGCCCCGCGCGCCCGGTTGGGACAGCGTGCGCCACGTCGGCCCCGTGCTTGAAGACGAGAAATTCGCGATCCCGACAATTCTGCCTTGGAGTGAAAGCGACCCGACGCCGCTCGTGCTGGTGAGCTTCAGCACCGGTTTTGAACAGCGCAACGTCGATAAATTGCAAAACGCGCTCGACGCGCTGGCCGAACTTCCCGTCCATATCGTCGCGACCACCGGCGGCGTCGTCGCGCCGAACGAACTCGCCGCGCCGGCTAACGCCGTCGTATTGAACTACGCGGCGCACGATCCGATCATGCGCCGCGCCGCGCTGATCATAACGCACGGCGGCCACGGAACCGCGATGCGCGCGTTGCGGCACGGCGTCCCGATGGTGGTCATTCCGGGGCTGGCCGGCGACCAGCCCTTCGTCGCCGCCGCGGTCCAGGAATGGGGCGCGGGACGGGCGCTCGCCGGCGACGCCGACGTCGCCGCGATGCGGCAAGCGGCGCAAGACGTTCTTTCCAATCCCGCCTACCGTAGGGTCGCGCAACAAAGGTCGACATGTCTGCGCCATGTCGACGGCGCGGCCATGGCGGCCCGCGAAGTGGAGACGCTCGTTAGGACGGCGGCGCCTGACCGCGCGGCCGCCGAATGAGCTCAACGACAGGCGCGCGACGATCGCGCGCCTACCCCCGGTGGTCCAGTCCGATGTCGAGGATCGGCGCGCTGTGGGTCAGCCAACCGACCGAGACGAGATCGACGCCGGTCGCCGCGATCGCCGGCGCGCTCTCCCTGGTCACCCGGCCCGAGGCTTCCGAGATCGCGCGCCCGGCGATCATCGCCACCGCGCGCCGCAAGTCTTCGAGCGACATGTTGTCGAGCAGCGCGGCGTCGACCCCGACTTCGAGCGCCTCTTCGAGGTGGGCGAGCGTGTCGACCTCCACCTCGATCTTGACGAGATGGCCGACGCGCGCGCGCACGCGGCGGATCGCCTCGGCGACGCCGCCGGCGATCGCGATGTGATTGTCCTTGATCAGCGCGGCGTCGTCGAGGCCGAAGCGATGGTTGGCGCCGCCGCCGACGCGCACCGCGTATTTCTCGAGCCCGCGCAGCAGCGGCGTCGTCTTGCGCGTGCAGACGATGCGCGCGCGCGTCCCCGCCACCGCGTCGACCAACGAAGCCGTCGCCGACGCGACGCCGCTGAGGCGGCAGACGAAATTCAGCGCGACGCGCTCGGCGGTCAGAACGCCGCGCGCCGGGCCGTCGACGTGCGCGATCGTCTCGCCCGACGCGACGCGCGCGCCCTCGGAGCGCCGTTCGGCGAACACGATCGCGGGATCGATTAGGCGGAACGCCAGCGCCGCCAGATCGAGGCCGGCGACGACGCCGTCGTGGCGAGCGACCATCGACGTCGTCGTCACGAGATCGACCGGCGCGATCGCGTCGGTGGTGATGTCGCCGGCGCGGCCGAGGTCTTCGAGCAGCGCCGCGCGCACGATCGGCTCGATCAGAATCGCCGGAAGCCGCGCCGCGTTCACGCGGAGACCCTGCGCGTGACCGCCGGCGGCGCGCCGGCGCGGAGCGAGGCGAGCGCGGAGTCGAGCCGCAACGTCACGCGACGCGCCTCGCTCGCCTTGTCGGGAAAGTCGATCCGGCAGTGCGCGCCGCGGCTCTCCTCGCGCCGCAAGGCGGCGAGCGCGATCATCAGCGCGACGGCGGCGGGGTCCGCGGACGGCCCTGCCCCGAGCGCCAACGGCGCCAGCGCGGCGACGGCCCGCGCCAGGCCCTCGCCGTCGCGCATCACTCCCGCAGCGGCGGAGAGGATCGGCCGCACGGCGCTCGGGTCGGCGGCCGGCGGCGCCTTTGCCGCACGCAGCGGCGCGCCCCGAGACAACGACGCCCCGGCGACGCTGTCGGCGACCGCCCCCGCAAACACCACGGCCTCGGTCAAGGAATTGCTCGCCAGGCGATTGGCGCCGTGCAGGCCGGTCGCGGCGACTTCTCCGCACGCCCAGACGCCGCGCAGCGAACTGCGGCCTTCCTCGTCGACGGCGATTCCGCCCATATGATAATGCGCCGCCGGGCGCACCGGGATCGGCTGCCGCGCCGGATCGACGCCCGCTTCGCGGCAGAACGCGTCGATGACGGGAAAGCGCGTCGCGAACTTTTCGCCGAGCGCCTGGCGCGCATCGAGGAACACATGGTGGCCTTCGGCGCGCCGTCGCCAGATCGCGCGGGCGACGACGTCGCGCGGCGCCAGCTCCGCGCCGGGAACATTGGCCATGAAGCGCTCGCCGGTTTCGTCGACCAGAACGGCGCCTTCGCCGCGCACGGCTTCGCTGACCAGCGGCGCCGGCCGCGTCGGTCCGTCGAACGCGGTCGGGTGGAACTGCACGAATTCGAGATCGGCGAGTTCCGCGCCGGCGAGCGCGGCGAGCGCGAGGCCCTCGCCGAAACTGCCGCCGGGATTGGTGCTGACCTCATAAAGCCCGCCGACGCCGCCGGTGGCGATGACGATCCTGTCCGCCGCCAGCATCAAGGGCCCCTGCGGCCCGACGACGAGAAGGCCGCGCGCCGCTCCGTCCTCGACGATGAGCCGCCGCGCCTCGAATCCTTCGAGCGCGCGGATAGAAGGCGTGCGGCGCGCGGCGGCGACGAGCGCGCGCATCAGCTCGCGCCCGGTGCTGTCGCCGCCGGCGTGGACGATGCGCCGACGCCGGTGCGCGGCCTCCAACCCCAGCGCGAAACCGCCGCCGCCGAGGCGATCGAACGCGACGCCGAGGCGCGCCAGCTCCTCGATCGCTCGCGGGGCGGCGCGGGTGAAGCGTTCGACGATCAAAGGCAAGCAGAGCCCGTCGCCCGCGGCGAGGGTGTCGGCGGCGTGCAGCTCCGGGCTGTCGTCGGCCGCGAGCGCGGCGGCGAGGCCGCCCTGCGCCCACAGGGTCGAGGCTTCCGCGCCCAGCGGCGCCTTGGAAATGAGCGCGACCGGGCGCGGCGCGAGGCGCAACGCCGTCATCAGGCCGGCGACCCCGCCACCGACGATCGCGACGCGGCCGTCGAGCGTATGAAGATCGGCGCTCACAGCGCGATCATCCGTTCGACCGCGCGGCGCGCTCGGCTGGCGATCGCGGGATCGATGGTCACCTCGTAACGGTTCTCCTCCAGCGCGCGCCGAATGTTGGCGAGCGTGATCCGTTTCATGTGCGGGCAGAGGTTGCACGGGCGCACGAAGTCGACTTCGGGATGAAGAACCGCGACATTGTCGCTCATCGAACATTCGGTCAGCAGCGCGACTTGGCGCGGCTTGCGCACGTCGACATAGGCCGACATCTGCGCGGTCGAGCCGGCGAAGTCCGCTTCGTCGACCACCTCGGGCGGACATTCGGGATGGACGAGCACGACGACGCCCGGATGGCCCTCGCGCAACTCGCGCACGTCGGCGCGGGTGAAGCGCTCGTGCACCTCGCAGCGCCCGTCCCACGGGATGATCTCGATCTTCGTCTGACGGGCGACGTTCGCCGCCAGATACTTGTCGGGCAGCATGACGACGCGCGGCGCGCCGAGCGATTCGATCACCCGGCGCGCGTTGCCGGAGGTGCAGCAGATGTCCGATTCCGCCTTCACCGCCGCCGAGGTGTTGACATAGGCGACCACGGGAACGCCGGGAAAGCGCCGACGCAGCGCCCGCACGTCCTCGGCCGTGATCGACTCGGCGAGCGAGCAGCCGGCGAGAAGATCGGGGATCAGCACGGTCTTCTCGGGATTGAGCAGTTTGGCGGTCTCGGCCATGAAGCGCACGCCGGCCATCACGATCGCGCGCGCGTCGACCTTCGCCGCCTGCCGCGCCAGGGCGAGGCTGTCGCCGACGAAATCGGCGACGCAGTGGAAGATTTCCGGCGTCTGGTAATTGTGCGCGAGGAT